>Ga0315288_10008362_pt1 | contig 13067 bp, 12 predicted proteins | sample YL17G11_20_MG_FD_203454 | JGI IMG/M metagenome (GOLD analysis project Ga0315288, IMG submission 203454) | Sediment microbial communities from Yellowstone Lake, YNP, Wyoming, USA - YL17G11_20 | ecosystem: Environmental > Aquatic > Freshwater > Lake > Sediment | place: USA: Wyoming | collected...
TCTTTTCGTATTTCAGCGATCGGCCCCAGCCGTCGAGAGCGCCCCCCGGCAGAGCCCTTTGCCCCTGAAGCTGCGAGAGTGACGCGGGGACATCTCCGGACTCGCTCATATAAGCGACGACGATGCCCTCGACGACCTGGAGATTGGCCCGGGTTTGAACCTCGGCGGCCAACTCCTTGGCGTCCAAGCCCTTCTCGACGACGTTCTTCTTTCCGGGGGGGCGGAAGAAGAGGAAAACCAGGACGGCCGCGGCGACGAACAAAACTCCCAGCAGAAGTCCCCGGCCCGAGCCTCGGATTTCGGCCATGGCGTCTCCTAGTCGGTGATGAGGGTGAATCGGACCGGCCGGGCCTTGCCGGAGCGTTCGACGGTCAGGGTCACGGTGTCGCCGATTTTATAATTTTCGAGGGCGGTGAAGAGGTCGTCGTAGGTCTTGACTTGCGTTTTATCGATCGCGGCGATCATATCGTTGATCAGCCAGCGGCCGTAGCGGTCTCGGCTCAGCCCCTGGAGGCCGGCTTTCGCGGCCGGCGTGCCCGGCTGGACTTCCATGACGACCACGCCCTCCACCCGGGACCGGCGGGCGTATTCGTCGGGTAGGAAGGAGACGCCGAGCCCGGCCTTGGTGACTTTCCCGAAGCGAATCAGCTCGGGAACGACTTTCTTGACCGTGTCCACCGGGACGGCGAAACCGATGCCGCTCGACGCGCCCGACGGGGAATAAATCATCGTGTTCATCCCGATGAGCTCGCCCGCCGAGTTGAGGAGCGGTCCGCCGCTGTTGCCCGGGTTGATCGAGGCGTCGGTCTGGATCATGTCCCGAATCGTGACGTTTCCCGCGCCGAGGATCTTGCGGCCCAGGGCGCTGACGATGCCCTTCGTCACGGTGTAATCGAAGCCGAAGGGATTGCCGATGGCGATGACTTTCTGCCCGACGAGCAGATCGCGCGACGATCCGGCCGTCACCGGGGACAGGCCGCTGATATTGCCCTGAAGTTTCAGGACGGCGATGTCCTTGGTCTCCTCCTTCCCGACGAGCTTGGCGTTCCGCTGCTCCTGGTTGGGGAGGGTGACGAGGAACTCGACACCGTCCTCGATGACGTGGAAATTGGTGACGATGTGACCCTTGTCGTCCCAGACATAACCCGAACCCGACCCGCGGGGCATCTTCTCCTCGGAGCCCCAGAAGAAGTCCCGGACGAGGGCGATATTGGTGATGTATACGACAGAGTTCTTGCTTTTTTTGACGACGTCGATCGTGTTCTGCTCGTCCGGGGTGAGCTGCGTTTGGGCGGCGAGGGGGAGGGCCGCGGCGACGAGAACAACCAGGATCGGCGCGGCAAGCCGGAATATGCTTATTTTTTTCATGATCGGACCTTTCTCCTGAGTATTGTAGCAGAACTGGGGGGCTCCGGCATCCCCGTTCAAGCGCCGCGCCCGTGCTATAATGCCTCCGGGGTATGCCATTATGGAACAGATTCTCCTGAAACTCGGTTTGGCGATCGGGCTGGGCGGGGCGATCGGGCTCGAGCGGGAGTTCAGCCAGAAGCCCGCCGGCCTGCGGACCAACGTCCTTATCTGCCTCGGCTCGACGATGGTCGTCGCCCTTTCCCGGCTCGTCCTGACGGGACCGGAAGCGGGGACGGGCGACGCCGTCCGGGTCGCCGCCGGGGTCCTCATGGGGGTGGGTTTTATCGGCGGCGGGGCGATCATCCAGGCGCGCGGCCACGTCCACGGTCTGACGACGGCCGCGGTGATCTGGGTCGTCGCCGGATTGGGCATCGTCATCGGCGCCGGGTATTACGCCATCGCCCTCCTTTATACGGCGGTCGTCGTCTTGATGCTCGTCCTCTTCCGGAGGATCGAGATCGTCCTTCCGAAAAAAACCCAGGTCCAATACTTGCTCCGCGTCCCCGACGCAAACGCGTTGGACAGGCTCGAGAAAACCGCGGCGGACCTCGGTCTGAGGCTTGAGGAAGTCGTTTTAAGGATCGAGAGGGAGGGGGCTCTTCTCAGTTTTCACGTGGTCGCCACCGCACGTAAGAGCCGGGTGTTTCGGGAGAAAGCGGCCGCGGCCGGCGAGATCGCGGAGATGAGGCTCGACTAGGGTCGGTAATTCCAGATCGGCGGCTCGTCGTCGATCGCCTTCTCGCCGGCGGGATTCCGGGACGCCTTCCACGCCCAGGACTGCTCTTTGCCGCCGATCGTCGCCTTGGCCGTGCCCGAGATCGTGTGGCCCATCGTCCGTCCGTCGAAGGTGATCGCCGTCGTTTTTCCGTCGACCGGGACGTCCAAGAGAAAGGAGAGATGATCGCCGTGGAGCTTCATGTCCCGAACGACGGCCGCGCCGCCGTTGGCCGTGACCGAGCCGAGGGGGAACTGGTATTTCTGTTCGACCGTCATTCTGGCCTCGACGGTCTTGGCGCCCAGGGGCATCGTCCAGGTCCAGGCGCCGCTGACGTTGGCCGGGATGATCCAGAGAAAGACGTCGTGGCGGATGTCGTCCACCGTGACGACCGAGGACGAGTCCGGTTTCCAGTTGTCCATGCCGAAATTGTGCGAGACGACGCGCGTCCCGGGCTTGAGCTCGCGGAGGATGCGGGGCCGGAGCTTGAGGTTGACGGAGGTGAGGAGATACAGCGAGAGGACGGACGCTTCCTTGAAATCGGCCTGGAAGAGATCGCCTTCGATGAATTTGACGAGGTTCGTGACGCCGGCCTTCTGGGCGTTTTCCCGGCTCTCGGCGATCCGGTCGGGGTCGAGGTCGATCCCGACGGCCCGGATACCGTATTTCTGGGCGGCGCCGACGACGATCCGGCCGTCGCCGCATCCCAGGTCATAGAGGATGTCGGTTTTCTGGATGTTGGCGATTTTGAGCATATCGTCCACGACGGGGTATTTCGTCGGGACGTAAGGGACGTCGAGAGGACGGTCCTGGGCGGCGAGATAAGCCGCCGGCGCGAAAAGAGAGACGAGGAACAAGGCGCAGGCCAGTCTTTTGATCATGATGGCACTCCTCACGAAAATTTACCATAACACAGGGGATTTGCCGTTGCAAGATGAAGGGCAGGCCTGAAAAAAGAAGGCCGGCCGCGGGGCCGGCCCTCTTTGAGGGGTTTTTTGTGACTTCCGAGGCGTCCTCGACTTAGAACGAGAATCGGGCGCCGATCCGCGCCGTCCACGGCACAAAACGGCTGTTCCACCAGCCGAACGACTCGCTCGGCCAATAGCCCGCGAGTTTGGACTTCCAGTCATACGTTTTGGTCAGGAGTTCCGCCGTCGTCGCCCGCATCATGGTCCTGTTGGGTCGGTCATTATACGCCTGGATCGTGTCCGTGTCGGTGATGTTGTTGACCTGGACGTTCAGGCCGACGGTGTACTTCTTGGCGATGCGCAAGCTGTACTCGAGATAGACGTCGGCCCAGGCGGTGAAGGGGAGGCGTCCGAGGTCGCCGTAGCCCTCGGCGAAGACCGTCATGTCGTTGAACGAGATGTTGGTCGTGCGCGGGAAGCCGCTCCGGCCGTAGGCCGCCACGCCGACCGTCAGGCCGAACGGGAAAGCATACGAGCCGAAGACCTTGAAATAGTGGGCCCGGTCGGACGGCAGCGGGCCATAAAGCGCATTTCCTCGGATGTCGTATCTCTCGAACCACAGGTCGTAGTATCGATCCCGGTTCGGCGAGGTCCGGCCGCCCTCGTCCGAGGAGGCCAGGCCGCCATAGTTACCCCGGGTGCGGCTCCAGGTGTAGTTGATGCCGCCCTGCCAGTTGTCCGAAAACCGTTTTTCGAGGGACAGGTTGAGGCCCCAGTATTCGCGTTTCGCCTTGGGGGTCGGCCAGTATTCGTCGGCCATCTTCCCGCCCTGGGAAATCGGCCGGGTGAAACCGAAGCCGGGATTGGCCTGGAAATAGGCCTCGCTGAAGTTGCCCTGGGCGTCCTTGATGATGACGCCGATGTCTTCGATCGCCCGGAAGAGGTGCTTGTAGACCATCCGGGCGCTGAAGGAGATCTCCTCCGTGACCTTCTTCTCGGCGCCGAAGGAGAGTTCGCTCTGGGCCATCGGCTTCATGTCCCGGTCGATCATGGTGAAGTCGACGTACCGCCAGTTCCGGGACCCCATGTAGGTGCCGCCCGCCGCCTGGCCTGCCTGGTCGTCGATCTTGCCGCTGGAGGCGATCTTCGTCCAGTCGTAGTTGTCGAGCGTATAGTAGCTCGTCCACCACTTGGTGCCGCCGGTCATGCCCGTGGCCATGTGCAGCTTGACGACGTCGAAATAGACGCCGTAGCTGGCGAAGACTTTCAGGCTGGAATCGCCGAAGACGTCGTAAATGGCCCCCAAGCGCGGGGCGATCTTCTCGTTGAAGCCGAATTCGATCGGCCTCTCCGACCAGCCCTTCTGGGTCGAATCATTGTTGAACGTGGGGACATACTCGCTTTCCGTGCGGACCCCGAAATTCAGGGTCAGTTTGTCGTTGAGGGTCCATGAATCCTGGAGGTAAATCGCCCAGGCGTTGCTGGAGGCATCCCAGAAGTTGCCGTAGACCGACTTGAAGTCGCCGACGACCGTGTAATAACCGTACTTGCCTTGAATGCGGGTGCCGTCGGGCAGGGAGGTAAACGCGTTCGGCCCCCATTGGAGGGACACGACCGGATGCTGGTAGCCGGTATTGACTTTCTCGTGAAGACGGATGTACTGCACGCCGAACTTCAGGGCGTGTTCGCCGGCCAGGTTGAGGTAGTAGGTGAAGTCGGTGTTGAGCGAATACCTCTCTAAGAGGTAGCTCGTCGTCGCCGAGGCGCTGCCGGACCAGTTCGTCCATCCGGAGTAGCGCTGCAGATCGGCCGGGATTTCCGGATAATAAACGCTCCCCGTCCCGCCCATACTGTAAATCGTCCCCGGATTCTGGATCCGCTGGTTCCTCTGGTCATTCATGGAGTAACCGGCGCGCACGCTGATGAGGAAGTTGTTCGAGACCGTGTAATCGGCGGTCAAATTGGTCGAAAAATTGGGATAATCCAATCCGGGGTCGGTGTCCTTCATCAGGGTGTTAGTCCAGGACTTGGTATATGGGTAGTCCTTGGACGACGTGCCGGCGAGGACCGGGTTCTGGCCGAGGTACTTGGAGAAGTTATTGACCGCGCTGACCGACACCCGGATTCCTTTGAACGGCTGGGCCGTCAGCTTGGCCTGCCAGTTCCAGTAAAGGTCTTTTCTGTAGAATTCGTAAAGCGGGCGGCCCTGGCGCGGGTCCCGGGCCGTGTCCCCGGGATATTTGGCTTGGGACAGGTTCATCGGATCCGCGGTGAACCACCGGTCGGCATAGGTTCGGCTGTAGACCGGGTTGAACGACCCGAAGAACCACAGCTTATCCCTGAAAATGAAGCCGCCGAGGTTGAATACCCCCTCCATCCGCTGGGTGTCGTCCCGGTCTTTGCCTTCGTTGTAGTACAGGGTGTCGTTGCTGATGTACTCCCACTTGTAGACATCGTACGGATTGGTCCGGAGGAAATCCCGGGATCTCCCTTCCATCCACAGCCGGTTGTTGGCGTAGTAGCCGAACACGTCGCCGTGGAATTCGTTTCCGCCCGAGCGGCTGATGACGTTGACAACACCGCCGAGCGATCCCCCGAATTCGGCGGCGTATCCGGACGCCGTGACCTTGACCTCTTCGACCTGTTCCATGACGATGGACTGGGATTGAAGCCCGCTGTTCAGGTGCGAAGTGTTGGTCCCGTCGATGTACCAGACGTTTTCCGACCCGGAGGCGCCGTCGACCGAGAGGCCGCCTTGGTTGCCCTCATATTGAACTCCGGGGACCGTGCTCAGCAGGCCGGTGAAGTCGCGGTTGCGGGGCAATTGCATGAACACTTCCCGAGACATCGTCGAGCCCTTGCTCGTGCTCTTGACGTCGATCAGAGGGCTCTGGCCGACGACCGCTCGGGGCGGCTTTTGTGCAATTTTTTCTCCCTGGGCGTATCGTCCGCGAAGGACAAGCCTTGGGAAGGGGCCGGGTCGAACATCCGGGCGCGCCGTTTCCGGGCGACGCCGTCCGGCATCGAATGGCTGGCCTTTAAACGTCCCGGACTTCTTTCTCGATGGCCGCGCGAACGAGCCGGTTTAAAGAAATCCCGCGCAGGAGGGATTTCAGGACGGCTTTTTGATGCAATTCGGGGTCGATCCGGACGTTGAAACTTCCTTTGTAAGACCGTTGCGGGTCCTTGCAGGCGCCGGCGCAAATTTCGAGATAATCCTCAACGGCTTCATGAAAAGCTTTCTTCAGCTCCGCGACGGAACGCCCCTCGAAACTCACCAGATCGTCGATGCCTTCGATCCGGCCGTAAAAACAATCGTCCGCCTCGCTGAAACAAACGACGGCCAGATAGTCTTTATAGTGAAGAATGTTTTTCATAGGAGGATTCCCCGCTCTTCGATCTCTTGGACGAGATAATCGACTTGATAATTCTTCAAGATCCGCCCGGGATGAGGTCGGTGCATGCGGATCATGTGTCCCGTGGAGTCGTTAAGAAAAACGATCCTTGATCCCGCCGTTTTTCCCGGTTTTATTTGGCGATATCCGGATGCGCATAAAAGCGTCCTCAATTCATTCCAAGAGAAGTCGTTCGGCCTCCCGGCAAATCGTTTCTTGAGTTTGTCGATTCTGCTCATTCTTAATATATCGCATCTGGAGAAATAACGCAACTAAATTATAGTTGCTTTTCTGAAGAGGAACGGCGAAGACCATGGATTTTGCCGGAGTTCCATGGATTGGCGCCCTCCGTTCTTGACGCCTGCATACCTTAAGACGACTCAGGAACGGGATTATTCTCACTCAACGAAAGTCTTTATTAGAGAAAACGAGGGACAGGGTATCACGTCCCCCGTTTTTTTTAAGAGATTTTGACGGTATAGACTTTCAATGTTTCGGGGACGATGATTTCCGTTCCCGGCAACGCGGATTTCGCCTTGTTCTTGAATTCCGCGTACTGGGCGTCGGAGCCGTGGAAAAGGACGACGACGCGCGGCTTAAGGTCCTGGGCCATTTTCAAAGCCGCGGCGGGCGAGGCCGTGGGGGATGGAGCGCCCGAGGGGAGAAAGGCCAACGCGGCGGTAAAGTCCTTGAGGGGGACATAAGCCGAGTCCCCGCCGTGAAAAATGCCGGTTCCTCCCGCGGCTAGGTGGTAGAGGACGATCGAGCCGATATGCAACCCCTTGACGGGAGTGATCGTCCATGCCCCCAGAGTTTGGGAACGGCCGGCCCCGAAATCGACGATCTTGCCGGCGGGGATCGCGCCGCTTTTCTTGAGTGCCTGGAGGACGACGCCTTCAGCCCCGACCGCCGCGTCCGTTGCCTTGGAAAGCCCGACCGCCGTCTCGAGATTGAAATGATCGCCGTGGCCGTGGGTATAGAGCACCGCGTCCGCTTTCTTCCCCTGAAAGGCGCCCATGTCTTCCTTCAACAAGAGCCCCGCCGGGTCGATGATGACCGCGCCTTTCGCCGTCCGGACGATGACAGCCGAGTAACCGAGATAGACGAAGGCCGCCTGGTTGTCGGCGAGAGGTACGGCGAAAATCTCCTGGAATGCGCCCGTTTGACCGATGGGGGCCGAGGGGGAATCGGGTATCCCCGGTCCAGCGAGAAAAACCGACGCCGTTAGACAAAGAATTAATCTGTTCATGTGATCACCTCAATCGAACTCCTCCAGAATACGTCGCTCTTCGACGCCGCGTCACATTATTCCGGCTCTTTCTAGGGCTTCAAGAACTCCCCGTCGACGATCAGCAAGGTCGCACCCGATAGGGTCACCGAACGATGCGAACTGAGCTCGTCGGAAACCACATAAGTCATCCCCTTTTTGAGGGTGAATGCGCCGCCGTTTTGCATCTCGCTGACGAATTCGCCGTCCAGGCAATGGACGATGTGGCCTTTCCGGCACCAATGGTCGGCCACGTATCCCGGCGAATACTCGACGATCCTGAGGCGGAGTCCGGGAAGTTGGACCGTCCGCCAGAAGGCCATCCCTGATTCTCCAGGATACTCCACTTTTGGAACGGATTCCCAATCGATGGTTTGAAACGGAATGTTCGATTTGCTCATCGGAACTCCCTCGGATTCAGGATGTCCGCGAAATCATTATATGCGGGCGGTCTCCTCCAAGCACGTGTTTTTCTTTCAGGAGAAAGATGCGGATCCGGTTTGGCCTTCCGCGCCCCGGCCGGCCGGGCTTCACCAGAGGCCGGGGATCAAGCGGTATTTCACCCGGCGCATGTACTCCGGATAGCCTGCGAGCTCCCGGCTCAACACCCGTTCCTCGTTGAAGATTCTGGCGACCAGGATCACCGGCATCAACAGGGCCGGGAGCATGCCCCAATAGGAGCCCAAGGCCCACGGCGTAAACAGGTAGATGGGCAGGATGGCCGCATACATTGGGTGGCGCACGACGGAATAGGGGCCGGTCGTAATAACCTGCTGTCCCCGCTCCACTTCGACAGTGCGTCCGGCGAATCGGTTTTCGCGGAGGACGCGGATGAAGAAGAGATATCCGGCCAGGACGAGAACGTCGGCGGCGATCACGAGAGCCGGCGGCACCTCTGACCACCCGAAACGGCGGTCGAATCCCGGCAGCAGGAAGGTCCCAAGGAAGACAGGCCAGCCGAGCACAAGGATGAGTTTCTGGCGGCTCTCTTTCTCCTTGGCGCGAAGGCGCCGCTCGAGGACCGCCGGATCCTTCTTGAGGAAATAGACAAGAACACCGAACATCGGGATCAACAGGACGCCCATGTAGGTCCAAGCTTGCCAGTAGCGGAAGGTTCCGGCGGGCCAGAAGAAGATGGCCCCGAGCACGAAGGGCATGAAACCGAAACGCAGAGCGATCGCCCTTTTCACCCGGCCGCCTTCGGCCGCCGCGGCGTTTATTCCTTTGAGATCGGTCATGGTTTTTCCTTATCCCTCTCTCCTTGAGTCGCCGTCTTTCGTTCGGTTATTTCCCGCGCGGTGCGAGGCCGCGGACGCCCGTCCGGATTATGGACTCGGTCCCAACCCATGGAGCTGCGAGTATTCGATTTTATAAGCCTTGAGCACATCGGCCTAAACCATACCTCGCCCGGCCGCGTCTTTCATTTCAAGCGGAGGACGTAAAGGCCGTTGAGCGGGAGGAACATCTCCTCCTTCTCGACTTTATATCCGGCCTTATCGACGTGAACCAAGAATTCCTCCCTTGTTGCCGACCGCTTCGATTCGCCGCCCGATTTGGCCGGATCATCCAGGACGATGGCCAAAGTCCCCCCCGGCTTGAGCGCGGGAGCGATATTCCGCAGAAATCGCACGGGATCCTCGAATGCGTTATAGACGTTGATCATAAAGGCCATATCGAGGGACCGGGGCGGGAAACAGGGGTCGTGCGTTTGGCCGAGGATGATCTTGATGTTGTCGAGTCCCATCTTTTGACGATCTTTTTCCAGAATCGAGAGGACGCTTTTATCGATATCGTTCGCATAGACCAAACCTTTTTGGCCGACGCGCCGGGCCAGCCAGACCGTGAAACGTCCCGTGCCGGCGCCGACCTCTCCGATGACCATGCCGGATTTAAGGCCGATCGCATCCATGATTTTCTCCGGGGGCTGGAGCTTAAGCCAGACATCATCGTGTTGAGCCTGGTGTCCCGTCATCTCCTGCGGACGGAGGGCGAGAGAGGGCGCTAATAAATGAAAGCTGATAAGGGCTGTAAACGAGACTTGTCTAATCATTATTTTTTCCTTCCTTCGACGGACGCACGTTCTGAAAAACTTTGGCCGGCATCCCGGGCAGCAGGAGGAAGATGTCCTCGTAAGGGGCTCGAACCTGGTCGATCTTGCCGGGGGCGTCGCTTTCAAGCCGAAGGGGAAGATGCGTCAGGGCGATGTGCCCCGGCTTGAGGACCTCCTGAAGGAAACGAGCGCAGTTCGGTTCGAGGGGGAACCAGTAGTGGACCAGAGCCAGGTCGACGGAAAAGCCGTCCAACCCGAAACCTTGATAAGCTTCGGGCTTCCCGTTTGAATCACCCTCGTGCCAGATGCGCCGGCCGTCGAGCTCGAAGAGGAAGTGGACGATGTCCCGGCTTTTCAGCGCAAGCGTCATCGAACCTGCCTCCTGACGATCATCGATTTGCCTCGATCCGGCATTCTCACGCTTTTTCAAAAAATAAATATTGTCCTTGGGAAGGAATGTTTCTTCCCTGGCCAGAACGAAGCCGGCGTCTTCGTCAGAGGGTCCTTGTCCCGGCTTTGAACGGAATGGACGAACTTTTGTCCCATCGTCATCGGGATCTGAATGCGCAGATCCGGGAATTTCGCCTGAAAGGCCTTTTGAAAGCCGAGATACATGGCGTCGCCCGCTTGGGCATGCATGGGGAACGCCATGCCGACCTTGAATTTCCGGAAGAAATCCTCTTCCTGGATCGTGTATTTCTCGCCCGGTTCAGTCACGGGGAAGACGAAGGCCAAGTCGATGGCGTTCGTTCGTGTTTTTAGAAACTCATGTTCAGAGACAGGATCATCCGGACGGCAGTCGCCGTTGTGATAGATGACAAGGCCGTCGACCTTGACCAGCCAGGCGACCTCGGGGACGCCCGAGTGATGCGAGTTGATGGTGGCGATCTCGAGGCCGTCGGACTTGATCTCGGCCCGCGGTCCGACAAGATAATGAAACGAAGGGTCGTCCGCCGCCTTCCAGCCGAAATAATAAGCGATGTCGGGGACAGCCTCCTTCCAGTCGAAGATCACGCGGTCGAAATGGTCTTCGTGCGAGTGGGACACGAAAACGCGGACTTTCAGGTCCTTGATCTCCCCTGGATCGATCCAGCCGGCGTCGAGAGAGGGCTTACCGGGGCGCGACTTGGGCTGCCGGCCGTCCCGTTGCTCCTGGTAGTCGAAGACAAGGAAGTAGTTTTGAGTTCGGACCGCATAGCCGCAGTGGCCGAGGTACCAAATCACGGCCTCGCCGCCGCCGGGATTTTGAGCAATATCCGTCCCCGATGTCCCGGGAACGGGGAAAGCGATCAGCGAAAGGATCAAGGTTATAAAAGCCGCCGGATTCTTCATGGTTCCCGCCTTTCAACTTTTATACGTTCGCGGCGCAAAACCCCGATTTTTAAATCGGGGTAAAAAGCGCCGCTCAGTATTAACCCTGAAAATACCCCGGGCTTCAGCCCGGGGAGTCGAATGGGTTGATTTTATCATGGCCTGTTGTTGGCTCGGCATTCCGTTATACGGCGCCGCGCCCTTCATGATCTTGTCGAGAACCTCGGGAGCGGGGGCCCGGTATTCCGGATTCGGCTTGTCGAAGAGGGCGTCGATGAGCACTTTGGCATCCCCGAACCGACGAGGACGCCCGAATTGGCGACGTACGTCGGCACGAGAGGCTCCTTCGGAGGGACTTGGCTCCGCAAGCCGAAGGTCCCGATGATCGCCAACAGCGGCAAACCTCGGACGAGGCTCGGCATTCTCAGCGCTGTTTTCATGGAGCGTTTCTCCCTTGACCCGAACGTTTCCTGCCGATGGCGAAGATCCTTTCGTTCTGGATCTCGAAGCCATAAGGATTCCGCCGTTCCAAAAAGTCCAGGCGAAATCCAGCCGTCTCGAAGCAGTCCCTGATCTCTGCCTCGTCGAACAGCGAGAAATAGATCTCGGATTGTATTCCGACGAGCTCGTACCGATATCCCTCGTCCGACCCGGCTTTGACGGCCACCAGAAGGGATCCGTTCGGCTTGAGGACCCTCTGGAATTCGCCGAAGAACCGGCCGACGGCTCTTTTAGGCGTGTGGATGATCGAGTAATAGGAAACGACTCCGTCGAAGGCCTCGCGGCCGAAACTCATCCTCATGATGTCTTCGCGCCGGAATCCCATGCCCGGATTGAGAGCCTTGGCCAAGTCGATGCAATGGTCCGAAATATCGACCCCGATCACGGTCATTCCCTTGTCCGCCAAATACCTGCCGATCTGGGCCGAGGGGCCGCATCCGGCATCGCAGACGGCGGCACCCGGGGGGAGCCGTCCGGCGAACGAATCCAGCAGGCTCCTGTCGTAAGCCTTTTCATTCATCTCATTGTGATACAGTTCGTGGTATTTCTCGGCCGCCAAGTTGTAGGCGCGGCGCGTCTTTGCATGGATGAGGGATATCAATGGCGCATCCAGGAAAAACGGGCTAATCCTTTTTGGCGAAGGAAAAGTGCTGCTGGACCATCACCCAGCGGCCGTCCCGCCTTTCGAGGACGCCGGTCCAGCGGGTGTTTTCCCAGTTCGCGGGTTGGCCCTTCCACTCGTTGATGTCGTCGAGCAGACAGTAGAACCAGGCGACGTCGCCGGATTTCGAGAAATTGATCCGGAGGTCCCGGATCTCGTATCGGATCGCCTTGAAATCCGGGCTGCCCCAGAACGCCTCGGCTTTTTTGAACTCCGCGAATCCCTTGACGACCTTGCCGTCCGGATGCACCTCGAGGAAATCCGGATCATTGGCGATGACGCCGTAGAGTACGCCGAAATCCTTGTTTTTGGCCCAGCCTATGCAATTCCGAATCGATCGTTCGACCGCGCCGGCCTCGTCATCGTTCGGAGCGCCGGCTGGTCCGACGCTCTTCCGGGCTTTTTCGATGACCTCGGCGCGGACCCAGTAGGCGTGGCTTTCGCCGCCGCGCTGGCTCAGAAAGAAAAGATATTTGCCGTCGTCCGTTACCCGGGGGCAGACCTCGATGGCCGGGCTGTTGACTTCGGGTCCCAGCTTGACGGGAGGGGACCAGGCACCGCCGGCGTCCCGGAAACTCAGCCAGATGTCGAACTGGCGCGAGAACAGGAGATAGCTTCCGTCGGGGGCGACGAAAGGCGAATCTTCGATGACGGGGGAGTTGACGGGATCGCCCAGGTTCACCGGCTTTTCGTACTTTCCGTCTTGGAAACGGGCGAAATATATATCGCTCTGGCCGCGGCTGTCCGGCGCCCGTCCGGCGAAATAGACGTTTCTCTCCCGGTCCAGAGAAAACGCCCAATGCATGTCCATCGAGTTGACGTTCGGGTCCAAGGGCCGAGGCTCGGACC
>Ga0315288_10008367_pt1 | contig 13064 bp, 8 predicted proteins | sample YL17G11_20_MG_FD_203454 | JGI IMG/M metagenome (GOLD analysis project Ga0315288, IMG submission 203454) | Sediment microbial communities from Yellowstone Lake, YNP, Wyoming, USA - YL17G11_20 | ecosystem: Environmental > Aquatic > Freshwater > Lake > Sediment | place: USA: Wyoming | collected...
GGAATTCCCTCCCCCTTGAGGGGGGAGGGCGTGGGTGGGGGTGATTTAGGGGATTATTTCACAGCTTCAGGGGGGCAGGGGGGATTTTAATGGTTCGCGCATGCTCCTAAGTCGAGTCTCTATCTTTTGGTTGCGGCTCTGCCGCGCTGTGATCTATGACCAAAGCCCATTCCCTTCGCTTTCTCCATGTTTTTTAGGATCATTCCCCTAGGGGTTCATGGGGCCGGAAAAAAATCCTGGCTACAGATTGACAGATCTGATCAGAGAATGATATGAAATGGGATAGTATTCACTACCAGGGGAGTTAATAGCTTGGAATCTCTGGTCCTTTCTCTCCGGCAATTGGGCCTTTCTTTGAACGAATCCAAGGCCTACTTCTGCCTCCTGCGCAAAAGCGGAATCACCGGGTACGAGTTGAGTAAGAATTCGGGCGTTCCCCCCTCCAAAATTTATGATTCCCTAAACAAGTTATTATCCAAGGGATTCATCAGCCTGATCAAGTCCGATCATGCGCCCAGATATGTAGCCATCGATCCCACGAAAATTCTAAGCCGGTATCAAACGGATTTCAATCGCACCCTGGAAAAGTTGAAGAAGCAATTGGGAGAAATCCGGCACAATCCCGAAGCCTTCAACCAATATTTATGGCAGGTCGGCGACCGGGCTCAAATTCTCGACAAATTCCGGGAGATCGTCGGGGAAAGCCGGAAGACGATTTACCTATCGATCTGGAAAGAAGAGTTACAGGAAGTAGAGGAGGTGTTTCGGAAGGCGGCCCAGCGCGCGGTTCAGATGGCCATCGTTCTCTACGGCTCTTACGGCCTTGACTTTGGGGTGGTTTATGACCACAGCCTGGAGGAGATTCTTTTACGGGAGATGGGGGAAAGAAGGCTGGCTCTGGCGGCGGATGACCGGATTGTCCTCCTGGGCCATTTTGGCAAAACGGGCGAAGCCTTTGCCACCTGGACGCATAACCGAGGAATGGTCAACTTGGCCAAAGATTATATCACCCATGACATTATTTCGCTGAAATTGGTCAAACAGTTTGAACCCCAGATGAACGCTGTCTTCGGCAAGCAGTGGGAACGGTTGCGGAATGTCATGATCAAAGAAATCAAACCAGGCCGGCGCCGATCCAAAGGTTAATCCGCAGGGTTCAGGGGGAGAAATGAAGTTTTTCGAGACGGATGTCCTGGTGATCGGGGGTGGCGGGGCCGGGGCCATGGCCACGCTGCACGCCCACAACCAAGGGACAAAGGCTTTGCTGGTGGTCAAGGGCAAGTTTGGCCGCACCGGGGGGACAACCTGTGCCATGGGAGCGGCCACGGCCGTCGGACCCTGGCATGAGCCGGAAGACAGCCAGCAGGTGCATTTTGAGGACACCGTCAAAGGCGGGTCCTATCTCAATGAACAGAACCTGGTGCGTATTCTGGTGGAAGACTCTCCGAAGCGGGTCCTGGAACTGGAACGCCTGGGGGCTTTCTGGGAGCGCACCGAAGAAGGAAATCGGTATCTGCTGCGCATCGATGGCGGCCACAGCTACCCCCGTTCGGTTTATTTAGAAGACCGACCCGGGAGAGAGATGCTCCGGGCTATGGGAAGTGAGATCCTCCGCCGGAAGATTCCCATCGTAGAAGACACCATGGTCCTGCGCCTGCTCATGGACGACGGTCAAGCAGCCGGCGCCGTGGGGGTGAATCTATTCACGGCCGAGATGGTCGGATTTAAGGCCAACGCCATCGTCCTCGCCACCGGTGGAGCCGGGAATATTTATACCTTTACCACTAACCCGGCGGATGTCACTGGGGACGGATATATTCTGGCTTTAGGTGCGGGCGCGGAACTAGTGGATATGGAATTTGTCCAGTTCTATCCCCTGGGGTTGATCTTCCCCGAATCTCTAAAGGGAATGCTGGCTGGGACCTTTTATTACTCCAGGCTTCTCAATGCCCAAGGGGAACGGCTGATGAAATACTACGATTCCCGGTTGGAGATGTCGACTCGCGATATTATCGCCCGGGCCATCTACTCGGAGATTCAGAAAGGGAACGGAACCCCCCGGGGAGGCGTATTGTGCGACATGACTTACAATCCACCGGGCTTCATCAAAAAGCAGCTCCCGGCCCTCAATGACTTCTATTTGAAGATCGGGATCGACGTGGAAAAGCAGATGGTGGAAGTGGCCCCGACCTGCCACTTCTTCATGGGGGGCATTCGAGTCAATGAAGAATGGCGGTCTACGATCGATACCCTGTTTGCAGCCGGGGAAGCAGCTGGCGGGGTGCAAGGAGCCAATCGTTTAAGCCAGAACAGCTTGGCCGACATTATGGTCTCTGGGGGAAGGGCTGGAGATGCGGCCGGCCAGGAGGCCAAGAGGCGAACGTCCCTCAGAAAAATCAATGAGGCCCAGATCGAAGAAGAACGAAAGAGGGTCGAGGAGCTTTTCGCCCGTAAGAACAACGATAACCTCGGCCCCCGGAAGGTTAAGACCCACCTGAATAGATTAATGTGGGATTTCGTGGGCCTCATCCGCAGTGGAGAAGGTCTAAAGAAAGCGCTGGCCGATTTCAAGCGTATGGAAGAGGAAGACCTGCCGCGCATCACCCTGGCGACTCCTTCCCGGCGGTATAACCGGGAATTCATCGAAACGCTGGAGCTTTCCAACCTCTTGAAGGTGGCCAAGGCGGTGAGCACGCCCGCCTTGCAGCGCGACGAAAGCCGGGGCGCCCATTTTCGCCAGGATTACCCGAAATGGGATAACCGCAACTGGTTGAAGCATCTGCGGATCAGCCAGAAGAATGGGGCCCTGCAGCTCAGCGACGGCCCGGTCAATTTATCGGAGATAAAACCACCGGGGGATTGATTCATGGAGAAAAATAGCACCATCCGTTTGACCCTTTCTCGCTTCGACCCGGAAAAAGATCGGGCCCCCCGCTGGGAGACCCATTTGATTCCCCATCAGGATGGCATGACCATCCTGGATGCCATCTTTTACGTCTACGAAAACATCGACCGCAGCCTGGCCTTCAGTTATGGATGCCGCTACGGGCGTTGCGGCCTTTGTGCGCTAAACGTCAACGGCAAGCCCACCCTCATCTGCCAGACCTTGGCGCAAAAGGAGATGCGGGTAGAACCCCTGCCCCATTATCTTGTGGTTCGCGACCTGGTGATCGAACGGGCTGATTTAGGCGACCGGACTCTAGACCACCAGCCGTTCCTGCATAGACCGGAGGGAGATTGGAAAAGGATCCAGGAGCAGACCCAACCCGAGATCTTAAAGCCCGAAGACTTTGAGATCTTCAAACAGGCGACCCGCTGCGTGGATTGTTATTCCTGCAACTCGATCTGTCCCATTGTGGGAGAAGAGAAGGGGGTCACCCGGGGTCCGAACTTGATCATGCAGATGGCCCCTTATTTCTTCGACCCCCGCGACAGCCTGGACCGTACGGGTTTTATGCAGGAACTGGCCGCGAAATGCCTCCTCTGTGGCACGTGCGCGGAAAGCTGTCCCAAAGACCTCTCTATCGACGAGATCATCGCCGAAGCGCGCGCTAAAGTAGTAGAGAAGAAGGGACTTCCTTTGGCCAAGAGACTCTTCTTGCAAGCATTACTCTGGTCGCGTGGCCTTTTGTCCTTTGCTTTGAAAGGCAGTTCCCTATTCCGTGGCCTTCTCTTCAAAAGCGTGCCCGAAGAGAGCGGGCTCCACCTGCGGTTTCCTCTGGGTAAACTCGACTCGCGGAGGCTCCTCCCGGAATTGGCGAAAGATTTCTTCCTCGACAAGGTTCCTCGGCAGGCTTTGGCCGCTAAAGAAGCCGACCGGGTCGCCTTTTTCGTCGGCTGCTCCATGAATTACCTATTCCCTCATATTGGGCAATCCGCCATCCGGGTCCTCAACCGCCTTGGTGTCTCCGTCATGATTCCAGAGGGACAAAAGTGCTGCGGCCTGCCGGCATACGGAGCCGGGGACCTAGACGTGGCCAGAAAGCTGGCGCTGGCCAATATCGAAGCCTTCGAGAAAGCCAATGTCGGTAAGGTCGTAGTCGCCTGTGGCTCCTGTGGCGCCCATCTAAAAAAGCATTATCCCAAACTCTTTAAGGATCAAGCACCTGCCTTGAAGGAACGGGTGGAAAGGTTCAGCGAATCCATTACCGATCTCACTGCCTACCTGGCAGGCCAAATCGGAGAAGTCACTCCCCGTGCAGAGATCAAAGAAAAATTCCAGGCCCGGCGGGTGACCTATCATGATTCTTGCCATGTGAAAAGAAAGCTGGAAATCCGGGAAGAGCCGCGAAAGTTGCTGCGGGCGGCGGGAGTGGAACTGGCCGAGATGTCTGAACCCGACAGGTGTTGCGGCCTGGGGGGAAGTTTTGGTTTGGAGAATTATGAACTCTCGGCCAAGATCCTGGACCATAAGATGGAAGACATAGAGAAGACGGAGGCAGAAGTTGTGGCCACGGGCTGCATGGGATGCCTGATCCAGTTGCAGCAGGGAATTCATAACCGTGGCCTGAAGATCAAGGCCAAACACATCATCGAAGTGCTGGACGAGATGAGCACAAAGGCCGAGCAAAGAACGCAAAGACAAGAACAGGCCAGGCGTCCCGCCTGACCGAAGGGGAGGCAGATAACCCAGCGGTTCGCGGGGTGACCTATTATTTTAAGGATAGGAATGAGGCATTTCGCTCTCTCTTTTGAGAGGCTATGTCGCAACGGGCAAGAGTAGCGTCATTCCCGCGAAAGCGGGAAGCCAGTTTATTCTTTACCTCATAATTACAGAAAATGGATGAAAACCCCTTTCGATTCAAGGACCGGCACAGGAAAAAAGGATTTTGAATGGTAAGCCGAAAATCTCACTTCCGGTGAATTGTTCCCCCCCACCCAACCCTCCCCCTCGGAGGGGGGAGGGTTGGGTGGGGGGGATGTCTTTGAAATTTTTAGGCAACGTTTAGGTTTATTCAATGAATAAACCTGCCTGGATGCCCGCCCGTGCGGGCATGACGAATTACGACCCACTCTCTTGACGGGGGAGGGCAGCTTGCCCCATTGATTTTAGTTTTTGCCTTTACGCTGCGCACTTTGTTTTTTTTTTATTAAACCACCCAAAAGGAGGAAGAAATGGCTGACGTATTCGAGTGGATGGATGAATGGGGACCGGAGAAGATCATTGCGGTGCATGATACCAAGACCGGGATGATGGGGATGTTGGTCATCGACAACACGGCCCGGGGGCCGGGCAAGGGCGGCTGCCGGATGGACCCTAACATGACCCTCCATGATTGCTTTCGTCTGGCCCGGACCATGACCTGGAAGTGGGCCATGGCCGATATTTTTCTCGGAGGGGCTAAAGCGGGGATCCGGAATGATCCCAAGTCTCCCTACAAGGAAGAGATTATCCGGGCCTATGTGAAGAAGATCCGCAAGTTTTTGCCCGACGAGTATGTCTTCGGCAATGACATGGGTTTTGCGGAGAAGGATGGGGCGATTGCCCTGGATGAGATGGAAGACATGAAGGCTGCGGTGGGTACGCCCGCAGAACTGGGGGGCCTGCCCTACGATGAGCTGGGGATCACCGGATACGGAGTGGTTGAGGCCGCGGAATGCGCGGCCCCCTACCGGAATATTGATTTGCGCAAGGCTACTGTGGCGGTTCAGGGTTTGGGGGCGGTAGGAGCCTTTACCGCCAAATTCATCAAGGAGAAAGGGTCTAAGGTGGTGGCCATCTCTTCGATTGAGGGGGCGATCTACGATCCCCGGGGATTGGATGTGGACAAGCTTTTAGGATTAAAGGAGAAACATGGGGATAAAGCGATTTTGAAATATGGAAAGGGCCAGCAGATCCCATTGGGGAAGGAGTTGGAGGTAGAGGCAGATGTGTTGGTTCCTGGGGCGACGGGGGATGTGATTACCGAGAAGAACATGAAGAATATTAAAGCCAAAATGGTCGTAGAAGGCGCCAATTTCCCCACGGCGGATGCGGCCCAGAAGTATTTTCATGAGAAAGGAATTCTGGTGGTCCCGGATTTTGTAGCCAATGCCGGCGCGGTGATGGGGGCGGGCAAAGCCATGGATAACCGGTATTCGTGCGACATTCTGGAACCCCAGGAAGTATACGATACGGTGAAGCGGAAGATGTGGAAAAATGTGGGGATGGTGCTCGAGGAATCCAACCGGAGCAAGCGCTTGCCTCGTGAGGTGGCCCTGGCCATATCTCAGGAACGGGTGAGGAAGGCGATGAAGCTTCGGGGAAGATTCTCCAAGAAAAGATAAAAGATAAATTTTGAAAGGAGCAAGATTCTATGGAACTGATTACCGATTTGAAAGCGATTCGCCGGGAGATCGGGCTTCGCCTGGAAGATAGTTCTCTTTACCCCAAGCTGAACCTGGATGCCTACAAGGATGTGACCCCCATTCTCATCAAGGGGGGCAAGAACCAGTACGCCCTTCTAGTGAAGGAGGTGGAGACGGGGAACTTCACCCCGGGAGGGGCTGCCGAGCCTGTAATCCGCAAGCGGAAGGTAAAGGTCATCTATTACAGCTCCTACTTTACGTGGGAGAAGCTGGCCAGTAAGAGAGCGGAGTTTCCCCCGGATGAGGTTGGCGCGCTGAAGAAGGTCTGCCGGGAGAAAAGCCTGACCATTCATCCCGACATGGCCTTAGACCGGTTTCGTCGGCTGAGCCAGGGGTTCGACCTCAAGTTACGTCCTTCTTTCTCCTACCCGGGGAAGATCTGGGCGTACCGGATGGACAAGAAAAAAATCGAAGCTGCCTTTCTACGGAAACGGGCGGCAGCGAGCCAGTGGGCCGAGAGGCGGGTGAATGAGGAGTTAAAGGCCAGCCTGAAAGATAAGGAGACGATTAACCGATACCTGTATAGCCGTCCCTTTAAATCCTTCGGTGTCCTCGGAGATCTGATGGGAAAAGCGGGCCTGAAGAGTGTTCTGGCCAGTTCGCCCATCAACCTTCAAGAGATGACCGGAATCCCGCTCGACCGGGTCGGAGAAGGACTCCTGGGCCTCTATATCCGGGGGACAGTTTATCTCCTTAGCCCGAGGCCTCTGCCCTCCCTCAAGGGAGTCGGGATTTTTTCTACCTTGCAGGAGGCGATGAAGAAGCTGGCCGGGAACGCGCCCCTGGGAGTGGAAGAGAAAAATCTGGATGTCGGCCGCGCTCTGGACCTGGGATTGAACCGGTTGAAAAACGCTTCCAATCTTTTTCGGGCCTGGCGTGAGGTACGGTCGGGACAGGATCTGGGGGCCTATATTCTCGGGTCTCTGGGGACGAAATACGCCATGGAAGGGGCTCTGGCCATGGCGTCGCAGAAGCTTATGACCCACAAGCCGGTCTATGAGAAAGATGTGGAGAAGGAATTCTACCGGCTTTTGAAAGAGTACGAGAGCCAGACCAAGTCTCCCCTGCAGCTATCCCCTTATTTTATGGTGCTCCACGCGGGTGTGCGTACCCCTTATCCCTCGCTTCCCGGGTTCTTCCGCCTCTCTCCCAAGATGAATTCCCTGAAGCTGGATGCCGGAATATTGGTCAAGGATGATGGGTTAGTCCTGGCCTGCTCCGACCTGGCCCGTTCCATCGTGGCGGACAAGAGAGGGATGGATCTTTACCTCCTGTTGGAGAAGGCCATGCTGGAGGGAGCGATCCCCGGGGGAAGAGAAGGCCGGACAGGCGAGGGGGTTTATTGGGCCGGGTTGGATCTGCTGCTCAAAAAGGAGAAGACCCTTCGGGACTGGAAACTGATACCGCCGGCCGGTTCGATGAAAAAGGATTACAACCGGGACATCGGTCATACCTTCGGCAAACAGGAGTCGACCACTCTTTTCTTCAAGAAGGGAGAGAAGGGACAGACCCTGAAGCCGGGGATGGTCTCGGCCATTGAATATCAATGGCCTTACAAGGGGTATGCATTGGGAGTTGAGGATATGTTCGTAGTCGGCCCCCAATACGGGATCAATATAACTCGTTAATTTTTGGGCGACGGCTCCGTTATCCCCCTCCCCCTCTGAGAGGCTGTGTCGCAATGAAGGAAAAGGGCCGTCCTTCCCGGGAAGCTTGTCCTCGCGAAAGCGGGGAGCGGGAATCCAGGGTATTTGAAGGAGGCTAGGTTACCGGAAATCACCCGATATTTTTCTTGGAAAGGACCCGCCTGGATGCCCGCCCTGAACCATACTAGGTACAGGGCCCGCCTACGCGGGCATGACGAATTACGACGCAGTCTTCCAGGGGAGGGGAGATGTTTTGGGGGGTGCAAAATGCGCATGAGAAAGTTTGAATTCTCGTTTCCTTCCTCCATGGCTGAGGCCCTGAAGTTGTTGGCCCAGAATGGATCCCGGGCCAAAGTCATCGCCGGCGGCTGGCGCCGGCCCTGGCGGAGCGAATCGTCGAGGCCTTGAAAAAAGTATACCAGGAAAAATTGTTGAGCATTCTCCCGGGAGAACAAGATGTGCACTTATGCTTAGGGCTTTCCGGCAGGGCCTATGTGTTGGAGATGGGGCCCATTGTCAAACAGGGAGAGTGCGGAGGGTTGGCCCAAGATCCACAGATCCGCGAGAGTGCTCTCGGGTTTTAAGAAAACGGCCCAGGACTTCTTCGTTCTTTTTTCTGCGGATGGGTTAGGAGATTTTTGGAGGATTGGAGAGGCACCCAAGGATGCCGGAGTCATTGCATGATAGAAATAGATTTGAGGCCTTTCGGGCCCAAGGATTTTTCCCGATTGATTGGTTGGGTTAAATCTCCAGAGTTTCTCCTCCAGTGGGCGGGGCCGATTTTCAGCTTCCCTTTAGATGAGGACCAGCTGGAGAGGTATATCGAAAAATCCAAGGGAGATCGGCCAGGAAGAAAAATTGCTAAAGCCGTCAACATCAATACCAATGAGGTGATTGGTCATGTTGAGTTAGATGAGATTGACCTGCGTAATAAATCCGGGAGACTTTGCCGTGTTCTGGTTGGAGAGCCTTCTTTTCGGGGAAAAGGGAGTGGGGTCCAAATGACCAGAAAACTCCTGGAGGTAGGATTTGATCAACTGGGGTTACATCGCATCGATTTAGTCGTTTTTGACTTCAATGCGGCAGCCATTCGGTGCTACGAACGGGTGGGTTTTGTTAAGGAGGGGCGCCTGCGTGACGCCCGGAGGATTGGCAGCGAGTATTGGAGCCTTGATCAAATGAGCATTCTGGAGCATGAATGGAGACCAACTGCAACGTAAAGGGCTGAAGGTGGTCTTCGGTAGGGGAGCAGTGTCGGGTCTAGGAAATTCGTATCATAGTTCAAGCCTCTCAGAGGGCCCGGGGCTCACGGCGCTTCGCTTGGCATCCTAAGGCGCTGGTTTCTTCGTCGATGGGGCGGGAAGGAGCACCCCGCCCCCTGCGGCGGAAGAAAATTGTATCTTTTCGCCAACTTCTTTCCCTGCCGAGGCTGCCGGCGCGAATCGCCCTGACCCCCGGGCCACGGCAAAGCGGTTCGCATTCTCAGTCTGACCGGAATTTGACGGTCAAAAAGCTTTAGCTATTTATGCCATTTATTTCTGAGACACGACATCATGCGGAGAAGAGACGGATGAAGAATTTTTCTTATTTTGAACCTTCGAAGGTAGGCGCGGCTCTTTCCCTCCTGGCGGAGCACAAAGGGAAGGCAAAGATTTTCGGCGGTGGAACGGACCTGGTCCCGCAGATGAAGCGCGGCCTTGCCTCCCCGGAGGTCATCATTAATCTATCTAAAATCCCCGGCCTGAGAGAGATTAATGAAAGCCCGAAAGGGGTCAAGATCGGAGCCATGGTCCCGCTGGGAGTCCTGGAACGCAGTCGAACCCTAGCTTCCCGCTTTCCGGCCTTAAGGGAGGCCATCGCGCATTTAGCGGTCCCGGCCATCCGCAGCGCGGGCACAATCGGCGGAAACGTCTGCTTAGATACCAAGTGCATATACCGGGATCAGCCTCAAACCTGGGAACGGGCGCTGGCTCCCTGCTTCAAAAGAGGCGGGAAAAGATGTTACGTCGTTCCGGGCGGCAAGACCTGCCACGCCTCTCTCGCCGCAGACACTGTTCCTATCCTGATCGCCCTGCGGGGCAAGGCCAAGATCCTCTCGCTCAAGAAAAAAAGGACTGTCCCCGTGGAAGAGCTGTATACAGGGGATGGCATTCGGCCCCTGGCTCTTTCTCCGGAAGAGATAGTGGGGGAAATTTTTCTGCCCCGTCTGGAAAGGGGAACCCGCTCCGCCTACCTGCGCTACAGCCTGCGAAAGGCCATTGATTTCCCCCTGGCCTCGGCGGCAGTTTCCCTTAGGGAGAAGAAAGGGATTTGCGCCGATGTACGGGTTGTTCTGGGAGCGGTGGCCCCCCGGCCTTTGCGTTTGGCTCAAATGGAGGCCGCCCTGAAGGGAAAGAAGATCACGGAGCAAATGATTCAGGAATGTTCCCGCCGGGCGCCGGAAGAGGCCCTGCAAATCTCCAAGTCCGGAAGGATTGACGCCTTCACCAGAAAGATCATTGTCAGCCTGGTCAGCCAAGCCCTTCAGAAAGCCTGGCAGGCTGAGGGTTGGGCCTGAGAGAAGTGAAAATGACAGAATTCTCCATTGTGGGGACTCGATATGGAAGGATCGATGGCAAGGACAAAGCCACCGGAAGGGCCAAGTACATCGATGATTTGAAGGTGCCCGGCATGCTTTATGGAAAGATCCTCCGCAGCCCTCACCCCCACGCCCGGATCTTGCGTATCGATACCAGAAGGGCGGGAAAATTAATGGGAGTGCGGGCCGTGGCTACCGTGGAGGATACCCCCAAGAAAAAATACGGTTCTTACCGCTCGGGGGTGAAGGATGAATTGATCTTCGCCCAGGATAAAGTGCGCTACGTGGGAGATGAGGTCGCCGCCGTCGCCGCCATTGATGAGGAGACCGCCCAGGAGGCCCTATCCCTGATCCGGGTGGAATACGAAGTTCTATCTTCCGTCTTCCATCCCGAAGAAGCGATGAAACCGGGTGCTCCGCGGGTTCACGCCGAAGCGGAAAACAACATTGCCTCTCACACCGTTACTCTGCGGGGGGATGTCGAGGGGGGGTTTAAAGAGGCGGACCTCGTCTTGGAGGATCGGTTTGAGACCGGACTTCAAGTGCACGGTTATCTCGAGCCCGTGGGTTGCATCGCGGCCTGGGACTCGGATGGTAAATTAACCATCTGGGCTCCCTCTCAGAATCCTTCTTGGTCGCGCTTCATTTACTCCGAGGCCCTGGATGTTCCCATGGGGAAACTTCGGGTCGTCCAGACTTTGATCGGGGGGGCCTTCGGGGGAAAACTGGAACAGAAACAGTACCTGGTTGCGGCCATTCTGGCCAGGAAGGCCAAGAGGCCGGTAAAGATCGTAAACCGTCGGGATGAAGAGTTCCAGACCTCCATGCCGCGCGTCCCCATGGTCATCTACCTGAAGATGGGAGTAAAGAAAAATGGACTCCTTACTGCCAAGGAGCACCGGATTTATGCCGACAACGGCGCCTACACCAAGTATGCGACTGCGGTGCTAAACCTGGGCACCTACCGGGTGGACGGCCTTTATCGCCTGCACAACATCCGCAATGAAAATTATCTGGTTTACACCAACAAAGTGTCCACCTCTGCTTTCCGGGGGTTCGGCAACCCGCAGATCACCTTTGCCGTCGAGTCCCTGATCGATCAGCTGGCCGAGGGGATCGGGATGGATGCTCTGGAATTGCGCATGCTCAATGCTGCCGAGGCCGGCGACCTCACGGCCCACGGGTTCAAATACGTAAGCTGCGGGCTGAAGGACTGCTTAAAGCAGACCGCAGAAGCCATCGGCTGGAAAACAAAAAGAGGGCAGAAAAATACCCGCCGCGGCGTGGGCATCTCAGCCACCAGCCATGTCTGCGGCAACCGTTCCTTCTTTCCCCTCTTCGATGGAGCTACGGCCTACGCTCGGGTCGGTGAAGGGGGGAAGGTTAGAATTCTTACCGGGGAGGTGGAGGTTGGCCAGGGGCTGCTCACCGCCTATGCGGCCATCTGCGCCGAAGAGATGGGGATACCTCTCAGTGAGGTAACGGTAGAGCCGCCGGATACCGACATCGCCCCCTTTGGTCTCGGTACCTGGGGAGACCGGGGAACATTTATCGGAGGAAGCGCGGTGAAGTTGGCGGCCACCGATGCCAAAAAACAAATCCTGGAGATGGCTGCGGATATGCTCGAAGCCAATCCCTCAGACCTGGATTGTAAAGAAGGAAGGGTTTTTGTCAAGGGCTCTCCCCAGAAGTTTCTTCCCTTCGAGGAAGTGGCCAGCGCCGCCGTCTACCATCGGGGAGGATCTCCGGTGCTGGGCAAAGGCACATTCATTCCTGCTTCGGAGCTCGCTGACGCTACGCGTTACGGGAATATCTCCGGGACCTATGCCTTCGGGGCCCAGGCCGCGGAAGTGGAAGTAAACGAAGAGACGGGAGAGGTGCGGGTTCTGCGGATTGCTGCAGCCCACGACGTGGGGCGCCCGCTAAACCTGTCCACGGCCGAGGGCCAGATCGAAGGGGCCACCGTTCAGGGGATGGGGTATGCCCTTTCGGAGGAGGTGCAGTACGAGAAAGGGGTCATGGTGACGCCCAGTTTTCTGAATTACCGTATCCCAACTGCCCTGGATGTGCCTCCGATGAAGACGTTCTTGGTCGAGACCGTTGACCCAGGCCCGTTCGGAGCCAAGGGGGTGGCTGAACCGGCCATGACGCCCACAGCGCCGGCCATCGCTAACGCTATTTACGATGCCATAGGGGTTCGCATCCGGACGCTGCCCATGACGCCGCAGAAGGTTTTGGAGGCTTTGAAAAAGAAGAAATCCCAAAATCCAAGCACCAAATAATAAACAAATTCCAATGAACAAATTTCACATTTCGAAAATGGTTGATTTGGAATGGGCAAGAATTTGGTTCGCAGCGAGTGGAGTTCTTAGTTGTTGAGTGCCACGACATCGTTAACGCCTTTTTGTGCCATGACATCGTGAACACTCACCTGTTTTTTAACGCAATTTGTAATCAAATTCCTCGACCTGCTTTTTGTCCAGGAAGAGTTT
>Ga0315288_10008368_pt1 | contig 13062 bp, 10 predicted proteins | sample YL17G11_20_MG_FD_203454 | JGI IMG/M metagenome (GOLD analysis project Ga0315288, IMG submission 203454) | Sediment microbial communities from Yellowstone Lake, YNP, Wyoming, USA - YL17G11_20 | ecosystem: Environmental > Aquatic > Freshwater > Lake > Sediment | place: USA: Wyoming | collected...
TTCATCTAATTGCTGTAGAAGTGGTTGGGGGCGGGCTTTGTAAAGCCCGCCGGCGGGGTTCACGAACCCCGCCCCCAAAACACTCTGTTGATATTTTGATCTCATCATGAATAAAGCGGGCTAGCTCAAGTTCTTAAAAGCCTTGCGGCCGGCGAAGCGGGCGGCGCTGCCGAGAATTTCCTCAATGCGCAGGAGCTGGTTATATTTGGCGGTGCGCTCTCCGCGGCAGGGGGCGCCGGTTTTGATCTGGCCGGCATTGACGGCGACGGCGAGGTCGGAGATGGTGCTATCCTCGGTCTCGCCGGAGCGGTGGGAAATAACCGTGGTATAGTCGGCATTCCGGGCCATTTCGATCGTCTCCAGAGTTTCGGAGAGAGTGCCGATTTGATTGACTTTGATGAGGATGCTGTTGGCGGTCTTTTTCTCGATGCCCTGTTTCAGGCGGATCGGATTGGTTACGAAAAGGTCGTCGCCGACCAATTGCAGGCGCTTGCCCAGGGTATCCGTGAACATCTTCCAGCCGTCCCAGTCGTCTTCCGCCAGTCCGTCCTCGATGGAGATGATGGAATATTTTTCCGCCATGCGGCCATAGTAATCAATCATGCCGGCGGCGTCATATGCTTTGCCTTCGCCTTCGAGCACATATTTGCCGTCTTTGTAAAATTCCGTGGCGGCAGGATCGAGCGCGATGGCAACTTGTTTGCCCACTTCATAACCGGCGGCGGAAATGGCCTCTACGACGACTTGCAGGGCTTCTTCGTTGGAAGCCAGCATTGGGGCAAAGCCGCCTTCATCGCCGACGCCGGTGCTAAGGTTGCGCTTTTGCAGGACTTTTTTGAGGGCATGAAAAGTCTCCACCCCCATACGCAGGGCTTCGGCATAATTGGCGCCGCCGATGGGAACGATCATAAATTCCTGAATATCAACATTATTGTCGGCATGTTTGCCGCCGTTCAGGATATTCATCATCGGCACCGGCAGGACCTGCGCCTTATCGCCGCCCAGATAGCGGAAGAGCGGCTGGTTCAGCGCGGCGGCGGAGGCCTTGGCGGCGGCCAGGCTTACTCCGAGCATGGCATTGGCGCCGAGCTTGGATTTATTGGGAGTGCCGTCAAGGGATAAAAGCAGCTCGTCAATCTCCTTCTGTTTGCCGGCATCGAGGCCGATCAACTTGGGCTTTATAATTTCATTGACATTACCGATTGCCTTCTTGACTCCTTTGCCGCCATAGCGCTTTGCATCTCCATCGCGCAGTTCGAGCGCTTCATGGGCGCCGGTGGAAGCGCCGGAGGGCACGCCCGCGCGGCCCATTGCGCCATTCTCAAGAATAACATCCACCTCGACGGTGGGATGGCCGCGTGAGTCGAGAATCTCCCGCGCCGCGATATCTTTAATCTTCACTTTTACCTCCCGGAAAAAATTAGTTCCGCCGGATTATAGCAGGCTGATGGATTGGCTTCAACCGATGCTGAATAAGGGCAATAGTTCACAACTAGTGAGAATAGGTTTCGCAAACTCCTGGGACAGCCCTTCGACCCCGCTCAAGGTAAACCTCCAGACTGCGGTGGCAGTCCCGAGTTTGCTGCAATTCTCATGAACGGTCATTCCGAGCAAGTGATTAAGCGCAGCTGGAATCACGCCGCGAAGTCCCTAAGTCTGCCTAAGGCAGACCGGGATGGCGGCCCGCCATAAGCGGGCCTAGCCAAATCTGCAAGTATTTATGGTAGAGATTCTTCGCGGCCTCCGCCACAATGATGTGGCGGAGGCGCTCAGAATGACATTCTACTCACTATTCGTGAACTATTACTAGAAATGGTCGTTATTGACCGGCATTTGTTCCAGGGTTTATAATCACATACTTGAATCAACTTATCCAACTACCAATATTGAGGGATCAAATATGCCGACCGGGCGAGCACCGGAACCTGCCGTATTAAGATTGTCCATTTACCTCCGCTGCCTTCGACAGGCCCAGGCAGAAGGGATTACCACGCTTTCGTCTGCGGGGATTGAAAAGAGGACGGGGATAACGGCCGGGCAAGTGCGCAAGGACCTGTCGCATTTTGGGGAATTCGGCAAGCCGGGGCTGGGGTATTCGGTTGATTCCCTGACGGCCCGGCTGATTCAGATAATGAATCTGAATGAGACGCACAAGGTGGTGATTGCGGGTGCGGGGAACCTGGGTGCGGCGCTGGCCGGCTATGAGGGATTTCGCAGCGGTGCGTTTTCCCTGGCGGCGATTTTCGATAATAACCTTGCGAAGATCGGCCGGCGGCTGTGGGACTTGGAAATCATTGATATCTCCGAAATGCCCAAATTCTGTAAAGAAGCAAATGTGGAGATAGGGATTATCACCGCGCCGGCAAATGCCGCGCAGGAGATTGCGGATACCATGGCAGAGGGCGGAATACGCGCGATTCTAAATTTCTCACCGACTCGAATCCTGGGCCAAAAAGGCGTAGTGGTGAGAAATGTTGACTTGACAAAAGAGCTTGAGGTGCTGTGTTTCTACCTGCCGGCCTCAAAGCCGGCAGGCGATGCGTAAAATCCCCAGTTGCTACTTACTTGTGTCGAATTACGTGACCGGGCCGCTGCAACCAGCGATAGACACCCAGAAGATCAATGCGATGCACAACTTCCGCATCCTGGCAGACCTTCAAGGGAATAAGGATGTCGCCCTTTTTTCTTCCGGCATAGCGCATAATTACAGGCTGACGTCCTTTGCGAACAAACAAGACGTCACCAAGCTTTGGCCGCCGCTTGATCTTTACGCCGACAAGATCGCCCGGGAAGAAGTGCGGGTAGAGGGAATCATCGAGCATGAGGAAGGCGCCTTGTATTTCAAAGGCCTCCTTTTCGCCCACCATCACCTCTCCAATGGCGGAAGCCAATTGCATGTCCGGCAGAGCGCCGACACCCAGTTCCCATACTGGGATGGAACGCTTATTGCCGACGCCGGCTTCATCGGAGACGACAAAGCCCAGCATCTCTTCAATAGACATGGACAATTGACTTGCGAGCACTTCAAGTCGGTCGAGGCTGGGACGGGCTTGACCGGTTTCCCAGCGGGAAATGATCCCTTTGCTGACAGATAACATCGTGGCAAGTTGTGGCTGCGTCATACCCGCCTTGAGTCGAGCGTGGCGGATGCGCTCACCGATACGGCGATAAATTTCCAATTCTTTCTCTCCTAAAGTTCCTAAGCGACTAATATTATCACTTGTTGTCTTACAAAGTCAAGGGGTTTTTTATCAAGTTTTCTTAAATTCAATCTTTTTTTGCACTGGAAATCGCTATTTTTCAATACAAAATGTTTAGTTGGTCAAAATATCTTCTTCCCAATTGCCTTATCTCCTCTCCTCATCCCAGGAGGGTTCGAAGAGGGCGGAGACGCTGGTGTCGGCGTGAACGCGGCGGATGGCTTCGGCGAGCAGCGGGGCGATGGAGATTATCTTGATTTTGGGCCGGCGTTTTTCTTCCGGCAAGGGGATGGTGTCGGTTATCAAGACTTCCTTTATGGGGGAATCTTCAAGCCTTTGCGCCGCATCGCCGGAGAGGATGCCGTGAGTGGCGCAGGCGTAAATCTCTTTGATGCCTCGTTTTATGAGCGCTTCGGCGCCGGAGCAGATGGAGCCGCCGGTATCAATCATGTCGTCTATCATGATGGCGACATCGCGCTCCACATCGCCGATGACTTCCATGATTTCCACCTGGTTTGCAGCGGGGCGGCGCTTGGCGACAATCGCCAAGGGAGACCGCATTCTATCTGCGAAGGCCTTCGCCGTGCCAACGCCGCCGACATCGGGAGAGACGACCACGGCGCGGCCGGCCAGACCTTTTTCGAGGAAATAATCCGCCAGCAAGGGGCCGGCCTGAAGATGATCCATGGGACAATTGAAGAAGCCCTGGATGGACTGGGTATGTAAATCCACCGCCAGAATTCTATCCACTCCCGCGACGGTGATGAGATCCGCGACCAGCCGGGCGGTAATGGGCTCGCGCGGCTTTACTTTCTTTTCCTGGCGGGCGTAGCCGTAATAAGGAATGACCGCGGTTACGCGTTGGGGAGAGGCGCGCTTGAGCGCGTCAAGGATTATCAGCAATTCTACAAGGTTTTCGCTGGTGGGCGGACAGGTCGGCTGAATGACAAAGACATCGTCGCCCCGGACGCTTTCATTGATAAGGACATGAATCTCCTGGTCGGCGAAGCGGGAGACGCGCAGGGAGGTGAGCGGAAGGCCGAGCCGGTTGGCGATATCGCAGGCCAGCGCGGGATTGGCGGTTCCTGAAATAATACGCAAATCTTCAACATGGTTGAGATCGTGTTTCATGGTAACCTCAGTTCAGAGTTCAAAGTTCAGAGTTGAGAGTTCAGAGGATCCGACTATTCTGCTCAGAACTCTCAACTGGCAACTATGAACTGTCCCTTAGATTAGCGTTTTTTCAGTATCGGGGTCAAATAGATGGGCCTTGGATATGTCGAATACAACATCAATTTGCTCGCCCATTTTGGCGGGCGCGTCGGCGGGCATTTCGGCGATTAAGGGCGTTCCATTCGTCATAAAATAGATATAGGAGGTCTCTCCCATAGGTTCGATGACATCAATAGTCAAGCGCGCGGTGTTGTGGGGAGTTGATGGAATCGGGCTGCGTTTGGAATGATGCAGATCAACCGGCCGGATGCCGAAGATGGCCGGCTTGTCGAGCAAATTATTTACCTTGTCGCGCGCAGCATCCGGCAGCCGCAGGAGCAAACCCTTGCCTTCAACATATAAGCCATCGCTATTGGAGCGAACTGTAACGGGAATGAAATTCATGGTGGGGCTGCCGATGAAACCGGCGACGAACTTGTTGGCGGGATTGCGATAAATCTCCATAGGTGCATCTATTTGTTGGAGCAATCCGTCGCGCAGCACGGCAATGCGCTGCCCCATGGTCATGGCTTCGGTCTGGTCGTGAGTAACATAGACTGTAGTAATGCCAAGTCGGTGGTGCAGCTTTATGAGTTCGGCGCGGGTTTGCACACGCAATTGGGCGTCGAGATTGGAGAGCGGCTCGTCCATAAGAAAGACCTGAGGCTTGCGGACGATGGCGCGGCCCAGGGCGACGCGCTGGAGCTGGCCGCCGGAAAGCTGTTTTGGGCGGCGTTTGAGAAGTTCGCCCAGACCCAGCATCTGCGCGGCTTCTTTCACGCGGGATTTGATTTCCGCCTCCGGCACGCGGCGGATGCGCAGGCCGAAGGCGAGATTGTCAAAGACATTCATATGGGGATAGAGGGCGTAGCTCTGAAAGACCATCGCCACATCGCGATCTCTTGGTGAAATATCGTTGACCAGCCGGTCGCCGATCCAGACCTCGCCGGAATCGGCCTCGGCCAGGCCGGCGATAATTCGCAGCAACGTAGTCTTGCCGCAGCCGGAAGGGCCTACGAGGACGAGGAACTCGCCGTCGCGCGCCTCCAGGCTGACGTCTTGGGCGGCGCAGACGGTCTTGAAGTATTTGTTGATGTGTTTGAGAATTACCTTAGACATAAGTCATACGTTGATAGTCATTAATTAGTAGGCGCAGCTCCGCGTGGCCGCCCTGAAAGGAGGGCGACCACACAGGGTCGCCCCTACCAGAACCTCTCTACTTTCTAATCAGTGGCATTTCCAATGCCACTGATTACGCCCACCACATGCCGCCGGTTTTTTGCTGAATGACAATCCGGTTGAGGAAGGCGACGGCTTTTTTGAAGCCTTCGTCCATGCTCATGAGCGAGTCTTCATGCTCGATGGAGATAACATCATCATAGCCCACCATCTTCAAGGTGGAGATGATATCGGTCCAGACATCTTCGCCGTGGCCGAAGCCGACGGTGCGGAAGATCCAGGAGCGGTTGAGTTCATCGCCGTAATGCTTGGTATCGAGCACGCCGTTGACGCGGCTGTTTTGCTCATAGACTTTGCAGTCTTTGGCATGGAAATGGAAGATCGCCTTGCCCAGGGCGCGGATGCTTTCCACCGGGTCCATGCCCTGCCAAAAGAGATGGCTGGGATCGAAGTTGGCGCCGATGTTGTCGCCGCACGTCTTTCGCAATTTCAACATGGTCTCCGTGTTATAGACGACAAAGCCGGGGTGCATCTCGAAGCAGAGCTTTACTTTATACTTACGGGCGAAGGCGGCTTCCGCCTTCCAATAAGGGATGACCTTCTTTTCCCACTGCCATTTAAGGACTTCGCTGTAGTCCGGCGGCCAGGGGCAGGTTACCCAGTTGGGAGCCTTGGCCTTTTCGCTGTCGCCCGGGCAGCCGGAGAAATTCACGACGCGGTCAATGCCGAGCTTCCCTGCCAATTCGACCGTCTTCCTGTGGGTCTCGTGGAAGGCCTTGGCAACCTTGGTTACGGGATGGAGCGGATTGCCGTGGCAGGAGAGGGCGGAGATCGTCATGCCGCGGCTCGCAATCGCCTTCATAAATTGTTTTCGCTTGGTTTCGCTGGCCAGCAGTTCGTTAGGGTTGCAATGAGCATTGCCGGGATAATTTCCGGAGCCAAGCTCCACCACCTTTACTCCCGCGCCGGCCACATAGTCCAGGGCTTTTTCCAGCGGCTGCCCGCTGAGCATTGCTGTCAATACACCGATTTTCATTTTACGCCTCCTATATTTGTCTTCGACATATTATTCAATACTTCTTTAACCGCAGAGTCCCTAAGCCTGCCAAATAAATTTGGCAGGCCGGGATGGCGGCCCAAAGGGCTTAGCCAAGCGCAGAGGTCGCAGAGAAAGACTTTAAGATTCTCTCTTGCGTTCTCAGCGAACTCTGCGGTTCAGGAAGTTGCATGTTTCATTTGTTATTTGGATGCGGGAATCTTCACCCAGGCGTGCGCTTTGGCGGATTTCTCCACGGCTTCCAGCACCATCTGGGCGCGCAGGCCATCGAAAAAGTCCGGCTTGGGATGCTTTCTGGTGCCCAGAGATTGAAGGAACTGGTAGATATTGTGAATGAAGCTGTGCTCATAGCCGATGACATGCCCGCCCGGCCACCAGGCTCCATAGTAGGGATGCACGGCGCCGTCGGTTACCAGTATTTTGGTGAAGCCCTGAATTGCGCCCGGTTGAGTGCGATCAAAAAATTCCAATTCGTTCATGCGCTCGAAAAAGAAACGGAGGCTGCCTTTGGAGCCGTTGATCTCGAAAGAAAGGTCATTTTTATGGCCGGCGGCGAATCGGGTCGCCTCGAAGGTGCCGACGGCGCCCTGGTTGAAGCGGACGAGGAAAGTGGAGGAATCGTCCACGGTAACCTTGCCCATCTCGCGTTTTGCTTTTGCGGTGAGGCCGCCGGCCGTGGCGGCGAGTTTGGGGCGCTCTTTGATAAAGGTCTTCATATCGGCGACGAGTTCGGTCATTTCGCCGACAAGGAATCTTGCCAGGTCTATGCAATGGGCGCCGAGGTCGCCCAGCGAGCCGGAGCCGGCGAGTTTCTTATCCAGCCGCCAAACGACGGGGAAATCCGGGTCAATAATCCAATCCTGCAAATAGAAGCCGCGCCAGTGGAAGATTTGGCCCAATTTGCCTTCGGCAATCATCTGCTTTGCCAGGGCGATGGCGGGACAGCCGCGATAGTTGAAATTCACCATGTGCTTAATGCCGGCCTTTTGCGCGGCGGCGAGCATGGCCTTGGCCTGGGCGACATTCATGGCCAGGGGCTTTTCACAGAAGATATGCTTGCCGGCCTGGGCCGCGGCGATGGCAATTTCCGCATGGGTATCATTGCCCGTGGAGATATCAATGACATCAATATCAGGCCGCGCCACCAGCTTGCGCCAATTCGTCTCGATGCTCTCCCAGCCAAGCTGTTTGGCGGCCGCGGTAACGCCCTGGCGATCGCGACCGCAGACGGCTTTCATTACCGGCGCATTATCACACTTGAAAAAACGCGCCACCTGACGGTAGGCATTGCTATGCGCCTTGCCCATGAATTTATAGCCCACCATTCCAATATTTACAGTCTTTGCCATCTCCATCCTCCGTTTTTGATTAGAGCGCATTTCATAACCTATTTCAGGCGAAATAAGCTGGTCTTACGATATGAAATGCGCCTGCAAATAGCCAGTTTTTATATCAGGCTATTTCATAACCCCTCGTTTTCAGAGGGGGGTTATGAAATAGCCTCTAGTATATAATGATATTGCGACAATGCACAGGACTTCGCCGGAAAGCCTAAAGATTAGAAGCTAACCCGAATAATTCACCTGGAAGATAGGGATGCTGTTGGGGGCGGGCTTTGTAAAGCCCGCCGGCGGGGTTCACGAACCCCGCCCCCAAAAACACTCTGTCGCTAATCTGATCTCATCGTGAATTATTCGGGCTAATGCTCATTTGCCTTCTTTTCTGCTAATTCTAGCGAATTCCTGCCGGCTGCGGGGGCAATTTTGGAAGGAAAAGACGAGCAGACGAAGAAATATCTTGGGCAGGAGGCCGACATGGCGCAATGCGAAAAATGCGGTTATATTCTAGATCCGTTCGAGACGACCTGTCGTCGCTGTGCGCACATGGCGGCGGAGAAGTGCGAGATTTGCGGCAAACAGGGGATTGCAGGAGTTTGCAAGCAATGCCATAGGGAGTGCTGCTCGACCTGCCAGCCGCAGAAGGACGGGCTTTGCCGGGCCTGCGCGCCGGAGCAATATGCCGCCGCGCCGGATGCCAATGCCCCGCCCCAGCTTCTTCGAGGCATATCCTATTCCACCGGCTTCTTCGACAGCGTCGGCAGGGCCTTTACCTTCATAGGCCAGAGTATGGCAATGGCTTTTCGGGACAAGGATATCATGCTGCCATCGCTCTTTTCGCTGATTATCAACGGCAGCATTGTGGGCTTGATAATTTGGGCGGCACAGCACAATGAACGGCTGAGGGCGTTCCTGCATGAAAATCATTCCTCCGACTGGACGATGGAGATGCTTTTTCTTGTGCTGGGCTTCATCTGCTATGTCATAACGTATTTCTTTATGGGGATGACGGTGCATCTGGTCAGCGCGCGGCTGCATGGACGGGATGCGAAATTGGGAGAAGCTTTTGGGGATGCCGCGAAAAATGTGCTGGCGCTGGTCATGCTGGCGGGAGCGTCGGCGGTGATTTCATTCGCCGCATCAAAAGCGAAGAAGCACACCTCCCTTGCGGGCGATATGGCGATAGGAGCAATGGAAACGGCCTGGGCGGTGGTAACCTATCTGGTTGTGCCAATCATCATTCTTGAGGACGTGCCCCTGGGCAAGGCCTTTGGAAGAGCGAAGGTGTTGCACCGCAGTAATCTTATGCCTATAGCCGTGGGAGAAATCGCGGTTATTGTGCTGAATCGAATTCTAATTTTCATCGTGGTGTTTGGCTTTGTGGCGGCCGGCGTGTATGCCGCTTTTATGCATCAGCGGGCGCTATTGACGACCATTATCATTAGCGGCGCGGCGGTCTTTCTTGCGACCATAACCTTTACGGAATTCGTGCGCACGGCCTATTATACCTGTCTCTATCTCTGGGCGGCGGAACGGGAGAAGGTGGGCGAGACGGCGCGGATTCCGGCGCCGTTAGCGGCGGCACTGGGACATAGATAGGGCAAAGGTAAAGGGGAAAGGGTCAAAAAAGAAAAGGATTGAGTTGTCAGTTGTCAGTTGTCAGTTGAGAGTTGTCAGTTGTCAGTTGAGAGTGGCTTGGAATTTGAAAACCGGGCTTTATTTATTGCTCTCCAGTTATGCAAACTAAAGATTGCTAGTTCTATAATTTTCCGCTATGCAAAAAGAGGACTTTTCAGCGGGCTTGTGGTATGATAGAGATAACGAATAGGAAAGACCCCATTTTTGGTTGTGTGCGAAGGCACAACAGACTAAAGCCTTGAGGCATAGATTGCGCCATGCTGCGGTCTAAGAGCGAAATCCCAGACAGGATATGGCACCTGACGGCGTATAGCATATACGCCGGATTACGGCATCCCATCAGCAGTACTATTCACACATATGGGGCAGCTTAATATGCGAAAATACCAATCACTAAAAATATTTCTTATTCCCATATTGGTCTTGTTGCTTTGGGCGGCGCCTTATGGCATGGGGGCAAAACACCGGGCCAAGCAGACAAAATTGGACGCGGGCCAACTGCAGCAACGGCTGCAAAATATTGCGCATCAAAAGAACGTCATACGTTACAACCTGCGGCGCGCCAAGCAAAAAGAGAAAGTGGTAAATATTCAGCTCAATAATGCAGAACAGAAGCTGGAACAAAAGCGCCAACACCTGCAGGAGGTTTCCACCGAATTAGTAATCAGCCGTGCGGAGCTTTCGCGCGCCAGGAAATCGCTGGCTGTCAGCGAAGCCAATCTCGACCGGCATCAGGACGCGCTGAGCGAAAGACTCCAGCTTATTTATGAGCGAGGCGATATAGGGGTGCTGGAAGTGCTGCTCCAAGCGAGCAGTTATGCCGACTTTGAGAATCGCCTTTATATGCTAAATCAATTCATGGATCAGGATGTAAGCCTGCTGGAGGGTTATGAGAGCGCGCAGCAGGAAAAGACGGTAGCAAAACGCGCCGCTTCGGAGAGCGCGCAGCAAGTGGCTGATCTGAAAGATAAGGCACTGGCGGCGAAAGAGCAAGCGGCTGAGCAAAAACGCAAGACCGCGGCGTTGAAACAGAGCATCCAGCAGCGGCGAGCAATCATGGAGCGCTCGCTGATAGAGATGGAGCAGGCTTCGCGCGACGTATCGGCGATGTTGCGACGGCTTCAGAGTACTCCGGCGGGCCGCAAGCGCTATGCGAAACGTTTTTCCGGCGGCTTCTTGCGACCCGTGTCCGGCGAGGTGAGTTCTCCCTATGGTTATCGGGTGCATCCCATATTGGGGGGCCGCAGGATGCATACCGGTGTAGATATGAGGGCCTCTTCCGGCACTCCTATTAAGGCGGCGGCGGCGGGCTATGTAGTCTGGGCGAGCCGGAAGGGGGGTTATGGCAATTGCGTGATTATAGATCATGGGGGCGGCGTGGCCACACTATATGGGCACTGCTCCAGCCTGGCGGTATCCGCGGGACAGGAAGTATCCCAGGGCGACACCATCGCCTACGTCGGCTCAACGGGGCTGTCAACGGGGCCGCACCTGCATTTCGAGGTGCAGCGCAACAGCTCTCCCGTTAATCCCGGATTTTGAGGCAAGGCGGTCCGCGAAATAATTTGTCGACCGGAAAACAAGTATATTTATATTTTCTCGAATTTTGTGGTATAATGAAGTGAAGTAAGGGAAGTGCCTGCAAAGATGGCTTTTAGTTGTCCCTGCTTTTCACCGAGTCTAATTTCCCAAAGTATAGTTTCCCTTAGCAGACTTGTGATAAAGTCATTTTGCCGAGATTTGGCTGGCGCAGTTACGCTCGGATTTCTGTGTTAGCCAACAGGGAAGGGACTTTATCCCTTCCCTGTTAGGTGATTGGGCAGACTAGGCTTGGCCAAGACACTATCCCAACAATTCCGTGGAAGCCGAACCTGGGTATAATGGGATAGACATGGCTTTTGAAATGCGCCCTGGTCGTGCCATTAGATTCAGACGATGGGCTTAGAGCCGGCGCGGTAAGAGCCGCAGAATAGCAAATTCATTTGTGGAACCTCAGGCAAATCCGATGAGTTCAGAATGAAGTTCTTTTCATTACGCCGCAGCGTCGTCCAAGCATAAACCACATATTTTTTATGCAGCGAACGGAAAGCATCATACACTTCTAAGTTTTGGAAATTGACTCGCCTGAGCGAGTCAGGAGGTAACTAGCATGGCCATAGAACTGGCGGAATTGGAATCAAAGACGGTAGAAGAGTTGCAGCAAGTTGCGGAGGAGTTGAATGTCAGCGATGCCGCGAGTCTGGACAAGCATAATCTTGCGGTGAGAATTCTACAAGTGCAGGGAGAGCAGGAAGGCCAGATGGTGGCCGAAGGAATCCTTGAAATCCTTCCTGAAGGATTTGGCGTGCTGCGCGTGGGAATGAATTATGCCACCAACAGCCCTCGGGATATTTATGTTGCGCAGGCCCAGATAAAGCGCTTTGCATTGAAGACGGGAGATGCGGTGCTGGGCCTTGTGCGACCGCCCAAAGAAGGAACGCCGGAAAAATTAATGAGCCTGCTGCGGGTGGAGGCAATCAACGGGGATTCGCCGGATGTGGCGCGGACCAGAGTGCACTTCGATGATCTCACTCCGATTTATCCCACGGAAAGATTGCGCATGGAGACCAACTCCAAGAACACCTCGGGCCGCTTCATAGATATCATCGCGCCCATCGGCATGGGGCAGCGCGGGATGATCGTCTCTCCTCCCAAGGCGGGGAAGACGACGCTGCTCAAACAGATTGCAAATTCGGTAACCACCAATCATGAAGCGGTAGTTTTGATGGTGTTATTGATTGACGAGCGCCCGGAGGAAGTAACGGATATCCGCCGCTCCGTCAAAGGCGAGGTAGTGGCTTCCACCTTCGACGAGACGCCGGAAAACCACCTTCGCATCCAGGAGATAGTGTTGGAGCGGGCAAAGCGGCTGGTGGAAAGGAAGAAGGATGTGGTTATCCTGCTGGACAGCATTACCCGGCTGGGTCGAGCTTCCAACCTGACGGTCTCGCCCAGCGGGCGCACCTTATCCGGCGGGCTTGATCCCAGCGCACTGATCAGACCGAAGCGGTTCTTTGCGGCGGCGCGCAATATCGAAGAGGGCGGCAGCCTTACCGTAATCGCCACCGCGCTGGTAGATACCGGCAGCCGCATGGATGACATGATTTTTGAAGAATTCAAGGCCACCGGCAACATGGAACTGGTGCTCGTCCGCGACTTTGCCGATCGCGGGCTCTTCCCGGCGATTGATGTGCAACGCTCCGGCACGCGCCATCAGGAGTTGCTCTTTACCAAAGATGAGTTGCAGCGGGTATGGCAGCTGCGCAAGGTGCTCAATCATCTGGAACCGGCGCAGGCCACGGAACTGGTGCTCACCGGTTTAACAAAATATGCGACCAATAAGGAATTCCTGAAGATGGTTGAGAAGGAACTGCGCGCGTAGACTGTAAAAAGGGGGCGG
>Ga0315288_10008369_pt1 | contig 13061 bp, 10 predicted proteins | sample YL17G11_20_MG_FD_203454 | JGI IMG/M metagenome (GOLD analysis project Ga0315288, IMG submission 203454) | Sediment microbial communities from Yellowstone Lake, YNP, Wyoming, USA - YL17G11_20 | ecosystem: Environmental > Aquatic > Freshwater > Lake > Sediment | place: USA: Wyoming | collected...
AAGACGCAGAGAATCCGGATTCTCACCACCAAGACACCAAGGCACCAGGATCCGAAGATAAGCCGGGAACGAACCGCCAAGACGCCAAGAACGCCAAGGAATCCGGACTCAACACAAAGACACAAAGGCACGAAGAGGAATCCGGAATGAACCGCCAGGAATCCGAGGTCAACACCAAGGCACAAAGACACGAAGAAAGGTCCGGGTCAACGGGAATTGAACTGAGGCTGGAGCTGGATGAGAAGCTGCCCGCGATTGCGCTGGACGAGGAAGGGCTGAGCAATGCGCTGGAAATCGTTATCGAGAACGCAGTCGAAGCAATGGAGAGTATGAAACCACAGATGAACGCAGATGAACGCGGTGGAAAAGAGCAACCGCGAAACCTCGATAGCACGAAGGAAGAAGCGAAAAGGGTGCTGACGGTCAGTACCTCTCGGGTGGAACGGGAAATTCCGAATTCCCCTGCCTCCTCTGTGCGCTCTGTGTCCTCTGTGGTTCAAGACTTTATCCGAATCGAGATTGCCGATACCGGCAAGGGGATTCCCGAGAAGTATCTGGACAAGGTCTTCGAGCCGTACTTCACGATGGGTAAGCCGCAGGGAACCGGACTTGGCTTGGCGCTGGCACAAAAGATTATCCACGACCACGGAGGAAAGATCGAAATCGAAAGCCACGAGGGAATCGGAACGAGAGTTTCAATTTTCCTTCCCAGCAAATCATGATTAGCCACGAAAGCCGCGAAATACACGAAGGAGAATAACTGTCCCAAAAGCCGGAACCGTGCCACGAAAGACACGAAACTCACGAAAGGGGAGTACGGTCCCGAAAACAGGAACAGGGCCACGAAAGACACGAAAGAGAATTACCGTCCCGAAAATCAGAGCTGAGCCACGAAAAGCACGAAAGCCACGAAGGAACTCCTAATTCCATGGTACCGATATGGACTTCATTTCGTGCTCTTCGTGCCCTTCGTGGCTATCTCGGAATTCGAGGCTTGACAGCGCCTCGCCGGTATGATATTCTGTAATACCGGAGGTAAATGATGAGTACGACCAAAGTGGCAATCACGATGGAGCGCGACCTGCTTGGCCGGCTGGACGAGCTGGTGAAGCAGCGGCGCTTTGAGAACCGCAGCCGGGCAATCCAGGAGGCGGTGGCCGAGAAACTCGCCCGGCTGGAACGCAGCCGGCTCGCCCGCGAGTGCGCGAAGCTGGACCGGGCGGCGGAACAGGCGATGGCCGAGGAAGGCATGTCCGGCGAGGACGAACGATGGCCCGCGTATTGAGGGGCGATATCGTCTGGGCCGACCTGAACCCGATAAAGGGCAGTGAGCAGTCGGGTCACCGCCCGGTGCTCGTGCTGAGCCAGGACGTATTCAATGAACGCTCGGGTACGGTGATTGCGGTGGCGATTACGAGCCAGCCGCAGGCCGCGGGTTTTCCGCTCGTGCTGGAGTTGACCCATCCCCGGCTGCCGAAGAAGTCCTGGGTGAAGGTCAGTCAGATTCGAACCCTGTCGGTGCAGCGCCTGGGCCGAAAGCTCGGCCGCGCCTCGGTTGAAGAACTGGCTCAGGTCGTCGAAGGACTGAACGAAATAATCGGAGCATGAGAACACGCCCGGAAGCCACGAAGAACACGAAGGACCACGAAGGCGGATCCCAAAGGCGAATCCGGGCATCCGAGAACACGAGGACATGAGGAAGCGGACTTGGGTCTTGAGATTTGAGACAAAAGTGCGTTTTGTGTCTTCGTGGCCGCGATAGGGGACAGCGTGGAGTTTGACGAGATCTCCAACCGGATAATCGGTTCAGCTATCAAGGTGCACATGGCTTTAGGACCCGGTTTTCTGGAGTCAATCTATGAGGCGGCTCTGGCAATCCAACTCCGGAAGGATGGGCTGATAGTCGAATCCCAGAAGGAAGTGAGAATCTGTTACGACGGGCAGGAGGTCGGAGTTCACCGACTGGACATGGTCGTCGAGAACGCGGTCATAGTGGAATTGAAAGCTGCGAAGGATTTTGACGCGAGTCATTTGGCGCAAATCATCTCATACCTGACTGCCACAGGTCTTAAGACTGGCTTACTGCTGAACTTCGGCAAGGCACGGCTTGGCATCAAGCGAGTGGTCCGGTGAAGGACGAGAGCCACGAAAGCACGAGGAATCGGAACAGAGCCACGAAGGACACGAAACACACGAAGGAAGGAAGAGACTTACGGTTCTATGGTGCCAGTTTGGCCTTCATTTCGTGCCTTTTGTGTTTTCGTGGCCAAGACAAGAGTCTATTTCGCTTCGCGACTTTCGTGCCCTTCGTGGCTGATTAGACAAAATGAACGAACGAATCTTGGTCGTTGACGACGAGCCGCGAGCCCGGGAAATACTGGCCGACAACTTGCAACCTGAGGGCTATCGGGTAGTCGAAGCCCCGGATGGCGAGACGGCAATCAGCCTGGTCAGGGAGAATGACCTGAATCTCGCCTTGCTAGACCTGATGCTGCCGGACATCGGCGGCATCGAAGTCCTGAAGGAAATCATCAAACTCAAGCCGGCGCTGCCGGTGATAATGATTTCGGGCCAGGGCACGATTGAGGACGCGGTGCAGGCGACAAGGCTCGGGGCTTATGATTTTCTGGTCAAGCCGGTCGAGCGGGAGCGAGTCCTGCTGGCCGTGCGCAACGCGCTGGAGCGGGACCGGATGCGGCGCGAGGTCGCGATTCTCAAGGAAGAAGCCTTGAGCCGATACCGAATGGTCGGGGTTTCTGAGCCGATGCAGCGCATCTTCCAGCGGATTGACGAGAGCGCCGGGACCAAGGCGTCAGTGCTCGTGACCGGCGAGAGCGGAGTCGGTAAGGAACTTGTGGGTCGGGCCGTACACCTGAAGAGCAATCGCCGGGACAAGGCGTTTGTGAAGCTCAACTGCGCGGCAATTCCGGATACGCTCATGGAAAGCGAACTGTTCGGTTACGAGAAGGGCGCATTCACCGGCGCGCTTACCCAGAAGAAGGGAAAACTGGAACTGGCGAATGGCGGCACGCTCTTTCTTGATGAGGTCGGGGACTTGTCGCTGGCGAGTCAGGCGAAGCTGCTGCGGTTCCTGGCCGAAGGGGAATTTGAGCGGGTGGGCGGCACGCAGACCATTGGCGTGGACGTCCGAGTCATTGCCGCGACGAACAAAGACCTGGAGCAGGAAATCACGGGCAAACGATTTCGGGACGACCTGTATTACCGGCTGAACGTGATTCCCATCCGGGTTCCGCCCTTGCGCGAACGCCGGGCCGATATTCCGGCGCTTGCCGATTACTTTCTTAAGCAGCAGTGCGAGGAGAACGGCGTGACTGAAAAGCAGTTCTCGCCTCAGGCCAGAGAGTATCTGACCGGCCAGGATTGGAGCCGGAACAACGTCCGGGAACTGCGCAATCTGGTAACCCGGGCCGCGATACTGGTAAAGTCGCAGGAAATCTCGCCACGCGACCTGGTGGAGCTCGCCGAGTCCGGGGTCAGCGCGCAGGCCTGTTCGGGCAAGACCCTGCGCGACGCGACGGCTGAGTTTCAGCGCGCGCTTATCCGGGCCACGCTCGCGGCCAACAACGGCGACAAGACCCGAGCCGCCGAGCAGCTTGATATCGAGCGGGCGCACCTGTATCGTAAGATGAAAGACCTGGGGCTGAGCGAGTAGGCCAGCACCTACCAGAGAACCTACCAGAGAGCCTGGCAGAGCACCTGCTGGGGAACCTGGCAGAGAACCTACCGGAGAGCCTGGTAGAGAGCCTACTAGAGAGTCTGGTAGAGCGTCTACCAGAGCACCTGCCAGAGCGTCTGGTAGAGCATCTACCAGAGCATCTACCAGAGCACCTGGTAGAGCGTCTACCAGAGCGCCTGGTAGAGCACCTACCGGGGCGGTGCCCTCAAAACCGATTCGATTGCTAACCCCTTGAATAGTACCACACTAGACTGAAAACCGCCGATTTTGAGCCTGGAGCGGGATATGACTCAACCGTCATAGATTTGTGACGGCGGAAGTGCACTCGAAACCCCAATGACCAAGCCCCAATGACCAACCAAGCACCAAGTCCCAAGCTCCAATTGCAGCCGCCGCGCTTGCTCCGAGCGATCGGTGGAATCGGCGGACCAGATTCCGGGTCTGTGACGGTATGGCCGCGGCCCGGCTTGACATGCGCCGCGCGCAACGCATGACGCGATTCGCTTGACGCGGCGTCCTGCCGCTCTATACTCCCTGCACAAACCAACAGGAGGACAAGTGGACATCAAAGAAGTGACACCGCAGGAACTGCAGCCCGAGCAGTTCGTCAATACCCAGGTGGCGGCGATTGCAGCCGCAGTCGGGAATGGCACCGCGATCAATGCGCTGTCGGGCGGCGTTGATTCGTCGGTCGTGACGCTGCTCGGCCACCGGGCGCTGGGCGGTCGGCTGCGCAGTTGCTTCATCGAGAACGGCCTGATGCGCGAAGGCGAAGCGGAACGGATTGCCGTCCTGTTCCAGAGCCTGGGCGTGAACGTCGAGCTGGTCCCGGCCCAGGACGCCTTCTTCGGCGCGCTGAAAGGGCTCACCGACCCGGAAGAGAAGCGCGAGGCGATTACGCGCACATTCTACAAGGATGTGTTCGGCCGGCTGGTCAAGCAGAGCGGGGCGAAGTTCCTGCTCCAGGGGACGAACTATACCGATGTCGAGGAAACCGTGGCCGGGGTGAAACGGCAGCACAATGTCCTCGAGCAACTCGGTATCGACCCCCAGGCCGCCTACGGCTACAAGGTCATCGAACCGGTCCTGCCGCTCCGCAAGATCGCGATTCGCACCCTGGCCCGCGCCCTGGGCCTGCCCGCCGAGATGGCCGAACGGCCGCCGTTTCCCGGCCCGGCGCTGGCCGCCCGCGTCATCGGCGAGGTGACGCCAGAGAAGGTTGCCGTGGTGCGCAAGGCCACCGCCATTACGGAATCGGAACTGAAGGATTCCGGCGCGTTCCAGTGCCTGGCGATTCTGCACGACGACAAGGTAACCGGCCTGCGCGACGGCAAGCGCGACTTCGGCCTGCAGATTGAGGTCCGGTGCTGGGACAGCACGGACGCCCGGACCGGTACCGCGACCCGGTTGCCGTTTGAGAAGCTGGAGCGGCTGGCCCGCCGGATGACCGAAGAAGTGCCGGGTGTGGTGAGCGTGACCTACAACATCACCACTAAGCCGCCGTCGACCATCGAAGCGATCTAGACCCGGGAACGCGGCACGAGGCGAAAGCAGAACTCAGAAATCAGAAGCTAGAGGCTAGCATTCCGGCCGTTCTCGCCTTGCTTGACATTCCGCGCGGGCAGAATAGTATTGATGCCGGATGAGTAACCCGGGTCCGAGTCCGAAACCGAAGCGCCGGCGGAATCGCGTCGGCGCGTTTATCATGTCCTGGGGCCCGGTGATTGTCATCGTGCTCCTGATTCGCGCGTTCATCGTCGAGGCGTTCATGGTGCCGAGCGGTTCGATGGAAGACACGATTGAAGTCGGCGATTTCATGCTGGTGAACAAGTTCGTCTACGGTATCCGCGCGCCGTTCACAAACCACGCATTGATTCCGGTGACGAACCCGAAACGCGGCGACATCATCGTGTTCCGCTGCCCGGCCGACCCGAACTGGCCCCAGCCCGAACGCAACCACGTACGGTTCTTTCCCAAGTGGCTGCCCCTGCTGCCGCTGTACTGGAACCGGGTAACGCACAAGTTCGTCTGGTACACGCCGCGCAACTTCATCAAGCGCTGCACGGCGGTGGCCGGCGATACGCTGGAGGTGCGGAACAAGCGGCTCTATATCAACGGCGACTCGGTGCCGGATTCGACCGTGATTCATACGCGGACTAATGTCGTGCCCTACAACGAATTCTTTCGGCGCGATTTCCAGCGGCGCTGGGAGGCGATGGGTTTTATCGGCGATACGACGATTCGTGACAACTTCGGGCCAGTGGTGATTCCGCCGGGCTACGTGATGGCGATGGGCGATAACCGGGACAATTCCTGGGACTCGCGGTTCTGGGGGCCGTTGAGCCTGGAGTATCTGAAGGGCAAGCCGCTGGTGATTTACATGTCGTATGATTTCCCGCTCGCCGGTAACAGCCGGGGCCCGGAGAGCGAAGTCTACAACGTGAACCTGCTGCAGGTGATTTTCCGCCCGTGGGGCGTCCGGCTGAGCCGAATCGGACATCTGCTGCGATAGGCGATAGGCGATAGGAGATAGCAGATAGCAGTGAGCAGGACAAAGGCTCACGGCTTTCGCGGAGCACCTGACGCGTGACGCGCTACGCTCTTCGCCCATTGCGCTATGCCCTGTGCCTGCTGTTTCTGGCCTGCGGCGTTTCCCGCGTCACGGTCCGTCCGACTCGGGAATCCACCCGCTTCCGGCTCCCGGCCCCGGCCGATACGCTGAAGGCCTGGCAGCTCGCGGCCAACGGCGACTTTGAGCGCGCTGAGACCCGGCTGGCCGATGCCCCGGAACCATTGGCGCAAGGGCTGGTTGATGTCTATCACGGACGGTTGGCCCTGGCCGAGACTGAGTTCCGAGCGGTGTTGGACGGCGGCGCGGATTCGGCAATGAAGGTCCACGCCTATGTCGGGCTGGAGGCATTGTTCATGAGCCACGAGCGCTATGCGAGTCTGGAGTCCCTGGAACTGCGCGCGGCCCGGGAACACCTGGAATACGACAGCACGAATCGCTTTGTGGCTGGAGCGCTGAACCGGCTGGGCCGGATGGAAATCGAGGCCGCGACGACAGTGACGCACATGCCGATGAAGTTGAGTTCGGTCGGCGTGCCGACGATAATGGCCGCCGCGAATGGTCGGCGCGAGCAGGATTTCTGGCTGGACACCGGCGCGTCGATGAACGTGGTCACCGAGAGCTTCGCCCGGCGCAACGGCATCCGGATCATCAGCGAGAAGACCGGTCAGGCCGGGACCTCGACCCGGCGAAAGGTGGCGTTCCGGATGGGCGTGATTGACTCGCTCCGGCTGGCCGGGCTCGTGCTGCGCAACGTGCCGGTGGTTGTGATGCGCGACCAGGACTTGACTTTCCGACTGTTGTTCATCACGCTACTGAAGATTGATGCCATCATCGGCTGGCCGGTGATTTCGCGGTTTGTTACGACGCTGGACTACCCGCAGCAGGAGCTGACGCTGGAGTACCGACCGCCGCTGTACGATGTACTCCGGCTGGACGACCCGCTTGCGTCGCCCAACCTGTTCTTTGCCGGTCAGCCGTACACCCAGGTGGCGATTGATTCGTCCGGCCCGCTGAACTTCATTCTCGACACCGGGGCCTCAACCTCGATGATTACCCCGGCCGGACTGGACAAGCTGATTGCCATGCCGGCGCAGGCCGGAGGGATGGGCTGCATCGGCGGCGCGGGCGGGGGCGATGCCGGGAAAATCCGGACCCTGCGCCCGCTGCGGTTCACGGTCGGGGGCCAAGAGCTCTATCCGCAGACGCTCATGGTGCACGAATTCCCGTCCGATGGTCTGGCCATCGCACCGGATGGTATCCTGGGTGAGGATGTGTTACGCAATTTCAAGGTCATCGTCAATGCCGCGGACGGCATGTTGACGCTGGAAAGGGACTGAAGAGAAAGAGAGTGGTCAAGTGGCCAAGTGGTCAAGTGTCCGGCCCGGGGCCGGTAACAGGAGCGAAAGGAGCATAGAATGAAGGTCGAACTGACAGGCAAGATTGTGAATCAGGATGTTGCGGTCCTGATGTATGAAGGCGGTAAGGCCGCGCTGGGCGTTGCGGTCGAGACCGGCAAGGCGCTGGCCGAGCTTGCCGCCAAAGAGGGTTTTTCGGGCAAGGACAAGGAACTGGTCCTGCTCCATCCGTGCGAAGGTCAGTGGCCGGTGGCCGGTGGCCGGGTGCTGGTGGCCGGGTTGGGCGCGCGGCGGAAGTGCGGGCTGGAAACGATTCGCCAGCGCGTCGCCGCGATTATCCGCCGGGCGCGCGACGTCAAGAGCACAGCGCTGGACATCCTGCTGCCGGGACCTAAGGAACTGCCCGTCGAGTATCCGGCCGCGGTGATGGCCGCGCTGGAAGCAGCGCAGCTCGCCAGCTACAAGTTCGAGAAGTACAAGGCCCCGCCCAAGGAGGTCACGCCGGAATTGGGTGCGGTCAACTTGGTCGTGCCCGAAAGACGCCTGCTCACCGACCGGCTGCACAAGACAGTGAAAGATGCCGAGGAGATTTGCGCCGGCGTGGCGTTCTCGCGCAACCTGACCAACGAGCCGGCGAGCGTCAAGACCCCGGAGCAGATGGGCAAGTGGGCGGCCGAACTGGCCCGGCCCGGGCGCGTGACGGTGAAGGTATATCACAAAGCGGAGATTGAGAAACTCGGAATGGGCGGCCTGCTCGCGGTCGCGGCCGGGAGTAATCAGCCGCCGGTCTTCGTCCACCTATCCTATCAGCCCAAAGGCGCAAAGAAGAGCGTGGTGCTGGTGGGCAAGGGTTTGACGTTCGATTCGGGTGGGTTGAACATCAAGACCGGCACGTTCATGAACAACATGAAGGACGACATGTCGGGCGGCGCGGCGGTGCTCGGGTTATTCCGGGCGCTCCAGGCGGTGGACCTGCCGGTGACGGTGCACGGCCTGATTCCGCTCACCGAGAATATGTCGGGCGGGAGCGCGATGAAGGTCGGCGACGTGTTCAAGGCGCACAACGGCAAGACGGTGGAAGTGCTGAACACCGATGCTGAGGGCCGGCTGATTCTGGCCGATGCGCTGGCGTTCGGCGCGGCATTGAAGCCGGACCTGATGATTGACCTGGCGACGCTCACAGGCGCCTGCGTGGTCGCGCTCGGGCCGCAGATTACCGGCGTGCTGGGCACGGCCGGTAGATACATTCAGAAGCTGTGCGCGCTGGGCAAACAGACCGGCGAGAACTTCTGGGAGCTGCCGCTGCACGAAGCGTATCGCGACTGGGGCAAGAGCCGGATTGCCGACCTTAACAATATCGGCAAGCCGGGACAGGCCGGCACGATCTTCGCCGGGCTGTTCCTGCAGGAGTTTGTCGCGGACGTGCCCTGGATTCACCTGGACATTGCCGGCACGTCATGGGTCGAGCCGGCGGACGACAAGGGCTATCTGCCCGCGGGCGGCACCGGCGTGCCGATTCGCAGCCTGTTTGCGCTACTGCGGGGACTGTAGCCCGGCGAGCTGATACAGGACGCTGGCGGTGGCTGAGTCCTGCCAGACCGGCTGGGCGAAGGGCCGGAGGGACTCGAGCCAGTCTGCGAATTCCGGGAACTTGAGCCGGCGGGCATAGAACGCGCGCAGTTCATCCGGGGTCCGGTTGAACTGGTTCAGGACAAAGACCCGGCCGTTTCCCGCGCGGGTTGAGTCAATAGCGCAGTCAACCTCGAGTCGGAAGCGTTTCGGGTTCCGGTTCTGCTCGAGAATCACGTCCGGGAGCGACAACAGGTTTGTTTCCGGCACGAGCAGTGACAGATAGTTGAATTCATCCTCCCAGCCCCCGAGCACGAGACTGCCGGGTTCGGCGTTGACCATTCGGGCAACCGTACGGGCCGCGGTCTCGTGCTGGTTCGGACCGGATTCAAAGACCCGGCGCGCGAGGTTCATCGAGACGGCGCAGAACAGGCCGAGCGTTACCAGGACTTCGGCCGGCGTGACGCGCGCGGTAGTCAGTCCTTGGCGGCGCGACGCACGCAGATGAGCCAGAAAGCCGGCAATCATCAGCCAGAGCCCGATATTGGAGAAAGCCCAGAATTTGGGATGATACGGGTCCCAGACCAGCGATGCGGCAAGCGCGCCGAGGAATACGGTCAGGCCAAGCGCGACTATGCGCCGGGCCGGAGCCGCCAGGGCCGTCCGGACCCTAACCAGCGCCGTGAACAGCGCGATGCTCAGCAAGAGCACGAGCGGCAGCACCACGACCAGGAAATAGAACCGGTACCCGGAACTGCCGGCGGCAAGCATACTGCGCAGTCCACCGAAGTTGTCCGGAAGCGCGGGGAATACACTGCCCGCGAAGCCAAACCAGACCGCGACCAGGTTGGTCACTTTGAACCCGCCATAGGTTCCCTGCTCAGGCATGAAGAAGAGCGCATGGGCGAGTTGGGGCAATGTCCGGTATCCGGCCGCGAGTAGAATTCCGACATAGATGGTCAGCAACGCAGCGACCATCGCTCCGGCCAGCAGCAGACCGTGCCCGGAGCGGTGGCGCAACGCAAACCATCCTGCCAAAGCCAGTCCGATTGACGCACTCACGATGTAGAACCCGGCACTGATGCCGAGCAGCAGTCCGACAACCAGCGTTGTCCGCCAATCAGGTTCATCCTGCCGAGCCAGCAGGACCAGGCCGAGCAGCAGCCAGGGCAGGGCCGGGACGACCTCGGCAATATTGGTCGCCATGGAGCCGAACGCCGCGGAACAAGCCAGACCCAGGCTCAGGACCAGCGTCAGCAGTCGGCTCCCGAAGAGCAGCCAGACCAACAAGGCGAACAGACCGACCGCGAGTGCAGCCGCGATTGCGTTCATTGTCTGCACCGGCCTGAGCCCGCTGCCGGACCAGCCGAGCGCACGGGCAATGCGGTAGCCGGTAAAGGCGTAGAGTGGAAACAGGAAGTGCTTTTGGACATTCGCTTGGGAATAGCGGGCCGGCTGGTACCCCGCATTCCAGTCATTGGGCACGTAGGACGGCACGCCGGTCGAGTCAGGGACGACGCGGTGCAGACCGAAGAATACCCGGAGGCCATCGGGATTGACCGCGCGTGAGGGCAGGATCAGGTAGAGCGCGGCCGCACCGACCGTGACCAGCAACGGGACCAGCGTCGCTCGGAGTCTCATCGTGTAGCTTGCCGGGTGCGCGCCTGCCATCAGCTCAGGCTCCAGTCAGTCCCTCATGGTCGGTCGTCAGTCGCCGGCGACTGATTCGCGGCCAGGAACTTCTCCCGTTCCTCCTGCAGGGCTCGATTCAACTGTTCCAGACGTTCGGTCTGGATGCGAATCTCTTCCTGCGCCAGCTTGCGCGCACTGATATCGCGGAGAATGACCATGTCGGCGGGCCGGCCCCGGAAAGCAATCAGGCCGACGCTGACTTCAACCGTCAACGGACTGCCGTCGCGGCGTTTCACCGCAAGCTCATAGGCGCTTGACGTCGATTCGCCCGACATCCGGCGCTCGTACAGCCGGGCGAGTTCGTGTCTTACGTCAGGGTGCACGTATTCGGCGAATGGCATGCCCAGCATTTCATTCGGCGTGCTGCCGACCATTGCCGCGGCCCGTTCGTTGACATAGGCGAGGACGCGGTTCTGGACAATTACGATACCGTCGCTGGCGCGCTCAACCAGGGTTCGGTATTTTTCTTCGCTTTCGCGCAGGTTCTGGTCGGAGCATTTGAGTTGCGTGTTGTCGCGCAGCACCCAGACGCTGCCGGGCTCCAGCCCTTTCCGCTGCGGCATCACCCGGGCCGACAATACCACCGGAACCAGCGTGCCATCCATCGCGCGGCAGAGAAACTCCAGCCGCCCGATGGGTACTTCGTTGACGACCCGGTGATGGGCCTGTTCGAACCCGGCCGGTTCGGCGAACAGCCTTGCGGCCGGGGTGCCGTCGAGCGCGTTCCGGCTGAAGCCGAGCAGGTCGGAGAGCGCCTGGTTCGTAGCGGCAATTGTGCCGTCCCGGCGGACCAGGATGAGCGCATCGAGCATGGCGGCAATAATGTCGTCGGACGCAGCGCGGATGGTCATCGGCATCAGCCCGTACCGGGTCATACTCACGGCCAGGCCGAGCGACCAGATGACGCCCGTTATCCCACCCAGTTCCGGAACGCGGTCCGGAAATAGCGAAATCAGAACCACGTCATTCAGGGTCCCGAGGACCAGTGTCGCTATTGTCGTGGCCATGATGACTGCTGCCTGACGTCGCCGCCGCGGGTCGGCTACGGTGCGGCGATGCCGACCAATTATGACCAGCGCCAAGATGGTGACCGACAGGTAGTAGACCGGAAACGCGACGGTCCAGAAGGTTGGCGACCAGTCCAGAACCCAGCCAAACGTGCCGGCGCGATAGGGCAGACCGCCCAGGCCGGTCCACTGGACAACGATGAAGACCAGCGGCACGCCGATTGCCGGAATCAGAACCGCCGGGTGTCGCAGATAGCGCCGCCGGTCGGTCAAAGCCAGCGCGAAGAGCATGAAGACGCTGGCAAAGCTGTAGCCGCCGACTGAACCGATGTTGCCCAGCCAGCGGGCCTGCGCCAACGGAATCAGCGGGTGATAGTTATGGAAGATATCCTCGAGCGCCCACAACGCGAAGCAGAGCAGGAACCCGACAGCGAGCCAGTTCAGCGCCGACCTCGGATTGCGGATAATCACGACCAGTGCCAGCGCGACATAGACCAGTAACGCGCCTAGATATGCCCAAGAGAGTATGCTCATCGAATCAGAATAGCTCAGGCCTCGAAATATGTCAATGGCGTAGCCCGGGAGGACTGCGCAGGAGCGCCCGCGCCCGGTTGTTACCCGCCGGCGCGGACGTGAAAGATGTCGCCGTCGTTCACGATTTCATCGCGGCCGGCAAGACGAATCAGATTCTCCGCGCGGGCAAGCTTCATGTCCTTCACGCCCATGAACGCGTCGTAAGAGACGACCTCGGCACGGATGAAGGTCTTGGCCAGCCGGGTGTGAATCGCGCCGGCCGCCTCGCGGGCGCACGTGCCGCGCCGGACAGTCCAGGCCCGGACTTCGTCCTCGCCCACGGTGAGAAAGGAAATCAGCCCGACATGCTCATACACGACGCGGGAAAGCCGCTGGATGCCGCTCGCGGCAAAACCGAACTCCGCGAGAAACACCTGCCGTTCGGTCTCCTCCAACTGGTCGATTTCGGTTTCGAGTTTCGCCGACAGCTCCATCAGCGCGAATCCATCCTGCGCGCATTGCGCCCGGAGATAATCCTGGTCCGGGAAGGACTTGCGGTTGAACTGCTCCTCATCGGTGTTCACCACAATGATCAGCGGTTTCGCGGTAAACAGCCCGAGCGAATCGGTCAGCTTTCGGTCGCGCTCGGTCAACTC
>Ga0315288_10008373_pt1 | contig 13058 bp, 17 predicted proteins | sample YL17G11_20_MG_FD_203454 | JGI IMG/M metagenome (GOLD analysis project Ga0315288, IMG submission 203454) | Sediment microbial communities from Yellowstone Lake, YNP, Wyoming, USA - YL17G11_20 | ecosystem: Environmental > Aquatic > Freshwater > Lake > Sediment | place: USA: Wyoming | collected...
TTAATGTCGTCAAAAATGTTGGTCCCTCGGTGGTGACGGTTTCCACCCAAGCGCCCGAAAGAAGAGTTTTACAACTTAATCCCTTCGGTGGATTTTCCACGAGCATCCAGAGCGGACAGCCGCAGGATATAGGCAGCGGATTTATCTTGACCTCCGATGGACTTATTGCCACAAATAAGCACGTCGTTTCCGATACGACGGTTTCGTATAAAGTAGTAACTTCGGACGGAAAAACTTACGACGTAAAACAAATTAACCGTGACCCCTCCAACGATATTGCGATGTTGAGAATTGATGCGAAGGGATTAAAACCGGTCGATTTGGGTGATTCGGATACTTTACAGGTAGGTCAATTCGTAATCGCAATAGGAACTGCTTTGGGGCAGTTCAGAAACACCGTTACAACCGGCGTTGTTTCGGGATTGGGCAGGGGAATACAGGCGGGGGATGAATTCCAGGGATATGTCGAGCAACTGGATAACGTTATACAAACCGACGCTGCCATAAATCCCGGAAACTCCGGAGGACCGCTTCTAAATTCAGCGGGCGAAGTAATCGGGATTAATGTTGCGGTTGCCCAATCCGCGCAAAATATCGGCTTTGCAATTCCAATCAACGTTGTCAAATCCGCAATCGACCAATTCAAAACGACAGGAAAGTTTCCCTCGAAAGCCTACATTGGAATTGAGTATCAGATGATTCCCAAACAAACGGCGCTTCTTAATAATGTTCCTCAGGGAGCATATGTTGTTAATGTTATTGCCGGTTCTCCCGCCGAGAAAGCGGGTCTAGAGATAGGGGACATAATTTTTAAGGTCGACTCAAAAGAAATTACCCAAGATAACGGCGGATTGGCAAAAGTTATTTCAAGCAAAAAGCCCGGAGATGTTATAAATCTTGATATCAACAGAAACGGAGATAATATTAAGGCTAGCGTTACTCTTTCAGAGTTTGCGCAATAGTTTCCACTAGCCCGAACCTTCGGAATAACTTGATTTTCATATAAGCCATAATATAGAATGTGTTTCATGCATAGTCCAGAAACTGCACAACAAACAGAGCTTTCTATTAATGATAGGTTTAAGGAGCGTTTTCTTGCTTTGTTTGGGGATTCGCCGGAATCGCAACACGCTGCATCGACATTGCTTCAGCGGACTAGCGAGTTAAGCCAGCATAAGAAAACTTTCGATTTGTTAATTCTTAGCGAGCCGGACCCGTCTGGCTACCTCACCAGGCGGTATACACTATTAAGATTTGGCAGTTTACTTGACAGGAGTGACCGTTTAGAAGTTCAGGTCGGAAGATGGGGGACTCCGGAGCACTCCGGCCAGCTTGATACACATTTAATATTTCCGGCGGATTATTTTGACCGTGTTGCTGTAGCGGACGGAACGGTTGTATTTACGGGCTCAAATTCTAAAATGGAATTGGATGTTTTCAAAGACGGCAACATAGGGGTTGGGCCGAAAGTAAGATTAGATCATTAAAGTTTCCGAATCTTCGGAGTAGAGTTAATTTATTCATCCATCCGGATGGAGAAAGAGAAATCCAGAATCTCGCCCAAAACAACGCGTTCCGCTTTAGAAAAATAACTTTCCCAGGGAGAAATTTTTACACCCCTTATCTGAGCAATTTCCTGAAGAATACTTGTTACTGAAACCAACATCATGGGGGAAACCCTGACTGTTCTAGTGAGATTAAAAAAAGAAGGATAGAGAGTTACGTAGGGGAGTGGCGGTTTCGTTTCTGAAATAAGGAATCGGCGTTTCACCCCAACATTGGAACACAGCCTTTCCCAGCCGCCGACATCTCCCCGGTCCCGTCCGAGAATTATCGCCAAGTCAACCCCTTTCAGTCTATCCGTTTGGTACGGGTCGTTAAGTTTGCCAGGAAAATCTGCAATTGCCACTCCCGGCCGGTCCTCAAGAAAAGCTCGAATTGATTGAACAACTTCCTCTTCTGGGACCTCGTCGAAACCTCGCTTAATTCTATGACTCCAATCGATTTCTCCGGATATTGCTTTGCCGGATTGGGTATAGAGGTCTAGATCATGATAGCTTGCTGGGATATCGTATGCTTTTAAAACTTTATAACAAGAATAAGCATAGGTGGTTTTGGATCTGCTGGGACTGCCTACTATCGCAAGGTGGAACGTATTTTCGGGTCTTGAAAGATGGTCTTGAAGCTGGGTGGCCGTGAGAGCCAATCTTCGCCCGGCAAGGTCATAAACAAGATGTCGACTTTCGAGTATTTTACGAGCTTCCTCTGCCAAGGACTGGGGATTAAAGCCAAGGACCTCTCCCATTTGTAGGGAATTGTATAAGAACCTAATTCCCATGTAAACCCTTTGGGCTTTTTTCTTCAGTAACTAAGAATTCGCTTGGGTTGCGGCAACAATCTTGGAGAGTTCGCCATCAATTATTGCTTCCAGATTTCCCCAGGATTTTCCGATTCGATGGTCCGTAACACGGTTTTGCGGGAAGTTGTAGGTTCGAATTTTCTCGGCTCGCATACCCCGACCAATGACAGAGCGGTAGCCGGCGACCGTTCGCATTTTTTCTTCTTCCTGTTTTTCAAAAAGTTTGGCGCGAAGGATATCCATAGCAAGCCTTCTGTTTTGTTCCTGAAATCGCTCTCTTTGTGAGGTGACAACAATCCCCGTTGGCTTATGTGTAATTCTTACCGCAGTTGATACTTTCTGAACATTCTGACCGCCCTGTGAAGAAGAATGGAAAAATTGAATGTCCAGATCGCTTGGACTTACTTGCACGTCGCTTTCTTTTATCTCGGGAAGAACAACAACCGTAGCGGTTGAGGTATGGATTCTTCCGTGCCTCTCGGTAGCCGGAATTCTCTGGACCCTATGAACTCCCGACTCGTTTTTTAGCATATCAAATGCCCCAAGTCCGTTGATTTTAATTACGTTGTCATCAATTGGTGTAACCTTCCAGCCCTTTTTGGCGGCAAAGCGCAGATACATCCGCAGTAAATCCGAAGCCCAAATTTTGGCTTCATCACCTCCGGTTGCACCCCTTACTTCTAAATATAATGTTTGAAGGTTATCCATAATATTCGGAGAATCGGAAAACTCTGAATACTCGGTTTGTCGGAGAGTCCGAGATTCTGATAATCCGATATACCCGACCTATTCGATTCTCTGAGTTTTCTGAGTATTCTGGTTCTCTGATCGAAGGGCCTCCAATGTGTCCGGCCTTTCCATCTCTTCCTGGAGTTTCTTTAAGTGCTTTAAGCGTCTCTTTTCCGTTTTTGAAACCACATTGGTGCTTGCCTTTGCCTGCTTGGCATTAAATGCATCGACTCGTCCGGCCGTGTCCAGATACTTCATTTGTCCGGTGTAGTAAGGGTGGCAATTGTAGCAAACTCCCACTTTCAATTCCGGCACGGTTGCGCCGACATAAAACACGTTGCCGCAGGCGCAAGTTACCTTCGCCTCCGGATACCAAGCAGGATGGATTTGTGCACGCATAACGGGATATTATACCTTTCTTCGCTTGTATTCCGCAATCCCAATTCCCAAAGTGGTCAAAACCGTGCCTAAAATAAAGGGCGTGGACATGGTTTCTTTGAGCCACCAGACTGCCAACGGAATTGCGAATAAGGTTTGCAAGTAAGTAAAAAGAATTGCTTCGGAAGCTTCGATGGTTTTTTGACCAAGCTGGTATAGGAAGTAGGCGAGTGCACCGGAAAGAAGCGCCATATATATAACTCCTGCGTGAGTGGGAATTGATGCCACTTTAATCAAATGAACTGCTCCTTGGAAGGAACCAACTTCCAAAATCGAAAACGGAAGAATGGTAAAGAAGCCGATAATAAAGGACCCGATTGTAAGAGAAAGAGGTTCGAACTTGTAATCTTTAAGTCCGATTTTGGAAAAAATGACGTAGCCTATCCAGGCGAAGTTTGAAATTAGAGTAAGGATATTTCCGAAAAGATTTTTGTATGCGAAAATTGGACCGCCCGACTCGAGAAGAGGTTGAACAATGATAAAAATCGTTCCGAGAATTGCAATAAATATTCCCAATTTTTCGATTTTGGTAACGCGCTCTCTCAACACCAGTGTGCCGGCGAGGATAATCCCAAGAGGGGCTGCCATTGAAATAATAGTTTGGTCAAGAACGGTGGTTAAATTAAGACCCCAAAAAAGAAGACCGATGTTTATCGTAGTCCCGAGAAGTGCGATGAGGACAAAAAGACCAAGTTCCTTTGGTTTTTTGGGAAAGCTGACGCCTTTGGTAAAAATAAGGGGAGAGAGGATGGCGCTTGTTAGGAAAAATCTGTAAGCGAGAAAAGTAAAAGGGGGAAGTTCCTTGAGGGTAAATTTAATAACGGGCCCTGCGATTCCCCAAATCGCCGAAGCAATTATTAAATAGATGTAGGCTCTGAGGCGAGCAGGATTCATAAGTTAGAGACTAGGGACTAGGCAATAGGTCGGCAAGGCGATCCAAACCAAAAGAAAAGCCCACAGCGGGGATATCTCGACCCGCAAATATTCCTATCAACTTGTCGTATCTTCCGCCTCCACCGATGGATTGTTCTTCGGGTTTTCCTGTTGGTTTAAGCTCAAAAATAGCCCCTGTATAGTAATCAAGCCCTCGGGCAAGAGTCGGGTCAAAATAGAAATCCTTACCTTCTTTTAAATCATATTTACTTTCCAAAACCGAGAAAACTTCTTTTAAGCTTTCATTTGGTTTTAAGTCTTGAACGAAATCCAAAAGCCTTTTTTCGGTATTCTCTTTGCCTACTTTGTAAATTTTGTCTATAGCGCGAATGTCTTCAACTGATAAATCTTTAAAATTTTGTCTGTCGTTTATTGCCATCTGGGCATTGTTCAAGCCTATCTCTCGTATCGCTTTTATTGCAGCGGCTATTATTTTTGCGTCCTCTTCGAGATCTGCTGCTCCGACGGTATCGAGGTCAAACTGCGTAGATTCTCGATATCTTCCTTTTTGGGGGTTTTCGCCGCGAAAGATTTGACCGATTTGATAGCGGGAGAATGAAGGGTTAAGAAGACCAAGGTTGTTTGCAACAAATCTTGCCAAAGGAACCGTTAGGTCGTATCTTAATGCTAGATCCCTTCCGCCCCTATCCGTAAATTTATAGATTAGTTTTTCCTCCTCGCCATATTTCCCGAGTAAGGTTTCGGCAAATTCCAAAGTCGGTGTTTCAATAGGGACAAACCCGAATTCTTCCAAAACACCGCTGATTTTGTTTATTGTCTCGCGGCGTTTCTTTGCGAGTTCGGGTCCGATGTCTCTAAATCCCTTCGGTGTGACCGGGCCTTTTTGCATAGTCCTAATTTTATCTTTTTTGAAGCCAAAAAACTAGTTACTGTGGACTACATCGAAGATTGTTCTTGCTTCAATAGAATCTTCGACTTTGGTTCCGACTACAATTACCGTGTCACCGTCCATAATATCTACAAACTTTACTTCTGTTTTCTTATTGTTTTTGACTAAATAGATTGTCAAGGAATCTCCCGGAACGACCGTAGAGATTTTTCCTCCGGAAAGTTCGGTTGCCTCAAATTCTTTGGGGTTGGACTTGTCTACCTTGACGATATTTATATATAGGGAAAGCGGTTTTATGGCATCTGTTACCAATATTCTTTTTGCCGCGAGAACATTGTTTCCGTTTTTAAAACCCATTGCCACAACAAAATCGCCGATAGCCATATCCGCGAATTTGATTTCTCTGGTTGTTTGCCCTGTTGTTTTCATAATGGTTGTCTGGTCTTTGTCGACGGAAATTTGTTCGATTTCTCCCGTCGAAGTTTTTATTTGGACGGTCAATTCCGCGATATCGGTAACGGTCCCGATATAGGCTTTGGGATTTTGAAGGGCTTTTTCGATTTTTTCCTGAACCTTCTCCCTTACGCTGTCCGAAGCTGCAGTTGAGGTTGAATCCGGGGTTGCGGACGGAGTTGCCTGGACCAAATTTTTAGCAAATTCGGTCGAAAAAACGACCAAAAGTTTTTGTTGGGCTATGGCCCCTTGCGGGTCAACCGCGCTTACAATTATTTGATTCGCACCCCCGTTTAAATCCACATTGATGGAAAAAGAGCCGTCGTTTTGAGATTGGGCAAGATAATCGGTATCTTCGCCGGAAACGATGGTCCATACGCCGGCCTTTGTTATTCCGGAAAATTCCACTGGAGCTTGGGTTAAAACATCTTCATTTACGGGTTTGGCTACTGCAATATTGAGTCCGCTTGCCGGGGAAGGAGTTTGTTTGGTTGAAGTTGAATTATCGGAACGTTTCATCATTAGGTTCGCCCTGTAAATTCCAAAGGCAATCACAAGTCCCAGGAACGAACCGGCCAAAATAGCGAATAAAACTTCTTTCCGCATGCGTTCCATAATATACGGAAGATTAATGGTCTTGTCAACCAAAGGGGGGTTTGATAGTATGCTTTTGTAACTAATAACTAATAGCTCAAAACTTAAATCCATAACTCAAAACCTTTTAACTTTTAAGTTATAAGTTATGGTTGTTAGTTTTAAGATTTGAGTTTTAGGTTTAAATTATGGACATAATTTATTTAGGCCACTCTTCTTTTAAACTTCGCGGGAAAAGCGCAAGTGTTGTTACCGACCCGTTTGACTCAAAAATGGTCGGTCTGAAATTTTCTCCGACGGATGCCGAAATCGTAACAATTTCTCATGACCACAATGACCACAATCAGGCGGCGAGGGTAAAAAATGTTAAGAAAATAGTGGACGGGCCCGGGGAGTACGAAATAATGGGCGTTTCGATTATCGGAATTCCTGCATACCACGATGATAAAAAAGGGCAAGTGCGGGGGACGAACACAATTTACATTTATGAAATGGATGGGCTTCGTCTTGCCCACTTGGGCGATTTGGGACACACTCTTGGTGAAGAACTTGTTGAACAAATCGGAGATATAGATATACTGATGATTCCTGTCGGAGGAAAATATACAATCGGTCCGAAAGATGCGGTTACGGTTGTTCAGGCAATAGACCCTTATATTGTTTTGCCGATGCATTACAAAATGGACAACATGAATCCCGAACTTTCGACGGAACTCGCACCGATTGACGATTTCCTAAGTGAAGTTGGCTTGACGGTTGAGAGGCTGCCCAAGCTTTCGGTTAAAAAGGAAGATTTAGCCGAAGCTTCTTCAAAGGTCGTTGTTCTGGAAAAAAAATAAACTGCAATGGCATAAATGCCATTGTTTTTGTCGCCAAGAGAGGACTCTGGCTTTCGCCAGAGATATGCAATAAATGGCAGCCAAAATTGATGTGAGGGTTCCGCCCCATTCGAGCGAAGCCGAAGAAAGTGTCTTGGGCGCTCTTTTCTTGGACAAAGACGCGATTATTGCGGTTGCCCAATTTCTTCATCCGGAAGATTTCTACGACGAAAGACATAAAGAAATTTACAGCTCCTGTGTAGAGCTTTACGAAGAAAGAATTCCCATCGACGTTCTTACCGTCGCAGAACGGCTTAAAAAGAAAAAGGTTTTAAAGAAAGTTGGCGGGGCAAGTTTATTGGCCGAGTTGGCCAACAAAGTTCCGACCGCGGCACACGTCGAACACTACGGGAGAATTGTAAAAGAGTCAGCCACAAAGCGTTCCTTGATGAATGCGGCGGGAAGGCTGGTTGAGTTGTCTTTTGACGAAAGTTTGGCTGCGGATGAGCTTTTGGACAAGGCGGAGTCCGAAGTTTTTTCGCTCACCCAAAGCCATTTGACCGATACGTTTACCCCCGTAAAAAATGCCCTCGCCGAATCTTTTGACAGATTGGACGAGCTTCATAAGCAGGCAGAAGGCTTAAGAGGAGTTCCAACAGGTTTTAAAGATTTGGACGATTGTCTGGCCGGAATGCAGCGGAGCAACCTTCTTATTTTGGCTTCGCGCCCGGGAGTAGGGAAGACTTCTTTAGCACTTAATATTGCCCAAAATTTGGCCGTAAATTACAAACGCCCGGTCGGATTTTTCTCACTCGAGATGAGCAGGGAAGAGCTTGTGGATAGACTACTGGTTGCACAAGCGGATATCGATGCCTGGCGCCTTAAAACGGGAAAATTGGACGAAGACGACTTTACCAAACTCTCCAACGCAATGGGGGAGCTGGCCGAAGCCCCGCTTTATATCGACGACACACCAGCTCTTTCGATTCTCGAGATGAGAACCAAGGCCAGAAGGCTCCAGGTAGAGGTTGGGGTTGAGTTAATTATCATCGACTACCTACAGCTGGCCCGCGCCAGACGGCTTGAAAATAGGGTGCAGGAGGTTTCGGAAATATCACAGGGAATGAAAAACTTGGCCCGTGAGTTAAAGGTTCCGGTTTTGGCCATCTCCCAGCTTTCAAGAGCAGTGGAGACCCGGGGAACGAGACGCCCGCAGCTTGCGGACCTGAGGGAATCCGGTTCAATAGAGCAGGACGCCGATGTGGTTATGTTTCTCTGGAGAGAAGATGAAGAGAAAACGGAAAATGTGGTGTTGGATATCGCCAAGCACAGAAACGGCCCCTTGCGCTCCATAAACCTGTTCTTCAAAGGAGACAGAATTAAATTTTATGGACGCGAGACGAAGAGAGGAGGTGAAGCCAAATGACTTTTCTGGAAGGACAACAAGGTCAATCAGGCATCATTCCTGAAGTAATGTCTACTAAGGATCCATTTAACTTACGCCAGGATTTGGGTAGCCTTTATAAGGTATTTACCCAGGGTGAGGTGTTATCAGATGATGATCTCCGGACGGGATATAACAAACTGCGATGGTTAGGACAGAAGGCTAAAAAGGGCGTAGAAGTGTTTAAGACTTTTCCCACGGGACACTTATCTGGCGATTTAGACGCTATTCTGGCGGAAGACCTTGTAGATACCGCTTTATTTAATGGGAGGGGCAGAATAGAAGAAGTGCTGGGAATAGCCGAGACGCTTGAAAACTATGCCTCGGTAATGCTTGGGGAGAAGGGAGAAGATGCATGGCCCTTGGCTGAGGAGACTAGGGATGTTTCTATTCTTGTGAGATTTGCCTGTGAACACCCTGATTGGTATGAAGACAGAGGCCTCGCAGGAATATTGATGGAATTATCTAAGTTTCTAGGAAATAGAACCAAAAAATAACTGAGATAAGTTATTTGGAAGAGAGACTAAAAGGGAGAAGTAAGAAAGATTGTGAAGAGGAAAATTATATTTTTCCCAAGCCAAATTGGGCGCAAATCTCTTCTACATCCTTGGGTGGAAGTGCGGGAGCAATAACTGCAAAATATTCTTTTCTCAAACCAATAGGTGTTACTTCCAATATAGCCTCAAGCTGCTCGCGGTAGTTGGTTCCGAAATCTTGACCCAAATTTTGGGTTGCATTAAAATTTTCGAATGGCTCAAACCACGCCCTTGTTCCTCTTTCGGGCGGAATATCTTGCGCCCGATAAAATTCGCGAACCGAATCCCGCAAGGTTTCAAGATAAACATCTTTTAGACTAGGCAATTGTCCCTCGGACATATTGGCCGTAGTTTAGCTCAAGTTGAAAACAAGGTCAAATTATAGGTTATTTTAGAGGCTATTTAAGGGCTTCTTTTATTATTTCCTGGATTTCATCGCTTGGAACCCAGGCTTTACTAAATCGATTCTTAAGCAGGTCGTCTACATTGGCATAGCTCTTCCGAAGGAACCGAAGTGCAATGATTAGACTTTTTCTGTCTTTGTTTAGACCGCGGTGATACGCCCTTAATAAGTCATAAATCACGTGGGGCTCAATTGACGGCATAGGTCTTTCGCCTTTTTGCCTTGCAACGAAAGCTCTAATAGTCCTTTTTCCATCTCTAATAGCTGCGATTGTTCTAGTCATTCCATCGAGTACCTTATATTTTCCCTCTTCAAAGTGGATAAGAATGGGAATTTCGGCCCATTTAGCATCTTTAAAAAGATTTTTTGTTTTAGGGTTTGAGTTTATTAGCTGGCGGAGCTTTGCTGGGGACCGACTGCATTTATCGATTATTATTTTATTCCACTCGGGCCGTGTTCCTGTCAAGTAAAGACTGTCTAGCGGTAGAGTTTCTTTTGTCCACAGTATCGATGAATCCGTAACATAATCTGCAATCCAGTTCATGGCCATCCCGGAGTAGGTGAGAAGGTTCTCGATGGGGTCGCGATGTGTTTTAGCCAATTTGCCGCCAAGGTGTTTGATTAGTGCGCGAAGATACTTTTTGTCAGGGAAATTGGTTTGCATCTTGGTTTGGTGCTATCGATCCTTGACGCGGCATGAGTCATCGAGTGCCGAGGAAAGGAGTCGAACCTTCATGAGGTTTTACCCTCACAGGTTTTTGAGACCTGCGCGTCTACCGTTCCGCCACCTCGGCTCGGCTTCAATTATACCAAAAAATAGGGGAATAACCCACGCTCGGAGAGTGTGATAAAATACGCAAGTATGGATAGGGAACCGGCGTTTCAAAGAGGACTTCACCCTTGGATCATTGCAGCAGAGGGGTGGAGTGTTGATGACTGGAGAGAAAAACTCGTAGGAGCTCCGGATTTTCTTATCGAGGCTGCATCAAAGATTTCTAGAAAGACTAAAGAAGGGCGGGATAAGTTACTAGGAAAAGCCGCCTCGCTTCCGGCCGATAATGTTGCGGATTATGTACGCTATGAAATAATGGCCGATGTTTCTACACTTTCAGGTGATGCCCTTGATAAGCTCTTAACCGCGGCACAGATGAACAAAGAGGCGGGAGTACCACTAAGGGGAGAGGGAGGAATTAACTGGGAGGAGGTTTACTACCTTGCTTAGCGCAACGGATTTGAAAAACGGCGTTACTTTCCTGCACTACGGCAAACCTTATCAGGTAATCAAGTATTCCTTGATTAAGATGGGCCGGGGTGGGGCAGTGGTAAAGGTATCGGCCCGAAATCTCGAAGCCGGTTCAATCGAAGAAATATCATATAGCTCAAACGTAACGGTCGAGGACGTTAATACCCAAAAAAGACAGCTTCAATATTTATACAAAGATGGGGCTGTTGCTTATTTTATGGATGCCAAAAGCTATGAGCAGGTGGAAATTCCCTTAAAAATTTTGGGGGATTCCACAACATTTCTGAAAGAAGGAGAGAGCGCAACTATACTTTTTTGGGACGAGAAGCCGCTTTCGGTTGAAATTGCACCAAAGATAGATTTGGTTGTTGCAGAATGCGACCCGGGGGTAAAAGGAAATTCGGCAACAAATATTTTTAAGCAGGCGGTGTTGGAAAACGGATTAAAAATCAAAGTACCTTTGTTTATCAAACAAGGTGAAAAGATAAGAGTTGATACAAGAACTGGGGATTATATCGAGAGGGTAAAATAGTCAGGAGAAAATCCACCAGGCGCCGACGGCAATGACAACAAGTTGAGTCAAAATTCCCCAAGATATCGGCGCATCGACTTGAAGAGATTTTTGGAATTTAATCCATTTTTTGATTGCCTCTTTTCGGATATGGAGGAAAAAATATGGTGCTTCAATTAAATCCGGTAGAACAGACGCAAGACAAGTTGCAAGAATGCCTATTGCATGGCCGGTATTGGGTAATGCCTGATATGCGACGAAGCTTCCGAAGACCAAAGCGGTTGTTGCATCTGCGATAACAATCTGCGTGCTTTTCTTGGTGGGTTGGCCGTACTTTTCGGTTTCCCGATTAAGGTGTGGGTTCCAATGTGGAATTTTCTCTAACAAAAAATGACTCCCCAGAGCAAGGGGAATCGATAGGGCAGGATTCACCACTTTGGTAGCTATCGCTGCACCCACAACTACGTGTGGTGTTTCTAACATCCGGTAAGAAAGATAATAACTTTTCACAAACTCGATGTCAAACTGGTATATACTTGGGGTAATGGCAATTTCGGTGTCTTTCAATTTATTGGCAGCATTAGTTTTTCTCTTTCTTTTTTGGCGCAAAATGCGGGAGGACTATACGGCAAACCAGATTTTTACCACCGCAATTTATGCAATATTGGGGGGCGCCTTGGGCGTTGGAATTGCTTTTAAATTCGTTTTCGTTTGGTGGTTTTGGCCTTTAATGATAGGCGTATTTTTAGGATTCGGTGTGGGAGTTTGGAGATTTCATCTACGGTTTTATGAGACTCTCGATGCGTTGATTTTTTCTCTTCTTCCGTGGTTGGCGGTATTTTTTTTGAGCGACTCAATTGTTAATCTAAAGCTTTCTTCTCTGATTGCTTCGGCCCTTGTTTTCGGTCTCGTCGGGCTTTATTGGTATCTCGATAACCACTATAAAAATTTTAGCTGGTACAGAAGCGGAAAGGTCGGATTTGCGGGATTAACGACCGCTGCGGCGTTTTTCCTGGTTCGAGCCGCCCTTGCTATACCTTTTGGCTATGTGCTATCCTTTTCGGGTAAGTTTGAGGCTTTGATTTCAGCAATCACGGCCTTTATATTTTTTCTGCTGATTTTTAATTTATCAAGACAGGTATGAAGAAAGTTAAAGTCAAAAGTTCCCAACCAAGGGTTAGATTTCCCGCCACGGTTCTTACGCCCGTAGGCCATTTTTTATCCGGCCAACTTCATAGGTTGCAAAGAAGAAAAAAGGAGATAGCAAAGGACGATCCTTTTAAAGATACGTCGAGAATTTTAGATAACGCTTCTCCGGATACGGATGCGGCCGAACAGTTTGGACACGCAAGGGCATCGGCTCTTCAGACAGAAATAAACCGCAAGATAATTCAAACAAGAAAAGCCTTATCAAGAATCAAAATAGGGAAGTACGGAATTTGCGAAGACTGCAGCAAAATGATTGATACCGACCGGTTGATGATTTACCCCGAAGCAACCCTCTGCAAAGACTGCGCAGCCAAAAGAGAAAAATAAGTTTATCCTCTGGTAAAATAGGGCAATATGGAGCCGAAGATAATTTTTGAAGACGAATATTTGATGGTTTTGGAAAAGCCTGCGGGCTGGATTGTTAACGACGCAATGACCACGACCGGCCAGCCAACTGTGCAAGATTGGTTGCGTCGCAATTTTCAATTTTCACCGCGAAGCGGGTTACTCATTTCCAATTTTCCCCAGTATCGAAACG
>Ga0315288_10008374_pt1 | contig 13057 bp, 13 predicted proteins | sample YL17G11_20_MG_FD_203454 | JGI IMG/M metagenome (GOLD analysis project Ga0315288, IMG submission 203454) | Sediment microbial communities from Yellowstone Lake, YNP, Wyoming, USA - YL17G11_20 | ecosystem: Environmental > Aquatic > Freshwater > Lake > Sediment | place: USA: Wyoming | collected...
TCTTTGTACAAGCATTACATCGACAGAGCAAAAATCAGCGGCGTTGACCTGGATGATAAGACTATCAAAGATAAAATTTACCAGCAATACATGACCACTTTCAAAAAAGGACTTTATGATTACGTAAAAAAAGAGTACGATCCGGTTACCGGCAAAAACGCCAGCCGGCGCTATTTTTCCGGAGGATTCAGCCTTATGGGTCATCTGTTTATCCAACCGGCAGCTAACCCTCCCGCTAACGGCAGCAGCCCAATGATGAAAGCCGACATCCGCCTGGGAAAAACAGACGGCGCGCCAACCGATCCATTCAAAAATTTCAAAGCCGAAATGGCCAGAAATGAAGCTATCGCCAGCCTGGAAAACGACGATTCGCCGCGAGCCCAGGAAAAGCTTCGACAACTGAAAGAAGAAAAAGAAAGGTTAGACGACGAATGGAACATAAAAATAAGAAAAAGAATTTACCAGGCCGGCTTCGCCCTGGGCATAATCGAACAGAAACGCAGCGGACCGCGCCGTACCGGTACTGACATCAGAAAAGTAGATATCCCGCCGCCGGACGGCCGGGAAAAAAGAAACATTGACCGCAGGGGAAACACCCCCCTGCCCCCGGAAGTAAAAATATCCCCGGCCGGCGACCGCAGATGGACTATGCCCGATGAAGAAAAAGAATTAGAAAAACCTCCGCCGCTGCCGCCCCATAAACCTACATGGCTGGAAAAACATACCGGCCTGACCGAAGAAGAATTCCTGGAAAATTTAAAAATTGGCACAAAAACAGTTTTACTCACTCTGGCCTTCTTCGCTGTACCGGTACTTACTTTTATTGGAGTAGATATCTACAAAAACATGTTTGCCCCAAAAGTCACGTATTACGGAAACAATCGTAATGGCCTTTCCTGGCCGGAACAAGAAAGCAGCGATGACAGCAGCCAGGACAGCACAGACCTCCAACAGCAAGAGGAAAAAAACACCCAGAAAATGATCGAACTGTTAGCCGCCCAGAACAATTCCCGCATGGCCATATTTTTTATTGATCCCCAAGACTTCCAGCAGTTGAAAGAAATGAAAAAATCCGGCGGCGCCGGCGAACCAAAAAGATATTCATGGAAACAACCTTACCAGTTCACCACCTACTTCGGAGATCTGCCTGACAGCATAAAACGCCGATATACCGAAAATTTCAACGACCCGATCTACGACAAATACCGCCGGATACAAATGTCTTCCCAAAATCCCCGAGAATTTCTGGGATACCGCGAAAATGAACCATACGGATGGAAAACCATGTCCCGAACCAGAATATTCGCCGATACCGCCGCCGGACAATACGAGGTGCGCGTCAGCGACATAAAAAAAATCAAACTGCCGGTGCGAGCCGCCGACACAACCACCTTGACCCTGGTGATCACTACCACTGACATCGCTTACAACAAGCCGGTACGGCAATTCCGGTATGTCTTCAAAAAACGAGTCGTAAAAGGCGACCAGGTCATCACCATTGATTTTGCCGATGAAGGCGCCGATATCAAAGGAGATTTCCTGTTTTCCATTACTACAACCATTGGCAAAACCGACATCTATTCAACCAAAAGAGATGGCAATCCCGGCGCGCGATTAGTCCCTCTGGAATACGGAGACATCATCATTGACCAAAAAATCTTCCGGTTGCCCATAAACCGTTCAAAAGCTGCCGGCCCTAACGAAAAAAACGACGTAAATATCCTGAATATGCAATTTTCTTCCCGCGGCGAGCCTGAAAAAAACGCTTCGGCCATGCGAAATGCTGGCGAACAAAATGTGGGCGGCATAACCATGGACGGCATCCGAGTCATTCCCAAAGCGCGATCCGGAGTATTTTCTTTTGACCCCTGGAAAGGCCAGGATATTAAAGGTATGACTTTCGAAATCACCGCGATCTCATCGCTGGACTCCTACCGCCAAATCCTTGACCAATAGCTCCCGCTTTGGTTAAAAAATAAAAACGCCGGGAAGTTTTAAAAACCTCCCGGCGTTTAATCAGCCGCAAAAAAATCCGCGTTTATTACCGCGCGATCAACATGTTCACCGTCTCAGTCGGTGCCGCCACCGTGTACTGGATATCACCAACAGCGTTATTAGATACACCGTCGACTTTCTCATCCACCCGGGTAACTGACGCCGCGGGAACGAGAGTAGAATCTACATAATAGGCCTGATCATTACCAGCTACTCCATCCCAGTTTAAAGCCGCGTCATTCTGAAAAGTATACGCGCCGCCCCAAGGATTACGGGCCGGCCATTTTTCCAGATACGGGCCGTCCCATCCGGCCACTCCATCAGTAATGACAAAAGCTAATCTGTTTGGACCTACCCCGTCTGCCGGCCAAGCTCCGGTATCGGCGTAATAACCCATGGCTCCGGTCTTAATAGCTTTGTAATCAGCGATGATCGCCGAAATCTTGCCTTTTTCGATCGCCCGGAAAGCGTTAGGCGCTACGATCGCGGCTAGAATAGCGATAATCGCGATAACTACGATTAACTCGATAAGTGTAAAACCTTTTCTGTTCATTTCCCCCTCCTTTTTAAAAGTACATATTAATACAAAAAAATTGTATCACACTGCCTTGTTTTGGCAAGTAATTTTTAACTTTTCCCTCTTTTCCCTCTTTTTCCTTTTTCCTGCGCTGCGCTTGCAAAAAGTCTCTAGTCTCATTAAAAAAACAACCGGACTACTCGTTTAAAGCAGTCCGGTTAACGTCCTCGCCTAACCTTACTACTTTCGGCAGCCGGACTACCCTGACTTATCAGGGTTCCTGGCTTTGCGCCCTCCGGTTACCCGGAGTTTGCCTGTTCGAGTAGCTCGCCGCGCAAGCGGCAAATCAAATATAACATAAAAATCCGCTAAAATCAAGGCGGCCTACTGCCCCTGGATCAAAATATAACCCAGGTTACCGTCGGTAGGATTACCCTGCCAAACCTGGACCCGGCCGGTAGTCAATACAGCGTCGTCGATCTGATTATCCACTAACTGGCGTTGTTCAAGCTTCATGCGAAAACCGGCGTTACCCCGGCTGTTATCCAGCCACAACACATGCTCTACGCCAATACCATCGAGGTTCTGGTCGCCTAAGTTAAAATCCCACCAGTACATCCCGCCCCAGGGATTAAGCGGCCAGCGGTCCATGTACGGCCCGTTCCAACTGGCCGGCATGTCAGGGTCAACCCCCTGATAAACAAATCCTTCGCCGCGGTTAGCCGGAGCCAACACGTCCGTACTGACCGGAGGCGCGTCATCGCCCCAGTTACTGCCCGGCCAGATCCCGGTATCGGCGTACATAGCGTAAGCGGCGGTTTTGACCACATTGCTGTCGCGGGTCATCCTGGCTACTTTAGCTTTTTCAATAGCCCTATAAGCGTGCGGACCGACTATGGCCGCCAACACCGCGATTACCGCCAAGACCACAGTCATTTCTACCAGGGTAAACCCCGTTAGAAATTTGGTAACGTTGCCTTTCCCAGACAACAAACGTTTAAATGTAACGCTGCCGACTTTTGCGTCAACAGCGAGATTCAAATCTCTAAACGGGGTAAACCCCTTACGCATATTGGGCCGCCTCAAATCACCGGCTCTTTGACCATCCAGTTAAGGTGCAACGGGTCGTCTCCAGGCGACGACACTGCCAGATTCTGATAAATATTTCCCACCCCGGCTCCAGTCAGCACGCCGTTATCGTAACGCTGGTCCAAAAGCAAAGCGCTGGCTGCCGGCACGTAAAACATGATGACCTGGGCCTCGCCGACAATGCCATTACCGTTATCGTCGCCGGCTGAATCCGCGTCCCAATAATAATTATTGCCGAAAGCTGTGCCCGGCCGGCCCCAGGGATTACGCGGCCAACGGTCCAAATACGGGCCCGTCCCAGCCGCTTACCGTATTTCCGTTGCCGTCGTTATTAGTCATAAACCCCATGCCGCTGGCCCTACGCCCGTCGCCTATTCCGAGCAGCGGCCAAGTCCCAGTATCCACGTTATAACTGATCGCTCCGGCGCGCAAAGATTTCATGTCTGAAGTAGCCCGGGCGATCTTGGATTTCTCGATCGAGCGGAAAGCCGAAGGAGCAACTATCACGGTCAATATGGCGATGATGCCGATGACCACGATCAACTCGATAAGAGTAAACCCCGTTAAAGATTTGTTAACGTTGCTTTTTCCCGACAACAAACGTTTAAATGTAACACTGCCGACTTTTGCATCAACAGCGGGATTCAAATCTCTAAACGGGGTAAACCCTGCTACAAACATTTTCCCGCGCTTTATCACCTACACCTCATCCGGGTCATAAACCACATATTTCGGCCAACCTTCCCAATCCGGACACTGTGCCGGAAAATTACGGAATTTTCCGGCGCAAGCGCCATCGCCACGGTCAATAGCCCGATCGATCATTCGGGCGATACTATTCCGCCTGACCTGAGTCAAATCATTAAGCCCTATTTCTACCACCAACTCATTAGTCCCATCCCCGTCCACATCCTGATCATCCCATTGATAAGTCTTTTCATTTATCGAAACCCTGCTCCAGGGATGGTCCGGCCACGATTCCAAATATGGCCCTTCCCAATGGGCCAAATTATCATCGTTAGTCACAAATGACCGACCGTAATCACTTGCCGCCGGTGTATGCGGCCAAGCCGGCCACGCGCCGGTATCCGAATAATGCCGGCGGCCGGCCGAAGCGATATTATAAATATCCTGCACCGCCTTGGTCACGTTGGCTTCTTCGATGGAATTAAACAAACGCAAACTGATAAACAATGCCAATATCCCCAACATAGCCAGCACGATACACATTTCAGTCAAAGTGAAACTATTTATTCTTTTTTCCCGGACGCGTTTCATAATTTATTGAAACCTCATTATTTCCACGATCACATTATCGCTGGCCACGTTGACCCCGCCTGGATGATGCTTATCATAATCTTCCATTTGCTGAAGCCGGATCTCATAGCGGTCAGGAACATCAGTCTCGGCCGGATTAGCCGCGGCCGCGCAAGACCCCGGCCAAGGAATGTATCTCGGACGAGCGCTGACATAAGTACCTGCCGGAAGACCCCATCCGCCGCCAGGCCAGAACTCCCAGTCATAACTGCCGCCCCAAGGCGTCATCACCGGAAATCTGTCCAGGTACGGGCCGTTCCAATTAGCCTGGACAAAATTATCATAAGGCGCGTTACCCGGCACCGTAGTCTGCTGGACCTGCGGCCCGCCGAAGATCAACATATCATCGTTCTGCCCGCAACATCGCCGGGTATAAACGCTCCAGGCCATAAACCCCGGATCATCCTGAGGACAAACATCCGGCGGCCAAGTACCCACATCCTTGTAATAAGCTAACGCCGCGGTCTTGATGTTAGTAACATCAGAAATAAGCCGGGCGATCTTGGTCTTTTCAATACTGGTCAAATAACTTGGCACTATCACTGCCGCTAAAATAGCGGTGATAGACATCACCACCAGCATCTCGATGAATTTAAAACCTTTGCGCATCCGCATATTAATTCACCTCTAAAAACATACGGCTAGAAAATCGAAAACAAACAACGCCCCCTAGCGCATTCAGCCCGATTTTCGATTTCTCTGTCTTTTTCGCTCAAAAACGCAAAACCTACCTGGCTAAATTTATTCCACCCTCTACTTAAAAGATATCATATTTTCCGCCAACTTGCCAAACAGCCGGCCTCCCGACAAATCAATCTATAACACTTTGCCTAACAAAAGTTTACAAACGAACAACCCGGTCATTGATCATTCGCCGATGCCTATGGACTGAGTAACGCGCACCACTTCTTCCGGAGTAGTAACTCCGGCGATGAGTTTCTCAATAGCAGATTGACGCAGCATTTTCATCCCGCTTTTTTCAGCCGAAGCCCGTATCTCCTCAGCTGAAACCCGCTTAAGTATCAGCTCCTGGATCGCTGACGACACTGAAAGCAACTCATAAATACCAATACGCCCTTTATAGCCGGTATTACTGCAAATCTTGCAACCCTTGCCGCGGACAAATTTCTGTCCGGGCTCAAGTTTAAGGGCCATGCTGTCAAGCAAGGCCTGAGAAGGCTCATATTCCTCTTTGCACTTATTACAAACGCGGCGCACCAAACGCTGGGCCAACACTCCCAGCAAGGAATTCGACACTAAAAACGGTTCCACGCCCATTTCGATCAAGCGGGTAAAAGCTGTGGGCGCGTCGTTGGTATGCAAAGTGGAAAGCACCAAGTGGCCGGTCAAAGCCGCCTGAACAGCTATTTCGGCGGTCTCCAAATCGCGAATTTCACCGACCATGATCACGTCCGGGTCCTGACGCAAAAACGAACGCAGAGCAGTAGCAAAAGTAAGCCCGGCTTTTGGATTTATCTGCACCTGGCGGATACGGGGAAACTGGTATTCCACCGGATCCTCTACGGTCATGATATTTACATCCTCATTGTTGATTTTTTTCAAAGAAGAATAAAGCGTAGTCGTCTTTCCGCTGCCAGTCGGCCCGGTAACCAAAAATATCCCGTAAGGCTGAGTGATTATCTCGTTTAATTTCTCCAGTTCTTCTTTGGGAAACCCCAGGCTCTCCAGGCCTATGGTCATGCTGGAACGGTCCAAGATACGCAGAACCACATTCTCCCCATGCACGGTAGGACAGGTCGAGACACGAAAGTCGATTTCTTTTTGCCCAACCCTCATGATTATGCGGCCGTCCTGCGGAATGCGCTTCTCGGCGATATCCAATCCGGCCATGATCTTAAACCGCGACAGGATCGCCGGCTGCAAATCTTTGGGCAGTATCGAATGCTTGTGCAACATACCGTCAATGCGGTAACGCACTCCCAAGAATTTTTCTTCGGGCTCCACGTGAATATCCGAAGCGTTAGACTGAACAGCTTCCACGATCAAAATGTTTACCAGTTTTACGATGGGCGCTTCCTCGCCAAACTTCTCGCCCTCAGCAAGTTTATCTGCGTCAATAGACGAAACAATCTCCTGGATAGTCCCTCCGCCGCCGTAGTACTGATCCTGGGACTTGCGGATCGCGATTTCGTCAGCCAACACCGGCTCAATGACACAGCTGGTGATACGCTGCAGTTCGTCAATAACAAAAACATTATTCGGATCGATCATAGCCACAGTCAAAGTATAGTTGACTTTGAATATAGGAATGACCTTGTATTTTATCGCGATCTCTTCGGGGATAAGCTGAATGACTTCTGGGTCAATGATGTAACTGGACAGATCGAACGCGCTGACTCCGGCCTGCATAGCCAACAAACGGCGCATCTCCGGATGCGATACCCAGCCTTTTTTGACTACGATCTCGCCGAGCTTCTCTCCGGTAACCCTCTGCTCTTCCAGCGCCTCTTCCAACTGGTTAAGCGTGATGTAACCGTGCTCGATAAGGAGATCGCCGATCCTTTTTCTCTCTTGTTCGGCCATACTGTTCTCTCACACTAAAAACCGCAGACATCGACCCTGAAATTTTTATTATATCATACCCGACTATTTTTGATAAGTTTATGGATTAGCAGGCCCGCTAGTTAAAACTCTCGCCAGACAGCTCATCCTGCAATTCCTTGCGCCGCGAAACCAGTTTCTGAGCTTTTTCTTCAAGAGCCGCCAGCATATTCTGAATACGGCTGAAATCGTACAACTGCACTTTGGCTTCTGTCTTCAGTTCGGTCTGGGCTTTAGCCACGGCGCTAGCTACCAGCCTAGGACAAACAAAAATAAGCAATTCGGTCTTATCCTTGCTCTCATAATCACTACGGAACAGTCGGCCAAAAAAAGGAAGATCGCCTAAAACCGGCACTTTAGTCTGACCATGCCTGACTTTATCGCGGATAAGCCCGCCGATAATAATGGTCTGTCCGTTTTCGACTGTAACTTTAGTATTAGCCACCCGCACGTCGATCTCGGGCAGTTCCGGCGAAGCCGCGGCGCCTGACGGCCGGACCATCTCACGCCACCGGACGATCTCTTTGACCTGAGGACAAAGGGTTAAAGTAATCGTACCGTCAGGATTAACCAACGGCAAAACATCCATACTGACCCCTTCGTCAGCGTAAGAATACGTATAAATAAGACGCCGCGTGGTAGAGCTGGAAGTACTGGTCTCTTGATCTTCAACCTTGCTAAGATAAGGCACTGTCTTTAACACATCAATCTTGGCCCGGCGGTTATTGACCGTACTGATCTTAGGCGCGGAAAGGATATCAGTTTTCATCTGGGTAGCCAAAGTCTGGATAAGCGCGTCAAGATGCTCGTTAGATAAACCAAACACGAAAGGACTCTGATCTTCCCCGATCAACGGCTCAGACTTCACCGCGTTAACCGGCAGTGTCTGCCAAATACCGTTCTGTACTGCTCCCGTGGCATCGACCCCGTACGCGTTCATTGTCGCGAATTTTATCCCCTCATTAGCTAACAACTGCCAGTTGACGCCGAAAGCGTGCTCTTTAGTCAACTGCACTTCCACCACCCTGGCCTCGATAATAATTTGCTCGCTGGGCATATCAGCCATCTTTAAATAATCCTCAATCGAAGCGATATTAGAAGGATAATCCATAACCATGATAGAGTTACTCTCCACATCGGGGATGATCCGACCGGAATCGGAAAGCAAAGTATTGATCACCGCTGACGCCGGAACCGTACCGCTGGAAGAAGATGTGCTGGTGCTAGAAGATTGGGCCATAACCGGCGCATTCGACAATGACAACGCGACGGTCAAAAACAAGGAAAAAAAATTTTTTATCATACTTTTATCCGCCTTGCTAGTCCTGAGTGCTCGTCTGCAACTCTTTTAACTCATCCCGTTCCGATTGGCGCTCAGTTCTCTGTATCTGGCGCTCCTCCCTTTCCGTAGAGGCTAAATTCGGAAAAATATCTTTCACCGATAAATATTTCAATTTAAACACCTGCATATTCCGCTTCTGGTCAACGGCCGCGATAAACTCTTCGACTTTAGCCACATTAGGCGGAAAATCTATGACCATCAAAGAATTCGGCTGTTTACCTAAAAGTACTTTACCGCGCTCGGAAAGAAGATCATATATCGTAGCCTCCTGCGGCAACGCGGAAGTCGCCGTTAGAGTACCTGCTCCGGCGGTTTCCGTGCCGGCAGTCGCAGTAGTCGGAGCCGTGGTAGTCGCCGCACCGGTAGCCTGGGTAGGCGCCGCGCCGGCAGTCGCAGCCGCCGCCAAACTATTCGAACTTAAAAGTCCTCCCGCCTCCATGTATTTCAGAAAAAATACTTTAGTAACCAAATTTGGTTTCACTACGATAACGCTGCCTTTTTTCTCCAACGCCAAATTATTCATTTCGGCGATAGTATTCAAAGCCTCTTCCAGTCCGATATTGCGCAAACTGGCAGTTATCTTGCCGCTGGTATCCTTATCCAAAAGGAAATTCATGTTATAATCGTGAGCGATGACCCGGAAAAAATCCCCCATATCCACATCCTTGAGCTCCATAGAATAAAGCGCGCCCTGACCTTCTACCAGCTTAATATCCATTACTGGTTCCGGCGCGGCAACTTCGCTTGTCGGAGAAATCTGGCTGGACGAATCAGCGCTCTGCTCCTGCGCGAGAACAAATCTCGGCATAAACGTTAATATCGCCAGCATTATAAAAAACCTTTTTTTCATCATTTCCTCATTGATGCTTTATGCGCACCACATATTCGTTACCGTAAGAATCCCGCAACACTACTTCTTCCTGATCGATCCTAACCACCTGTTTCTCTTCGACAATCTCGCTCTCCTTGACAATGCGGCCATCAATGATGGCGTATGAAGCCGGGGGGGAATAAAATACCCCCGATAAATTCATATTATCAAGAAGCTCGCGGCTCTCCTTACTAAAAATAGCTTCCTCGTCACGGGAAAGAAAAGGATTCCTGCGCACCGTCACATCAAAAGGCACCGCTGTTTCATTGTAACCCGCTGCCGCCCCCACGGTTTGCGCCGGCACGATGACCGAAGCCATTTGGCTAGAACCGGTAACCGGCTCTTCAGGAATATATTCGCCGCTATCGGTGCCTGAATCACACCCTGCCAACGCCAAAATACTTATCGCGCTTATCATCATTATTTTTATCATATGCGTCCTAACACGCTGCTCATCCTGCTCAAATCACTTTCAGTATATTCGCGCCACCCGTTAACCGGATTACGCTTTGGTTTGGGGAATACCCCTTTTTTCTCATAGCGGACCAAAGTCTGTTTGGATATACCTAATCTTGCCGCTACGTCCTGGGGATTAAGGTAGTGTTTCTTCATATCTAAACCTGTTTAACTTATCCTGATATTGGTTGATACCGTTTGATATATCTTAATCACACCACAATTAAACTACGCTTTACCGCTTACGTCAACATGGCTGAACGCTAAAAAAACGCTAAATTACCACATCTTGGGGTAAAACCAGCCCCCCACTACATCTTGCGATAACGCCCATATCTTGGGGTTACAAAACATACCCCCCATATATTGTCTTCAATTCTTGCGCCGAAAAACCCGCCGCACGCTACTAAATTTATCTCCGGTCATCTCATTATCCGCGCGAGAACAAACAAATTTTTATTGCGCAGACCCAAGCCTTATGTTAATATCTTACAAGGATTAAGGATTTTTTAATGCCTCACCTGATTAACATATTTTCGGCGCGCGGATCGACCGGCGGCCATTCAAGACGATAACAGTAAAACTTGAAATGAAACAGAATATCCAAAAAACGCGCCACTGAAACGGCGCTTGAGGAGGTTACTCATGAAAGACGAAATGGATATATTAAAGGAAGTGGGAAGTACAGCCTCAGCTCAAGGCTCAACCGCGTTATCCGAAATACTTGGCCGCCGCATCGATCTAGCCGTGCCCGTACTGGATATAATCAGCCCCAATGATCTAAAACAGCGTATCGCCACTGAAAAACCGATAATCGTCATGCAGACCCAGATATTAAGCGGCCTGGCCGGACAAAAACTTTTTGTGATACTTGAAGAAAAAAGCGCCTACCGTTTAGTGGATATCTTCTATAAATTAAACGATGACATCAAAAAAGGGAGCCTGTTCACGGAAATGTCCATGTCCCTCATAAAGGAAATAGGCAACATCATAATATTCGCTTACGTCGGCGCGATCGCGTATTTTCTCAAACGCGTTATTGTACCTTCCCTGCCGGTACTGATCAACGCCCCCCTGTCGGAAGTCATGCGTCTCTTATCTCCCGATTACGGCGAAGAAGGCGTAATGCTGATACAAAGCGTATTCGAGGAACCCAAAGAAAATATAACCGGTAATTTCTGGCTGGTATTGACGGCCGGCGCGGCTGAAGAAATAAAAGACGCCTGCAAAAAAATATTAAACGAGCTGTAAAAGCCTAGTCTGACCCATCAATGGACACCTTTAATAAAGAAAGATTTGATGCCGAACCAGGTATGCCTGAAGACACCAACATACTTCTGGTAACCGGCGATACCGACCTGCGAAACACCCTAAAAGGTCTTCTGGACGCCGAGGGCTACAAATTATTCTTATCCAACGACGGACATGATATCTTATCCTTAGTACACGACAACAAAATAACCCTGATAATCCTAGACTTCGGCAGCATCAACGTTATCGAAGCCTGCAAAAACATGCGGGCGAACTTTTTAATGCGCCACATCTCAATAGTCGTGTTGGTAGATAAAGACGAAACTATCAAAAAAATAAAATGCATCTACGCCGGAGCCGACGATTACCTGGACAAACCCGTACAGCCGGCGGATCTTTTAGCGCGCGTCAAAGCCAACTTCTGGCGCACTAACCGGGACCTGGACGCCAACCCGCTGACCAAACTTCCCGGGAATGCCTCGATTTTAAAAGAACTGGAAACGCGGATAAAATCCAACAACCAATTTTGCGTGGCCTACGCCGATCTGGATAAATTCAAAGAATATAACGACTATTACGGATTCGAGTGGGGTGACCGGGTAATAAAACATACTGGCGATATTATATCTAACGCTATCCTGGAACTGGGGGCGCATGATGATTTTCTCGGACATATCGGCGGCGACGACTTTATTTTCACCACCGGGTTTGACAGCATTAAAAGTATTTGTGAAAAAATTATTACCGAATTTGACCGGACTATACCTTCGTTTTACAAAGAAGAAGATTTGAAGCGCGGGTACATCATAGTGAAAAACCGGGAGGGTAAAGTCAGCGCCAGCTCTATCTTAACTATATCCCTGGGTGTAGCCAGCAACAAAGGCCGCACGCTTACCCACGTGGGCGAAGTCACTCAAGTAGTGACCGAACTTAAAAACTACGCCAAAACATTCGCAAAAAGCATTTACATCATCGACCGCAGAAAGACTTAAACAAGTAACTTCGCTCTTACCTTAATAATATAAACATTCTGCCCAATCTGAAAACATTACCTAAAATCTGCCCAATAAAGTATCTCCGAAATAGGCAAAAAAATAACCCGGAGCTTATATCTGCTTTCGATCAGACACAAATCCCGGGTTAACTTTGTTATTCTTTATCTTCGGCGGCGCCAGGAACAATCTTTGTCTTGCGCAGGTCATCCATCTCTTCCGAAGAAAATATACGGCCAAGGTCCAAAAGAATAAGCAAACGGTCTTCCAACTTACCGACGCCTTTAAGATATTTCTGAGCAACATCAGAAGAAACTATTTCCGGAGCGGCCTCGATATTTTCCAATGGCAACCTCAAAACTTCACTAACCTCATCTACGATCATGCCCACCACATTATCAACCACTTCAACCACGACTATGCGCGTCTTTTCCGTATGCTGACCCTGAGGAAGGTTCATTCGCTTGGCCAGATCTATAACCGCCAATATCTGGCCGCGCAGGTTTACCACGCCTTCGATAAAATCCGGCGCGCGCGGTATAGGTGTAATAGGCACCACCCGCACTATTTCGCGCACCTGGTTTATCTCTACACCGAACTCTTCGACTCCCAACTTAAATATTACCAGCTGCACTTCGCCAAGATGTGTTTTTGATTTATCTTTC
>Ga0315288_10008375_pt1 | contig 13056 bp, 10 predicted proteins | sample YL17G11_20_MG_FD_203454 | JGI IMG/M metagenome (GOLD analysis project Ga0315288, IMG submission 203454) | Sediment microbial communities from Yellowstone Lake, YNP, Wyoming, USA - YL17G11_20 | ecosystem: Environmental > Aquatic > Freshwater > Lake > Sediment | place: USA: Wyoming | collected...
GTGTGCCGCCCACCCCGGTCTTCATCAGCACCCTACCTTTGGGGTCGGGCAAGACCTCTCCGATTATAGCGGCTTGCCGTCCGTACCTTGTCATTTTCATGCTATCCACAACTCGTTCAGCGTCTTCAGAAGCTACGATAGCAATGAGTTTGCCTTCGTTGGCAACATAGAGGGGATCATAGCCGAGCACCTCACAAGCAGCAGCCACCTCTTGTTTCACGAGTATTTTCTCTTCAAAGATGCGAATGGCCACGTTTGACTGGCGGGCTATTTCCGCCAGGGTAGTGGCCAGGCCACCGCGTGTGGGGTCTCTGAGTGCATGGAGATTCTGACTGGTGCGCAGCATCGCCGCTACCAGATGGTTCAAAGGGGCTACATCGCTCTTCACGGTATTGACGAAGCCCATCTGCGCTCGCTCCAAGAGCACCGAAATGCCGTGGTCGGCGATGGAGCCAGAAAGGATAACCGCATCGCCAGGGCGGGCGTTGCTTCCGGAGATGTTCACGCCATCCGGGACAATGCCAACCCCGGCGGTGTTGATGAACAGGCCATCGGCGCTGCCCCGCTCCACCACCTTGGTGTCGCCAGTCACAATCTTGACTTTGGCCTCACGTGCAGCTCTCCTGAGAGAAGCTACGATGCGGCGCAAGGTGGTCAATGGTAGCCCTTCCTCTAGAATGAAAGCTGCCGACAGGAAGAGTGGGGTGGCCCCCACCATAGATAGGTCGTTGACTGTGCCGCAGACAGCTAGCCTGCCTATGTCTCCACCGGGGAAGAAGAGTGGTCTGACTACGTAAGAGTCTGTGGTTAAAGCTATTCTACCTTCCATCTTGGTTGGCCTAGCCTTCAGGGAGCCCTGCAACGAGCAAACGGCCGAGTCGTCCAAAGTCTGCAGGATAGGATTAGTCAGTTGAGGCAGAAAGAGGGATTCAATGAGTTCATGACTGAGCTTGCCCCCGCTGCCATGACCCAGCAGCACGCGTCCTCGATGCATACTACCCTCCTGCTTTCGCTGGCGGTGTTTCGGAGGCCTGGTCCGCCGGGTTATAAATAAACCAGGCGGCGCAGGTGCCCTCGGTGGAGACCATGCAGGGTCCCAGCGGATGCTCTGGGGTACACCCCGAGCCAAACATGCGGCACTCTGGAGGTGTACAAACAGCCCGCAGCACCTCGCCGCAGCGACAAGCGGCTATCTCTTTCGGAGGCCTGATCTTGATTTTAAAATGTTTTCCGGCATCAAATCTTTCCAGAGCTGGACCGAGCCTGAGACCGCTTCCTGGAATTACTCCTAATCCTCTCCAGTTGGCATCGTCTGTCTGGAAGACCTTGGCCATTGTCTCCAGGGCTTTGGGATTTCCCTCAGGGCGCACAGCGCGGCTGTACTGTATGGCCACCTCTGCCTTGCCCTCGTTGCGCATCTCCAGGAGCATGGCGATGCCCTGGAGAATATCCACAGGCTCAAAGCCGGTGATGACGCAGGGGATGCCGTAATCCCTGGATATGAACTCGTAAGGATGGCTGCCGATGATAGTGCTCACATGTCCCGGGCAGATGAAGCCATCTATGTTGACCTCTCCACCTGCCAGCAAGGCCTTCATAGCCGGTGGAACCACTTTGTGGACGGAGAAGAAGAAATAATTGCTTAGGTTCAGTCGCTCTGCCTCCAAAATAGAAGCGGCTGTAGTAGGCGCTGTAGTTTCAAATCCAACGCCGAAGAAGACCACCGACCGTTTGGGATTGTCCTGGGCTATGCTTAAGGCCTCCAGTGGGGAGTATACCACTCTTACATCAGCGTCTTTGGCCTTGGCTTCAGCCAGGCTGGAATAGCTGCCCGGTACCCTCATCATATCTCCAAAGGTGGCCAGTGTCACCCCGGGCTGGCTGGCCAAGGCGATAGCCTTGTCAATATCGGCGTTAGGGGTAACGCAGACGGGGCAGCCTGGGCCGGAGAGCATTCTGACCTGGGGTGGCAGAAGTCCTCTGATGCCGTGCCGGAAAATTGCTACGGTGTGGGTGCCGCACACTTCCATGAGATTGACTGGCGGCCCGGCATATTTCTTTATCTTCGCGGCTAGGGCTTGGGCCAGGGCGGGCTGCCGGAATTCTTCAATGAATCTCATGCTTCTTCTGTCTGGGCTATCTCAGCCAGTAGCCCCAGGGTCTCTTGGGCCTCAGCCTCGTTCAGAGTCTGGATGGCAAAGCCGGCATGGAGCAGCACATACTCACCCACCCGCAGGTCGGGCACCAGCATGATATTCGCCTGTCGGGTGAGACCGCCGAGCTCTATCAGGGCAGTTTGCCCGGTGATGGAAATCACTTTAGCTGGTACTGCTAAGCACATGGATACCTTTCTTTGGGGTGGCGTTGAATTGGGCGCTGGCCACCACCGCTTGCCCTAGGGAGATGCCCCCATCGTTACAGGGAACCTGGTGGTGGATGAAGGTCTCGAAGCCGCCACGTCGGAGCTGGTTCAGAGCCCGTTCCAGAAGGAGGACATTCTGGAATACCCCCCCACTCAGCGCCACCTGATTTAGTCCTGTTGCCTCCCGAATAGCCGAGCAGGTGCGGGCGATCATCTCAGCGACGGAGTTGTGGAAGCGGGCGGAGATAACTGACACCGGCACACCGGCCTTGAGGTCAGCAATCACCTCCTTCAGGGGATGGTCCCAGTCAATGACGATGGGAAGCCTTTGCCCCTTGACTGGCCAGAAATAACCATCCTGAATTGACTCGTCAGCCTTCATCTCCAGCTCCAGGGCTGCCTGGCCTTCGTAGGTGGTGCTGTGGCAAATGTCGAGCAGGGAGGAGACAGCGTCAAAGAGTCGGCCCATGCTGGAGGTCAGTGGTGAGTTCAACCTTTCTTTGATTTGCTTGGTCAAAACCCCAAGCTCCAGGGGGCTGACCTGTTTTAGCGGAGGCAGGTCAGCAATGAGTTCCTTTGGTAGATAGCTAAGGTAGCTCAAGGCCATGCGGTAGGGTCGTCTTATGGCAGCCTCTCCACCTGGCATGGGGAGATATTTAAGATAGGCCGCCCGTCTGAAGCCAGTGCAGTCGGCTATGAGAAACTCGCCCCCCCACACCTGGCCGTCCTGGCCATATCCTGTGCCATCAAAGGACACGCCGATGGCTGGCCCGCAAAGACCGTTATCGGCCAGGCAACTGGCTACGTGGGCGTGATGGTGCTGCACCGGCACGAACTGGAGTCCTGTATCCTTGGCCTTCAATTCCAAGGCGTATCTGGTGGAGAGGTAGTTTGGATGCATGTCATAAGCTACCACCTCTGGGTCAACTCGGAACAGTCCCTTGAAGTGCTCGATGCCGCTTTCAAATGAGGCCAAGGTCTCCAGGTTTTCCAGGTCTCCGATGTGGTGGCTAAGGAAAGCATAGTTGTCTCTGGTGAGACAAAAAGTATTCTTGAGCTGAGCACCGCAGGCAAGCACCTGTTTCATCTCGAAGGGAAGCCTCACCGGGAAGGGGGCATAGCCCCTGGAGCGGCGCATCAGGAACTCTTTGCCCTGGAACACTCTGGTCACTGAGTCGTCGCAGCGGACATGAATATCACGGTTGTGGAGCAGGAAGGCGTCGGCCAGCGCGCCCAGGAGTTCCAGAGCCTCATCATTGTCCTTGGCAATAGGCTCTTCGCTCATATTACCGCTGGTCATCACCAGGGCTAGCATGTCCCTTTGTTCCTGTCCCTTTTCCAGGAGCAAATAGTGCAAGGGAGTGTAGGGCAGCATGACCCCCAGATAGAGGTTGCCAGGGGCTACCAGGGGAGAGATGGGGCAGCCTGGTTTCTGGCGTAACAGCGCGATAGGCCGCTGTGGCGATTCCAAGAGCTGCCTTTCCCCCTCGCCGAGATAGCAGTACTTTTCCACCTCCTGGCAATCCAGGGACATGATGGCGAATGGTTTATTTATGCGGTGTTTTCGCTCCCGGAGCAGGGAAACGGCAGCGTCATTAGTGGCGTCACAGGCCAGATGGAAGCCCCCTATCCCCTTCACCGCTAGGATAGTGCCTTTGGCGAGCAAACGACGCGCCTCACGAATAGCTGCATCGCCCTCTCCCAAGACAGTGCCTCCTTTGGCCACCAGCGAGACGCCGGGGCCGCAAACCGGACAGGCATTGGGCTGGGCGTGGAAGCGGCGGTTGGTAGGGTCGTGATATTCTTTCTCACAGAGGGGGCACATCTGGAAAACAGCCATGGTAGTCTTTGGGCGGTCATAGGGAATGTCTTTGATAATAGTGAAGCGAGGGCCGCAGTTGGTACAGTTGATGAAGGGGTAGCGGAAGCGGCGGTCACCGGGATCAAAAAGCTCCTTCAGGCAATCAGCGCAAATGCAAATGTCCGTGGAAATGAGCACAAATTCATCAGCAGCTTGGCGGCTGGCCTCGATGGTAAAGGAAACATGTCCCAGGGGTGGCAGAAAGTTTACCTCTACTTTTTCCAATACTGCCCTGGGCGGTGGGCTTTGCTCCAGCTCCCGCAGAAAAGCCTCCAGCTTTTCTCTGGGGCCCTCCACCTCAATGACCACCCCCTCGGTGGAGTTGAGCACCCAGCCCTTAAGCTCATATTTGTGGGCCAGTCGGTGAACAAAGGGGCGGAAGCCCACCCCCTGCACAACTCCTCTCACCAAAACCCTGGCCCTGGTCAGTTCAGTTCTTTTTTGAAGGACTCCACCTGGGAGCATGGCATCTCCTCTCCCTCTAGAGATAGCAGCAGGATAGAGCTACCTTCTCCTGCCTCTACCTCTAGCACCGCCTGTTCCGCCATGGTACCTTTCTTTAGTAGGTCAAACCAGGAGTTCAGCGCTTCTTCGGTGATATGGCTCTCCTTTCCCAGCGAGACCCATATTTTAGTTACCCTGGCGATGCCGTTCTCCCTGGCGTGATGGCTAACTTCCTCGATTAGCTCTTCAGCGGTGTGACTCTCGTGCATTGATTCAATCTACTCGTATTCTTGCGAAAATAGCTCTTTCAACCCCTTTGATCCCCCAATCTTGGGGGGATACCCCTAAGCCCCGCCAAAGGGGCTTCGCCCCTTGTGGAATCCCCATTGTAAATAGCGGAGAGTCCAGAGAGGCTGAGCCTCTCTGGTGGGGTCTGGGGGTATCCCCCATAATCCCTTCCACCCCCCTTCTCCTGCAGGAGAAGGGGGCCAGGGGGATGAGGTATCAGTATTTTCATCCTTCGTGGCGCTGGTGTAAATCAGCATGAACGATTACTATTTAATTTTAGCATATAGGTGACGTTTTGTCCTGCGGGAGTTTATGCCCAAAATCAGCGATTGGCCATAGTTTACGGCTGGGATGCAGGCTATAAGTGACAGGCCACAGACTTCAATGATGCGTTGGCGCGAATGAGTGTAGAATCAGTCAATTCGCGCTATTGACAATGTAGAGGTTCGGTGATACACTATCGTCACTGCCCGTGGGGCCATGGCGGTGCAGTAGTAGCCTCTCGATCCGCCATCAACACTTTACCCCTGGTTTGGAGGCTGAAATGTGGTTGCAGAGCACAAAGGCTCCTCTTGAAGATGGTCACCCAAAGGATATTCCACTGATACGTCTTGGAGAGTCGATAGCTTCGCTATTCGCTCTCTAAGGCTGGCCCAACTGAGGTAGCTTAGAACTGATAGGGAGGTAGCACATGTTGAAGTGCAGTAGGCTTTGGTTATCCTTACTGGTGTTGAGTTTATTAGTCCTGCTGTTGCCAGCTTGTGGCGGAGGAGAGAACACCACTGCGCCACCATCCACCCCTACAGCGACGTTAGCTCCAACAGCCACACCCACTTCGACGCCTGTTCCAACACTCACCCCCACGCCTGGCCCAACACCTACGCCCAGTACTACTCCCACCACAACACCCACTGGGCCGGTGAAAATTGGCGCCATAAACTCCTGGAGCGGTTCGGCGGCCATATCCGGCATAGGTCTGGCCGATCCAGTTATCAAGCTAGTAGAGAAACAGGTAAAGGATATGGGGGGCATCCTGGGCGGTCGAGAGGTGCAGGTCGTCAAGTACGACAATCGTGCCTCTGTGGCCGAGGCCCAAGCCGGCGCTAAGAAACTGTACTACGACGACAAAGTGGCGGCTCTGACCATGGGAGGAATCAGCGGGGCTGAATTTGAAGCTGTAGCCACTGTCGCTGAGGAGCTTGGGATATTGTATTGTGCCCTGGGACATGTGGCGAATCTGGATAAGTTGAAGTTCACGGTGAATGTTACGGTTACCCGAGAAGAAATTGTAACGCTATATTATGGTCTCATTACTAAAATATTGAAAGATGTCAAAACACTGGCCATTTTCGGGCTTGACCTGTCTGACGCGCGTACTCGGGGCCAAATGATTAGTGAGCAAGTGGCGCCACTTGGGATAAAAAAAATTTATGAAGAGTATAGCCCTTTAGGCACCTTCGATTTTATGTCATACTTGACTAAGATCAAGTATGATAAACCAGATGTGTTGGTACTTGAGCATAACAACAACGAGGCTGTGGTCACGATTGCCCAGCAAATTATGGAGCTGGGTGGCTGGGGTGACACCCAGGTAGTAACCCTGCCCACGGGTGATTTCGCTAGGACAAAGCCTGGTGCCCAGGGCTGGTATGTGGTGGTAATGTGGACTTCAGGACTGGACTATCCAGGGGCTGTCAAGTTCGAGAATGATTTTAAGGCGATGCATAATAAGCTGCCTAGTCCCACTCAGGTTTACTATTACAACAGTATGTGGACAGCGATAAAGGCCATTGAGCTGGCAGGCACTGATACTGACCGGGTGAAGATCGCTGAGGTGGCTCGCTCCGGCAAGCTGGAATGGGATAGTCCTATGGGGCGTGCTCACTTCACCTCTGATGGGACATCGGGCTTGTCACCTGTATTAACGCATATAGAAAATAAAGAGCTGGTTCGTGTTACTATACCGTAGTAGCGATACAGAGGCAGCACTGGCGTCTGGAGATATGGCATCGTCTGGATTGGGGGAGTAACCAGGTCACTGCTTAGCATCGAGGAGTGCGTAAATATTAAGAAATACTGGCAGAAATAAAACGGAGCGAATGCCTTTACCGAAAAGGGGCTGAAAATTAGTTATTCATATGAGATTGTAATGATTGACTGTGCTGCTCTCAAGTCTAAGACAAGAAAAGGAGGTCAAAAGTGGCAGAGTTGAAAGACTACAATTGTGAGTTTAGGCCTCACATAAAGCTTGAGGACTTCTCCAAGGATTACCTCATAAAGATGATGCATGCGTGGTCAAGCGCATATCTGAGAATGGCCGAGCTTTGTAGTCAGGCGGTCAAGGAGAGGTTCGGCGAGGAAGAAGCGTTGCAGTGCGAGTTGGCAGCTTACCAGAAAGTAGCTGACACCACAGTCCCCAAGATTGCTAAAGCAGCAGGTATTGAAGTAAATGATATTCTTGATGTTTTAAAAGTTTTGCAGCTCTGTCCAGATGGTCCTTCAGCGGGGGTATACGAGGCTGAATATGACATCAAAGACAGAAATCACGTAATACTGACAATCACTCGTTGTCGTACCTTAGACTTTTGTGAGAAATATGCACCGGACAGGGTAAAAACGATATGTCATGATATAGACATCCCCATCAATGATGCATATGTGAGGGCTTTACTGCCTGGTGGAAGGTTGTTGCCAATAAGAATACCCGATGGGCCTCGAAAAGACCCGAGGGAAATCCCCTGCGTATGGGAATTTAGGAGAGAATAACTCGGGGCCAGATGCCGGAAAACCTGAACGAAAATCGTTTGCATATAAGGGCTTAGCTCTGGAGAAATTAGAGCAGCAGATTGAAAGGCAGGTAAGCTGCGGTAGGGGTCTCGCCCCTGGTGGCAACGCTCCAAAAGTGAGCCACTCCAACGGCCGGTTTTTGAGCCAACCCCGGCGTGTAGTATACCGGCTCCCCTTTTCTCAATCAACCATTCATAGCGCTGCCTTTCCCCTCCTTTGCTTCTGGCTCACCCGTGGCAACTCAACGTGTCTTGACAAGCGGTGTAAAGAATGCTATATAATGCCATGCTAAGAGCGCAGGGCAAACCGGTCGGGGGGCATAAGCTGTGATTAACAGCGTGGCGACATATGTTATAGACGCCTTGGGACAGGGAAGTCCCAGGCGTCTCATTGTTTTTACCGCTTGAGAAAGCCAAACTAACAGAGGCTGAAGTATCCCCCTGCAAATCCTCAGAACACCCACTGGGGATCAGATCGACAGAAGCAGCGGAGCCACTCTGATTAACAGATAAGGATGCACAACCTTTAGAAGCAACTAGGTGAGCAGATGTAATGCAAGCTAAGCAGTTTGCCCTAAAATGATCGCAATACGGCACATAGAAGTTTAGGAGGAAGTTACATGAAATGGTTGTTTGCCGTGTTTATGGGTTTAAGTTTATTGTTGCTCATTATATCACCTGCTTGTGGGGGAGGAGAGGAGGAGAAGACTCCTGCGCCCACGCCTACAGCAACCCCCAGCCCAACACTCACATTGACACCAAGTCCAACGCCTACGCCTACAGCCACGACAACGGCCACGCCCACTCCCACACCAGCCGGGCCGGTTAAAATTGGCGCCATAACATCGTGGAGCGGCCCGGGGGCCGCCTCAGGCGTTGGTCTTGCCGATCCGATGATCAGGCTGGTGGAGAAACAGGTAAAGGATATGGGTGGCATTCTGGGTGGCAGGGGGGTGAAGGTGATCAGGTACGATAACCGCGCCTCTGTGGCGGAGGCAGTAGCCGGGGTCAAGAAGCTGGTCAACGATGACAAGGTGTCAGCCCTAGTCTATGGAGGCATCAGTGGAGCCGAAACCGGAGCGGTAGCTGGTGCTGCTGAAGAACTCAAGATATTGTTTGCCTGTTTCGGCGATGTAACGGGCCTGGCGGAGTTGAAGTTCACGCTGGATGCCACGGTTACTGAAGAAAACTGGATTAATATATTTGCCACTTTGACCAACAAGGTATTGAAGGCAAAAACAGTAGCTTTTCTCGCGACTGACTTTGACGAGAATCATCGTCGGACCCAAATACTCAAGGAGCAACTGAAGGCAACGGGCGTAAACATAGTCTACGAACAGTACACTCCGATAGATACCACTGATTTCACGCCCTACTTGACCAGGATCAAATACGCGAACCCAGAGGTGCTGATACTGGAGCAAAACAGCAATGAAGCGAATATGACGGTGGCCAAACAGATTATGGAACTGGGCGGTTGGGGTGACATAAAAGTCCTAACTCTCCCAGGGGGTGCGGAGGCTCTGCGCCTTCCTGGTGCTACGGGCTGGTACATCTTGGTGCTGTGGTTGCCCGGGCTACCCTATCCAGGGGCTGTGAAGTTCGAGCAGGACTTCCAGGCAATGTATAGCCGTCTGCCGAGCTCCAATTACGTGTACTTTTACAATCCTCTGTGGACAGCGATACATGCCATCGAGCTGGCAGGCACTGATACTGACCTAGTGAAGATCGCCCAGGCAGCCCGTTCTGGCAAGCTGGAGTGGGAGACACCTATGGGGCGCGCTCATTTCACCCCGGATGGCTTGTCTGGTCTGACTATGAGTGTAGCACGTGCGGAGGGGGGAAAGCTGGTCGCTGTCACTATGCCGGAGTAGTGGCGTTGGGGCTGATATTGAGAGGCCAAGGGGTATCGCAATCATATTAAGGAGGAAAACCGTGAAGACAAGATATGATGTGGTCATTGTTGGCGCTGGTATGGGTGGTGTGATCTGTGGTGCTTATCTGGCCGCCGGCGGTCTCAGAACCGCCCTCTTTGAAAAGAAGGACATGCTGGGTGGCAGAATGGTGATAGACGTTAAGTCCAAAGGCTACACCGGCTGGGAGCACTGGGTGACCTGGGGCCAGGGCTGGGGTGGTGGCTACTGGTATAATGCTGCCAGGGAACTGGATGCCGATGTTAGAACATACTACATTCCGGAGCCTTGTTTATACTACAGAGGCACTGGTAGGAAGTTTGAGATAGCCCCCAAGAGCGTATCAGCTTCAGCTCTGACCGCTTATGTAGAGAGCCTATCCCCTATTCGCCTGCCTGAGGCAACCAAGAAGGAATTCGTCAGAGCATTTAAATATGCTGCCTCTATACCTTATCAGGAGATGTTCCGCGAGCCTCTGGCTAACATATCCTTCTACGAGTGGAAGGACAAGCTCACCAAAGACCCGATGGTGCAGGGATTCTACGCCGCTATATGTGCTAATTCAACGATGTGCGAGGCTGATGAGGCCATGAAGTACCTATCTGCCGGTGGCACGCTTAGCACCTCGCGGTTCTGGTGGATGGGGGAGGCCCACTGTGTCGCTTTCAAACCGGATATGGTTGAGGGATTGGTAAAACCTTTTGTTGATGTGATGACTCGCCATGGCGGAGACGTGTTCATGGATACAGAGGTGGTGGAGGTCATGATGCAAAATGATATGGCCAAAGGGGTGGTGGTAAAAGATAGAAAGGGTGATACCAGAGAAGTGCTGGCTAACAGGGTGGTGGTAAACGCTGATTTCACCGCTATCCCCAAGTTATTCAAGAAGCTACCACCGGAGGTCAAGGAACCAGTAGACAACTACAGCAAATTGCCCTGGCGCGACTTCTCCCTCTATGCTGGATTGAGCCGCAAGATAACTGACGAGACCCACCCGGTATCGGTTGTTGATCCCAACACCGGAAGCAACCTGCTTATGATCTGGGTTTTATCCAACCCCTTCCCCTGGAACGCCCCGGAGGGGAAACAGCTCGTATATGCCAGCAGAGTCCTGCCCCTGGACAAAGATTTAGCCAAGAAAGTGCAAGCGACTATAAAAGAGGATATTGATGATATGGTTGAGGAGGTATTCCCGGGATTCAAGAAAGCCGTTGAGTTGAGAGAGTACTGCTCACATTTCCCTCTGTGGCACTATCAACACACCTGGTACAAGAAGATTCCCTACCGGTCAACCTCGGTGCAGAACCTATTCTTTGTGGGCGACTGTGTTGACCCTCAGGAGAGCATGTGTATAGACGCCGCCGCCAGCACCGGTATGTTCTGCGCCAAAGCCATACTGAGGCTCGAGGGGAGGTAAAAAGCACACGCCACCACAAAGTGCAGGTAGACGGTTTGCCGCACCCTCCCGCTGCACAATTGGCACTTTTGATTACTATATCATTTGTCAATGCTTAGCCATGGCCAAACGGCTATTCTCCTCCCAATTTGGATCGTAGGCTACGCCTCTCTTAAGTATGGCGTACAGCGCAGACAGTAGCTTGCGGCCCACCGCCACCAGAATATGCATTTTAGCCTTACCTTCACTGACCCGGTGCAAGAAGTACTCTCTATAGCGAGGGACCATTCTGATGGCATTTATGGATAGCATCCAGACAAGTCGCCTGATGTGCTTATTGCCAGCGTGACTCATCCTTGGGTGTTCCATGTGATAGTTACCAGTTTGAAAACTCTGAGGACACCAACCGAGATGAGATAGGAATTTCTTGAGCGTGGGGAACCGATGAATATCGCCAATCTCGGAAACGATGGCGGCCAGAGTAGGGGCACGCCCACATGGAAAACCTTGCGGTTTACACGGTAGGCTGTTGAAGAGAGTGGTGATCTGTCTATCAAGCTCATGAATGGTAGATTGTAGACTCTCAATTCTTTTTGCAAGGATGGAAATCTTGATCCCCAAGGCCGGCTGCCTCTGAACTACTCCAACAGTATCCTGGGCAGCCCCGATGATCCTTCTGGCCATCCCCCTTCCCATTCTATGCGGGCTGGCAAGCGACAGAACTTTACCGACCGTTTCTTCCCCAGCGGCAATCAGATGCTCGGGACCTGGGAAAGCCGCGAGCACAGCGAGGGAACCTGAAGAATCCAATTGCCTGAAAACCTTGTCGTATTCAGGGAACAAGATGCTCAGGGCTTCCCTCAAATGAATGATCATGGTGGCCCTCTCGTCAACTAGGTCGGTGCGAAACCGTGTGAGTTCCTTCAGATTATCCAATATCGGGTCTGGGATGGAAAGGGACTTGTGATCACCGAGCGAGAGAATGGCGGCGATAGAGCGAGCGTCAATCCTATCCGTCTTCGCCTTCATACCCTGGGCCTTGCGGAATTGCCCAGCCCGAAATGGGTTCACCTCCACCAGATTGAATCCAACTCCCATAAGGAAATAGCTCAAGTTGAGGCCGTAAGGACAAGCCTCGATACCCACGAGGAACGCACTTTTGTCGCCGGACAGCCTCTCCAGAGAAGAAACGAGCTCCGCGAACCCCTCGCGGTCATTCGTGATGGAGACAGTCTTGCAGTAGGTGTTCGTTTCGACATCTCGAATGGAGACATGGTGACGGTCCTTACCTACATCCACTCCTACATGATATCTGACCAAGTCAATCCCTCCTGTTGAGTTTTTCTGAGCTTTGGGAGGATCCCGCTGAGCCACCACACACGCATTGAATCAGAGGTCTTCGGAAACCGAAGCCACCTTATTACTCATCAGGGGCCATCTAGCGGGAGCTCTCATTCAATCGCCAGGGGTACATAGTCCCCAGTTCAACCTAGAGGTCTCCCAAATGACTCTACCAAGTATAGCAAGTCCCCACAAATAATATACGTGTTCAACCGAGAGTCAGGGTCACATAACTCTAAAGTGTGCAATCAAAGCTGTCGATTTGACTTGACTCAGTGCCTAAGCCACTGCTACCAGAACCGGGGATGATCTTTTCGCAGGCAGGCTAGCGACCATCCAAACAGTCAGTCCGCGTTTCAGGGGGAGTCAGGTCGCATGCAGGCGGAAATGAAGAGAAGCCAGAGCAGGCATGGATTGACATCTCGGGCGGGGTGGTATATTGTGATTGTAAGGGTGATCCCGTGGTGGAGCCTGGGCAGCAACCTAGAGAAACGTTAGCTCTCGGGCATGATATAATGGTGCTTGCAAACCCGGAAGGAAAAGGGTGTGGGCGTGAGGAAAGCTGTATTGCTTAGGGTTCTAGCCCTGCTTCTCTTGTTGTTGGGGATGATGGGTCTAGCCGCCGCAGCCTACCCTCAATTTGGTGGTCAGTGTATCCTTGGAAC
>Ga0315288_10008377_pt1 | contig 13051 bp, 6 predicted proteins | sample YL17G11_20_MG_FD_203454 | JGI IMG/M metagenome (GOLD analysis project Ga0315288, IMG submission 203454) | Sediment microbial communities from Yellowstone Lake, YNP, Wyoming, USA - YL17G11_20 | ecosystem: Environmental > Aquatic > Freshwater > Lake > Sediment | place: USA: Wyoming | collected...
AGTTGAATAGCAGTTGGTTATCGTCCCGTAATTTTCTCCCACCAGTCCGCCAACATGAAAACAAAAAGACATTTCCCAACCATGAATGATGGAAGTTGAATAGCAGTTGGTTATCGTCCCGTAATTTTCTCCCACCAGCCCGCCGAGACAACCGGTTCCTTGCACGACGCCAGTCGAATAGCAGTTTGTCATCGTGCCAAAATCATTATTTCCCACCAGTCCGCCAATCGCCTCGTATCCCATAACAAAGCCCGTGGAATAGCAGTCAGTTATTGTGCCGGCATTTACTCCCACCAGCCCACCGACATTATTCTGGCCGAAAATCGAGGCCTCCTCTGCGCCCAGATTTTTGATTTCCCCGTCCGTTCCCAGATAACCGAACAGGCCGACATAATTGCTGGCGGGCATGTTCACATCCGCGTTGCGGATGACATAATCATTGCCGTCAAAGACACCGGTAAACGGCGCACTGTAGCTCACTCCCAGCGGAGATAGGGGAATTCCCTCGAGGTCCAAGTCGCCGGTCAGGACAAAATGGCTGGCCCAGTCTGCCGGGGTCGCCATCAGTTCCTGCCAGTCGGAAACCCCGCTGATCCGAAATGGTTCGGCCTCAGTGCCGGAGCCGCCGGCGTACTTGGCCTGGGCCGACAAAGCCCACCCGCAGACGGCAATCAGTACAGTAATCCTCCCCCAGAATGTCGAAATCCCCATCCTGCTCATCTTTTTGTCCTCCACCATCACGCACTACAACCGTCAACTGCCCATAAGAGCCGCGCTCGGACGGTCAATATATGCACCCGCAATCCGGCTGTTTTCTCCTTGAACTGGTGGTATTATACCATATTCGCGGCGCTTTGTACAGCGCCTTTATCGGATTTTCTGACTTATTCTCGCGCCGGACCAGCCCTTGCGCGGAGGCAGCGGCGACAGGTGGCGGCATAGATTCGTCCGCGAAGCAAGCCATATAAGCCCTTATCAAGCCAGGCCTTATCCGCCCCCCCCAAAACAGCCTCACCCCGCCACCGCTTATTCCTCTCCTGTCTCAAGCGATAAAACGCGATGTCTTGTTAAATAGACATCGTTTTTCCTGCCAGTTCGGCCGCGCACGATAGCGAAAGGGACGAAGGCCCTCAGGGCAAGAAGACTCGTCCTCCCCGCTAAAGAGCCTCACCGTCTCCCGCTGCTATTCCTCCTGCGGCTTGAGCAACTAAAGGTGATGTCTTGATAAATAGACACAGCGTTTTCTGCCGCACCATCCGCCGACTATTGCTCCGGAATATCGGGGAATCCAAGGGTATGTCTTGATAAATAGACACAGCTTCTTCTGTCGGTGCGGTCTTTCACGAGGAGGCTGCGGGGGATGAGAGGTGGGAGTGGCTGTGCGGCGGCGACAGGCGGTGCCTGCACACAGTAGTCTTTGTCCGCGAGCACTCGCCCACCTATCGCTCACGCATAGCGAGCAATTAGTAGCCGTGTCTTGTTAAACACTCAAGCTGACCGTTTCTAAGACGAAGACCCTTGTGAGCGTTCTGTTGATAAAAACACAGCACAATTTGTCATTCCCGCGACGGTTGTCCTCCACTTCGATAGGGGAGCGGGAATCCAGGATCTCGAAAAACAACGTTCATCTGTACTATAATCCTTCAACTTCTTGTTTTTTGCCTGATATTGGAATTAGGCTGCCATAACCACTGTCGAAATAAGACGTTATGGTTTGTTTTGAATCTTGAGTTTTGGTGATTCGGATTTGTGGCGCCAGTGGCGCCAGCCATCCCGGCGACCGTCCTGCGGGTTTCGAATTTCGGATTTGCTTGCATCCCGCGGCGGATAGTGCTTCGGATTTGGTTGCGGCCTTCAGGCCGCGTCAGGCCCTCTGCGGCTGACCTACTTACCGTGAAAATCTGCGTGAATCCGTGTCCAATCCTCAAATCAGGGGTTTTCTTCGTGCCTCGGTGTCTTCGTGGCAAAAAACATTCACTTGACACCCAACTTTCCATCCTGTATAATATACATCTAACAAATAGCGAATAGTCAATAGTAAATGGTAAATTGTATCAATGGCTACCGAAACCCAAATCCTCCCCAACCCCCGCCGTCCCAAGACCCGTCGCCTCCCAAACCTGCCCGCGCTCTACAGTTGTAGAGACTCCTCTACAAATCAGCTCTTTTTTGCAAAACAAACCCAATTTCAAAATGGGCAATATAAACATAAGTACAGCAAAAACAAAAGCTTACGCCGACGAACAACGAACAACGAACGTTATCCAAAACAAACCCAATCAAAGCCAATTTCAAACGCAGAAACACCTTGCCCCGCTTGCCGGACGAGAGATTGCCGCGGCCCCTGTCGCGGGTACGGGCAGGGGGAGTTATTTCTCCGAGGTTACAAAATCGGGGGATGTGCGGATGCCGTGCTTCTCGACGGCGTCTTTGGTTATGTAGTTCATAATCGCGGCGAAATGGAGCGCCGGTATGAGGCGTTCTTGCCTCTGATTTTTGTCCGGCCAGACGATTTTGAAGATTTTGCCCTTTTGCGATACTCTCGGATCGAGCTCGAATTTCACTTTGAATCCGTGCTGCCCGATGGCGTCGAGGTTCGGGGCCGGATACGGCCGAGGCTTGGCGCCCTGACACTGCGCCAGTCCAGGCACGAGCCACGGCGTGATATACCCATCATCAACGCCTATATCGAAATTCCGAGCCTTCATATTCATCCAGGCAAAGTCGCCGGAGAACCACTGGCCGGCGACGCTTTTGGATGCGTGGACCGCGACTTGCTTAGGCTGGGCGTTCAACTCCGCCAGTTCGCGGTCGAGGGCTATTGTCATTGCCTCGTCGTAGTCGTGTTCGGCGTCTCTAAGGGCCTTGCCGGCCATATACGTCCCGAAGAGATCGGAGAAGGTGTCCTCCCAGGCAAAGGCGGATTGAAATTCCGACCACAGGCCGAGGCTCTTGTAGCCGAACCACGTGAGCATTTCGTGCCACATCGTCCCCACGTACGCGCCATACTCGGCCAGCCTGACGGAGACGTCTTTGATGATGCGGTCCTTTTCGTTTTGGGGCAGGCTGTCCCAGTTATTGGGATACGTCAGCTCGATGTAATACCGGGTTGGCTCTCGGAACTTGAAGGAAAACTGCGTCGCCTTTTTCTTCATCCGGTCGGCGAAGTTCTCGTAGAGGTATGCCGTCCAGTCGGCGGATTTTCGCGTGTGCGCCAGATCGATATGGCCGGCCTTGCAGGTATAGACGATTCCTTTCTTCTCGCCCCCGCCACCGCCGTAACTGTGTTTGCCGATATTGTCGGGGTTCTCGAATACCGTGCCGACGGATGGGCTTGCGTACCGGCCTATGCGAATCCGCGGCAGCGGCTTGACGCTCTTGCCCTGAACGCCGCCGCTGCCCCCGCAACCGCCAATTGCCAGGGCAAATAGACTCAACAAACCCGCAACAACAACATTCTTCATAGTGCGCCAATCCAAGTTTCTCATCTATGCCGCCTTCACTAAACCGGGATTTCCCATACAACAATGAATATGCCGGATCAGCAACGCCGCTGAGCCTTATTTGCGATAGAGTATCAGGTCTGCCTTGTAGATTCAAACTGCTATTCCCGGCCTGTTTCTCTTTTGCCTGGACCACCCCATACGGTCTCCTAAACCCTGTTCCCTGACGACTTTGCGCTCGTAGCGCCGACAAGCTTGAATGAGCATCCAACTTAAATTTGGCCGTTTTGGAGGGTCAGAAGGGCTTTGTTTCAAAAAAATCTGTTTATTAGAGGACTTTTTGCTTGACAGCAGTTATGAGATGTGGTAAAAAGTCGCCACGTTCAAGGAAGAGCGGTGGTGGTTTCTCACCAACAGCCAAACTTCAGGAGGGCAATCAGGGGCGCAAGTCCGCGCTGCGGCGGTCGTTGGACGTGACGGGGCAAGGCTGAGATTCGGCTGAGGTAATGGCCGGGCCTGGCCCGCGGAAGTCAAAAAACGACGGGATTTATTGCACCTGTGACAAGAGATTCGGAGATCGCTTAGCGCTTCGGAGAAGGGAAGCAAGGATGAGAAAAGAAATGCTTCAGGCCAAGAATCACGGCCCTATGCAGTGCTGCCGGTGGGGGGGGATTGTGCCCTTCTGTCTAACCTATGCGGATGCCATCCTGGAAGCCCGTCTCGCTTGCGGATCTTCCGATGCAGAATATGCATCTTCAGTACTCCCAATGTCTGCGCCGGCACTGTGCTGCCTTGCGACCCCGTTCCGATTGGCTGGCGAACTCCCGGAGGTCTCAGCAGTTTGATGATGATCCAGGCAGATATGCTCTTTTGAGGATCGATTGAGTGGACAACCTGATTGACAAGCCGAATAGAGCCATACAGACGTTGCAGCGTTTGGCAACCATTGCCGAACAAGCTACAGAAGGAATCGCTGCAATCGACCTTGACGGAATCGTCTGCTTCGCCAATATCTCCTGGGCTCAGATGCACGGCTATGAGAGTGCAAATGAAACCGTTGACAAGCATATTGGCGAATTTCACAGCACCGAGCAGATGAGAGCTGATGTGCTTCCATTCATGGAGGAAACCAAACACAGAGGTTTGCTGTCCGGCCCGATAGAACACATACGAAGGGACGGAGGCGTATTTCCGACGCACACTAAAATGACTGCGGTCAAGAGCGACGATGGCCGGATGATTGGATTTCTCGTGTTTGCTGCTGATATTACAGTAAGCCGGCAGCAAGCCGAGGAGTTGAATGCTGTCAAGAAACAGCTACAACAGAGCCTCGTTGAGCACCGGGAGACAGAGGAACAACAGCAGCGGCAGATTGGCGAATTGAATGAGGTAAAGGAGCAGGTGCAGCAGTACCGCCGGCAGCTACAGGATTACGAGGGCCGGAACACAGAGCTGAAGGCAGCAAACGAACGGCTGCAGCAGGAGTTGCCCAGACTCCAGAGGCTCGATGAACACCTTCAGCAGCAGACGGAGGAATTGAACGAGGTAAAGCAGCAGCTTGTTAGTCGGACTGTTCAGTGGCAGCAAATAGAGGATAGGTCAAGGAAATACTGCGGTAACCTGGAGCTTGCGGAGCAGTACAGTGAACAGATGCAAGGCGCCAAGGAGCAGCTCCAGCAGCAGATTGACGGATTGAAGAATGCAAGAGAACACCTTCGTCAACAGACTGAGAAATTGAGCCAGGTAAGGGAGCAGCTTAGGAATCAGACTTCTGAGTTGGAGGAGCTTGAGAATGAGCTGCAGGAGCAGGACAAACAGTTGCAACGGGACCTGATTATACACCGTGAGGCTGGGAAAGAACTTCAGAACCAGATCAACGAGCTGAACAAGGCAAAATCGTGTCAAGCAGATATCCGAACCTCCAACGAAGAACGCCGCATCGAGCCAGATTTGACAGCCATCGAGGCGGTGGAGAAGGACGGCGATCGCAGCTATGAGGGCACTGGCGCCTTGGCAGAAGGCATACGCGTTCATCCTATTGGCGGGCTGCGTGGGGCCGCCACAAGTCTCACCCACCGTCGCAGAAAACTCGTGTTCAGGTCCCTCATCGGGGCTACTGCGGCAGTATTGGGGCTGGTGCTGTTACTCGGCGCGGTTTTCAGCGTCCGGATGCGGCGAGAATTCCAGGCGCTGGCGCACGCAGACGTCCTGTCAAAGGCCCGGGAGGCATTCAACAATCGCCGGTTAAGCGGAGCAATGATTCAGGTTGGCACAATTCTCGACAGCAGCTATGTCGGGCCGGAAGCGCGTCTTCTCCGCGCCAACATTCTGGCGGAAGCGATGGATGACGACGACGCCATAGCCGAACTCGAAGGCCTCCTCGATGAAGAACCTAATATCGCGGGCGCCTCCCACCTGCTCCTGGCCCGTCTTTACATGGACAGTGAGCTCGACGACGAGACCAAAAAACACAAAGTGGACGAACATTGCTCCCGGGCGGTTGAACTCCTGGGTGAAACCGCGGAATCATACTATCTCTGCGCCTTGGATGCCCGGACTGTAACCGAATCAATGGATTACTTAAACAAGGGCCTTGTTCTGGATCCCCGCCATTACGAATCACTGGCAATGCGAGTAAATGCATACTGCACTGCGCACCAATACCCCGAGATGGAAGCTGATGCGATGGCCATGATCGTATCACGGCCTCAGGATCCTCGCGGGTACTCCCTCCGGGCAATCGCCCGTCGCCACCGCGACAAATATGCGGAGGCTATTGAAGACCACGACCTGGCCATCAGATATGCCTTTGGCGACGATAAAACAAGCGTCGAAGTCCACAAAGAGTGCTGCAAGACCCTCCTTGCCGCCGGCGAGTACACGCGTCTTGTGCTGGACGCGGAGAAGTGGCTGGAGCTGGGCGCTGATGAGGAGTTTTTCCTGTTCTATGCTTTCTGTGCTCACATGGCGCTCGGTGACTACGACAGCGCTACGGCGACATTTGGCCGGATTCTCAAGCTGGACAGCGGCGCCCGGGAGTTCTTCGCGTACTGGTCGATGAAGTACGTCTTTGACATCCTGGTGGCGCCGGTACAACAGACAAGCTTCGGCCCGCCCCTTCCTGCTGAAATCGTCAGAGAACCGGGTGCAGCGAAACATCTGTGTTTGGTGGGCAAGCTTTTTGCCGGGGATGATAAGAAACTCTGCGCCGTATGGGAACACATAGAGAATGGAGGACTGGCGGAGATTCTGCATATGCCCAGCCGGTTGCAGTCATCACCGCCGAAGAGTGGTCTGGACTGCACAGAGTCCGTGGAAAACGCAGTCACAGACCTGGCCCTGGGCTATGCGTTTCTAAGGGACCAACGGTATGATGAAGCGATTGGACATTACAAGGAGGTAGTAGAGGATGCTGCCGAGGCCTATGAGCTGGCGGGGTGGCGAGATTATCATACGACTATGGTCCTTGCGGCCGCGCACGCCGGGGCCGGCGACTTCGGCCTGGCCATCCGATGGCAGAAGATAGCGATAGGTTTATTGTCTCTTGAAGAACAATCCCGGATCAAAGCCTTTGCACAAGCCCTCCTTGATCTTTATCAAGAGAAGGCGCCTTACTATCAACAAGTCGTTCTGCCCGATCAAATGATCGCATGGTGGAAGCTCGATGGCGCTATGGACGGTACAACTGCCGATTCATCCGGCAACGGCCTTGACGGCACGCTCGTAGGCGATGCGCAAATAGTCGATGACCCGGACCGCGGAAAAGTGCTGAAACTCGATGGTGATGGCGATTGGGTCGAATGCGGCGACGATATCAGGCTCAAAATGACCGGCCCCATGACAATCTCAGCGTGGTTCAAAATACACGAATTTGACAAGAAGTCTCAGGCTATAATCACAAAAGGCAACTCGAGCTGGAGACTCCAGTGCGACGGCGAAAAAGACACCGTTGAGTTTGCCTGCACGGGTCTCGACGTGCCGGTTGACCCGTTTTTTGCCGTAGTCAGCGGGCGTGTAAACGACGGGCGATGGCATCATGTTGCGTGCGTCTATGACACAACCACCTCAACCCTGTACCTTGACAGCCGCCACAAGGTCTCAAACCGCAGTTTAGCCCAGACCAGCACTGATAGCTCCCCCCTCCAAATCGGGGCCAACTCCACTTACAAGTCAGCAGCCTCCGGCGAATGGAACGGGTTGATCGACGACGTACGAGTTTACAACTATGCCCTCGCCGAATCACAGGTAAGGGACCTCTTCGTCGGCAGCGGCCCCGGTCCGGAACTGAGAAACGACAACCAGCATGGAGAGCCTTATAGCAGTGTGGCCTTGCCATCTCTGATCGCGCGATAATTCCGATAGACCGTTTCTTGTTCTTCTCGGGGTCTTACGTATCTCTCGCAGCACCCTTTAGGGCCGCTTTGCGCCCGGGGAAACGACGATCCGCTCTCCATGTGGTCGTATTTACCATCTCTTCCGGGAAACTGGCCGTGAAAATTTATTGAATTTTTTGCTTGACATTTCTTTTCAACCCTGTAAAATATCACGTGGTTTTAGAGGTGTGATGAGAAAGCTTGTCTTACCCTGCCAAGTTTTCCTCACGGAAAAAGTACCGTCTGTTTAGTAGTGCAAGGCTGCACAAAAGTTTGCCTTTGCACGGAAGGAAGTGTGACATCCAGATGGAGCTGAGCAAGGGCAGAAATCGAGTCCACGACACGACTTTTGCCAGGGCGCTGGTCATCATTGCCTGGATTCTTCTGGTCCTGAATATTTGGGCAATATTGATAAACCCGTACTACGCGAGGCTGGTTCGTTTCAGGCAGGAGATTGCCGAATCAACTCCTGGCTACACAGCCCAGCTTGGCATGCTTGCCTCGGCCATGTTTGCCCTGGCGATGGTCACCTGGCTGGAGTGGAGGCAGAGATACCCCAAGACCGAAATCACCACAGCCGCTATTATTATAGTCTTGTCAATGACATTCCTATTTTAGGCGGAGCCCATCGCATACGAGCTTTGTTCTGCTTGACCATCTCCCGCGGGCGCGGTAGTTTAGGTTGATCGCGCCTGAGCTTGTCCCCAGGTCAACCATTACGGTCGCTGAAGAATAGGAGATTGGCTATGACCAAGAATCTTGTTTTGGCAGTTCTGCTTGTTGTTTCTTTTGCTTTTGCTGCAAATGCGAAAGTCATCGTTCATCTTGACGTTAGTGACGTCAACGACGTTCCCAAGCTGGTGGAGTGGGGAAATCAGGCGAAGGAGCTTATCGAACAATGGCACCAAAGGATTGCAAATCTCATCCCAACGAAGGGATTTGACGCGCCCGCGGAGGTCTGGCTGAGAATACGCAAATCAGATCGAGGCATCGCGGGGACTTCCGGCGGACGCATCACGGTTTCCTCCGGCTGGATAGAAAAGCATCCCGAGGACATCGGGCTGGTCTTCCACGAATTAGTGCACGTGATACAGGATTACAAGGGAGGCGGGCCGGGATGGCTGGTTGAAGGAATTGCCGATTATCTGCGCTGGGCGATTTATGAAGGCAGGAGCCAGGATTGGTTCCCATTAACAGACAAGGCCCAGGGTTATAAGGAGAGCTACCGAGTAGCCGGCGGATTCTTTCTGTGGCTGGAATCGGACCGCTGCCCGGGAATAGTGAACAAGCTCAATGCCGGCCTGAGGAAACGCACCTACAAAGATGAAGCCTTGTTTAAGCAAGAGGCGGGAAGCACAATCGACGAGCTTTGGGATGGCTATGTGAAGGAGATGAAGGAGTTCAGAAGTTCTAAGAAGACCTGACCGGCATTCGCGCGCGGCCGCAGGGTGCGAGGCGGACCTCGCGGGATGAGCAGGCCAGAAACCGAGCGGAAAGATGCCGAAGAGCTATTTGGAGAGATGCACTGCGAGATTGCGGATTTGAGGTGTTGGCCGGTGATGTTGCCGGGGCAATGTGTGCAGCCTCACAAGCGGATGATTAGCGGGGGAGTCCGCGTTTAGTGATGCAGAGCGGCGTGCGAAATTGGGGACATTCATATCAAGGTTGATTTCTGCCGGCTACTGAATTAGAATGCCCGTCAAAAGCAAATAGCAAGGGTTGTGGGTACCCTGTCGTGAACAAAGAACCTGCAGAACATAAGGAAGGCACAGAGAAAAAGATGGCAAAACAAAAGTCAAGCGGCACGAATAAATCACAGTATCTCTGCGGCAAGCGCATTCTTCCGGATGCGATTTCCAAATCTACAGACATAGTTGCCCTGATAGACGGAATGGATGCCTACAACGGCGGGAGATTGAGAGCCGCCTGTCATTTATTGAGGGACAGATATTCCCAGGAAGATGTCACCATAGGTTTGAGCCTGGCGGGGGCTTTGACGCCGGCGGGACTGGGGCCTTGCGCGATAATCCCCCTGATGAATCACGGCTTTGTCGATTGGCTCAGCGCGACGGGCGCGAATATGTATCGCGATTTGCACTTCGCATTCAACCTGCCGATGCACAGGGGCAGCCATACCGTCGATGACGCCGATTTGAGGGAAAAAGGCATCACGAGGATTTATGACATACTGTTTGATTACGAAGACGTCCTGATGGAGACCGACAGGAGGCTCAGAGAGATACTGGTCAGGCCGGAATTTCAGAAGGAAATGGGCACGCGGGAATTCTATCATCATCTTGGGAAGATTCTCAACGACCTCGAAGAGAAAAACGAACTCGGCCAGGTGAGCGTCTTGGCGGCGGCCTACAGAAACGGGATACCGGTCTTTACGTCGTCTCCGGGGGATTCGACAATCGGAATGAACGTCGCCGGGCTGGAGCTTCTGGCGGAGGCGGCAGGGATGCAGGATTTGTTCAGATTGAAAATAAATCCGAGCATCGACGTAAATGACTCGACGGCGATAATACTGAACGCCAAGAAATACGAAAACGGGAAAACAGCGGTCATCCTGATTGGCGGCGGGAGTCCCAAGAACTTCATGCTCCAGACAGAGCCGCAGATTCAGGAGGTCCTGATGATCCCGGAGGCGGGTCAGGATTATGATATCAACGTGACGGACGCCAGGCCGGACACGGGAGGATTATCGGGAGCCTCGCCGAGCGAGGCTGCAAGCTGGGGGAAAATCGACCCGACAAAATTAGAGGAAGCCGTGACGGCGTATCTCGATGTCACGGCGGCGCTGCCGATGATGGCTGCGTATGTCCTGCAGACCACCAGGCCCAAGAAGCAAAAAAGACTATATTACCGGGCGGACGAGCTGCATGAGAAGCTGATAAAGTCCTATCTTGAAAATAATAAAGAGGTCGAGAAACTCAAAAAACTCATCAAGAAGCTCAGTGCCTGATGAGAAACGGGAAAGATATGAACGAAAAAATACTTGAACTGGCGCAAAAGCACGGGACCCCTTTATTCATAATTGACCATGATGTAATAAGGCAGAATTATCGCGCCTTTAAGAAGCATTTGCCAAGGGTCCAGGCTTACTACGCGATTAAGGCGAATTCAAATCACGAGATAATCAAGACGCTGTTCAACGAGGGCGCCAGCTTTGACGTTGCCTCGTATAATGAGTTCATGCAGATTTATGAATATATCAAGAATTTTGAAGAGAAAGATAAAGATTTCTATATCTGGGACAAGATAATCTTTTCAAACACAATAAAAGACAGGGACACACTAAGGAAGATAAGACGATATAAGCCTCTTGTTACTTATGACAATAAGGACGAGTTGACGAAGATCAGCGAGAATTGCGACACCGCAGGCCTGGTTTTGAGATTGAAGGTCCCGGATACCGGCTCGCAGGTTGAGATGAGCTCGAAATTCGGGGCTGAGCCGGGCGATGCGCACGACCTGGTAAAGCAGGCCTTTGATTTGGGCCTGGTGGTGGAGGGACTGAGCTTTCACGTCGGAAGCCAGTGCACTAATTTTGATAATTACGCCGCTGCGTTGCAGATTACATCTGAGATATTTGATGATTGCCGCAAGAAGGGCTACAATCTGAGAATAGTCGATATCGGCGGCGGATTTCCTGTGCCATACGACCGGCAGGTTCCTAAGTTCGAGAAGCTCGCCGAGGTAATAAATTCCGAATGCTCCAGACTGTTCCCGCAGGATATAGAGATTATAGCCGAGCCGGGGAGATTCATTGTTGCGACTTCAGCCGTGCTGGTCTCGGAGATAATAGGCAAGGCCAGGAGGGATGGAAAGGTGTTCTACTACATAAATGACGGCGTCTATCATACGTTCTCCGGGGTGGTTTACGATCACTGGATTCCTAATTTCCAGTCGGATAAGCCCGGCGGAAAAGAGATTTGTGCCGTTGTCGGGCCTACGTGCGATAGTTTTGACAAGATTTCTCTGTCGGAGCAGCTCCCGGGCGACCTGCAAATCGGCGATTATTTGTTCACGGAGAACATAGGGGCATACAGCATTGTCTCCTCAACGAGATTCAACGGCTTCGACGGCGCCAAAACCCTGCATCTGAACAACCAGGGCGTCTGAGAAAAAGAACCTTGGCGGTTGTAACAAAACCTGACTTCAAAATGAGGCACCGCTTCGCTGGGGTATTCGAATAGATTCCTCGACTGCGCTCGGAATGACAAAGGCTGCGCTCGGAATGACGAATTGGGTTTTGTTAGAGTGCCTAAGCATTGAAAAGGCGTGCGTCCGTTGAAAAAGCCTTTTGGTTGACAGTTGTGTATTGACATCATCTGTGCAATGCTGTAAGCTTTAGGAGAATCACGAGGATGGCTTGCTTTTTCAACAGACTGTTAGGTACTGAATTAGACAGGAGAACAGCCATTATGAATGAAAGCACGAACAAAGACACATCGCGTCGTGAGTTTTTGAAGAACACAGGCCGGGTGGCCGCGACTTCGGCTTTGGCCGCCGGCATCGTTTCGCGCGCTTACGCAGCCTCGGATAATACAATAAAGCTGGCCCTGATTGGCTGCGGCGGCAGGGGCACAGGCGCAGCGTCCGATGCCCTCTCGGTACAGAACGGGCCGATCAAGCTGGTTGCTATGGCCGACGTCTTCGAGCGCCGTGTCGCCAATAGCTACAAGAGTCTCAAAGAGGGGCGCGACGCCCAGGTGGATGTCCCCGATGACCGTAAATTCGTCGGCTTTGACGGTTACAAAAAGGCGATGGACTGTCTGGATAAAGGCGACGTGGCGATTCTTGGAACGCCTCCGGCATTTCGCTGGGTGCATTTCACGTACGCCATTAAGAAGGGCCTCAACGTCTTTATGGAGAAGCCGGTTACGGTTGACGGCCCGACCACGAAGAGGATGATCGAGCTGGCGAAAGAGGCGGCGAAGCAGAATCTCAAATGCGGCGTGGGCCTGATGATTCGGCATTGCCGTGGTCGCCGGGAGCTGCACGAGCGCATCAAGAACGGCGAGATCGGCGAGATCATTCTGATGAGGGGCTACCGTATGGGCGGTCGGTCGGCCACGTGCGGCCGCAAGCCCGACAATATCAGTGAGACGCTCTACCAGATCCAGAGGTTCCACAGCTTCCTGTGGGCCAGTGGCGGGATGTACAACGACTACTACATCCACCAGATCGACGAGCTTTCATGGATGAAAGACGCCTGGCCTATCGAGGCGC
>Ga0315288_10008379_pt1 | contig 13050 bp, 7 predicted proteins | sample YL17G11_20_MG_FD_203454 | JGI IMG/M metagenome (GOLD analysis project Ga0315288, IMG submission 203454) | Sediment microbial communities from Yellowstone Lake, YNP, Wyoming, USA - YL17G11_20 | ecosystem: Environmental > Aquatic > Freshwater > Lake > Sediment | place: USA: Wyoming | collected...
AGTCCGGATGCGAGTCGAAATCGAGCCGGCCTTTCTGCGCCGCGATGAGGCCGTGGTTCGAAATCTTCAGGTCCACCTGCATTTCCGTGAGGCCCGGCGACGCAACGAAATCCGCCAGGTCAATCAGCGACGGGTCCAGCACCACCACCGGCATCGGCACCGCTGTCTCAAAGGTGGTTTCCAGCGTGATCCGCGTCACCTCCTCGATCTCCGTCGGCTCGACCACCCACAGATAGCGCACGGCCTGGCGGCCAATGAACGCCTCCATCTCGTTCGTCGTGCCCGCCTCCACCAGTAATGTCGTGCCGAACTCGAAGTGGTCCGGCGCCTCGACCCGGATGGTGTAAAACGCCTCGGCCAACGCCGGCAGGAGCACCTCGCCCAGAGCGTCGACGTTCGTCTGCGCCACCAGCGCACCGGACACCGTGTCGCTGAGACGCACCGTGGCGTTGGTCACCGGCGGCGAGCCCTCGGCGTAGTACGTGAACTCGTCCACGACGTTCACCCGCAGGGCGCCGGTGGAGTCGGACAACGCCCGGAACCGGAACGGCATGTTCACCACCGCATTCGAGGCGGACATCGCCAGGGTGCCGGTGTGCTCGGCCAGCGGCAGGTCGGCGGGCGGCGTGAGCAGCAAGGAAACGACTCCGCCTTCGCCGGGCGCCAGTGCCAGGCCCTGGCCCGCGGCCACATGGAGCCAGGGCAACGGGGGAGTCAGCACACTGATGGGGCCGGAGGCGACGCCGCCCAGGTTGGTGACGCCAAACTCCACGCTGGTCTGCGAGCCGCGTCGCATGCCGGTGACCAGTTCCGATGGCGTAGCCACCAGTCGCGGCGCCAGCAGAGCCAGGGAAACCGGCAGGTCGAAGTCGGCCACCACACCCTCGGCCGAGGCGAGCCGCAGGCGGATGGCGCCAGCCTCGGTCGCACCCAGCGCTGCCGAGACGGTCAGGCGGAACGGCATGGCAGCGTCACCCGGAAGCGTGGTGCTGGCAAACTCCGGTGTGAGGCTCAAACCGTCCGGGGCGTTGAGCGCCGTGGCGTTCAGCCCGGTCAGCGGCACGGCGCTGAGGTTGTTCACGATGACGGCCATCGAGTTGCTGCCGCCCTCGGTCACGCGCAGGGCCGACACCGGCGCCACCCGCATGCCGAGCAGAATGAACGTGTCCTGCACGGACGGTGCGCTGACGCCGGGATGGTCTGCCGCCACCTCATACACGCCCGCCTCCCCGGGCAGAGGGTTGAAGGTGACCGCGTAGTGGCCGTCGGCTCCGGTGATTGCGCTGAGCACGCGCCGTGCACCCCGCACGGTCAGGTGGACGTTGACCAGCTCAAACGCCGCGGGTGCGCCCGTGTCGGTGCGCGTGGCCACGCCGCTGAAGACCACCGGCGTATCGGCGAGCGCCACCTCGACGTTGGCTGACACCGTGGCGGAATAGGACTTGTGCACCACGATGGGCTGCGCGGTGACACGCGTGTTGTTGTTTTCAAGGCCCTCCGCGATCTGATTGTTCACGTCGGCAGCCGCGACAATCCAGAACGTGCCCGGCGTCGAAGGCAGGCGCACACGGAGCTGCTGCTCGAAGAACAGGTTGGTGGGAATCGTGCCGGTGAACGGCACCTGGGTCAGTAACGTGTCGTCTCCGGCCTGCGCGTCCGAAGACAGCAGGAGCCGTTGCACAAAGTTGCTGCCCGCCGGGGCCAGCCCGAGATTCTCGACACGGAACGTGATATCCGTCAGTTCGCCGGTCAGCGCGTTGGTCGGTGCCTGCACCGCTGTCACCACAAGGTCAGGCAGGTTGTCGTCCGTGACCACGAGCGTCGCCGAGCCGGACACGAATCCGGGCGCGTCGGCGGTCAGCACCGCGGTTTGATTGCCGTCCGGCACACCGTCGTTGACCGTCGAAACCGGGAAGGAGACCGACTCCGCGCCGTCCGGGATGGTGACGCTGGCCGGCACGGTGACTTCGGAAAGATCGGAACTGGCAAGCGTGACGAGCAGCGTCCCGCTGGGGCCATTGTTGCGTCGCACGGTGGCCGTGACCGCCGGGGCCAAACCTTCGCCGACGAGGCCCAGCATCACGCTCAGTTGCAGAGCCGGGCCGTCATCGTCGGTCACCGTCAACAGGTCCGGGGTGGCCGCGCGAAGAGGCCGCTCCGTGCCGTCAGCCAGCACCCAGGCGCCGATCTGCGCGGTTTCCGGGCCATCCACTTCCAGGTCATCCACCGCGCCCACGCTGAACGCGGCGCTGCGTTGGCCTGCTGGAATGACCACCGTCGCGGACACGCGCGCCGCATTGGTGTTGCTGGTGAACGGCGCCACAGTCAATGCACGCGGGCCAGACGTGTCGCGCGTGACGGTGGCGATGGTGGCATTGGCGCCCGCGCCTTCGCTCACGGTGTGGCTTGCCAGCGTGACGGTGACGTTCGGAAGGTCGTCATCCTCCACGGTCAGCGTCGCCGAAGCGCTCTGGAACCCTGTGACGATGGCGGTGAGGAGGTAGGTGTTGGTGCCCTCCACCAAGGTGTCTTGCACGGCGGTTATGGGGAAGAGGGTCGCCAACTCGTTTGCCGGAATGGTGATGGTGCCGGCGTAGCCAAGCTGTCCCGCGCCGCCGGATATCGTGACCGTTAGCGACGTGCTGGCGGCGGCCTCGCGCGCCACCATGAACTGGGCCGTCGCCCCCTCAGCCACCTGGCCTACGGCGCCGGACAAGAACAACCGTGGCGCGGTCTTGTCGAGGACTTCAATGGTCACCACACCGTCCGCCATTCCCGGTGCGCTGGCCGTGAGAGTGACCAACTGGGTGCCATCGAGCAACGCGTCTGCCGGAGCCTGAACCACGATCACCACGCTCGCCACTCCCGCGGGCAGGACGCCCTGGGCCGGTGGCACGAGCTCGGTCGTGTCGCTCGAGGCCATGGTCACCGTCAAGGGCGTGCTGCGCGGGCCGTTGCGGGTAACATTGACCCGCAACGTGCCGCCTTCGGCAACCGTCATCGAAGCCGGCGAGAGCGTGAGCGCCGGAGATACCGCCGTGGCCGAGGCCGCGGCGGCGACGTTGTTCATCTCATTGCTCTCGCGGAGCGCATTATCGGTGTCTGTGGCGACGACGATGAACAGGTTTCCCGTCGGCACGTCGGCTGGAACGATCACGGCGTGCGTGACGGGCAGGGCCTCGCCGGCTGCCAAGGGCGGCGTGTTGGTGAACGCGCCCAGGAACACGCCGTGGTCGGGCACGCCGTCTGGAGACAGGAACAACAGGTCCGCCCACGGGACCGAGGCTGCCGCCGCGCCGCGATTGGTGAGCACGTAGCTGGCGTTCATCAGTTGGCCCGGCGTCGCGTTGGCGGGCGCGAGCAGCGCCTGCACCGTGAGGTCGGGCCGCGGCGCGGGGTCCACCAGCACGTTCACCGTGGCGAAGGCGTTGCTGCCACGGGCATCGGTGGCGCGGACGGTGTCGATCACGTTCTCGATCGGCCCAGCCACGTAAGTGCCGTTAAAGGGATGGATGCTGCCGCCGGAGTGATTGGTGACCAGGCTGAAGACCACCGGGGGCGTGGCGCCAATGGCCGTGAACGTGATCCCCTCACCACTGAAGCGCGAAGCTGTTGCCGGTTCGATTCGCAGGAGACTTTCCACCCGCACCAACGCCTGGGCGCGCTGGCCCAGCGCGTCCGTCGCCTCAATGAGGTCCACGCCGTTGGTCAGGCCGGTTGTGTAGAGACCCGTGCTGGTGAGCGTGGCTCCGGAGCGGTTTGTGAGCAGCGCAAAGGTGAAGAGCGCCGTGCCGCCCAGTGGCGTGAAGGCTTGGCTCTGGCCAATGTCCAGGGCCACCACCGATGGCGCCAGGGCAAAGGCACTGCTGACCACCTCAATCTCCACCGCGTTGGCAAGGTAGTTGAGCCGCAGGGCGACCTGGTCCGAAGGATAGACGAAGGCCTGAAACGTCTGGCTGCGAGTGCGCGCAGTGAGCACGCGGAAGATGGCGCCCACCGGCGGGACAAAGCCGTTCAACAACCGTGCTTCCAGGATGCCGCCCAGCGAGGCGGTGTGGGTCACCGACAGAACGTCGAAGTCGGAGCCCGCAGTGGTGCCGCCAAGCTCAACCGTCAGCAGACCGTCGGCGGACTGAGTGTAGGCGCCCCCAATTGAGAGCTGGCCAGCGGATGTCCCGGGATCGACCGTGGCACTGTTGACGACACCGCCACCGATGGTGTTCGTACCGGCCAGCAGACCACCCAGGATCTGGAGCGGTGCGGTGTTATTGATCTGGCCGCCGTGGAGCAGTGTCTGGCCGGCGGTCTGGGTGTAGAGGCCGCTGAATGCCAGCGTGCCGGATTGAACCTCGAGGGTGGCGGTGTTGTGGAAGGGGTCGCACAAGGAGGTGACGCCGGAGCCGCCGGTCTTGCGCCACCGACCCGCGTTGTGCGTGCTGTGCACTCCGCTCCAGTCATCGAACGACACATCCGCCGTGAGGTCGAACGTCCCGCTCAGCGCGTTGCTGAGCACCGAGCCCGAACCCACCCGGATCGCGCCCTCGCTCCAGATCGCTTGGGCCGTGTTCACCAAGGTCCGACCGAACAAATTCTTCGCCGACGCTCCGCTGATCTCCCAGCCCCCGTTGGCGTGGAGCAGTCCGGAGCCGTCGAAGCCGCCGCTGGTCCAAATCAACGCGCCGGCGACGACCACCGGCCCAGTGCCAGCGAACGTTCCGCCGTTCACCCGCAGGCTGGCCAGAGTCACGCCGGCGTCGTTGTTCGCATTCAACATTCCCCCACTCACCACCACCGGACCCGAACTGGTGAACGCACCGGCCTGAGTCACCGTGCCGCCGCTCACGACCAGCGTCCCACTCCCGCTGAAACGGCTGTCGGCCTCCAGCGTGTGCGAGCCGCCCGCAAACTCCAGCGTGGCCCCGGAGGCCACGGCGAAACTCCCGGGGTGGGTGCAGGCACCGGAATTCACGAAGCGCAGCGTGCCGGATTGAACCTCGAGGGTGCCGGTGTTGTGGAAGGGGTCACACAACGAGGTGACGCCAGAGCCGCCGGTCTTGCGCCACCGACCGGCGTTGTGCGTGGCGTGCACTCCACTCCAGTCGATGAACGACACATCCGCCGTGAGGTCGAACGTCCCGCTCGGCGCGTTGCTGAGCACCGAACCCGAACCCACCCGGATCGCGCCCTCGCTCCAGGTAACCAGACCGGCATTGACCAAGGTGCCGCCCGTCAGCGCTTTGACTGTGCTGCCATTGATGGTCACAATACCGCCACCTGCAATCGTACGTGCGCCCGTGCCAGTAATCGTTCCACCCGCCCAGATGAGGTGTCCGCTCACCGTCAGATTCCCCGCACCCGACAGCGAACCGCCCGACATACCAAGGACGCCGTTAGCTCCGACCGCGCTGGTGTTGGTCAGGGTCAAGGTCGCTCCGCTGTTGGTCAGCGTTTGGGTGCCGCTGTCGCCTCCCAGCAAGAGGGTGTTGACCGTGGCATTGACATTGAGGCTCACGACATAGGTGCCGCTGTTCGTGATGAACAGGTTGTCTCCGGCGGCGGGCACCTGGTTGGGGCTCCAGTTGGCGGCGACGTTCCAGTCGCCCCCGCTGGTGTTGGTCCAGGCCAGGTCCGCCGCGCGGGCGGTGGTGCCGGAAATGAACGGAGCGGCCACGAGGCCGCCGCCCAGAATCAGGGATGGCATGAGTCGTTTCATGTGCGGATGTGGCTGTGTTGGTTGTCGTCCGCACTGATGGTGGAGGCATGGTCGCGCCAGGAGGCGGTGGACGGAAAGATCGGACTGCACGCCCCGCCGGTGCGTTCGTCGAGGTAACTGCCGGCGTGGATGCAGAGCGTGGGGGGGCGCATGGTTTGGGTTGGCGGTTTCATGTGGTGACGATCTTGTTTTCGTTGCCCATGTCAGGTACAAGCCCGGCGGCCGGGCCGACGCGTAGGGTCTCGATGGCCTAAAGTTGCGTCTTCACCTCGCTGATTGTGACGACAAGCGTACCACGCGCCCAGGGGAATTTGGCTTTGACAGCGTCAGCCTTGGGGCCGGCGGTCTGAAGTTCTCCCGTGCCGATGACGCTGCAACCCTGGCCTTGGCCGTCGGGCCGCTGCACTTGGCGGCTGGCAAAGAGCAATTCCACCCGGCTGTTGTCTCGGAGGTTTTCTTCGGTTCTGAAATACCGCCATGCCGGGATGAGAATCTCCTCTTCATCAGTCCCCAAGGCCCGGACGTTGTGGCTCCAACAAGCCGCCAAATGCGGCCCATCGGGTCCAGCGGTGGCGATCGCCATCCACTCAGATTTCTCGACGACTTCTTTGCAGGCACCTTCGATTCTAGCCATGGTTTCGTCCTCCTCTTACACGCCCGGGCCAAACACGGCCTCCAAAACCCCACTTGCCCCGAGTCCTGTCTCCCTCCATCTCCACCCATCCCATGTGAATCGCGTCTTCGGGACACGCCGGGATGCAGTGGCCTTCGCTGCCGCAGGTGTTCGGTCGCGCAAGCACCGCCACCCCGTTGAGCACTTCGAGCGAGTTCGGGCCGCAGGCCTGCACGCAGCGGTTGCAGCGGGTGCATCGGCTGTTGTTCACCACCGGAAGCCATTTGACATAGAGGATCTTCCTCATGACATCTTCCTTTCAGGCATCACGCCGCGCGGCGTCTGATGTCCTCATCCACGACGGGCAACCATTTGCAGTTGGTGTTCATAAAGGTTTTCTTGAATCGGCGGCGCCACCTCGGACAGGACCGGCTTCGCCGACACTCGTTGCACACCGCCCACCAACAGCGTGCCCAGATGGCCGCACGGGCAACATTGCGCCCGATCCAGTTGCACCAGATCGCCGGTCCGATAGCGGACGATGGGACAAGCGGTGCGGCTGAGGTGCGTCAACACCAGTTCGCGCCCGGGCCCGTCATTCGAAGGCCGGGGCGGATGCGGTTCCACGGCTTCGGCGAGGAACTCGTGGTCCAACAAATGCAGCCCGCCTGCATGTGCCGCACATTCCCCGGCAATCGAACCGGCCTCGGTCATTCCGTATCGATCGAAGCACTCGGCGCCCCAGCGTTGTTCCAGTTGACGGCGAGTCTCCGCCACATGGCCGCCCGGTGCACCGCCACAAATTAGTTTGCGCGCGCCCAGCGATGCGGGGTTCAGACCGGCGGCGCTGGCGGCCAGCGCGAGCGTCAGCAGGTTTCTCGGCTTGGCAACGAGCACGGTGGGTTTCAACCGTCCCATCCACTCCAGTTGTTCCTCGACGGACGCCTGGCCCGCCGAGAAGCACAGACAGCCGAGTTGCTGTGCTCCCGCACGCATGATCCACAGGCCGGACGACACGCCAAAAGGCATCGCAAAAAACACGCGGTCGCCACGGCCAACGTCCGCCCACTCCCAAACCGTCTGACTGCACCTCACCACGGCCTGCCAACTGACCGCGTCATCCGCCCAGAACAGCGGCGCGCGGGTCGTCCCGGACGAGCGATGCAGCCGGAGACAGTCGCTGAACGGGGCAGTCAGGTTGCTTCCGAGCGGCGGGTGGGAAGCCTGGTCGCGCTCCAGCTCGGCCCGCGTGGTGAACGGAAACCGCTCCAGCTCGTCCAGTGAGCGCAGCAGACCGGGCGACAAACCCGCCGCCTTCCACTTCGCCCGGTAGAAGGGATTCCGCTCCCAGACCATGGCGAGCACGCGGTTCAGTTGGTCGAGTTGAGCTGGTGTGCCGTGGATCACGGATCACTCCTCAGGTTCACGTGTAACGGATGCCAACGTGTTCAGGCAGGTAGAAGTTCGGCAGCAGCCAGTCCACCTGCAACAGGCCGGTGCGCGTCAGGCGGATGTCATCGCCGTGGATTTCCAGGAGTTCATTTTCGGAAAGCAATGCGAATTGTTCATGGAACCGCTCGGTTAGTTCGACGTTGAACTTGAGCCGGAAGTAGGCTGCATCCAGCGCGCCGGTCTTGAGTTGCAGCACCAGTTCGCGGCGCAGCTTCTCCTCCCCAGTCAACCGCCGCGCGCGACGCAAAGGGCGGCGGCCCGCCGCCACCATTCCGGTGTACTGCTGGAACGTGTCCACGTTTTGATAGTGGACTCCTTGAAGGTGGCCGAACGCGGATTCCCCCAAGGCGAGCAGGTCGGCGCCGTGCCAGAAATGGTTGACGGTGAAGACCAGCCGCCAGTGTTGTGGATCGCGCACCGCCATGTAGCCGCTGCCCACCGCGTAGCCTGCCGCCTCGAACGCTTGCAGCGCTTCGTTCAACCAGCGGCGCTTCGTCGGCCAGTCTGCCAACGACACGGGCTTGCCGGCTTTGATGTCGGCATAGAACAGCGAGTTGTAGGTCAGTTCCATCTGGTAGATCGTCGCGCAATCCGGCCGCAGTTCGACGGCCTTTTGAACCGTCCCCCGCCAGGTTTCGTCGGTTTCGCCCGCCATGCCGGCCATGAGGTCGAGGTTCACTTCCGGGAAGCCGAGTTCGCGCACCCATTCCCAGGCGCGCAAACACTCCGCCGCGCGCGCCCAGCGGCCGTTGCGTTCGAGGATGTCGTCGTTGAGTGACTGGAATCCGAGCGTGATGCGCGTGACACCCAGTTGCTTGACCACCTGAAGCTTCTCCCGCGTGATGGTGCCCGGCTCGCACTCGAACGTACATTCCTCGACCTCACACCACGGGCCGGCGTCCTGCAGGCCGCTCAGCAGCCGGCGAACCTGATCGGCGGACAGATACGACGGGGTGCCGCCGCCGAAATAGACCGACTCGAAGGGCCGGCCTTGGAATGTCGCGCAGTCGCGGTATAGCGAGAATTCCTTCAGCACCGACGCGATGTAATGGTCCACCTCGGCCTTGGGCATGTGCGGATAGACGCGAAAGTAGCAATAGTGACAGCGCTGCCGGCCGAACGGCAGGTGGACGTACAGGCTGAGCGGGACGCGCTGCGTGGGCGGTTTGGTCAGCACCGACTCGAATTCCGGAATGAGTTCCGGCTGCCAGGTCGAGTAAGGCGGGTAGTTCGAGATGAAGTAGTTGCCCACCGTGGTTTCGACCGGGAGGGGAGGCAGAGTGGCAATCATGCGGACACCGCCTTCAATTCCCGAAAAGCTTGCCCCCGCCGATCCAGCCACCGATGGTCGTCGCCGAAGTACTGCTGGATGTTCCGTGCTACCATTGGGAACCTCACGCCAAGGCCCTGCCCTGAATGTGCCAGCACCGCGACAGGTGTATTTGACTTATGTCAATGTTTAGCAAAGCTGAAAATAGTAACGTCACGACAGGCGAAGCCGAATATGCATCGGGCCGCACTGAATCTGGACCCGCAGCGCCTGGCCGAATGGAAGGCCCGACGCGCAGGCGGCCCTGCGAGGAGAGGTTAACCCGAGGGGCCAGATGAACTCGCGCGACTTGCTTCGGGACCCGGTGTGGAAAGCCGAAGAGCTTGGCCGGCCTATCCCGGATTCAATTCATGCGGTCTCGATGGCGTTGCCCCGCTGGCAGGACGTCGTGGGCTACGAAGAAAGGAAGCCCGAGGTCATGGCGTGTCTCACCAGCGGCTACCCTCGTTTCGTCATTCACCCGCTCGTGCAGGAGGTGGCGCGGCACGTCGGCAACGGACGGCCTTGCCTGCCATTTCCCTCGCTTCGGGCGGCCACGATGTGCGCTGAATTCGTCGGCCGCACCAGCGGGGAGCAGGCGACCGTGGTGACGCAACAAGGTATTCCTGGCGTGGTGACGACCAAGGCCGGGCACCTCGCTCTGCGCGCGTTCTGGCAGCACACCGGACTCATCGTCTCTACGCGGCAGGCCGAAGCTTTTTTAGGGGGTCGCGGCCGGGGAGCCGACGACGAGGCGCTGCGCCGCTCTCTGCGGGGGCAACTCGCCAGCCTCTACGACTGCGCGGAAGAGGACGTGTTTCTTGCCCCCACAGGGATGGCCGCCCACTTCGCCGCGTTGCGCGCGGTGAGTCTCCGGCGTCCCGGGTGTCCCACCGCCCAGTTGGGTTTTCCATACGTGGACACGCTGAAGCTTCAAGAGAAGCTGGGCCCCGGGGGAATCTTGCTTCACAACCTCGACACGGTTGGGAACGATTTGGGGGCTTTGCTGAACCACCAGCCGCTGGCCGCCTGTTTCAGCGAGATACCCGGAAATCCCCTGCTGGGCTCCGTCGACCTGCGCCGAGTCGCCCCGCTCCTGCGAGCCCAGCGCGTACCGCTGGTCGCCGATGACGTCGTGGTCACGCCCGTCAACGTGGACCTCAGCCCTCACGCTGACCTGATCGCCACCAGCCTTACCAAATACGTCCTCGGCACGGGCGATGCGATGGGTGGGGCGGTGATCTGCAATCCGAAGTCGCCGCTTTACCAGGAGCTCAAACCCATCCTCCGCACTCAACACGAGGAGTTACTCTGGGGGGAGGATGCGAGGGTCCTGGATGCTCAGGCTCGCAGTTTGCCTGGGCGCATCCAGCGGCACAATCAGAATGGCCTGCTGCTGGCAGAGCGGCTGCGTCGGCATCCCGCAGTGGAAAGAGTCTGGTATCCGAAGTGGGAGTTCAGCGAGGCCTACGAGGCCACGCGCCGGCCCGACGGCGGTTGGGGATCGCTGATCAGTTTCCTGCCGCGAAACGCGGAAACAAGATCTCCCCGCGTTTACGACTGCCTGGCATTGTCCAAAGGGCCGAGCCTGGGCACCGTTTTCACTCTGGCCTGCCCCTATACGTTGCTGGCGCACTTCAACGAGCTGGAGTGGGCGGAATCCTGCGGCGTGTCGCGTTATCTGATCCGGCTGTCGGTCGGATTGGAAGACCCGGAGGAGCTGTGGCGGCGATTGGACAGTGCGTTGAGAAGCGTTTGAGAGTCCGGCTCTGGCAGCGGGGACAAGTGCCAGCAAACAGGTTGGCCGCACCGCCCGGATCAACCGGTCCGAAGAAGTGAAGACGGTCGGAGGCTGGGTGCGTGGTCACGCTGGTGCTCGTGTCAGAACCTGTGCCCGCCTGCCTCCAAGGCGGTCCGCGCGTGCCACTAACCGCACCCAGCGCCGGAAAACCCTCCGCCCCATCTCACCCAACTGCTCGAGCCGCAACGGCAGATTCTCGGTGATCTGACCCTCGCGGATGCCGGCGTCCCGGAGTTCCTGACGAAGCGTCCGAGTCATGCGCCGGACGATCGGCGCCGTGACCTCCAGATGGAACAAGAGCCCGTAGGCGGACGCACCAAAGCGAAAGGCCTGACAAGGCGTCCGCTCCGACCACGCCAGCGACACCGCACCGTGCGGCACCTCGAACACGTCACCGTGCCAGTGGAACGCGGTGAACGTTTCCGGCAACCCGCGCCACAATCCGTCACCGGCGGCCGCTGGGGTGAGCGTGACCGGATGCCAGCCGATTTCCTTCTGCTTTGCCCGCGTGACCGGGGCGCCGAGCGCGGCGGCCAGGAGCTGGCTGCCCAAACAAATCCCCAAGATGGGCCGACGCTCGTTCAACGCGTCCTGGAGAAGCCGGATTTCCTGTCCCAGGAAAGAATGCTGGTCCTGCTCGTACACGCCCATCGGCCCGCCCATGACGACCAGAGCGGAGAAGTCGCCGATCCGCCTCGGAATTGCGTCTCTCTGGAAAGTCCGGACCGTCTTGATTCCGATGCCGCCGGCTTTGAGCGCATCGGTAAGCAGCCCCGGTGTTTCACAGGCGATGTGTTGAATGATGCAGATCGCTGCCCCGGTTGCTGCCAGCTCTGGATTCGGATTCATGGAGGCATGATCGCGCTCAAGTTCCTGCGTCGTGCCGGCGCCGGTTTCATGGCTCTTGGAGGAGAACCCCGCCGGTTTGATGGGGTTCCTCGACGAGGTCTTTCAACCGGCAGAGGGAGTGGTTCCAGATCACATCGTGGATGAAGGCGGGAAAGCCGCGCCGGACCAGCCACCAGAGCGGACGCGCCCAACGGCGCCGGTCCCGCCGGAAATTGAAGGCCACGTAAATCGACAGGTCGCAGGTGTCCGGGCTTCGCCTTTCGATCTCGAAAATCAGCACGCCGCCGCGCGCGAAACCGTTCTGGACACGATAGACGGCCAGGTTGTCGTCCACCAGATGTTCCAGGACCAGGCGGAACGAGAACCGCGGCAAGACCACCTGGTATTCGATGGTGCAACCGCGGACGTTGGGCAGGCCGGCCACGCGCTGAATCCGAACCCAGTGCGGATGCAGGTATCCCCGATCCGGCTCGCCGAACCGCCCCAATTCCTTGAACACCCTCGATTGCGATGCCCGGATCTTGATGGTGTACATCCGCTCGAATTCGAACTGGGACGGCACGGGCAGGTTGAACTCCGCCAGCCAACGCGCGAAGGCCGATCGCTTGGCTTCCAGACGTTCCCGGGCCACGCCAGTCGTGTAACGCCCAAGGTCAGCCCAGCGCAAGCCGAACAACCGTTCGGCCGAGTAATTGCGCACGGTGACGGCGACGCCTCCGTTCAGGATGGACCACCAGGCCGACGGCCGCATCATGGAGCGGAAGACCTGTTCATAGCGGTCGTCTCCGCTGGCGATCTTCCAGAGGATGTTCTCGAGGTTTCGTTTCGGAGCCGGGGTGTGCTTCCGTTCGGTGAGCACGGCTTGATATAGAAACCGGCTGAGCACGGAGGAGCTGAATACCACTCGATGCAGCAGGAAAACCACCGCCGCAAACCGATTGTCGCGGCGGAACTGCCGCACGACGGGCCCGTAATGGCGCCGCAGACTGTCTTCGTCCACACCTCCCTCCAAGACGGCGTCGGCCAGCGCCCGGGCGGTCTGCTGGGCTGAGAGCAGCCCGTCCTTGTACAGCCGCGCGGTCACCATGTCGCCGACGACCGCCGCCCGATGCCCGCACGGGTTTCGGGCCGAGCCGACCACCATGTTGGGATTGCAGGTGCAGGCCAGCCGCAACTGGGTCCGCGGCGGCACCAGCTTCCGGATCTGCGGCAGTTCCAGGAACCGGTTCATGACCGCACGTGAAGCGGCCGGGTCCACCGCCGAGTCCACGCTCTTGCCTACCAGGACCGCCGTCAGGAAGCCGCGTTTCGGC
>Ga0315288_10008383_pt1 | contig 13047 bp, 11 predicted proteins | sample YL17G11_20_MG_FD_203454 | JGI IMG/M metagenome (GOLD analysis project Ga0315288, IMG submission 203454) | Sediment microbial communities from Yellowstone Lake, YNP, Wyoming, USA - YL17G11_20 | ecosystem: Environmental > Aquatic > Freshwater > Lake > Sediment | place: USA: Wyoming | collected...
CGAAACGGACACGGCAGACAACACCTTCGTGAATGGCGCACTCAAAGTGGCCATTGTTGGAGACATCAACGGCGGTGGACACGTCAACATACTGGACGCCATACTTTTGGGCAACGCCTTCGACAGCAAACCAGGCGAACCCGCTTGGAGCCCCAACGCAGACTTGAACGGCGACGGATCCGTAAACATCTTGGACGCGATAATACTCGGCAACCACTTCGACGAAAGAGAACCTTAACCCCCCCTTTTTATTTTGAAAAATTTCAATACCTGCATATTTCTTACAGCAAAAATCAGATGGAAATGCGGTCGCCGGGATTTGAACCCGGGTCGTCAGCGTGGGAGGCTGATGTCCTAGCCAAACTAGACTACGACCGCCAATCAACACTCCAGTAAACAACTGAGAAAAGCTGACATAAACCTTGTGCAGCAGGCAGAAATGAAAAAGAGAAAGAAAAGAAAGCCTATTTGGACTTCGTCAAATACACGTCTTTAATAGCACGTACGGGCTAAGCGACGGCGGTTCCGCCTCACCTCACCAATGCACATGCTGCCTTTCCTTGGAGATTCCAGCAATGTTGCCTAGCATGCTCAGAGCGTTGTCACTCACGCGCAGATCCTTCAACGACTGCTTAATCTCGCCTTTCTCGACTAGGAATATGCCGTCTCGAGGTATGGTTGAGAAATCGCCCTTGGCATAGTTTTGGAAACGAGTGTACCAAGTGTTAGTCAAGTAAAGACCTTTCTTCACGTCTTCGAAAAGTTATAGCTGAACTAGGAGTAACTATTCAGCTGGTGAACTGAGTTGCTTGAAGGCAAGCTTGTGAACTTGAGGGTTATGGAGAAAGAGGACTTGCCACTGTTTACAGAATGGATTAACAAGCCTGAGTTCTTTGGCGAGTACAATAGTTTACTGCAGATGTCCAAATCAGAGGCAGAGAAAATGCTTGAGAATCCATATGAAATGAAATATTTCATCATAGAGAAAAAAGACGGAAGCAAAATAGGTTTGATATTCCATTTTTATGTCTTGCACCCTGCAGGTAGGCAACTAGAAATAGGATATTGTCTAGTTCCAAGCGAGAGAGGCAAAGGCTACTGCACAGAAGCTATCAGAATTATGGTAGACTACTTGTTTCTGTCGAGAGATACTATGCGTGTTCAAGCCTGTACTGATACTAGGAATCTGGCTTCTCAGAAGGTTTTGGAAAAAACAGGTTTCAGGAGGGAAGGAGTGTCGAGAAAGGATTTCTTCACTAGAGGAAGATGGACAGACGACTGTCTCTATAGCATTCTCCGAGAAGAATGGAAAGAACCAAAAAGACTAACAAGAACAGCTTGAAAAATCGGGACAAAACTTTACCCCAACCAACCACGACGACGATGCACCCCAGTTCATTTCAGTCTTTTGCCCAAGCTCACCACGTCATCATCTTTGAAACCAAGATGCTTGTAGAACTCGACTACTGAAACGTTGCTCCTGCGGACTTGCAGATTGACCTTCAAACAGCCAAGTCTTCTCAGCTCATCAACAGCTTTCTCGACCAGTTTTCTGCCATATCCACGTCTCTGATGTTCTGGCAGAACAGCCATGTAGTTCAGCCAACCTCTATGACCTTCATAACCAACCATGATCGAACCGATAACCTTCCCGCCGAAGAGGGCGACGAAGAACAACTCAGGCTGAAAAACAAGCTTCCTCCGGATATCTTCAACAGGATCGTTTTGAGGCACCGTCAGATTGCATTTTCTCCACAAATCAACAATTGCATCTTGATATTCGGAACTGTACCTGACGATTTCGAAGCTCAACCAAACCCGAACTCCGTGTATCGCTAGTTCTGACTATAAAACTTGTGATAAAACTTTACCCCAACCAACCAATCTCACTCACTTTTTCCTGATATGAATTGACAGTAGTCGTAGCTTATTGGGCCTGTCTTCGTGGTTTCACAGGGAAACTCTTTGCACTCAAAGCACAGTTTAACTCCTTTCCTGAAAGCACAAGTAGCTATCTTACAGAACTTGTTCTCTTTTGGAGTACACCCAACATCTCCACTCGGGCACTCACTAGTAACCATCCGTGGGCACTTTTCACAAGCAATCCCGCACACACCAATCTTCATAGGACACTATCTCCAATCTCACTACATCTATTCCAATGACATAGTCCAGTTTCTAAAACGTTTGGGTTTGGGATAAAACTTTACCCCCACACATATAAAAAATCCATTCGTTTTTGAGAAAGAAGCTCCATTTGTGCTCATTTCAGCTTCCAGCTTATCCCCATAACCGAGTAATATACCCTTTATAGTCTCTAAGAGGCATATTTCAGGGTGTGTGCGCATTAAGAATAAAACTGTGAAGCTGGCTTTCATGCATGTGCGCTAAATAAGGAATCCTGCTACAACAAGAATTATTCCTACTATTATGGCTGCTATCACTCTAAACATAACCAAACCTTCAGTGTCATATTCCCCAAATCCCACATTGATTAATTTTTCACCATTATCAGTTGTTTTCTCATCGTCCTCTTCGGAACGAGAAAGTTTCGAAATCCAAATAATCCCACCTATAATCATGATTAAGCCAAGAAGAAGAAAACCAATGGAAAGTGGGTTATTCAACATTTTCGTGCCACGTATGTCTTATTGGAGTATTCTAATATCCTTTTCTCAATGGGTAACGCACGCCTATTTTTGTGTGGTTGGTTGGATAAAACTTTACTCCCTCTTCAACCAAGATACTATTCTGTCTGCCAACTGACTCCTGAGGTTGGTAAATGAGTGGTCTGCGTCAAAGATTTCTATTTGCACCTGCTTGGCTCCATGCCTCTGCAACGCTCTATAGATAGGCAATATGTGATGTTCTATGTCCGCTTCTTGGTCTCGCCATCCACCGATTATCAGAATATCCTTGCAAGACAGTGCCTGAGCATGCTTCACCAAATCGTATTTGTCTACACCTGCAAGTATTTCAGCAGAAAATTCTTTGGCTCTTGGGGCCTTGAAACCTGAAACTGAAATACCCTGATCCATGTCTTCTTCAAGGGCTCGCTTTAACTCAGCGCTCTGCTGTATCATTCTTGCGGCTTCTCCAAGGTTGCCTCCAGCAATGTCGACGAGTCTTCTTATGGCAGGATCACTTAACGATCCTAGTAAAGCCATGCCACCCCCAAAACTGTATCCTACGTGCTTGGACTTGGTCAGAGATTGATGAAGGAAGGGTTTAATGCCCTTGCCTTTAATTATCGTGGCACTTGGGGAAGCGAAGGCACGTTCACGAATGCGAACTCGGTAGAAGATGTGATCGCCGCCGTGCATTATGTGAAATCCACCGTTGCCGTCCGAGAGTTCAATGTAGACCCTTCAAGCGTTGCCCTCGTCTGTGTTGTTTCCAGGAAACCCATGACAAAGGATTACTGTTTGCAATGGTTCAACTCCAGAGGCTTGATAGAAAATTGCGTGGATATTTGCACCTTTGCTCTCAAATGTTACTGGAACTGGCTTTTTCATCTGCCATCACACAACTATATATCTCCAAATGGTTCTTAAAGACTTGTAGAAGAGTTACATACCAAATCCTACCAGCCACACAGTCACTTTCGGTTCAGCTATAACTTTTCCGCAAAATCAAACACAAAGGACAAGTGGAGATGTCTCCCGCACAATCCCCTCTTTTCTCTTAGCGCTTTCAAAGAAAGAGGTGAAATGGGGTCAGCTGCGTTGGCGGCGCTATGAGCGCTTCTGGCCGTAGTGGCTCAGCAATATCACTGCGTCGAAAAGGAATACTTGTCCGGTGTTGTCTATGTCGCTGTTGGGATTCCGTTTTGGAGAGCTAAACATTCGTTTGGAAGGAACAGGGTCTGAACCGTTGGCTGCTGATGAAAAGGTGGGGTCAGGGTTCTTTTTCGTCGAAGTGGTTGCCGAGTATTATCGCGTCCAAGATGTTTACGTATCCGTCGCCGTTCAAGTCTGCGTTGGGGCTCCAAGCGGGTTCGCCAGGTGCGCTGCCGAAGACACTGCCCAAAAGTATGGCGTCCAGTATGTTGACGTGTCCACCGCCGTTGATGTCTCCAACAATGGCCACTTTGACTGCGCCATTCACGAAGGTGTTGTCCGCCGTGTCCGTTTCGCCTGAAACAGGCCAAGCATAAGCCCATATGGTGTAGTTGCCATAGGCAAAGTCGTCAGTATTCCAAGTGAAGGTGACAGTTATAGAGTTTCCTTCTGCGAGTGTAAGATGCTGGTTTCCAATGTTTGTTGTATTAGCATAGACTGTGAAGCCAAACGTCTCCTCACTTTGCCCCCAGTTTTTAAATGTGATGTTGATAAAAAGAGAGTATTCTTTGCCTACTATTGTTTTATGGGGAACAACGTTTTGGACGCCTATATCGTGCAAGCCGGCGAGTCTTATCAACCAGAAATTTGGATCCCAACTGGGACCAAAAGAGTATGTCGTTCCTGCAACTATGTATCCTGCGTCGCTGGTCTGTTGAACTGCATACGCTTCATCTTTTTCTGTTCCTCCATAAGTTTGGCTCCATTCGATGTTTCCAAATGAGTCGGTTTTAATTAACCAAATATCACGATTGCTGGCGAAAGAATCTGTGAACCCCGCAATTATGTATCCCCCGTCGATTGTTTGTCGAACCGAGTATGCCTCTTCATCAAGCAGTCCTCCATAGGTCTTGTTCCATTGCATGTTCCCAGACGAATCAGTCTTGACCAACCACATGTCAAATTCAGTCGTTAAAGAATATGTGCTTCCTGCGATTATGTATCCTCCGTCGCTGGTTTGCTGAACGAAATACGCATATTCGCTGTTTTCTCCTCCATATGTTTTGTTCCATATTTGTTCTCCGTTTGAGTCGGTTTTAACCAGCCAGAAATCTTCGTAGCCAGCGAGGGTGCTTGTATAACCACAAATTATGTATCCTTCGTCATTTGTTTGTTGAACAGAATACGCAATATCATCGTATAATCCTCCATATGTTTTGTTCCATTGCATGTCACTGTTTGGATACACTTTCACTAGCCAAAAGTCTTTGTAGCCGGAGCCGAAGGAATCTGTGCTCCCGGCAGCTATGTATCCTCCGTCATCTGTTTGTTGAACGGAATATGCATCATCCAAGCGTGATCCTCCATATGTCTTATTCCATATTTGTTCTCCGTTTGAGTCGGTTTTAACCAGCCAGAAGTCTGAGAAGCCTGCGCCAAAGGACCTCGTGGTTCCAGCGATTATGTATCCTCCATCACTGGTTTGTTGAACACAGTATGCTTCATCTCGGCTTGTTCCGCCGTAGGTTTTGTTCCATTGTATGTTGCCGTTCCAATTCGTTTTCACTAGCCAGAAATCTGTGCTGCCGGCACCAAAAGAGCTTGTGTAACCGGTGATCACGTAGCCGTTGTCGTTGGTTTGCTGAACGAAATAAGCCATGTCGGGGCGGCTGCCTCCGCATATTTTGTTCCATTTCACAGGAGGTGGGTTATAAGCGTAGGCAAACGGAGTGAACTGGGTTGCGGCTATGGCTATAATAAGCAAGAAAATCGCTATGCCGTTGATTTTCATCTCCATGTCCTTCTTCGGCTATGGAATCTTATGCTACATCTAGGCATGGGATGTGCCGTCAAATAAACGTTGTGAAATTAAGTTCTATGGCGCGCACTAGAATTGAATTCCATAAGACTGGCATAGGGTTTTCGCCAATTTCAGTCGTGTTCTAGAATTTGTTATCGTTGCACTACTGAAGAATTGTCGCAATTATGATTATGCAAACGTCGCTGCGAAATAGAAGTTATTCGACTAATCAAGTTTTCCGCGGAGCGATGCAAAAAAAGAAAAGGGAGGCTTGGCGTCTGCAACTTTGCTTCTAGGTTACTTCGAAGTAGTAGCTTCCAGGCAGTATATGCGGAGCTGAATTCCAGAATACGGCGACGTACATCTGTCCTGAGTCAAGTTCTGTTTTTGGAATAGTCAAGCTGTCGTCTATGGGCGGCCAGACACGGTGTAGCTTTCCGGGAGTGAAGTTTACCATTCCTGGGCCATCACGCATTTTGTAGCGGAACGTTGGTTTCCTATAGCCATTCATACCAGTGACTGAGAACACGGCGCCCATCCAGTTGTTTGGAAAGTCGGACGGGTTGGTCGTGACCCAGCCCTCGCTTGTCCAGCCGTTAAAGCCTGATTCGGCGTCGTCAAAGAACCCAATTTCGGGAATTGCAATATTGTCCAAGTACCAGCCCTGATAGTTGGCTGCTCCGTCGGTCCAATACACGAAGTACAATTCTATGTCATGGCCTTCATAAGCTGACAAGTCCATGTCTTCTTCGTAGTATCCTGGGCTATATCCTGTGAAGGCATTCCATGTGCCGTTAGCGAAGTAATCAAGTGGCTCTCTGCCTGCTGGAACGTTCGGGTTGTCTTGTATGTGAGGCAAGGTTGTTGTAGTGTGAAGACCTGGAAGGGTTGTCCAGTTTCCTGTGGTAAGGTCGTGTACTTCGACGTAGCCGTAGTCCCAGTCTTCTTCAATCTCATAGTACGTACAGAACTTCAAGTGTGCGTCTGCCTTCAGGTCTAAGAATGTCTGGCTGAGTTTTCTCCAGAGCCAGTTTCCCAATCCTGCATAGTAGTGATACTCGCCGCCATATGGTTGTACTCCTGAATACGCATCTCCTCCAACTTCGAAGGATACGGGTCCTTGAGATGGGTTGAATGCAAAGTCCCAATATTGAGCGGTGTAGGCCATTTGAGGTCCGTACCAGTCCCATGAGTCCATGTAGAAGCCGTGACTGAATGGTGGGCCGATCCAGTTGTTGTATACTCTGTACTCGATTGATATGCCCCATGTGTCTTTGGACGGAATGTCCAAGGTATAGTAGCCATAGATGCCGCCGTCTATGGACGTGTCGTCAATATAATTAGCGATTGCCCAGCGTCGGAAGACTTCGTCAAAGCTAATCATGTATCCGTTATCATGTAGAGTATCTACAACACCTTCTATGCCGTGGAGCGGGTTGTAGACGAGGTCAACGATGAACGATGTTCCACCAAAGTGTTCCCAGAGGTACAGCGCGAACAGGTAGCTTGCGCCGTAGCTTTCGAGACCGCCACCAAAATACGTCAGGGGCGTAATCAAGTAGTATGTCAGATAATAGTATATGTGGCTCGGTGAATGACCGTAGCCGCAGAGCATTATTGCCAGATCTGCCAATCCTTCGTCGACCCAACTAACTTCGCCAGAGTCAATGTCTTGGTGGATCAGGTGTTCAAACTCATGTGCAACAACGCCTTCCATGAGGTAAGGTCTAGCTACGCCCGGACCTGTTCGGTTCGTCCAGTCGTAAGTGTCAATGTGGATTATGTTCTTGCCGTATGCTGCTTGTTCGCCCCATGAGAAGTATCCTACAATATATGACGTGACTGCTGAGTCGTAGTAGGATTCGTCGTGAATGTTCATTACGAGGATGTAGATTCTGGCTTCACCTTCAGGTCTCTCCTGCGGAAGGCCGAAGGTTCCGGTTAACGTCGGATAGATGTTGCTGTCGAATTCGTCCGCGAAGTATTGAAGTTGTGCGACCGAGATTCTGTCCTCATCCGACCAGCCGCCTCCAAGGATGGGATTTTCGAACACATATTCACCCGTGACGTCGTCGTAATAGTTGTAGAATGGAGCTTCCAAGTCAAGAGCCACGTACATGTAGCAGTGTTCACCAGTCAGGACGTAATGGAAGTTCTGCTCATAGTCAACGTTCAAACCGAAATCGCCGACCAATATTTCCATGTCTGTTTCCGGGTCCGTGAGAGTGCCAAATTCGCTGACTTTTTGCTCCTGTATTGCACGAGCCTGTTCAGCTTGCTGGGTCCAGTCTCTCATGTACGTCCCGTCAATATCAAATCCTTTGTCAGGAACCCCCGGCACAGCTAGACCGCTCCCCGTTTGAACCGAAGGAGAAACTATCGAAGCCATTAGAAGCACAACAAACACTATACAAATTGCCTTGCTTGTAGTAGACAATTTCATTTTTCCTTTCTCCTCTCTAATTTGCGCGTAGTAGAATAGTCCCGAATAGCTTTTGAACTTTGTGGAGGATAATTCTATGCGATGGTAGGCACGTTTAGCGCATGCGGGGAGTGGGAGGGGTATTTGGAAATAGCATATATACTAACCCTCGCGCGCTTTCAGACTATTGATGATCTCTTCACGCGCATCTTGGCCGTACCAATGATAGAAAACCTAGGCAGTTCTGGCAGCTCCCAATTATCTACCTTGTTGGTAGTCAATCTCCAATTTTCCGTATCAGGCTTGGGATAAATAAACGCAAGAATCCATTTATTCCTGATACCTATTGCATCCAGTTTTTTGAAGTCTTTAATCAGTCCAACATTATCATCTCTGAAGTAGAATGACAGATTTCGTGGCGTTCCCTTAGACTGACTAATGCAGAGAGCCTTTAGCTCCAAATAATGCTCCACGCCTTTGATCGTTACAGAAAAATCAATCTGTGATCTCTTACCTTCTTTATCATAGAAGCTTGGCTCTCTTTCAAAAGAATCAACTGCTCTTTCTTTAACTAATCTACTCAGTAGCACTAACAGCTCTGCCTTATACCATGATTCTACACGTGTGTCGTTTTTGATAAAAGCATCAAAATACTCTTTTCTTGGCAAGAACCACTCTCTCACATCACCAATTATGTTTTCCATGAATTAGCCTGCCTTTTTATTCTGTTTTTCTCCAGACGAAAGGAGGGACTCTATTTTGATAGGTTAAGATTATGTTGAGAATCTCTTGGTAATGTTCATTTGCCTCTTCCTTGTCTTTGAATGGAATTATGGGATAAACGCTTTCAACTATTACGGGTTTTCCCTCTTCTAGTTTGAACTTAGTTCTTATTTGTAGAAATTTCATCAAAGTTGACTCATCTTCAGCTATGAGCATTTTGAAAGCAAGGTCTGCCAGCAAATCAGCCAAAGAATTGCCATCGCTGAAACGTATTCCTTCAAGTCTAACATCTGCAAAGAATCTAAAAAACATGAATTTCAATGCCCCTAAACCCTCATACATTTTCTGAGAGGCGTTTGGCAACTCGTTTTTCTCTATGTATGCTTTTGCCTCAAGCATCACTCTTCTTATTGGAGCATCTTGTATCATATCTTCCAAATTGAGTAAATCATATTCAACATCATAATAGTTCTTGTAACTCCACTTCAAAAAGTCGCCTGCAATCTTTACGTAGAATCTCACATCATCAATATCTGGAATTATATTCAAGTGTTCTGCATCATTTCTGATCTTATTCAGTTGCAAGAGGCGATTGTAGTCTTGTATGTTTTGTTTCTCATTGACTCTTTTTACAATTTCTTCAAAGCCGATTTTGTGCAGAGCATCACTAAACTTCGTGTCTTTAGCTCGTTCTCTTAGTATCTGCTCTACTACGTAATGGCTATTATGGATAGCAAACATCAGATTTATCTTAGACTTAATTTTGGAATGAGAAACACCATGTTGATAAATCAATTTCATGTTAGTCAGAAAGGATCTAACCTCATCTTGAGCCAACTCCATTCTCTCCCATTATTCTGATTGATTCTTTCGGTTCAGCTATAACTTTTCCGCAAAATCAAACACAAAGGACAAGTGGAGATGTCTCCCGCACAATCCCCTCTTTTCTGTTTTATTCCATAGAGCACAAGATCATTTGGGACTATAAGCAACCGCTATGCAAATATCTGCTCGACGCTATAATTCTTCTTAACGCGCGCTGTTCAAACCTCAATGGAACCGATATTGAGAGTGAGTGCTAAGTGAAAGAGTCTTTGTTAGAGAAAGTGAGGGCTTTTGATAAGAACGGAGTAATCAAGATCGAAATAGACAGTGCGATGAGATTATTGAAAGATTTTAGAGTAAGATATCCCTTTGCCGAGAACCCTGAATCAATAGAGACTCTTGACCCAAATGATATTTTCAGAGAGCAATCAGATGAAGTTGGAGACTTCTTCCATTGGTTAGAGTATTACCTGAAGCCAATTGGACATCTGACTCTTTACTCAAATGTTTACAGGCAAATTAGAGATCAATTCGAAGATTTCAAAGAACTGCTTCATGTTACGGTCGATCCTGAGAAATCCCTAGCTCAAAAAGTAGACGCGCCATGGGACCGGATAAGAGGTTTGGGGTATGACAGACATATCGCCAAGAAGATTATTTTCTGCTTCAACTACGAAGATGGCGATGTATTGCCAATTTTCAAGACTAGCCATCTGGAGCATTTCCTCAACGAAATTGTAGATAAACCCAGCTTTCCAGCGCAATATACTAGTCTAGGTGAGACGTATGAGTTCTTAATCTCTGAACTTCTTAGAGTCAAACAGAACTTACCGGAAACCATGTCTTGGGAGCTTCCATATTTCTCTAGATTCTTGTACGATAATTACCCTCCACCTGATAGAGACGAACCTCCAATAGAGACAACCAGAAGAACAAGGCTAGACGATGAAACAAGAAATGAACAAATACAGTTTGGAGAATTCACAAAGCTGCTTAACGAACTGCAGAGAAAAGGAAAGATCTCTGGTGAGGAATATAGAAATCGTGGAAAGCTCTGGAGGGAACGGCCCCAAGATAGAAAATCATTGGTTGAGCGACTTAGAATGCTTCTAAACAAGTAGCTATGGCACAAGATTTCGGTTTATGCGAGCGCTAGTGGGATTCGAACCCTATGGCCAGTGGCGACGTCTCCCGCAAAACCCCTCTTTTTTCTCTTGGAGCGGTCGGCTTTTCGGCTCTGTGGGCTTTCGAAAGGTGGGCCAGATTTCAAGTGATGGTGACTATGGTTTGAAGACAAGGATAATCTGCAGTTTTCAGCAAGAATAGAACTTTCCTCCACAACCGCTTTATGCGGCTAAACTCTAGCCCTTCATAGGAGTTAGGAGAAGAAATGTTCAGGAGAACAGTTTCTGTAATAATGCTCACATTACTGTTAACAAGCATGTTAACGTTGGCGTTTAACATTCAACCAGTCAAGGCAAGAACGATAGTTGTGCCAGATGACTATCTCACAATCCAAGAAGCCATAAACAATGCAAACGCAGGAGACACAGTCTTTGTCAGAAATGGAACGTACTATGAACACGTTTGTGTGAACACGACCGTATCGATTGCCGGTCAAGATAGAACCACCACAACAATCGACGGAAACCAAACCGGAACAGTTGTCACAGTAACCGCAGACAACGTGAACATTAGTGGATTCACAGTCCAGAACGGTGAAGCCGGGTTAGACCTTGCTGGAGACGGCAACACTGTGACCTCCAGCATGTTCTCTTCCAACGGTGCTGTGGAAATTGACCTGAAAGCTGATCTGGAAGTCTACCAGGACTCGTGGCAACCCCTGGCTTGGCACTACCCGATTGGCCTTATGAACGGCAGTTACACGGAAGTGATGGAGTTGACGACGGAGACTCCTGTGATCAGTGTGGAAGCGTTCGGGCACTCTGACGTTGAAGACCTGCTGCTTGGGCTTTTCTACGACGAAAACATGGATGGCGCTCCACAGCTTCATGAGTTTGTCGGGTTCGGGTGCGATGACAAGAATCCTTGGACATGCCTTTTCGGTCCTCCCAAAGGTCAGTATATAATCAAGATCAAGGGACAAGAGGTGACAGGAAACCCGGGTCACTTCGACAGGAAGATAACAAGATACAAAGGCTATGGAATAGGGGCGCATTCGTGTTTGAACAACACTCTCTCAGAGAACCTCATTTCCGGAAACTATGCGGGGCTGTACGTTCAGTCTTCTTCAGGCATGGTCGTTCACTCGAATAATGTGACGAAAAACATCGGAGGAATCGTCACAGAAAACATGACGAATAGCATCTTCTGCTCCAACAGGGTTTTCGCCAATACCCCCAACGACACCTACAGCACTGGTATCTCGATAAGAGCCGCTGAAAACGTTAACCTTAGCAGTAACGTTGTATCACATAACGTCTTCGGCATCAACATATGGAACTCAACGAACACCAACATTGAAAATAATGAAATATACTCACACCACGGATGGGCTGTTGAGCTTCATGCTTCATATGGAAACAAAGTGGCCAACAACTGCATCTCGAACGTGAGCGCGCTCGACGGCATCAGACTCATGTTTTCATCAGGAAACAGCATCACAGGAAACAACATAACAGCATGCGAGCACTCGGGAATCCTCCTGTGGCACGACTGCGACAACAACACCGCAACTTGCAACAATATTCAGTTAAGCGGAAGCCTCGGCGTCATCCCCGGGCATGGCGTTGAAATCCTCCTCTCACATAACAACACTTTTTCAAATAACGTGTTCTCTCACGGGAGCAATCAAGGTCTTGTGGCTATCGAATCGTCAGACAATACCGTTGCCGCCAACCTTGTCTCTTCAAACCGCAAAGGAATAGTGCTGCGCGATTCCATCAGAAACCGCGTCTACCACAACAGCATCATTGACAACTGGGAACAACAAGGCTTCGATGACACAGGAGAAAACACATGGGATGATGGTTATCCTTCCGGCGGGAATTACTGGAGCGACTACGCGGGCGTTGACTTGCACAGTGGCTCATGTCAAAATGAGAGTGGCAGCGACGGAATGGGCGATACGCCATGCGTTATTGATGAATACAATCAGGATAATTATCCTCTCATGAAGCCGTATCCTTGGGATCCACATGACGTTGGAATAACAAGCGTTACAACTTCCAAAAACATTGTGGGACAAGGATACACCGCGTCTATCAATGTAATGATATTTAACTATGGCAACTTCACAGAAACCTTCAACGTCACAGTCTACGCCAACACAACCGTCATCAACACGCTCATAAACATCACCATGGCAAGCGACAACTCCACAACCCTCACCTTCACTTGGAACACTACTGGTTTTGCCTTGGGCAACTATACGATAAGCGCTTATGCTTGGCCTGTTTCAGGCGAAACGGACACGGCAGACAACACCTTCGTGAATGGCGCACTCAAAGTGGCCATTGTTGGAGACATCAACGGCG
>Ga0315288_10008386_pt1 | contig 13044 bp, 9 predicted proteins | sample YL17G11_20_MG_FD_203454 | JGI IMG/M metagenome (GOLD analysis project Ga0315288, IMG submission 203454) | Sediment microbial communities from Yellowstone Lake, YNP, Wyoming, USA - YL17G11_20 | ecosystem: Environmental > Aquatic > Freshwater > Lake > Sediment | place: USA: Wyoming | collected...
CACTGCCGAGAATTCCCCCGAACGGCGGCAGACCGCCTCCCTTCTTAAGATCGCCCGCTATTCATACTCCCCTCCCGCTCCTCGGCCGCCATCAAGGCGACCTGGGTGAAGACATGCGTCGGCGACGGCTTCTCGGCTGATCAGAAATTCATGTTTGGTTGGAAAAAGAAAAATAAAAACCCTAAATCCTCTCAAGCTCCTTCTCGAATTTCCTCGTTTCCCTGCATTAGAGAGACGGAATCAATGAATGCTTCAAGGGGGAAGGCCGGATGGACAAACCGACCATAGCGGGACTTCGGAAGTCAGTCCATTCCGGCCTTCCCCCCATATGGAACCCGGTTTATGAATAATGCAGGTTAGAGGCCTTTGCGGCGTTTAAAGGCTTCGAGAGTGTTCCGCATCAGCATGGCGATAGTCAGTGGGCCGACCCCGCCCGGCACGGGCGTCATGGCCCCGGCCCGTTCGAAGGCGGCGGGATGGACATCGCCCACAAGGGTGTAACCCTTGGCCTGCAAGTCCTGTTGCCGTTTTACATCGTCCCCGAAATATTCCTTCACCTTGACCGGGTCGCTCACCGAATTGATCCCGACATCGATGACAACGGCCCCCGGTTTCACGAACTCGGGCTTGACGAAAACGGCCTTGCCCATGGCCGCGATAAGGATATCGGCCCGCGCGCAGACCTTGTCCAGGTCACGGGTTTTGGAGTGGCAGATAGTGACCGTGCCGTTCTCGTTGGTCAGCATGGCGGCCAAAGACTTGCCGACCAGGATGCTTCGGCCGACAACCACCACGTCCCGGCCCTCGATGGGGATTTTGTTGTATTTGAGCAGCTCCACAACCCCCAGGGGCGTGCAGGGCCTGAAGCCCACCCGGTTCATCAGGATGGTCCCCAGGCTGAAGGGATGTAAACCGTCAACGTCCTTATCGGGCGAGACGGCGCAGATGATTTTTTGAGGGTCAATATGCGGGGGGAGGGGGAGCTGGACCAGGATTCCGTCTACTTCCTCGCGACGGTTCAGCTCATCGATTTTTTCCAGGAGGATGGCCGGAGGCGTGTCCGAGGGGTAGTGCTGAACCTCGGAGAACAGGCCCAGCGCTTGACAGGCTTTCTCTTTGGACCGGACGTAGACCTGAGAAGACTTGTTTTCTCCCACCAGGACCGCGACGAGGCCCGGCACCTTGCCATGCGTATCCTTGTATTGCATGGCCTGTTGTTTGACTTCTTCCTTGATTTTATCGGCCAGGATTTTGCCTTCCAGCCAGCTTCCCATTTTTCCTCCTCATAAAAATCCAGCTGTATTATAACGGAAGGCTTCGGAGAATGGAATCCGAAACAGGTGCCCGATCACGCCGCGTCTTCGAAGAGAAACCGCATTTCCAAAAAATTGGATTCTATCCCTCCGGCCCGTCCTTTATTCAGGGCATTCCAGGGCCGCCCGCTGGACGACAACGCCTTTAATAAGACAATGGATATGTGGCATAAAAATTGCACTATGCTGGGCGTGAAACTTGACGTCGTCCGGGCAATAGGGTTAACCTGAATACAATGGTTCATCGGATGAGAACATTCGGAAAGGCCTTGTTCCTCGTGATTTTCGCCGGCTTTCTCTTCGCCGCCTGCTCCTCCCCGGCCCTCGAGAAACAGATGAAGTTCGGGATCTGGGCCGCGGAGCGCAACCTCTGGGATGAGGCCGTTTTCCGCTGGAAGAGAGTTCTGGCCGCAAACCCCGATTCTGCGGCCGCCCACAACAACCTTGCCGTGGCCTGCGAGAAGAAGGGGCTCGTGGAGGAGGCCCGAAAAGAATATGAGCTTGCCCTGAAACTCGCCCCCGATAATGCCAAAGTAAAGTTTAATTACACAAAATTTAAAGAATCTTTAGGGGCGGGCGACAAGCCCGGGCCTGCCAAGGGCAAGGAAAAAAATGAGAAAAAGTAGGATTCTGCCGGTCCTGGCCCTCGCCTTTTTCAGCGCATGTACTTCGGCGAACATTCGCAAGCTCCTTGTTGAGATGCCCCGGCCTTCCTCCATTCGCCTGGACGCCTACCAAGAACTCCTGATCTCCGACTTCCTGGTCAAAAAGGAAGTCTCCGGCTTCGCCCTCAACAAGGAACTGACGGACTATTTCAAGGCCGAATGGGAAAAGAAATTCAAGGGGAAAGTCGCTTTGGCCAAAGCCGCCCCGGCCCGGGAAGAGGACTTCAAGGCGGCCGAGGTCTGGAAGACCATGGCCGGGAATTCGTCCCGGGCCGTGGTCATGACGGGGCAAGTGGCCTTCTCCCAGGAAGCCCGGAAGGCGCTCCTGGAAAAAGAGCCGGGCTGGAAAGAGGGCTATTTTTCAGCGCAGAATATCCTGAGCGAGCGCCTGGTCTTCACCCTGGAGGTGAACATCTTTTTCATCCGCGGGGAAACAGGCGACATCCTTTTCCAGAGAGACTACAAGGAAACGCGCACCTATAAATCCATGAAACAGCCGGCTGATTTCGCCTTTTTCGAGCTCATCCAGACCGCCAAGCAGAAATTATTCAGCTCTATTCTCGGCGATGAGCGATTCCAGGAACGCTACCTGATTTCCAAATAGGGAGGAGATCCCATGAAACCGACGAAGCGCCTTCTTTCCCTCCTCGCGGGAAGCTTGCTGGCCGCCTCCCTCCTCCCCGCCCAGAATTGGTACTTCCCTTACTACGGCAAGAACCGGGTTCTCTACGAGAATTTCGGCTGGAAGACCTACCCGACCGAGCATTTCCGGATTTATTTTTATTTCGAGAACCCCCGGATGCTTAAATCGATCGCCCAGATGTGCGAAGCCTCCTACGAAAGAATCAGCCAGGTCCTCCGCCACCAGCTCACCAAGCCCGTGCCCATGATTTATTACAATACCTTCACCGACTTCGAGCAGACCAACGTCTTCCCTGGTGTCGGCGAAGGAGTCCTCGGCGTCTCCGAGCCCCTGCTCCATCGCATCGGGGTCTATGGAGACATGCCCCTCCAGGATCTTCAGGACCTCATCGAGCATGAGCTGACGCACGTCTTCGAGTTCGATATCCTGTGGGGAAACCAGGGCGGCGCGCTCTACGCCCTCTCCCAGCCGCCGGAATGGGTCTTCGAAGGCCTCTCCGAATACAACACCCGGAAATGGTCCTCTTGGTCCACGCTCATTACCAGGGACGCGGTTCTCAACGACCGTATCCCGGAGCTCGGCCCCGGCAACGAGCTCATCGCCCCCGCCTTCCTCCCCCGGCCGCCGTCCTACGACTTCGGCCACGCCATCTACGAATTCATGGAGGAAAGGTACGGGGCCAACGCCATCCGGGAATTCTGGCAGTCCCTGAAGGGCTCTCCGCTCATCGGACGACGCGATCCCATCCGGCGGACCTTCAACCTCAAGCCCAAGGAGTTCAACCAGGAGTTCAAGAAATACCTCCGGGATAAAAACAAGGCTTTCCTCCAGCGCGAAAACCCGGAGGATTACAGCATCACCATCGGCCCCGAGTTCCCGGTCAATCCTTATGTCTTTTCCTTCTCCCATGCCCTTTCGCCGTCGGGCGATCTGGCCGCCACCATCACTTTCAACGCCATGGAGTCCGACCTCGACATCGTCCTGATCTCGGTCAAGGACGGCACCATCGTCAAGAACCTGACCTCGGGCTATTCGAACAAATACGAGTACATCAAGTACGAGATGGACTTCGTCAAGGGGAAGGATCTGGCCTGGACGCCCGACGGCGACAGGCTTGCCTTCTTCGGCCGCGACGGCCAGAAATTCTCATTGTATCTCCTGGACGTCCTCACGGGCGACACCGTGAAGAAAATCAAGCTTGACCTGGATCAGCCGAACTCGCCCAGCTTTTTCCCCAACGGCGAGGATATGGTGTTCTCCGCCTTCAATCAGGGAATCCACGACATTTACCAGCTCAACCTGGCGAGCGGAAAGATCATCAACCTCACCAATGACGAACTCTATGAAAGGGCTCCCGCCGTCTCGCCGGACGGAAAGACCATCGCCTACACCATTCATCTCGGCGACTACGATAAGCTCTTCATTTCGCCGGCCGGCGACCTGAAGAAGAAAACGCAGCTGACCTCCGGCAAGGGCAATACCGTCGCGCCGAGCTTCTCGCTCGACTCGAAAGAGATCTTTTTTTCCGGGGACTTGAGGGACGCCTTCAACATCTACTCCCTAAACCTGGAGACGGGGAAGATGAAGCGGTTCACCGACGTCCGCACCGGGAACTTCTTCCCGGCGCCGCTTCCCAACGAGCCGCAAAAACTCGTCTTCTCCTCGTTCAACAAGGGGTTCTTCCAGCTTTTCCGGGCGGAGCTGGCCCCCCAGGAGGAGGAGACGGTTACCTTCGCGACCGTGACCCCGGACTCCGGGGAAACGCTCGACCCCTTCAAGCCGGCCGTCGCGCTCGACATCCAGGCAAAAGAGATCCAACGCTACAAGGGCTTGGGAAACCTGATCATCACCCAGCGTCCCCCCCTGGACACACTCGTCGGCACGGACGGCTCGATCTACGGCGGCTCGCAGCTCGCCTTCTCCGACCTGTTGGGTGACCACAATTTCAACCTCACCGTCTACCAGGCCAACAGCTTCCGATCCTACTCCTTCGCTTACATCAACATGAAGAGCCGGCTGCAGTGGATGGCCGACGCCTTCCAGTACACGCTCTTTTATTACATGCCATACGCTTACCTCAATTATTCCCAGGTTATGCCGAATTTCTCATACAAGGACGCCGTCACCACGCGCAAGATCACCGGCCTCAACCTCAACGCCAATTACCCGCTCAGCCTTTTTACCCGTCTCGAGGCCGGCCTCGGTTTTTATTCTTATGAAGAAGAGATTCTCGACCCGCTTTCTTTCCCCAAGCCGTCCACGGGTGTCGACAACAATTTCTGGAATGGGAACTTCCTCTACGTCACGACTTCGCTCGTGGGCGAGACGACACGGTTCAACCAGATTTGGGGACCGCTCTCGGGAAGCACCTACCGGCTCGCCCTGACCCAGGCCCTCCCGGCCGGGAAAAGCCTGATCAACTGCACGATCGTCGAGGCGGACATCCGCAAGTACCTGAACCTGGGATCGGGCCTCGTCCTGGCCTTCCGCTGGAACGGGTTCGCCAGCAGGGGAAAGAATCCCTACATCTTTTATTACGGCGGCAACAACCAGGTCCGCTCGGCCTATTATTTCAATATCATAGCCACCGAGGGTTGGTACGCCAACGCCGAACTGCGCTTCACCGTGCTTGCCTCCACGCCGACTTTCATCGGGAACCTCGGCCCGATCCGGGGCACGCTGTTTTTCGATGTCACCCGCTCCAAGGTCAAGGGATACTATCCGAATTTTTATCCGAACGAGGCGGGCGGGTCATTCGGTTACGGTTTCCAGTTCTTCTTCCTCGGCCTGCCCATCCATGTCGAGTGGGTGAAGGAGCTGGGCTTTCCCAAGCTGTTCGACCCCTTCGGCATCAAGTCCCTCAGCGGCTTCACGACGAAGTTCTGGATCGGCTACGACTTCTAAAAAATCACCCTTGAAATCCGGTTTTAAAGGTGCTATGATGGCCAAGCTTTCCCCTGGGAATAAATGCAAAAGGGGAAGGGTTTTTCCACACCTGTGGAAAAAACTGTGGAAATCTAAAGCGTCATCATGCAAAGCGAAGAAAAACTTAATCATTGGCACCGGATTCTTGACGAAGTCAAGAAACGGATCGACGACAACAGCTACGAAACATGGTTCGAGCCGACCACCTACATCGGCCGGGAAAAGGACTGCCTCTACATCAAAGTCCCCAATTCCTATTTCCGAGACTGGCTCTCTTTTCATTATTCGGCCCTGATCAACGACCTCTCTCAGGAGCTTTTCGGCAAGAGCTGCGATATCAAATACATCTTTGAAGAAACCCCCTCCAACTTCATGCGACGCTCGCCCGAGGAACGCCGGGCCCAGCACGGCGCGCTTCTTAACCCCAACCTCAATCCCAATTACACTTTTGAAAATTACGTCATCGGCTCCTGCAATCAGTTCGCCCACGCGGCCGCGCTGGCCGTGGCCAAGAACCCGGCCAAGTCCTACAATCCCCTTTATGTCTACGGCGGCGCCGGCCTGGGCAAAACCCACCTCATGAACGCCATCGGTCATTTCACCCTGAATAAAAACCACGGCCTCAACATCCTCTACGTCACCACCGAAAAATTCATGAACGACCTCATCAACCATCTCCAGTACGGAAAGATTTTAGATTTCCGACAAAAATACAGGAGCGTGGACATCCTGCTCATGGACGATATCCACTATCTTTCCGGCCGCGAGCGGACCAAGGAGGAGTTTTTCCACACCTTCAATCACCTCTACGACAGCCAGAAACAGATCGTCATCTCCTCCGACTGCCCGCCGAAGGAAATCCCCAACCTCGAGGAGCGCTTCAGCTCTCGCTTCGAGTGGGGCTTGATCGCCGACCTCAAGCCTCCCGACATCGAGACCCGCATGGCCATCCTCAAGAAGAAGGCCGATCTCGAGGGAATCCAGCTCCCCGAAACCGTCGCCCTTTTTATCGCCGACAAAGTCCATTCCAACATCCGTGAGCTGGAAGGCTACCTGCGCCGCGTCATCGCCTACGCTTCTTTAAAGGGCGAATCCGTCGATTTAGACCTGGCCAAAGAGGCCCTGAAAAGCCTTCTGGATTCAACGGCTTCTTTCGTCACTGTGGAAAAAATCCAGAAGCTGGTCTGCCATCAATACAAAATCAAGCTGGCCCAGCTGAAAGCCAAGAATAATTCCCCCAAGGTCGCGTTCCCCCGCCAGATCGCCATGTATTTATCCAAGGAACTCGCCAAGGTTTCCCTTCCGGAAATAGGTAAAAAATTCGGTGGAAAACATCATACGACCGTCCTGCATAGCATCCGCAAGATCGAACACCTGCGCAAGAAAAATACCGAATTCAACAAAGAATTGAACAATCTGATCAACCTTGTTCAGTAAGACAATCAGGGAGTTAGCCGAGTTTTGCACATGGGAGTTGCTTTTATTCTTCTTATTATTTAATCTTTATTAATAAATAGATAAAGAATGAATAAGAAATAAAGATGTGAAAATCTTTCGGGAAGGTGAACCATGAAATATTCGGTGGTCAAGAATCAGATCCTGGAAGAACTTCAGCTTCTCCAAGGGATCGTAGAAAAACGGAACACCATGCCGATCCTGGCCAATATCCTTATGGACGCACGGCCGGATCGCATCGAACTGACGGGAACAGACCTGGAGGTCGGACTGAGGACGTCCTTCGAAGCCCGGGTGGAGGAAGAGGGCTCCATCACGGTTTCGGGAAAAAAGATTTTTGAAATCGTCAAATCGCTTCCGGAAGAGTGCGACATCAACTTCAAGGAAAACGATGACCTGATGTTGGAGATCAGCGCCGGGAAAAGCCATTTCAAAATTCTTTGCCTTCCCAAGGAAGATTATCCCCAGGTTCCCGACCCCAAATTCGAAAAAAAAATCGTCCTTCCCATGGACAAATTCCGGGAAATGATCGACCGCGTTTATTATGCCATCGCGCAGGAGCAACGCTATTACCTCAACGGCGCGCTGATGATCCTGAAAAACAACGCCATGGAGCTCGTCAGCACGGACGGCCACCGTTTATCTCATACCGCGGCCGCGATGGAAGGGCTGAATATAGACCGGGATATCCGCGTCATCGTCGCCAAGAAAACCTTGGGAGAGCTGCGAAAAATCGTCGACGGCCGGCTGGAATTCGATTCGGACGACAACAACCTCTTTTTCAAGGCAAACAACCGGACTTTGATCTCCCGGATCATCGAGAGCAAATTCCCCAATTTCGAGGCCGTCATCCCCAAGGAAAATCCGAACATCCTCACCTTGGAACGCGAGGAATTCACGGATGCCATCCGGCGGGTGTCGCTTCTCTCCGCCGAGCGCTCCCGGGGTATAAAATTCACCATTAAAAAGAAGCAGGTCGAGCTCTTCTCGTCGAACCCGGAAATGGGCGAAGCGAGCGACCGGCTGGATGTCGAATATAAAGGCCCCGACCTGGAAATCGGGTTCAACTCCCAGTATCTCATCGATTTTCTGACGACGGTGAACTCCGAGCGGGTGCGCTTCGAGCTCAAAGACGAAAACAGCGCCGCCTTGCTGAAGCCGGAAATCGAGGAAGAGATCAAATATAGCTACGTCTTGATGCCCATGAAGATTTGATCCCGGGAATTTTATCCCCGATCGCAGGATAAAGAAAGACAGGCAGAACCGCCAGGAAGGAAAAACAAGATGCCCATCGATTCCAGAGAAGTCAAATCCAAAGAAGAATTAAAAACCTTCATCTATCTTCCCGAGAAAATCCACGAGGGCCACGCCAATTGGGTCCACCCCGTTTATATGGACGAGTGGAAGTATTTTGACCCGCGGAAGAACAAGGCCTTTTCCTACTGCGAAACCATCCTGCTCCTGGCCTTCAAAGACGGGCGGGCGGTCGGCCGCGTCATGGGCATCATCAACTCGCGCTACAACGAGTACCGGAACGAAAAAACGGCGCGCTTCGGCTTCCTCGAGACGTATGAAGACGCGGAGGTCGTGCGAACCCTTCTCCGCCATGTCGAGGACTGGGCTCGGAGCAAGGGCATGAACCGGATTGTGGGACCCTACGGATTTTCGGACCAGGACCCCGAGGGCTGGATGGTCGAGGGATTCGAGAACAGGGCGACCATCGCCACCTACTACAATTTCGAATGGATGCCCCGCCTTGTGGAAAACGAAGGGTACGCCAAGGATATCGACTACTACGTCTACAAGCTGGACGTCCCCCAGGAGATGCCCGAGTTCTACAAAAAAATCTACGAGCGCGCTATGAAGCGGGGTAACTTTACGGTCGTCGAATTTCGCAAGAGGAAAGAGCTCAAGCCCTGGATCCATCCGCTCTTCCACCTGATGAACGAGTGCTACACGGGGGGCGAAATCTACGGCTACGCACCCCTCGACGAGAAGGAAATGGACGACCTGGCCAAGCGGTACCTTCCGGTCGTCGACCCCCGGTTCGTCAAGATCGTGACCAAGGACGACGAAGTGGCGGCTTTCATAATCGGCATGCCTGATATGTGCGCCGGCATCCAGGCCGCTCGGGGAAGGCTCTTCCCCTTCGGCTTTCTCAAGGTCCTCCGCGCCGCAAAAAAAACCAAGCAGCTCGACCTGCTCCTGGGCGCCATCAAGGTCAAATACCGAGGCCACGGCCTGGACGTGCTGATGGGCGTCAAGATGATCGAGTCGGCCCAACAGGCCGGGATGAAAATGATGGACACCCATCATGAGATGGAAACCAACGTCCGCGTCCGCGCCGAAATGGAGCGCATGGGCGGCAAAATCTACAAGAGATTCCGGGTCTACCAGAAGAGCCTTTGATCCGGCCCTTTAGAGCCGGCGCCTCTCATCGATAATATCCTGGAAGGTGATGACGCCCTTGAGGGTGTTCTCTTCGTCCACGACGGGAATCATCAGGAACTTATATTTTTCAAAGATGTCGGCCACTTTTTCCACATCGTCATCGGCTTCAACCTTGACCAGGTGAACGTTCATCAGCCGCCCGACCTCGGTGTTTTTTTCCATCAGGATGAGGTGGCGGAGCGTGATAACGCCCGTGAGATGGTTCTCCGAATCGGTGACGAAGATGTAAGCCACCGATTCCAGGGGATGGGCGGTTTTCTGGAATTCCAGGATAGCGTCCCCGATGGTCTGGTCCTCGCGGACAGAAATGAAGTCCTTGGTCATGATGCTTCCGGCCGTTCCCTTCTTGAATTTCAAGAGCTCTTCCAGCGTGTCCCGCGCGGGCTTCTCCATGGTCTGGATCAGCTTCCGCTTCTGTTCCTCCGGCATCTCGGACAGCAGGTCGGTGGCCTCGTCCGGCTCCATCTCTTCGAGGAGGTCCGAGACCATCTCGACGGGAGCGGATTCGATCAGAGACAGCTGCAATTTGGGGTCGACCTCCTGCAGCGTATCGGCCGCCGTTTCCAAGTCCAGGGATTTGAAGATTCTATTCTGGTTCTCCCGGTCCAGGTCTTCCAGGATATCGGCCAGGTCGGAGGGGTGAAGGTCACGGAGTCCGCGGGCCGCCACGTTCAACTTCAGGTCTTTCTTGTGCGGATCGCTGGCCAGGGGCTGGACGTATTTCCAGGAGACCAGGACTTCGGGGAGTTGGTATTCGAAAAACCAGTTGGTCAGAGTATCCGTCCTCTTCAACAATCCCAAGCGCCTGAGGATCCCCCTTTTTCCGATATCGACATGGACGATCCGCAGTTCCTTGTCGATGACCAGCAGATGGATGTCGTTGACCCGCTCGATCTTCGCGCCGTGGGTGTCGACTACCTGTTTGTCCAGGATCTCTTCTTTGAGAAGCATCTCTTCGCTGTTGACCTGGACAGCCGCGAGTTTTTCCTCCGCGCCTTCTCTGAGAACGACCGTTTTGCCGTTCAGGCTGTCAACCTCGGCCCAATCCAGGGCCGCAAGCTTTCTCCTTTTGATGCGTAGGATTACGGCGGCCAGCTTCGGGAACATCTCTCCCAAGCGGACCTTGATGTCGACCACTTTTCCCAGGCGGCGGCCGTCGGCTTTGACGACGGAGCGGCCCAGAAGCTCGGAGAGGAACATGAACATTTTCAAGCTGGAATCTTGCGCGTTCGCCATGGGTCCTACCTCTTGATGAACGCCAGGAGCTGGGAGACAAGCAGGATGCCGGTCAGACCGATAAGGATGATCGTGCTGGACCACCCCACCACGTTCTGGAATTTGTTGTTCATATGGCTGCCCATGATTTTCGGATTGTTGACCATCTTGATCATGGAAATGAGGACGATGGGGAGCATCATAGCGTTGAGGACCTGGGACCAGATGGTGATGCCGATGAGCGGGGCGCCCGGGATGAGAATGATCAAGACGGCGACGCTCATGATGAATCCGAAGAGGGCGTAGAACTGAGGGGCCTCGCGGATTTTCTTGTTGATCCCGGCCTCGAATCCGAAGGCTTCGCAGACGTAGAAGGCCGTGGCCAAGGGGAGGATGGTCGCCGAGAACACCGAGGCCACGAACAGTCCGAAAGCAAAGAGTTGGGCGGCGAAGGCACCGGCAAACGGCCGGAGGGACATGGCGGCGTCCTTGGCCTCATTGATGACCACGCCGTTGACGTTCAGGGTGGCGGCGCAGGCCACCATGATAAAGAAGGCCACGACAACCGTGGCCGTGCAGCCGATGATGACGTCCCAGAGGGCGTATTTGTATTCCTCGATTTTGATCCCCTTCTCGATGACGGCCGATTGCATATAGAATTGCATCCAGGGGGCGATCGTGGTGCCGATGATGCCCAGCACCATGCTCAGGTACTTTTCATCGAAGCGCATCTGGGGCTTGATGAAGGCCGCCGCGACCTGGTTCCAGTCGGGCTTGGCCAAGACCGCGGAGATGATGTAGGACAGCAGGCAGAAGCTGAAAAACAGGAAGATCCGTTCGGCCGTTTTATAGTTCCCCTTGGTGACGAGGATCCAGACGCCGACAGCCACGAGGGGAACGGAGATGTACTTACTGATTCCGAAGATCATCATGCTGCCGGCCACGCCCGCGAATTCCGTGGCCGTGTTGCCGATGTCGGCGATCACCAGACCCAGAAAAATGATGAAGGTAATCTTGATGCCGAAATTTTCCCGGATCAGGTCCGCGAGCCCCTTGCCCGTGACCGTCCCCATCCGGGCGTTCATCTCCTGCACGACAACGAGGACCACGAAGGCGGGGAGGAGGGTCCAGAGAAGATGGTAGCCGTAAACCGCGCCCGCGACGGAATAGGTGGTGATGCCGCCGGCGTCGTTGTCGACGCTCCCGGTGATGATCCCCGGGCCGAGGATGGCGAGAAACAACAAAAAGCTTCTCATCCTCGGATTTGCTTTCAGCTTTTCGACGAGCTTCATTCCGGCACCCGAAGGTCCATCCCCGCGCTCAGGACCGAATTCAATTCATGAATCAAAAAGCTTATAACACAGGCGTCTTGGGCTGTCAAAAACTTGTTGGCCGTTCGACGGAGCCGAGGCTTGTCCGGATAGGCTTATTTCGCGTCGGCCCAGTTGGGGCCCCAGCCGAGGTGGACCTTGAGGGGCACATGGAGCGGGAAGACTTTTTCCATCTTCTCTCTTACGATCTTTTCCAGGCGCGGCCTCTCCTTCTCCTGAACTTCGAAGACGAGCTCGTCGTGGACCTGGAGGATCATCTTGGCCTCGAGCCCGCGGCTCTCGATTTCTCTCCAGATGTCGATCATGGCCTTCTTCATCAGGTCCGCGGCCGTGCCCTGGATGGGGGCGTTGAGGGCGATACGGCGGCCCGCCTGCTGGATGACCTTGTCCTTCTGCTTGAGCTCGGGGACCGGGCGCTTGCGGCCGAACAAGGTTTCTGTATAGCCGCGGACCCCGGCATCGCGCACGGTCTCGTCCAAGAAATTTCGCACCCGGGGGTACTGCTCAAAGTAGCGGTCGATGAACCGCTGGGCCTCGACGTTCGATGTGCCGAGTTCCTTGGCCAGGGAGAAGGCCGAGGTACCGTAGATGATGCTGAAGTTGATGACCTTGGCCTTCCGCCGCGCCTCCTCCTTGAAGAGGGACGCGGTCTCGCCGAACACCCGGCGGGCCGTTTCTTCATGGACGTCGCGGTCTTTGACGAAGGTCTCGATGAGGGCGGGGTCGGCCGAGAGATGGGCCAGGACCCGGAGCTCGATCTGGGAATAATCGGCGGCCAGAAACAGGCAGCCCTTTTCCGGGATGAAGGCCCGGCGGAAACGCTGCCCCATCTCGCCCCGGGCCGGGATGTTCTGGAGGTTGGGCTCCGAGCTCGAGAGCCGTCCTGTGGCCGCCACCGTCTGGTTGTAGGAGGTGTGAATACGGCCGGTTTCGGGATTGATGAGAAGGGGAAGCGTGTCGGCATAGGTGGATTTGAGTTTAGCCGTCTGCCGGTAGTCCAGCACGTGCCGGGCCAGGGGATGGACGACGGCCAGCTCCTGGAGGAT
>Ga0315288_10008387_pt1 | contig 13041 bp, 13 predicted proteins | sample YL17G11_20_MG_FD_203454 | JGI IMG/M metagenome (GOLD analysis project Ga0315288, IMG submission 203454) | Sediment microbial communities from Yellowstone Lake, YNP, Wyoming, USA - YL17G11_20 | ecosystem: Environmental > Aquatic > Freshwater > Lake > Sediment | place: USA: Wyoming | collected...
GATGGCCCTCCTCAAGCTGGCCGCCCAGGGTGAATCGGACATCGCGGCGGGCCGGGTCGTCGAGCAAACCGAGACGTTCGAGCGCGCCAAAAAGGCCGTCCGGCGGGCGTCCGGCGATGAGTGAGCGGCGCTTCAAGGTCCTATGGACCGAGGCGGCCGTTCGGGACCTGGAGGACATCGTCGGCTATATCGCCGCCGACTCTCCGTTGAACGCGGCGAGGATTCTCGGACGAATGCGCGACAAAGCGAAATCCCTGGAGACGGTCCCCCGGCGGGGAAGAATCGTGCCGGACCTGGCGCGCTTCGGTCTGCCTTTGTGGCGAGAATTGATCGTCGGTCCTTACCGGACCATATATCGTATCGAAGAGGAACGAGTTTATGTCCTGGCCGTGTTGGATTCCCGGCGCGACCTGGAGGATTTTTTGCTCGAACGCCTCCTTCGATTTTAAGAAAAGGGCCTATTAAGGTAATTAGGGTAGCTGTCACCATAAAGCCGGGCGCAACCGGTCCAGAAAACGGGCGCTCATCCAATAGACGGTGGCATTGCCGTTGCCCGGCTGCGACCACGCAGACTGAAGTTCCATATATGCCCCCTTGGCGAGAAGGCCGGGGATCACTGGATTAAGCCGCGAAGTCATAAAAAAGAAGGACTTCCCGTCAGGCGACAGAGAGGCCGAAAACTCCCGGCCGCCCGCCGTGTTTACCAGAGGTCCAAGATTGACCGGACGGCTCCATTCGTCGCGATCGTTGCGAAACACGACGTAATAATCGGTATCGCCGACGGAATCGGGCATCCCGGCCGCGGGGACGATGATGAACTTCTCGTCGGGATCGATGAAGGCGTTGAATCGGCTCGTTCCGCAGTTGACCTCGGGGCCAAGCTTCTCGGCCGGGCCGTAGGAATTCCCATGCGGCTTCGCCCGATAGATATAGCTGGTCAGCTCGCCCTTCGGTTGGCGGGTGAAATAGATCGTTCCATCGCGGGTGGTCGAAGGAAAGTACTCGGCGTCGTCGGTGCAGACGGTCCCGCCCAAAACATAGGGAGCGCTCCAGCCCTGGGACGTCCGATCGACCGCCCAAATGTCTTGGTTTCGCTCGCCGCCTTCAATCCGCGGCTGGTCCGATAAAAAGAGCAGACGTTTTCCGTCCGGCGTGACGAAAGGCTCGTAAAACATGAACCGGCTGTCCCGGGCGAAAGGCGCCGGGGCGGGTTCCGTCCACACGCCGTCGACGAGCCGCGTTTCGAAAATCAGGTTGAAACCGAATCCCGAAACGGAAAAGTAAAGCTCCTTCCCGTCGGGCGTCCAAGCGATGTCGCGGGTGAATAATCCGCAGGAGACGATCCCGGGGGCGAACGGCCGGGGTTCGTCTCCCGGCGGGGTCTGCCCCAAATAAGGACCCTTGAGAACGGGGAAACGCCCGGTTTCGCTTCCGCCGCTCATCGAAGCGGCGGCGAAAACAGCGACCAGGACCGCGGCGCCCGGCACGATCGTCCGAAAAAGTCTCATGGTCGACCTCCGAATCCTACTTATCTGAATACGAACATCGCCGGAAAATTGATACACGACCGGATCCGATCCGCGCTGACCGGAATCTCGTGATAACTTTCGCCCTCGACCTCGCCGGCCAGTAAATAGAACCGTCCCCTTTTTTATTCTTATTTTATGAGTTTCGCCCCCCAGGCCGCACCGATCGCATAGGACATGCAGCGCTCGAACATCGAATAGTCGAACCTCGGGAAGCGCAGCCCCCGGCGCTCTATGATCGGGCCGGATTTGGACGTGTCGAAGATTCTTTTGTCCTCCATGTATGGGTCATACGCCTCCAGGGTTTGATCGAGAAGGGCTTGGAGGGGATTCGGGCGGCCTTCCGTCCCTTGATCCCCCCGGTCGACGGATAGGCCGGTCAGGCCGTCTGCCGAACTCTTCCTTGAGGATGCGAGTCGTATCGGGCCGGTCGAGAGGGAGGCAGACGATGAAGGCGATGAGTCGAGCCATTTCCCTTCGGCCAGGCGGGGAAGCCCGAGCATGAGGGCCCGCATCAAGCGCTGGTCGAAGACGGTGCCGGCCTCGTCAAAACCCTCGAAAGGAACGATCCGGACGACGAATGTGGGCATTTTCATGCCCGTGAGCGGGAACGGGTCGTTGGCGTAGGTCAGAAGAATAGCCGGATCATTGGCCGCCCAATTCGCCCCCACGATTTTTCGGAGATGGTCGAGATCCGCGTCCTTCTCCGGACGAAAAACGACGAAAAACGGCGCCTCCGTTTTTTCTATGTTCCGCGACGCGCTCTTTCAGGGCCCGCATGACCTCGACCGGCCGGAGTCCGGTCACGAAATGGCATTGTTTATCGCAGATTCCGCATAGGATGCACGCATCGGCGATATCGAGGAGGGCTTCAGTGACCGGGATAAGGCCGCTCGTCAAAGCGTCGTAGAAATCCATCCGGCCTTGAGGATAGTAGGCCACGTAGTGCTTTTTGGGGTCTGAAGGACAGAGTCCTGTGCCCAAATAATCGATTTTGCACATCGCATAGTGACGGCATTGGGATGCCGTTTTTTTGGCGTTATCGATAGTCATGAATTCCTCCGTGCTCGCGGGCCGCTGATCGGTGACTACATACTCTTTTTCCAATCCAGGGAACACGGGGCAATCTTGGCAACAAAAATAGGGTGAATAGGGTAGCTGTCACCCTAATTGTAGAATGGTATCTAATCATATCGCAGGGAGTCGACGGGGTCGGCCAGGGCGGCGCGGAGCGCCTGGGACCCGACCGAGACGGCGAGCAGGGCGAACGCGGCAGCACCGGCGAGGATGAAAATCCGCGGACCGAAGGCGATTCGGTAAGCGAACCCCCTCAGCCAGCCGTTCATCAAGACAAAGGCGACGGGCCAGGCGATCGCGTTGGCGACGAGAAAGAGCCGTGAAAAATCCCGGGATAGCAAGCGGAGGATGTCCGCCGTCGTGGCGCCAAGCGTCTTCCGGATCCCGATCTCCCGGGTCCGGCGGGCCGCCGCGTAGGACGCCAGCCCGAACAGCCCCAGCCCGGAAATGACCAGGCTTAAAACCGAGGCATATCCGAATACGCGCCCGGTCCGGCGTTCGGCCCGGTACATCCGCGCGACGGTTTCATCGAAGAAGTCGTAGTTGAAGGGCCGGCCCGGATAGATGCTTTTCCAGCGGTCTGCCATGAAGTCGAGCGCGGGGCGGATGCGGCCGGGCCGGATCTTGACGCCGACGTGGCGGAACATCCCCTTCTGGATGCTCAGGACGACGGGCTCGATCGTCTTCCGCAGGGACTGGGCGTGGAAATCCTTGACGACGCCGATGATCCGGCCCTCTTCGAACATGGACCGGGCCAGGTCCTTATTGGAAAGGGAGAAACGCATTCCGACGGGATTTTTCCATCCGAAAGCCCGGGCGGCGGCCTCGTTGATGATGTAAGCCCGCGCCTCGTCCGAGCCGATTTCGGGTGAGAAGGCCCGGCCGTCCGCGAGCGTCAGATCATAGGTCTCGAGGAAGCCGAAATCCACGGCGTTCCAGAGAATCGGGGCCTCCTCCCCCGCCGCCGCACCCTCGTGCCAGGCGTCGTGGCGGCGGCCGACATCGGAGGGAAGGCTTTCCGAAGCCGTCACCCCGAGGATGTCGGGGCTCTGCATAAGGGCCGCCCGGAGGAGCGGATAGCCCTGGACGCTTTCGTAATCCTTGAGCGGAAGGACGACGACCGGCCCCCCACTCCGGCCCATCGACTCGGACCGGATGAAGCGCATCTGGAAAAAGACAACGAATGCGCCAGCGAGGAGGACGATAGTCGCGGCGGACTGGACGACAACCAGGAGACCGCGACCGATCGACTTGCGGCCGCCCGTCTGCGTCCGGCTTTTGAGCACCCGGACGGGATCGAAGGCCGAAAGAACGAAGGCCGGGTAAAGCCCGGCGGCGATGCCGACAAGAAGGACGATCAACCCAAAGCCGAAGACGATCGTCCCCGTCCCGGCCGCGGCGAGCGAAAGCTCGGTTTGAAGGACGACATTCAAAGCCGGAAGAAGAGCGGCCAGGAGAAAGAACGCCGCCGGCAACGCCGCCAAAGCCGTAACGAATGATTCGGCTAAAAACTGGCGGATGACCTGGGCCCGGGACGCTCCGACGACCTTGCGCAAACCCACTTCCTTAGCCCGGCTCTCAGCCCGCGCCGTGGCCAGGTTGACGAAATTGATGCAGGCGCCGGCAAGGATGATGACGGCCAGAACGCCCAGCAAAACGACCGTCCTCACGTCTCCGTTGGCCTCGATTTCCCCGTTGAGTTGGGACCGGAGGTGAATGTCGGTCAGGCGCTGGATCTTCAGGGTAAAGACCGCGGCCTCCGCATCTCTGTGCTTGGTCAAAAAAGCGGGGAGCTTGCTTTCGAGCGATCGAAGCGACGCTCCCGCCCGGCCTTCCCGGAGAAGGAGATAATGATAGAAATTGTTGCGTTTCGAAAAGTCCGCCCAAAACAGCCTCTCCCCGGCGGCGAGGGGGGCGATGAAGTCGGCCCGGAAATGGGAATTGGCCGGGAAATCCCGAAAGACGCCGCGGACGACGAAGTCGGCCCGGCCCAGGTTCTTCACGGTGACGGTCTTTCCCACGGGGCTTTCCCGGTCGAAGAGCCGGCGGGCGGCGCTCTCGGAAATCACGATTGACGCCGGTTCTTCGAAGGCCGGCCGCCCCCCGCCCTCGAGGAGCGGGATCGCGAAAACATCGAAGATCGAAGGGTCGGCCAGGAAGAACCGCTCCTCAAAGAGAGATTTATCGCCGTACGTTACGAGCGCCGCTTCCTTCCACGAGTATGTAAACAGGCGGGCCGAGGCCTCGACTTCGGGAAATTCGGCTTCCAGGGGAGGCAGGGCGGGCACGTCGGCCGAGGCGATGGTCCGCCCGTCTCTCGTGAGCTCCGCCGAGAGCCGGGCAATCCTCCCGGCGTTGGGCCAATGCCGGTCGTAGCTCAGCTCGAAGGCGACGTGCAGATACATCGCCATCGCACAGGCCATGCCGACGGCAAGGCCAGCGATATTGAGGAGCGAGAATCCCTTATGCCTGAAGATATGGCGCAGCGAGATCTTCACATAGCTCCCGACCATGAGTCACCTCATGATCAGTATACCCGCGGGCCCGAAAATCCGTTAATCAAGAAAAAGGGGACGGTTCTCTTTTTTCCCCCGGGGAAATAGAACCGCCGGAAAAATAGAACCGTCCCCTTTTTGGGGAGGATTCTATAACTTCGAAGCCTTTAAAGAGGTTTTGCAGGACGGGCAGTACTCCCAGTCCTCTTTCACCGGGTATTGGCATTCCTGGCAGAACGACTTGGAGATATCGAATCCGCAATAGGGACAGAAGGATTTCGTCCCGTTCGGCTCCCGGTGGCAGTTGGGGCAGCGGAAGGTCTTGATTTCCGCGGGACGGGTGATCAGATAGATCAGCAGCCCGAAAAAATTGGCCGCGACTGTCAGGACGACCCAGACGCCCAGGTTTTTCACATCCCGCCGGCGCCCGTCCAGATAAACCCAGGTAGGCAGGAGGAACCAAAGGAAAAGCCCGGAAATGATTCCCACGGGCTGCATGACCGGCTCGAGGGAGGCAAAAAGGCCGATTCGCCGGGCCCTCCACTTCGAATAATAAAGTTCCTTGTTCGGAGAATCGTCGATTTTGAGAAACAGATTGCCGAGGATTTGGCTCTGGGCGTTGTAAACGGGAGACGAGAGGACGAACGTCGGGGGACGGACGAATTCTGAATCGCTCCAGTCGGACCCCCTGACGTCTTCGATGAGATCCCGGTAGCGGATGATGCGCTCCTCCGGGCCGATGTCGAAGTTGAACAATTCCGGCTCGGCGGCATTGACCGAGTCGTAGCGGTCGACATACCTGAGCAGGAATTCGTTCCGGTCCGGGACCTGGGCTTTGTTTTGGATGCGGCCGCTAAGTGTGTCGAAAAAGGAATTCAGTTTGTTGAAAGGAATGGCCGGCACGCCGAAGGCGAATTCTCCGGCCGTCGTGCTCATCCAGAGATAGAGGCGGACATCGACCTGTTTCTGCAGGACCTCGGACTGGAGTCGGCTGACGAGGGCCGGATCCGCGGGGAGCGACTGGACCGCTTTAGCCGTCTCGTCCAGGTATTTCTGCTGATTTTGGTAGATGGACGTGATATGGGCCTTGAGCCGGGCGGTCCGTTTCTTGAATTGTATGTCCGCGTAGGGGCTCTGGGCGATGAAGTAGAGGACGGCGACAGCCAGCACTGCCGCCGTGACGGCGATCGTTCTTTTAAAAAATCTCTTTTGGTCCATGGTGAACTCCTTTTCAGGATCGAGCCCTCTCAGGAGCACGATCCGTTATGCCGCGATTGGAAATAGAGAAACGGCGCCAGGGCGAGGGCGGCGAAAGCGCCCAGGGCGAAGAACGTCAAGACGCTCAATCCGGCGCTCCCCAGGTCGCGGAGAGGCCAGGATTGTCCGAGAGAGTTCCAAAACGGGAGCCGGGCCAGGAGTCGCTGAACCAAGCTGAGTTCCGCGAGGATGACAGCGATGGCCGCCGCGATTCCGGCCAGGGGAAAAAGAGGATTGGACGTCCGCGCCGGTTCCGGCCGGGGCGGTCGGGCGGGGAGGGCGGACAAGATCCGGTCGAAGGTCTCAGGGGCGGGCTTTTCGTCCTCCCAGGCGTCAAGACACCGGCCGGTCATCTCCAGCATTTTCAAGTAGTTCCGGCATTCCTCGCAAGTTTCAAGATGCGAGCGGATGGATTTTTCCCGCGAGGGACGCCCTTCATGAAAATAGAGGGTGAGGACGGGATTCTTGTTGTCGCAGCTCATTGGGCGAAATCCTTCAGGCGGACCCGGCTTCTCAACCGATCGACGGCCCGGTGAAAACGGGCCCGCAGCGTTCCGGCAGGGACGCCCGTCATCCGGGAAATCTCGTCGAATTGGAGGTGGTGGTAGTACTTCAGGACGACGACTTCCCTGAAGTGCGGGGGAAGGCCGTCCAGCATTCGCGCCACCTCATTGCGGAGTTCCTCGCGCTCCACCGCCGCGCCGACCTCTGGATCGTCGCTGTGGAGAGGAGCGATATCGTCCAGGCTCACGGATTTCATGTCATGAGCCTTTCTTGACATTTCTGTCCGGGTCAGATTCAGGGCGATTGTATACAGCCATGACTTGAACGAACCGCGGCGCGGATCAAACAGACGGGCCATGGACCAGAGGCGGGTGAACGTCTCCTGGAGGAGGTCCTGGGCGAGCTCACGATTCCCCGCGCTGCGTAGAATGAGGTTGTAGACCGGCATTTCATAGCGGCCGTACAGAGCCTTAAGGGCCATCGTATCTCCCTGGGCCGTCCGTTCTATAAGATCCTGGTCCGATCGGCTGTCCATGCATACTCTCGGTCTATGACCTCATTATCCCATACGGCCCGAGGCGAATGAATGCTGCATTAATTTTGACGGCGAAATTTCCGCCCTCGACCTCCTCCGTCTAGGAATTAGGGTGACAGCTACCCTATTAACCATATTAAAAATTTCCGGAACTGAAAGAGAATCAACCCATTCGACTCCCCGGTCCTGGCAAGGCCGGGGCCGGGCTTCCCAGTCCCGGTCTTGGCAAGGCCGGGGCCGGGGTATGCTCAGGGTTAATTCTGAGCGGTGCTTTCTACCCAGATTTAATAATCGGGATTTGGCGCCGCCGAACGTTTCAAACAAGAAAAAATAGGGTAAACAGGGTAGCTGTCACCCTATTCACCCTATTCGGATGATTGATCTTCGGCGCCGGCCGTGATATAAGCCGCGGTTATGGACGCCCGCGAACGGACCCTCCTCGTCGTCAATCCCGCCGCCGGCCGAGGCCTGGGGCTGAAATGCTTCCATCGCCTGGAAAAACGGATCCACCAGGCTTTCCCGGACCTCGAAGTCCGCATCTCCGAATACGCCGGCCACGCCGTCGAGATCGGCCGGCAGGCGGCCGCGGAAGGATTCCACCGCCTGCTCTGCCTGGGCGGGGACGGCACGCCGTTCGAAGTCGTCAACGGCCTTTACGCCAAGGGAAGGCCGCCCCGGATTCCCGAGATCGGACTGATTCCGGCGGGAACGGGCAACTCCTTCATCCGCGATTTCGGCGTCGAGACGGCCGACGCGGCCCTGACGAACATCCAAACCGGGCGGCGGCACGCCGTCGACCTCCTCGAATTCCACTTCCAACGGGACGGCCTGACCGAACGCCGCTTCGCCTTGAACATCCTGGGCATCGGGCTAATCGCCGACATCCTCAAGCTGACCAATAAACGCCTCAAGTTCCTGGGCTCGTCCGGCTACAGCCTGGCCGTCCTCCTCCGCCTGGTCAAAGGGATGGACAACCAAATCGACATTACGGCCGACGGCCGGTCGTGGACGATCCGCGACAGCGCCCTCGTCATCTCCAACTCGAAGTTCACCGGGGGCAAGATGAAGATCGCCCCGGACGCAGACGTTGCCGACGGGAAGGCCGATCTCGTCATCTTCCGTGAAGTCAACCGCCGGGAGATTATCGCCATCTTCAAGCGCGTTTTCTCCGGCACGCACACCGACCATCCCAAGGTCGAGACGAGCGTCGCCGCGGAGATCGCCATCGAGGGCGCTCCCCCGCTTCTCCTAATGGCCGACGGGGAGCTGCTCGGGGAGACGCCCCTGCGGCTGAAAGTGCTTCCCCGGGAGCTCACGATCCTGGCATGACCTCCGTCCGGGAACGGCTGCGGTCGAATTTCATCTGGGCGGTCGCCCTCCCCGTCTTCGGGCTGGGCTGTATCGCGGTCTGGCTGGCGAGCTTCATCTTCCGCGGCCGGGCTCTCGAGGGATCGATCAAGGGCGCCTGCCGTCTTGTGCTATTTTTATGCGGCATCCGCCTCCGGGTTGAGGGACGGCGAAATATCGTTCCGGGCCGGCAGTACATCGTGATGATGAACCACGTCAACTTTTTCGATCCCCTCACCCTCTACGCCGGCTTCCAGGGATGGGCCCGGGGCGTCGAAGAAGAGAGCCATTTCCGCTGGCCGGTCTATGGGCCGACGATCCGCCGCCTCGGGGTGATCCCGATCAGCCGCACGGACACACCGCGGGCGATGTCCAGCTTGAAACAGGCGGCGGCCCTCATTCGCGAGAAGAAAAACTTTTCCTTTGTCGTCCTGCCCGAGGGCACCCGCGCCCTCGACGGCCGGCTGGGACCATTCAAGAGCGGAGGGTTCCATCTCGCCATGGAAACCGGGCTCGAAATCCTGCCGATCGTCCAGATCGGCGCCTATCGCATCAACCATAAAGGAAGCAAGCTCATCCGGCCCGGCCGCCTTCGCTACGTCATCGAGCCCCCGGTTCCGACGGCCGGTTATACGAAAGACAATCTGAACGTTCTCATCGACCGCGTCCGCTCGGTCTTCGCCCGCCGGCTCGGCGAGCAAGGCGAGAGCTATCGATAAACGTCTTTTCGTAGGCCGATATGTAGGATCGAGATTAGGTTTTCGGCCTTATCGAAGCTATAAATAATTCGGAAATCCCCCAGACGATATCGATACAAGCCTTTCAACACTCCCTTCAAGGATTTGCCGAAATTCTCCGGGCTCCGGGCGAGATGCTCTTTGATCCGGGCGATGATCTTTTGGGCGGTTTGTCGATCAAGCGCTTTCAGATCGTCCAGAGCTTTCTCATGCCATAGCGCTTTATAGGCCAAGCTCTCGCTCCAACTCTTCGGTGGTCAGATACCTGGCGTTTTTTTGGTTCAGCCTTTCAAGGGCGATGTATCCGTCTTCCAAATCTTCGAGAGACTCTTCGATCAATTCCTGGATGAAAGAACTCTTACTGCGGCGTGTTTTTTTTGCCAGCGAGGAGAGCCTATTAAAGACATCATCAGGCAGCCTTAAGCTCAAAGTGGCCATTTATGCACCTTTGTATTACAATTAATACAATTATGACGGAATGTCAAGACGCCTTTTCCCTTTATTTTTCCATAATCGACGTCCGGTCAGTTATCCGTTCCGAAAATATCGACGGGGAAGCGAAGGGCGATCCCATTCCCGCCGTGGACGTCGGGAAGACAAAAAATACCCTGGCCGGGTTGAGGTTTGCCGGCATCAACCTGTAGTGTTTTCGACACGAAGTCCGGGAGAGTCCGCAATGCGGCCGCCATCAACTTGATCTCATCGACATCGGGGACGCCGATGCGCTTCCCGGGAGGGATCATCTTTATCAGGAACGGATAAAGCGTCGACGAAGCGACGGGCCATCGATATTTTTCGATCGCGTCGAGATCGTCGAACGTCAACAGATTCGCTTCGCCGTACGTCAAACTGACCGCGGTCACCCGTTCGAAAACGCGTTCGGGATCGAGATCGGAGTAATTGGCTCTTAGATCCGCAATCGTAGGGTAATAGGCCAATCCGTACTCCTCCCCTCCATATCCTAACAGGATCAGATATCGGCAGGGTCCGCCGGCCGGATAGCGGACTTCAACCGGCATCCAGTTATCCATGCGGCGCCAAGGAGCGCGGCCGTGAAAGAATGCCGCCGCCGCGAACAATTCTTCGAGAAGAGAGGGCGTCGTTCCGGGAATGTCGAGAAGCCCGGGCCGGTCGTCGTCCCCGCGCGACGATCGCTCCAAATCGCGCATCGCAAAGTCGATTGGCGGGAACCGCTCTTCATAAACGCACTGGATCCCGATTTGCGACAAAGGGCCGGCCAGGGCGCCGACGAGATTCCGATCATCGATGGCTATTCGGCTCGGCCGGACACGCTTTCCGGATCCCGCAACCGGATTCCGCATGGCGTAAATCAAGCTCGACAAAACGACGTCGGCGTCGGGGGCGTCTGCGACGACTTTGCCGAGGCGGATCAGTCCGCAGCTCGCCTCCATGACCATGATCATATACGGTCGATAGGAAGGTCTTCCTTTCGGGCTGATCCAGGCCCGAGCGCGGCAGGCGGTGGCCACCCAAGCGGATCCGTCTTGCGGCAAGTGGGCGACACGTTCGACGGTTTCCTTTGGCATGAGCTTCTCCTATTTGAACTCAACAAGCCGGGGGATTTCCCATTCGATATGCCGGAAATACCGCTGCTTGTCTTCCCTGGAGGGAGTATATTGGAAGGAGTGATCGCCATAGTCATTTACTTCGAAATCGGTCTCGCCGGCCAGATAATCCAGAACGAAGGCAAACTGCTCCGCTTCGAACGCCACGCCGGACCGGATCAAAGTCCGCACCATTTTGACATAATAAAGGACGTACCCGAAATTCGTGATCTCTATCGTAAATCGCGGGCGGTTTTTTGAAGGGGGAAACAAGTGGATGCCGTGATCAATCATGCTGAAGACGAGCTCGAAGGGATGGGCTCCGGTCCATTGACCGCCTCGGTGCCATGCCCCGAACGCGCGCCGGCTCTTCGGATTCTTAATGGACAGCATCCCTCCATCGCGTCCGTCCGCCCACTTTTTATACATCTCAAGAGGCGAACGCCGCCGGGTTTTCGCTCCGAATGCCGCCCGGTAACAGAGAGCCGCCGCGTCGAGGTATTCGTTCAGTGAAACGGAAGGCAACTTGATTTTCTTGGCTTGATGGTCTCGATAGGAAGCCGCCAGTCTCGCCTTCTCCCTCGGCGGCATGAGCCGGGCGAGGACATATTTTCCTTTAATCCCGCCGAATCGGAAATCGTAGGGGATTTTGGCGATCAGGGCGTTTGGATCGACGGTTCTGGACAGGCGGGCGAACCGTAAAGCATCGTTCAATATCTCGTTGAAGGCGGGATCTTTTCGACCTGAGCCCGGCCCGATCGAGAATCCCCCCAGTCGTGGAAAATGAAAGTAAAATCGTTCCCGATACTCGACGACGCTGAAAGTCAGGACGATGACTTTACCGGCTCTTCGCAGGGGCAGGAGAAAATATTCCCAGCGCCGTTCATACGGATCTTCATGAGAAGGAACCGCGGCGCTCAACAGCTCTTTGGCCGACGCGTAAAGATCGTCGTCGTTGATCTCGGGATTCCGGTCGCCGATCGCGTACTCGAGTTCACCCAAGCTCACCCTCGGCTTGAAACGCTCGATAATCGACTTCCCGCCGATGTTGCTCATTTTCAACATTCCTATCCCGACAATCGTAACGCCTAGAACGGAACGCGTCAATAACGATTAAAAATCGGTATCGAATTTTCAGGATTTTTGAGAAAATCCGCCCTCCAAAAGCGTCTATTATTGTCGACCGCGCTGTCCGAAAAGTGATAAAATATCTCTTGCCCTCAATAATTCCAACATCCTAAGGACGTGCCCCATGATCATGAAACGCTTTCTCCTCACGGCTCTCGTCTTCGCCGCAGTCGCGCTCGTAGCGGCCTGCCGCAAAAAAGAGCCCGCCCCCGAAGCGGCCGCCCCCGCCGCTCCGGCCTTCCAATGGCAGGTCGACCAGTTCGCCGACCTGAAGATCCTGCGTTATCAAGTGTCCGGCTTCGAAGAGCTGACCCCGGCTCAGAAAGAGCTGGTCTACTACCTGAGCGAGGCCGCCCAGTCCGGCCGGGACATCACCTTCGCCCAAAACTACAAGCACAACCTGGTCGTCCGCAAGACCCTCGACGCCGTCGTTGAAGGATACAAGGGCGACCGCACCGACCCCGAGTGGGCGAAGTTCATGGTCTATGTCAAACGCGTCTGGTTCTCCAATGGAATCCACCATCACTACGCCACGGACAAGTTCATCCCCGACTTCACCCCGGACTATTTCGCCTCCCTGGTCAAAGGGTCCGAGGGAGTGACGTTCCCGCTGGCCCAAGGCCAAACGATCGACGACCTGATCGCTTTCCTCCGGCCTATCCTCTTCGATCCGGCCGTGGACGCCAAGAAAATCTCCCTGGACTCGAAGAAAGACCTGGTTACCGGCTCGGCGGTCAATTTCTACGAGGGCGTGACCCAGGCCGAAGTCGAGAAATACTACGAGGGCCTGATCGATAAAAACGACCCGTCGCCGATCTCCTACGGGCTGAACTCGCGGGTCGTGAAGAAGAACGGAAAAATCGCGGAGGA
>Ga0315288_10008392_pt1 | contig 13038 bp, 15 predicted proteins | sample YL17G11_20_MG_FD_203454 | JGI IMG/M metagenome (GOLD analysis project Ga0315288, IMG submission 203454) | Sediment microbial communities from Yellowstone Lake, YNP, Wyoming, USA - YL17G11_20 | ecosystem: Environmental > Aquatic > Freshwater > Lake > Sediment | place: USA: Wyoming | collected...
ACCCGGGCCGCCTGCTTGGTATTGTTCGTCACCAGGACGATTGTCCGGGTCTTCCGAAGTTCGAGCATCGCCTCCTCGATTTTGGCTGTCGAAATCGGATCCAAGCCCGAGGTGGGCTCGTCGAAGAGGATGACTTCCGGATCGAGGGCCAGGGTCCGGGCGATGCACAACCGCTGCTGCTGCCCGCCCGAAAGCTTCCAGGCCGGCAGGCGGAGTCTGTCTCGGATTTCGTCCCACAAATAGGCGGCTCTGAGGCTGTCTTCAACAGTCCTGTCGAGAACGGCCTTATCCCGAACCCCCGACATGCGCGGTCCGTAGGTGATGTTGTCGTAGATCGAAAGAGGCAGGGGGATGGGCATGGCGAAGATCATCCCGACCCGTTTGCGGAGGTCCTCCGCCGAGATCCCGCGCTTGATGTCCGTATCGTCCAGGAGAATCGAGCCCGCGACCTTGGCTTGCGCGTCCAGGTCGCTCATCCGATTGAGGCAGCGGAGGAACGATGTTTTCCCGGAGTTGGACGGGCCGATGATGGTCAGGATTTCGTTTTCCAAGACGTCGATCGACAGGCCTTTCAGAGCGCGGACCTTCCCAAACGTCACGACGAGATCGCGGACGCGGATCTTTACCGGCGAAGTGGCCGGCGCAGGAGGGCACCAAGCGGCCGCGACCTGTTGGCCGTTCATCTCTTCCTCCGATATTTCGACCGGAGGACGCTCGCGGCGATGTTCATGATGAGGACGATTCCGATGAGGACAAGGGCCGTGCCGTACCGGAAGCCTTCCGGGATGCCCGGGATCTGGGTCGTGATGACGTATAAGTGATAAGGAAGGGCCATAGCCTGGTCCGAAAGCGACGTCGGAAGGTGCGGGAGATAGAAGGCCGCCACGGTGAACAGGATCGGGGCGGTTTCCCCGGCGACGCGGCCGACACTCAGAATCGCCCCCGTCAGGATCCCCGGCAGAGCGCGCGGAAGAACGGAATGGCGGACGGTCTGCCACCGTGAGGCGCCGAGAGAAAAGCTCACTTCCCGGTACGACCTCGGGACGGCCCGGAGCGCCTCCCGGGTCGTGGTGATGATGACGGGCAGGGTCATGATCCCCAGGGTCAGCGATCCGGAGATGATCGACACCCCGAACTTGAGGAAGATGACGAACAAACTGAGGCCGAATAATCCAAACACGACCGACGATACTCCCGCCAGGTTGATGATGGCCAGATTGATCGTCCGGGTCAGCCAATTGTCTTTGGCGTATTCGCTCAGGTAGATCGCGGCCATGACCCCGATCGGCAGGGAAAAGGCGATCGAGACGAAGACGAGAGTGAACGTTCCGACGATGGCCGGGAAGATCCCTCCCGCCCGCATCCCGTCCCGGGGCATCGTGAAAAGAAAATTCCAGGAGAGAGCGCCCCAGCCCTTGGTCACGATCAGGATGACGATGGCCAAGACCGGGATAACCACGACGAGTGTCGCCATCAACAGGACCCCGAAGCCCAGCTTCTGCTTCAGGCCTTCGTCCCTCATCGCTTCTTCCCCTTGTTGAGGAACAGGTCGGCGGTCAGGTTGATGGCGAAGGAGATGATGAAGAGCACGATCCCGACCGCGAATAGAGCGAAGTAATGGGGGGTTCCCTGAGCCGCCTCTCCCATTTCCGCGGCGATCGTGGCCGTGAGCGTCCGGACGGGGGCGAAAAGAGTGCGGGGGATGACGGCCGCGTTACCCGTGACCATCATGACGGCCATGGTCTCGCCGAAGACCCGGCCGATGCCGAGCATCGAGGCGGCGATGATCCCGGGCATGGCGCCGTGGATGATGACCCGGTGGAGCGTCTGCCAGTGCGTCGCCCCGAGGGCGATGGCGCCTTCCTTGTATTCGCGGGGGACGGCGTTGATGGCGTCCTCGCTGATGGTGATGATCGTCGGCAAGGCCATGAAGGCGAGCATGAGCGAGCCCGCGAACGCGGTCAGCCCGGTCGGCAGGCCGAGGACGTTCTTGAGAAAGGGGACGAGCAGGGTGATCCCCAGAAAGCCGAGGACGACGGAGGGGATGGCCGATAGCACCTCGACACATGATTTCATGACGCCGCGGAGCTTCTTGGGGGCGACTTCGGCGATGTAGAACGCGGCCCCGATTCCGAGCGGCACGGCGATGACGATGGCCCCGGCGGTGACGAGAAGCGATCCGAGGATGAGGGGGAGGATGCCGAGCCTCGGCGGACTCGAGATCGGATACCAGAACCGGCCTCCCAGGAAGGCCCCGAGCGAGCTGTGCTTGAGAACGGAGATCCCCTCGCGCAGAAGGAACACGAAGATGAGGGCGACGAACAGGACCGAGGCCAGGCCGCAGAGAAAAATCAGCTTCTCGATGACGAATTCCTTGGCCCGGCGGAGGGAGGTCTTCATCGGGGCGTCATTTGATCGGGACGAAGTCGGTCTTGACGACGATGTCCTGGCCCTCCGGGGAGAGGGCGAAGTCGATGAACGCCTTGACCGCCCCGGCCGGCTCGCCGCGGGAGAAAAAGTAGAGCGGGCGGGAGATGGGGTATTCGTTCGACAGAATCGTCTCGATCTTGGGGACGATGGAGGGGGAGCGATCGTCTTTGGCGACGGCGACGACCTTCTGACGCGGGCTGATGTAGCCCATGCCGTAGTAGCCGATCGCGTTTTCGTTGTGGGCGACCTCCTCGGCGATGGCATAGGAGGAGGGCATCATCAGGGCGGCCGGGGCGAATTCCTCGGGCCCCTTGGATTTCCCCCGGCGCAAGACATGCTCCTTGAAAAAAATATGGGTCCCGGAATTCACTTCCCGGGAAAGGAGCACGACCGGCCAGTCGGGGCCGCCGATCGTCTTCCAGCGTTTGATATTCCCCAGGAAGATCTCGCGGAGCTGGTCCATCGTCAGCGAGGACACGGGATTGGAGGGATGAACGACGACGATGATCCCGTCGAGGGCGACGATTTCCCGGTGGATGACGAATCCCTTAGCCCGGGCCTGCTCGATCTCTTTCTCCTCGACGGCCCGGGACGACTCGGCGATGTCGCAGGTGCCGTTGATCAGGGCGGCGATCCCGGTCCCCGATCCGCCGCCCGTGACGGCGAGGTTGGAATCAGGATGCCGTTTCGCGAAGGCCTCGGCCCACGCCTGGCCGAGGTTGACCATCGTGTCCGAGCCCTTGATCTGGAGGGCGTGGGTTTTCTGGAGAGGGATCGGAACGGGCGTCGCCACGAAACCCGCGAGGAAGAGCGAGGCGAACGCCGGTGCGGCCGCGATCCCCGCCCGGCCGGTCCTCTTCCTCGACATCGTTTCCTCTTCGCGTCTCCTCTTCAGGTTTTCAGGTCGAAAATGGAAGACTCGATTATAAAAGCCCCCGCCGCCCGCTGTCAATTCGAGGCGGGATTCCCGGAAAACACACCCGATCTTCATCGCGCCTTAACGCCCGGGCTGTTAGAATGGGCGACCCGCGGGACTTGCGCGGCGGGAGGAATTGTCCGAAAATGAAGGACATGACCCGCGAATGAAACGCCCGGAGGCGCCGATGGAAAGACTGTTCGATGAAGAGCTGAAAAACCTCAAGGAAAAGCTTCTTCGAATGGCGGCCCTGGTCGAGGAGGCCATCGACCTGTCGCTCGAAGCCTTGAAAGACCAGAAAGAGGAACCCGCCCGCGAGATTTTGAAAGGCGAAGAAGCCGTCAACCTCCTGGACGTGGAAATCGACGAAACGTGCTTGCGCCTTCTGGCCCTTCGCCAGCCCATGGCCGGAGACCTGAGATTCATCACCTCGGCGATGAAGATCGGAAGCGACCTCGAGCGCATGGGCGACCTGGCGGTCAACATCGCCGAGCAAGCTCTCGAACTGGCTAAATGGCCGCTCCTCAAGCCGCTCATCGACATCCCCCGGATGGCCCAGCTCGTCCGGGCGATGGTCCGCGATTCGCTCAACGCCTTCATCAACCGCGACGAGGTCCTGGCCCGGGATGTCTGCGTGCGGGACGACGAGGTCGACTCCCTCGACGACCAGATCTTTCGGGAGCTCCTGACCACCATGATGCAGGATCCGGCGTCGATCGCCCGGGCCGTGGCCCTCATCCTGGTCGGGCGGAACCTCGAGCGCATCGCCGACCATGCCACCAACATCGGCGAGGACGTCATTTACCTCGTCCGCGGCAAGACGATCAAGCACCATATCGACAAAAAGCGCGAATACGGTTGCGTTCCCTTGGACAAACCCTTATAACATCTTTTTTCCCTTATCTGCTGTTAAACACAGCCGGCCTCTTTTCCATGAGAATGCTTCCGTCTTTTCGGGAGAAACGCGCATTTTCGAGACGGGGTCCATTCGATGATCCTAGCGTCGCACTTTCGTCCGGGAAGGCTGAGCCATCCGTGGATGAGAAGGGGTCGACCCTCCGTTCCGCCCTCCTTTTTTAACGGGGGGAGAGGGGGGATTTCAAGGAAAAAGCGATGAGTGAAGGATGGCTCTTTCGTCTCGGCGGGCTGGGCGACCTTCTGCTCGCCCTGCCTTCGATCCGGCTCGTCCGCCGCGCTTTTCCCGAAGTGCGGCTTCTCCTCGTCGGGCGGCGAGAATACGCTTCGGTCCTGAAGGAGGCGGGGATCGTCGACGAGGTCGCCTCGGCCGATGAGGCGCGTTGGGCGCCGTTCTTCTCCTCCGTCCCCGGAGAGGCGGCGGCCGGAATGGGACATCCGTCGGGCCTCGCCGGCCGCGACAAGGTGAGCCTCGCCTTTCTCTGGTTTCACGGCGGATCATCGCCGGCCTTGGACCGCAACCTTCGGGCCGTCTTTCCGGAAGCGGCCGTCGGGACGTTTAAGGCCGATCCTTCCGCCCGTCTTCCTCTGGACAGGATTTTTTTTGACGCGACCGCGCGGTTTCTGCGCGGGCAGGGCTTTGGGGACATCCCGTTCGAAGAATGTGCCGGGCTTCCGATCGGTGCCGAGATAAAACGGCGCGGCCGGGCTCTCCTCGGCGGGGCGGCGGCCGGGAAACGCTTTGCGGTCGTCCATCCGGGAAGCGGAAGTCCCCGGAAGTGCTGGCCGCTCGACCGGTTTCTCGAAATCGTTTCGTTTCTGGCCTCCGAAAAATTAGCCGGAGCGGTGGTCACGGGCGAGGCCGAAGCGCCCTGGGAGGAAGACATCGAGCGGGCCGGACTTCCGCCCGGATGGATTTGGCTTTGCCGGCCCTTGCTCTCCGATCTTGCCGGGCTTCTGGCTTCGGGCGCGTTCTATGTCGGCAACGATTCGGGGATCACTCATCTCGCCGCGGTCTGCGGGGCCCGGGTCACGGCGATCTTCCGGGACGAACACGCCGCGGCCTGGCGTCCCTTGGGCGACGTCCGCGTCCTCAGCGCCTCCGAGGTCGCTTCCATTCCGGTCGAAAAGGTTCGGCGCGCCCTCATCGGCTTTATTTCGGGTGCGATTTCGATTGAAAATCCGGCGAAGAAGGGTTAGAATACTCCCAGACTCTCTTTCGCCGGCTGGAGAGAGTTCCCTCACAAATCATCACCCCCTTTTGCTATACAGCCGGCTTTTTATGCTAAGATGACCTGACCATGGACAAGGCCGACTGGAAGCAGGATCTTCAGACTTGCTTCGAGGATCTCCAAGTCATTGACCGCTGCCGCGTCGAAGCCGTCGCCCAGTTCGACCAATTCTGCGATTACATCGCCGAGCCCGCGTTCGAAGCCCTGACCGACGAGTTCAGCCGCTATGAGATTCGGTGCCGGTCGGCCTGGGTCAAGGGCGTCTCCATTGAGTTCGAGATTAAGTTCCCCCGGTCCAAGGAGGATCAATTCCACTATATCCTCTGGCTTCCCAAGAACGCCGTCGAGCTTAAGATAAAGCTCACCCTCCGGGGGCGGAAGGCGCCGAGCGTCGCCCTGGAAGAGAAAACGATGGCCTTCCTGGCGAAGGCGCCGGCGGCGGAGATTCTGCGGATCGACAAGGACGCCCTGGCCCAGGACGTCGTGGCCCGATACAAGAAATTTCTCTACGAGACGGCCGTCATCTCGGAATAAATCGACCCAGAGTCACGGCCTTTTTTTACTTCAAAGAAGCTTCGAGGCTCGATCGGGCGGCGGCCTCGTCTTTTTTACCGAAAACGAGGGCGGCCCGGCGGCCGCGAGCGGCGAAAAGAAAGATATGTCCGGCGCTGTTTTTCGCCGAAAGGACGCCCGTTTCCTCCTGGATATCGGTTAAATATTCCGCGAATACGCCCCGGACGTCGTCCGGAAGTTCGGATGGCTCGGCGACGAAATCCAAAACGATCAGTTTGCGGCCGTCGGGCGCGTACCTGGCCGAAGCGGCGACCGTCCCAGCGGCGAATTTCCAGAAGTCTGGGGCCAAGATCTCGGACTCTTCTTGGGCGGCGAGGTTCCCTCTGATGAACCGGACGGAGTTCCGGAGAAGTCCGTTCGGCGGAAGAGCGGACCAGGGGCCGACGTTTGCGGCGAGCGATAAGGACGTCGCCCCCGCGGCCGCGAGTTTTCGGGACAGAAGACGGGCGAACGCGGTGATGTCCGCCTCGCCGGTCCCGAAGCCGATGATGTTGACGTAATACGAGCCCGCGGCGAGCGAGGCCTGCGATTCCGAGATCCAATTCGGAATCCCGCCGATGTCGATCGCCTTTTCGCCGCCGCCGCGGCGAATCGAGAAGATTCCGTAGGCGTCGAGCGGGGAGCCCATCCGGTAAAGGTCGACCGTGACTTCCCGGACGCTCTCGCCTTCGCCCTTTTTGTACCTGCCGACGTCGACCCGCCGGAAATCGTACTGGAGGAAAATCTCGGAACCGCCGTTGATATAGCCGTACAACCCTTCGCGTTCGTAGTTTTCGAACGGGCCGCCCGACGCCCATCCGGGAAGCTCGGAAGGGGAGGGCAGAAGCCGCGCGGCGCCGGGGTCTTGAGCTGGGGCGATCCCGCCTGCGAAATAGAAGGCAAAAACGAAGAGAGATCGTTTCCTGAAACGATCTCTCTTTTGCATTTCAACCGAGGGCGATCGCTCTGAGATCGATTTTTTCGCGCAACGCCACGCCCAGGCCGAGGCCTGCGGCGAGGTCGAGGTACTCCCGGTTTCGGGCGTTGTCGAATTCCTGGACCCCGCGTTCGATCCGGACCTTGACCAGATATTCGTGGGCGACGGCGTCGACGGCCACGGGATCGGTCCCGAACATCATCAGGTTGGCGTCATAGACGAACTGCGGGCTCGCCCCGGGGCCTTTATCGTATTGAGCCTGAAGGGCGTCGACGATATTGAGAACGACCTTATCGCGGAGATAGGGAAAGCCGTTCGGCTCGGCCACCGACTTCGCCCAGATTTTGTGGAGCCGCGAGGTATTGCTGATCGATCCGTAGGAGAGGTTTTTCAGGCAGAGGGTCACCGTCCCGCCCGAGTTTTTCAGGATCGGGACGTTGATGATCTTTGTGACCTTCTGGGTCACGACCTTGGTGAAATACGATTCCTTTCCCTGGTTGATCATCGCCGCAAGGAGGTTTTTGTTGTAGGGCATCTCCAGGTCGGCAAAGTAGAATTTCGCCTCCCGGTCGATGTTGTCCTTGGCCCACAGCTCGCCCTTTTCGTCGTAGAACTCGTTGTTGGGTCCGCGCATTTCCGTCCCGGCGAGGGCGATGCCGGGGAACCGCTCGGCTGTGAAGCCGGCGTCGGGCATCTGGTGGAGGCGGCGGTCCCAGATGACGATGTTCGACTTCGGGACGCCTGCGGCCGTGAGGCCGGCGATGATGACGTCTACGACTTCGGGCTTTGTGGAGATCGTCTTCCCGCCGATGGGATTGATTTTGATCCCGACGATATCCTTCGGCGAAACGAACAGGGACCAGGCCTTGGTCATTTCGGACTCGCCGGTGAGTTCGGTCATTCCGCGCTCGACGGCCGACTTGACTCGTCCGGCATCGATCTTCCCGTCGGCGGCGACCTTGCCTGTATCGAGCTTCACGACCCGGCCCGGGAATTTACCCGGCATCGAGTCCTTTGTCCGGGGAATGGCCTTGATCTCGTCGACGTTGGTTTTGATGTCGACGGGCTGCTGGGCCGGGGGCTTATGTTCGGCGGGTTTATCCTGCCCGGGCAAAGAGCGGGTGAGGGCGAGTCCGGCCGCGCCCGCCGCCCCGGCGGCTCCCAGCCTGAAAAATCCGCGCCGGCTGACGGCGTCGGGGATGTTGGCGTTCTTTTCACCGGTGAGTTCGAGGATTTCGTCGTGGTCCATAGTCTCTCCTTTCGAAGATTGACGCGTCTACCCTAGCAGGAGCGCTGCCGCGAAGTCAAACGCCTAACGCTCCGACCGTAGGACGGTTCTTATCGCTGGAAAGCGTTACCGCGTAGCGCGGCCATATCCCAATTGCACGAAAATCTGAATTCTGATATTCTGAAATCTGAATTATATTCAAGGAGTCGTGAGGGCCATGGACGACATGAAGCCTTATTCCGCGGAAGTTAAGTCGCGGGGTCAACTGACGATTCCCAAGAGAGTCCGAGAGGCGGGCTATTTGGAGGAAGGACAAAGTGTCTCGATCATCCCCATCGGCGACTCTCTGCTCGTCACTCCGAAGACCCTGAAACTCGAGGACGCTCGGCGCGAACTTCGCCGGATCATGAAAGCTTCGGGCGTCTCTCTCGAAGAGCTCTTGGACGGGTTGGGTGAGGAGCGGGACCGTTTTTATCGCGAAACCTATGGGCGAAAAAAAACTTAAAGTCTTCCTCGACTCGAATATCTTCATCTCCGGCCTGTTTTCGGAGAAAGGCGCTCAGCGGCTGATCCTTGATATTTTGAGCCTCGGGCTTCCCCCTTTGGCGGCCGTCACCGGGGCTTACAATATCGCCGAAGTTGAACGAAACCTACGAGCGAAACTGCCGGAAGCTCTTCCTGTTTTTCAATCGATATTTTCGGCGCTGAAAATGGACATCATCCCGGTCCCGTCCGCACAAGACTTGAGGCCTTGGGCGGGAGTGACCGCCGATAAAGACCTCCCTGTTCTTGTCTCAGCGATTCAGGCCAAGGCGGACGTCCTCGTCACCGGTGATAAAAAAGACCTCTTGAAGTTGAAAACCGCCGACCTGCCGCTTCGTATCGCCTCTCCATCCGAGTTCTTGGATGAAATTCTTCCTCGTTTTTTGAAAGAGCATCTTCTCTAGGATTTCGAACGGAAGGAACGCTCTTTTCTTGCCGTTTGGAATTCCTCGAAAGAAAACGCGAAGTCCGGACAAGGTGAAGCCCGGCCGACCCGGAGTCCGGCCCCATTGTACCCGTTCCGGAGAACGAGTTGTCACGAAAATGTCATTGCCATTGGATTTATGTCCCCCATATCTGATATACATATAGGGACGTAGGGGAGATGCGATGACCCGTCGCCTGACCGTCTTTGTCTCGATCGGCTGGATGCTCGCCGCCGCCGCGTTCGCCCAAAACCCTCCGCGTCAGCTCAAGGACTTTTCCCAGATCCTGACCGCGCTCAAAGCCGGAGCTCCGGTCCGGGCCGTTTTCCATTACAAGGACATGAAGCTCTTCATCAATAACAAGGAGGAGAAGACGATTCCCGACGCCGTCGGGGGGATGGATGTCGGCGCCTTCGAATATTTTGCCCCGGGATCCATCGGCAATAAAGAGGGGTTCGTCACCTTCTCCCATACTCAGCTCATCAAGCACCCCCGCTACGGGACAGTCCTGAATTATGTGAAGGTTTCGGTCTATGAAACGAACAAGGTCCGGATCGTGGCCCAGTACCTGGTCCCGAACACGTACGCGGTGAAGATGGACGAGGTTTTCGACTCTGAGGTCAACAACGGGTCCAGCGGCGCCGGGACCTTTTTCTACCTGATCGAGTAATGGCCCGACGATGACCGAAGCATCCATAATCCTGCCCGCGACCCTCGGGGGGGTCGAGCGGGCGCGCGCCTTCGTCAAGGAGACCGTCGCCGCCGTCCCGTTCTCCGAGGAGCATCTTTTTCAGCTCGAGCTCATCGTCACCGAGCTTTGCGTCAATATCGCCCGGTACGGCTATCCCGACGGCCCGGGGAACATGACTCTCCGGGTCTGGGACGACGGCGACGCCGTCTTCGTCGAATTCGCCGATGGGGGGCGCCCCTTCGATCCGAGGACCTCTCCCGCGCCGACGCTGGAGAGGCTGATCCGGGGGGAGAGGAAAGGCGGCCTGGGAATTTACCTTGCCCGCCGGCTTTCAGACACCTTCGATTACCGGCGCGAGGACGGGAAAAACATCGTCACCGTTTCGAAGAAAAAACCGGCCTGATTGCCCGCGGGAAGGCTAATAAAGGGTTTGGGCTTCCCCATCGGCCTTGATCTTGGCCTCGAAACTCGCGACTTGGAGGTCCCGGCGGATGAGGCAGGCTTTGATCTCTTCGTCCGTGAGATATTCGCCCACGGCCGCTTTGAGTCCCGCGTAATCGAGATTTTTGAGCTTTTCCCACAGATTCCGGGGCAGATAATGGACGGACCAGTCGCCTTCCCGGCGCTTTTCATGGTAGATCAGTTTGTCCGTGAACTTCGGGGACGTCCGGAACGACCGGGAATGGTCGATGAGATACATCCGCCAATCTTCCGTGATCAGGATATTGTTGGCGTGGCGGTCTTCGTTGGCGATCAGGTTGTCGAAGGCGCGTTGGAGGTGAACGGCCCGGTTCCACTTGACCCCGGTCAATCCGGTCGGGGGCTGGATTCGTTTATCGTCTAACATCACCCGGTAGGCCATTTTGCTTTCGACCCAGGCTTGGAGCGAACCGCGGTTTTCTTTGAACCTTCGTTCGATGGTGACGGGGACCATGTTCACGCCCAGAAGCCGATCGATGCGGTAGGCCGCGATCTCCCATTTCCAGCCTTCCATGAAACCGCCCATCCGGCCTTCAGGATTCTTCCAGGCGCCGTCCCGGATCACTCCTCCCTTTTCCAGGGTGAGCCGCCAGGGATTCGTGACCGCCCTGATGCCCTCGATCCGCCGTTCCTTGACGATCGCCGCCGTAGCCAGAAACTCCTCCCATTCCTTGTCCTTGGCAATCTCTTCGGATAGGATCTGCGGCCGGACCGCGCCGGCAGCGGCGAGCGCGACCGCCGCGGCGAAAAAGACGAGCCCCGGTCTTTTCATGTCCTTTCCTCCTTCGGCGGATCATAGAGGACCTTGTCCTCGCCGTCGCGCCGAATAAGGTCTTCGACTTCTCGGACGATCAGGTCCCGGCGAGCCAGGCCGGCGTCGATTTCCGGCTTGGTCAGATAGGGACGGACGGCCTCCCGGACCGCGCCCGCCTCGAGGGCTTTGAGTTTCTCGAAGAAGGCTTTGGGCAGGGGCGCCAGAGGATAGGGATTGCCTTCAGGGGCCCGGAGCAGACCGCCGGCGCCGAAGACGAGCCGTTCCGTATACGGCTTCTTGGTCCGGAACGACCGGGAATGGTCGATGAGCAGCATCCGCCAATCCTCGGTGACGAGGATGTTGTTGGCGTTGCGGTCTTCATTGGCGATGAGGCAGTCGAAGGCGCGCTGGAGGAAGGCCATCCGGTTCCAGGCCGGCATTTTGTCCGCCGGGACGCCCGTTCCGCCGCCCGTCCTTCGTTTGAGGCTCGCGGTGTTGTCGATCCAAAGCTGGAGGGAGCCCTTTTCCCCGGCCACCCGCCGCTCGACCGTCGGCGGGATCATCCCGAGATCCAGGAGCTTGTCCAATCGGTAGGCGGCGATTTCGAAACGCCAGGTGTCGACGACGCCCCCTTCGGTGCTGTCGATATTTTTCCAGAGGCCGAATCGGGCTTGGCCGGCCTTCTCGAGAGCGAGTTTTTGGGGCCGGGTCGTCGCGTCCGGACCGCCGAGCTGCTCCGAACCCGTGATTTTCGCGCTTTTCAGGAATTCCTCCCAGGCCGCGTTCCCGGCGGTTTCGGTGGGGAGAAATTGGGCGGGCCCGCTTCCCAAGAACAGGAAGAAGAGGGCCGTGCCGACGAGAACGGAGTGGACAGGAGTTCGCTTTCTAGGGTTCATAGAGGACGTTCACCTCCCCATTCCGTTTGATCATCTCGGCGATCTCGTCGAGAATGAGCTGTCGCCTCGCGACAACGGCCTTGATCTCTTTTTCGTTCAGGAAGGGTCCGACGGCGCCCTTCACCGCTTCGATCGTCAAGCCCCGAATTTTCTCCAGCATCGTCCGGGGAACCTGGCGGATAAGGATCGGTTCGGTGCTCCCGTCCTCTTTCTTCCGCATTTTGAGCCCGTTCAGGCCGAACATGAGCCGTTTGGTATTCTCGCGATCGGACCGGAACGCCCGGGAATGGTCGATGAGAATCATCCTCCAGTCGTCGGTGTAACGGACGTTTTCCTGGGTTCGGTCGTCGTTGGCGATCAGGCAATCCCAGAACCGGGCGAGGAATTTCATTTTCTCGGTGCGATCCAGGGCGTCGTCCGGGATTCGAACGCCTTGCTCCTGCAGGTCCAGGAGACTGTACTTGTTGTCCGCCCAGAGCGACAGCGCCCCCGGTTTTCCCTCGAATTCCCGCTCGACACAGGGAGGGACCATGTTCAAGCCGAGGAGCTTGTCGAGGCGGTAAGCGGCCACTTCGTAGCGCCATTCGTCGTCCACGCCCAGAGGCGAGCCTGAAATCTTCTTCCAAGCCGCGCTTTTTTCGACGTCGCCCTTCCGGAGGAGAAATTTCTTGGGCGCGGTCACGCCGACCCCGATCGGTTTCGATTCGACGATCTCGGCCGTCTTGAGAAAATCCTCCCAGAATTCCCGCTGGGCGATCTCGTCGGCCTTGAACTGCGCAAAGACGGTCCCGGCCGTGAAGACGAGAACCGCCGCGGCCAGTCCGACCCGGCCGATCGCTCTTTCCGGAGATTTTTTCATGAGGTTGTCCTCCTTCCCGGTAAGGCTATTGTAGGACCGGCCGTCCGAAAAATCAACCCATTCGACTTCCCGGTCCTGCCGGCTTTGCCGGCACTGCCAAGGGCGGTGGCAAGGCCGGGGCCGGGCTTCCCAGTCCCGGTCCTGCCGGCTTTGCCAGCACTGCCAAGGGCGGTGGCAAGG
>Ga0315288_10008394_pt1 | contig 13037 bp, 14 predicted proteins | sample YL17G11_20_MG_FD_203454 | JGI IMG/M metagenome (GOLD analysis project Ga0315288, IMG submission 203454) | Sediment microbial communities from Yellowstone Lake, YNP, Wyoming, USA - YL17G11_20 | ecosystem: Environmental > Aquatic > Freshwater > Lake > Sediment | place: USA: Wyoming | collected...
CTGCTCAGTCACAGTCTGGATGGCTTCTTCAACGGCCCGGAGCTTCTCCTCGATCTGGGCCGCATCGGAAATGGTCTTGTCGGTGCTGGCATTGAGTGTAGGCAGCTTCTGCTGTTCGCTGAACACGCGCATGGCATTTTCGATGCCGGAGAGATCTCCCTGACACTGTGCGAGCTGTTGCTGGACAAATCCCTTTGTTTGCGAGGCGTGCAGCTTCTTACCGCGAATCGAGAACTCCTTGTACGCCACGGCCATGGCATTGGCTACGTCGCGCGCGCGCTTCGGGTCGCCCGACACGGCAAAAATGTTGATGATGTTGGTGGTACCCGCAGCCTGCGTAAGGATGCTGCCGCGAAGCCCGGAGAGCACTCCCATGGTCGCATCGTCGGTGGGGAGGGCGTCGTCGCCGAGTGAGTCGGGTAGCATGCCCAGAATCCTTGCCGCGCGCAGGAGCACGGGAAAACTCGTAATGACCATGGCCTGCGTTTCGATGTTGTCCCAGCCGCCGTACATGGCCTCCATGCCCAGGCCCATCGCGCTGTTGCGGTCAACCTTGACAGTCGCGATTGCCTGAAACGATGGTGGCTTCATGCGGGCAAACATGATGCTGAAGCCGGCGGCCAGAAACACCGTGAGAACCACAATCTTGTAGCGCTTGCGGAATATGCGTTCGTAGTCGGCGATCTGAAAATCGTACTGCGGCATGAACTCCGTCCTGTTTCTGCTACTTGAAGTTGCGTGTGAAATAGTACCAGGGCACCAGTTGGCTGACGACTGTCATGACCTCGCCGAAGTTCGTGTAGAAGCGGCGCGGCACGAACACAACGTCCTGATCCTGCATCACCAGGTTGTTGGCCATCTGGCCTTTGCGCATAATGTCGTTGGTGTTGATCGAGATCATGCCGACCTTTGTGTCGTACACGCGAATGATCTTGATCGATCGCAGATAGGCGTTGGAGGCGCACCCGCCCGCCGCAGCCAGCACATCGAGCAGGCGATCGCCCTCTTTGAGCGGCTTGACGCCGGTTGCCCCTACTTCGCCGAACACGTACACATGCGGTTCGTAGGCTCGTTTGACAATTGACATTTCGCACAACGGCGTCACCACGTAGGCGCCCAGCGCGGTCTCGATGCCCCTCTGCGCTTCGGAGAGCGTCTGGCCCACCACCTCGATGCGGCCCATGGGCAGCAGCACGATGGCGCCGTCTTCATCCACGCGTTTGACTTCTGCGCGCTTCTCCTGACTTACGGGGAGTTTCTCGTAGATTGCGATGTCAAGCACGTCTCCGGGAAGAATGATGTCGGCCTTGAGTCGCGCGTTGGCAATGGTCTTGAGTTTGTCGGCCTTGGGGCCTGCTGCCATCTTGACAAAATCGTCGCGGCTCAGCTCCTGCACGGCTTCGTCGGTGGAGGCGGGAGTTGACTTTGCGGCTGTGCGAGGGGCGCATGACAGGCACGCAAGCGCGGCCAGTGCGCCGGTACACGTCGCCAGCAGCCGCAAACTCGTGCGTCTGTCAGGTATGGAGGGTCTCATCGGTACCTCGGTTGGTCTCTGGCGCCCGCTATCCATTGTATCGGTCCTCCACCGCAATTCTTCACCTAATGCCCCGATTCTGAGCGGAATCGCGGGGAATCCTCACTGCTCACTTCAGGTTTGCGGGCGCAACAGTCGGTAGCTCAGCGCGATAGCCCGTGGGGCAGCCTGTGCCTGTTGGTGGCGTTGCTACGGATGAATCATACCATGGATGGGTTTGCCGTGGCAACAGCGGAGTCGGATATGGAAATGGTGACGGAGATAAGAGAATAAGTATATTCCCCCCATGTCGCGCAGAGCACGCCTATTCATTCCCGGATGCTTCTACCATGTCATGGCACGGGGCATTGAGGGCAGGGACATCTTCGGAACCGATGATGACAGGACTGCCTTTCTGTCGCTCATGTCAAGCAATCTCCTGCGCGTTGGTTACAAGTGCTACGCATGGGCGCTGATGACCAACCACTATCATCTTGTACTACGGGCCTCTGATCGCCATCTGGCGGAGCTGATGCGTCCCTTGAATGCCGACTACGCCCGAACCTACGGCGAGCGGCACGGGCGCAGGGGCTATCTCTTTCAGGATCGATACAAATCGGTCGTCACGCAGGATCAGCGATACGTGGAGGAACTGATACGGTACGTGCATCTGAACCCCCTGCGCGCGGGCATATGCAGGGATATCGGGGCCTTGGACAGGTATCCCTGGACCGGGCACAGCGCGCTGATGGGGAGCGTCACAAGGGATTTCCAGGATACGGCGGCAGTCCTCCGCAGATTCGGGCAATCCACAGAAGAGGGTCGAGCGGCATATCGCCGGTTCGTCGGTGACGGAGACGGCACAGATGCCACGGTTGACGCGGTTCGGGTGGTCAATCGGGGCACGCAATCGGCCACGAAACCCGCAACGTGGGTGATCGGTGACAGGGACTTTGTGAAGCATGCGATTGAGACGGATCGGTGCCGGCGCATTACCGTGAAGAAATGGGCGGCCACCGGCCAGACGCTCGATGACCTTCGCGGCGCGGTCGCGCAGAGCTACGGTCTGGATCGCGAAGCGTTGCTTCACCGCAGCCGACTGTCCGAGGTGGCTGACGCGCGAAAGGTACTGGCGTACGTGGGACATCGCGAACTGGGCTTCACTGTTGCCGAGATCGGTCGGTATCTCTCGATCTCCGGCCCGGCAGTGTCGCAGATGCTGAGAGACGGGGGCCGGCTGGCGAAGGACAGGCGGATTCTTTTCTTGTAGTCTTGTCTCCGTCACCTATATGCCCGCAGGATGGCGCAACCAGAACAGATGGGAAAGTGGGTGCCGGGCAATCGTGGACTGGTACCGCAGATTGCCGCAAGAGCATGTATTTTATCCTTGCAGGAGATCCCCCCACTATCAAGGAGGCGCGACCATGCGCTCGACGGACATCCCGATACTATCGGAGTTGAGCACGCCCGAAAAAATCCTGCTGGTTGAGGATCTGTGGGATGACATCACTTGCGACGAAGCACATATCGATGTGCCTGAGAGTCACAAGAAGGAATTGGACAGAAGACTTGAACGTCATCTCAAGAGTCCCGGCAGGCTGCTCTCGCTTGAGGAACTTCAAACGCGCGTTGCCGCACGCAAATGACCTACACGCTTTCTTTTCGACCAGAGATCGAAGACGACGTGGTGGCCGGATACGTTTGGTACGAGGAGAAGGCCGAAGGACTCGGAGAGGCATTCATCCGGCGGTAGCTTGACGGAAGACACAACCGACTGCGCGCAGGACCCTGCGCGCCAGATCTCCGCCTATCACGACTCCGCAATCCGCGTGAAGCATGCGAGATCGATCGACTCACGTCCGGTGTGGTCAGCCAATTGAGTCGATTTTGCCATGCTATTGACTCAATTGACTCAACAATGTATCCTGTGAGTCGATACTGTGAGCCGTTTTCCACGGAGGTATGGCATGGCCCGATATGCGGAAAGCGAGTCTTCGGTACTCGAATTGAAACGGGAAATTCCGGAGAACAACCAGATTGTCAAATCGGTTGTGGGGTTCTGCAATATGCATGGCGGTCGAATCATTCTCGGAGTGGGCAATGACGGTGAAGTTGTCGGTGTTGAGCAAGACCGCCCGCAACAAACGGCGTAAAACGCACGACCGGCCGAAGCGCAAGCTGGTACTCCACGCAGTCGCCCATGCCCCCGTACAGGTTGCCGAATCCCGGTCCAATAACTATCATCAGGCAACCACAAGGTCACCGGTATGGACGACCAGTGACTCGCGCGCAAGGCGCACAGCTTCCGCGATGGCCTCTCTGGTGAGAGCGCCACGCCATTCTTCGATGATGGCATCCCAATCCATACCGTCGCCGACCTACGCAAGAACATCAGCGACCAGAATCCTTGTACCCCGGAAAACCGGTTTGCTGCGAAAACATACACGCACCGCATATCGCTTGCGAGAGCCGGGGAGCATTCGCGATTCCGCTCGGGCGTTCGCGTTTCCACCCTCATATCAAGGTATGCTTGATATTGTTGCCGTTCTCCGCCATTTCATCCTCAGGCAAAACCCACCAGTGAGATGACCGCATCGGATTTTGAGATATGCCCAGCAAGCATTTCCCGTACGTGCCGGTAGTCGGGAGGGAAACTATCCTGGACAAGGGGGAATATGTCCTTTGCGAGCAAGACTTCACTGACAGCTTGCCGGAAGGTGCGCAGCTCGGTTGAAACAGCGCTGATGAAAATGGTTGGGCGTTCAGCCATGTTGCTCCTTTGCATTTACCAGTTCACCGCAACTTCCACCGCATCATCCAACTCCTCCCTCCTGCGCCAATAGCCGCATTTCTCGATGATTGCGTGGGACTTGAGGAGTTCCTGTTTGTTGTGGAAAAGGCGCGCACGATGGAGATGGACATCCGCGAGATGGAGAGGCATGGAACCGCGCTCGGCGATTTGGAAGGCTTCGTCGAGGTCGGCGCGGGAGCCGGGGATGTCGTTTTCGAGAGAATGCAGCCATGCGCGGGTGAGAAGGCCGCGGGGGAGATCGTCTTGCTGGCCCGCAGCGCGAAGACCGTTTACCGCGGCGTTGATGTTGCCGATTGCCGATTCTCTATGCACGCGATTGGACGCGTCAAGGATCGAGAGATAGAGCGCGGCACGACCGAGAATGAGGTGATCGAGGGCGATGTCGAGGAGCCAGCTATTTCTTTCTGCAATCGCAATGGTTTGCATAGCGCGCATTTCAACTTCCCGGCAAACCGATACCAACTCCGCCCTTTACTGATAGGTATTTTGATTCTTCGGGAGGGGATGCCTCGATTCTGGGGTGATCTCTGCGAAAGCCCTGATTCCCGGCCTTCTCCCCGTCCCCTGCCCCACCTTGGCCGTCTCCGCACCTGCCGGCAACAAGGGTGAATATAGCCAATCTCGCTCGTTTCTGTCAAACTTGGCAAAGCGAATGACGTGGCTTTTGGGGCAAGTCTCAAGAAACGGGGTGCATCAGGCGCATTCTCGATCGAAGCGGTGCACTGAGCCCAGCCGAAGTGAAGCCGTAGTCGAGCGGGACTTCACTTCGACCCGGCTCAGTGCAGGCTTCGGGCTCTGGCGGCGGCTTCTCGCCTGGCGGGTGGCGCATTGGCTGGTGCAACCGGGTTGGCTTGACGCAAGCCACGGTTCTTGTTCGAGTACCATCCACAGAACCTGAACCGGTGTTCTCCTTTGTCATGAATCTGCTGCGTGACTTCGGCGAGAAAATTGAGCGGCTGGACAATGCAGTAGAGCCCAGGATATCACTCCGTGGAACCGTTCTCGGGTGCCGATCCCTGGTCGCACACCGCGTCTCCCCACGCAACAGGTACCGTCCTCGGCTTCAAGTACTCCTTGCGGGGGTCCAACATGCCGGTGAGCCCCATGACCGAAACTCGCTCGCCAACTCGTCTTCCTCGCACCCGACGAGTATCTTTCTGTAAAATGGCGTCAGCGGTCGATAGTGGCGAGTTCCCGCTGTTGTGCGACCACGGGCCGATGCTCAGCCTTCCACAGGCGCGTAAGGACCGGCATCGGGGACCGCTCCGTTCTGCAGCAGTCACGTTCGAGCGACGTGGCTCGCACCGCAGCCGCGACTTCGGGGATCCTCTCACGCTTTGGTCTCAGCGTCCAGAGCACCACCAGAAGGGATGCCTCGATGAAGAGAATCCCGATTTCCACATGATAGGCGTAGAGCATCCGGGCAGCCACGCTTGACACCGCCGGTATACGCATTTCGCCCGGTAACTCCGCGACCCCTGCGAGAGCCAAGGAGATGCCGTTGTTGACGCCGGCAAAGGATGCGAGAACCGATACCATGGCGCAGATCAGCATTGCGGTGAGGGCATCCCCTGCTGAGAAATCAAAATACCCATCAGTTCAATTTCGGGCAACGGTTTCTGCATACCAGAACGTAATCGTACTTCGTGCCTTGAGCCGCAGGACTCGGTGTTGGTATACGCCAATCAAAGGATGCCTCAATGCTCTCTGGCGCCCTTCTCTCAGCGGTGCTCACTCTCACCTCTGCTTCAGATACTACTATCAAGAGCGTTGACACCATGGTTGTCACCGCCCTCCGATTGCCCAAGACAGAGCATCTTCAAGTAGCCGCCGAGCAGCGGATCTCGGGTCTCACCGACAACATCAACCGTATCCTCTATCTTCAGCCCGGGGTCGACCGCGTGCCGGAGGCTGGATCAACGATCCTTATCAATGGCGCCGGACCGTATGACAATGCCTACTATGTCTATGGCATCCCGATGTTCGCACCGTCGCATTTCACCAACCACAGCTTCGCCGATCGCAGCGGAACAATTGTTTCATCGCTGAAGAGCGTCGGGCTGGCGACCAGCAATCTATCCGGCAGGTACCCGGAAGCAACCGGTGGAGTCGTGGAGCTTAAACCGGAAATCTACCGTCCGGCAGACACTCTGCTCCTGCGTCGTCCGGAGTTTGCGGTTGGTGTGGGCAGTCTGGACGTGGACCTGCAATTGTCACGTCCATCTCGGTTGCGGCGAGGCGACTTCTACGAGGTGTCGTGGAAGCAAGCGTGGCCATACAACATCGCCTGGCTCAATGGCGACCACCTGATAGGCGTGTCCACGAGCGATGCCCAACTGGGGAATGGTATCCCCTTTGCGTACGGCGACGTCGTCGCCTCGGCGAGCAACAGATCCCCCAAAGTCCATACTCGGGAACTGCTGTGGTTCGCCTACGACTCCTACATGACCGGTATCCCATGTCCGGTCCAGCCGTTCCTACCGTGGGGTTGCGCGGCCCTGAACGTAGAGGTGAATGATCCTGATGTGTTCATCCAGGAGGGCGGAGTAGGTGCAACACACCAAGTCGTGTACGAGGGCAAGCGGGTTGGGTCGGCGATCCCCCTCAAGACGGTGTCTCGGACAGGTGGGTCGGCCTTCGTGCGAACCGGAATTCGGCAGATCGGACGACTGGCGATTCGTGGCTCAACTCGTCTCGACGGACTCTCTTGGTGGGGTACATGCGTTGAAAGGGAGACCAACACGCACCTCCGGAGTGTCCGGGGCAACGAACTGGTTGTCTCGCTTCAAGGCGAGGCGACCCATTCGATTGGCGCACTGATCTACGGACTCAATCTGCTGGGTGTGGTCGCCGGTACGCCCGTTGTCGGATATGTTGATCCTGGTGTATTCCTTCGTCTGAACTGGAGCAAGGTCGGGGTGGAGATCGATGGCGGTATATCCTCTTCGCGACCAGACATTCGCGGACTTCCGCAGCCAGAGTATCGCGGTACTATTGACAGAACATACGGAGGCAGTGCTGCACTTCGACTGAGTCCTCGGCCTTGGACGTCACTTGCAGCCTTGGGGTGCATTCGATACTCAGACAGTCGTCCGCAGATGTCTGATACCGCCACATTCCTGTGGTGGAACCCTTCGGGTGCCACACCAGTACTCTCTCGATCCATCAATCTTCAGTGGGATCTTCGTCTCAAGGATGTCGCAACTCTGCGCGTGGTACAGAACCTGAACAAATCTCGCCGCGAGCTTCCTGCGGGCGCCCAGGTGTATGAATGGGATCTCCCATGGTCCAGCAAGGCCATGCTCGGATTCAAGATGTTTGGGGGCCTGGGGAAGCTGTTCGTTACGGGACAGGTCTCCTCAGGGCTGCCATACCGCAAAGTGCACCAAGCTTCCGGCGTCCCGGTGTATGATGATAGGTACCATCGTGCGATAGTTTACAAACGCGTTGATGCCAAAGCCCAGTTCGGCCAGCCTACTCACGGGCACCGATATCTGACCCGCTACGATGCTTACGTGGACGTGACCAACGTGTTTGGATGGGTCAATGCCCGGGAGTACTACTGGGATCCTGACATGGCGCAGCACCCCATCTTGTTGCAGCCTCGGTTGGTCTCGCTGGGTCTGCGGCTGGGGTTCAGGTTGTAGTCGAACGGACGTGTTCCACTTCAGAAACTAACCGTCAAACCCGCGATCGGCAGAATCCCGTTAGCCCGGAAGTCACGGTACCCTCTTGCGGGATCCAGATAGCGTTCGACAACAGGAGTCTGGTTCAGTGCGTTCCATACCTCCAGGTAGGCGAAGAGGTTCCCCCACTTGCGGCTGACTCGGAAGGAATACCTGAGGCTTGTTGACACATACGGGTCGAGAAACCGGCTGTAGTAGGCGACACCGCCGTCGAGAACATACGAGAGACGCTGCTCGTCGTACTTTACCAGGCAATATGGTCTACCTCCGTTGAGGTCGACACGCAACGCAAGTCCATGGTGCTTAAGAAAATTGGTCCCGACCGTTACGCCAACCTTGCCGCGAGCGTTCCTCTCGTCATTGTACCACTTCGCATTCACATACCTGTTCTTGATTGAGAGGATTGAGGCGGTCGCGCCGTAGTAGAGCACGTCGAATTTTTTCTTCTGGAACTGCACCTCTGCTCCGTACGCGATCTTTCTGCCTACGGGATCCGGCAGATGCCACCCACCGGCACCATCGCTGGAGTATACGTAGTAGCGCTTCTGCTCAGGTTTGACGTAGGGGTATTCCCTGTCATAGTACTTTGCGTACCCCTCGAGTGAGAGAAAATGCTCCGCGGGAAACTGTCGGTCATACCCCAGTACGGCCTGCCAGTTACGTTGTAGACGGGCCCGAGTCAGCAGTGAATGGTCCAGCGGTCCCCGATTGGGGTCTGCGGCGACGACCTCTGCGATCAGTCCAGACACCTCAGTCGGGAACTGATGGTACAGCCCCGCGCTCGCCGAGACTGATCCCACGAAGGGGACGTCGATCCGAAATCCAAGCCGGGGGGATATGCCGTAGTCGGCCATAGCGCTGAAGTAGTCGCCTCTGACTCCAGCTACCACCTTGAGGCTACCCCGCTGCAGGACATACTCAGCGTATCCGCCAAGCTGCTGTATGTCGATGTTTGAGTCCACCGAGAAGGGCACAGTTTGCCATGTGGATCCGTCCACGACCGCCCGATCAGCAGAGTCTGGGAAGTAATACTGGTAGCCGTATTCATGCCACGAGGACTCCCGCTTCACCATGAATCGTCGGTTGTGGGCCGATACCCCGGCATTGATCAGATCCTTCTCATTTGGAAAGAATGTGAAGTTCTCCTTCAGCCCAATTGACCAACGATTATCCTCCAGGCCGTTCAGGCGAGCCCTGCCATAGTCACCCGACCAGAGTCGCATCGTATCTGTTGGGAAGACAAGACTGTCCACACTCCGCTGGTTCCGGTTCCACTCAGATTGGTTCGAGATGACGGTATCCGTGGACAGCAAGCCGGAGAAGCCAAGCATGTCGTCGCGGGTCCTCTCGCTGCGCAGAGCAAAGACGAGAGCCGCTTCGCTCTTCCAGGTTGATCCACGGTGCTCCCACCCGAGGATCCCGCCCCCCTGGATCAGTCTCTGGTCGTGTGACGTTGGGAAGGGATAGCTCTGTTGGTTGGCCGGTTCATTGTATTTGTCGTATGCCCCAATGACCACGAGCCTCAGCACGCCACGCTGTGTCGGGCTGCATACCAGTTTCAGGACCGCGTCCCCATATCTGAACAGCCCCGATGGCGGAAGAAACACCTTCAGAACCCGCAGGTCAACGAACCGTGCGCCGGCAAGGTAGGAGGATGAGCGCGCGATTGGTCCTTCTGCGATGATGCCCAAACCGGACATGTTGAGATCGACTTCGTACTTCCGCTGCCTGGCTCCAGTGCGGAGCTCTGCCTCGACCACCGACGAGATCCGAGGTGGCATTGATGCCGGAAGAGATCCCGCATAGAAGTCCAATCCCGATATCAACCTGCTGTTGACGAATCCGACAGTGCCGCCAGACTTGGAAACCTGGGAGAAGTGGCTGGCGTTGTCCAGCTCAATCCCGTCTATCAAGTACGCGTTTTCCAAAGAATTTCCCCCCCGGACTACCAGGCTATTGTCGAAGTCGCTGCTGGTTCCAGCCATCGCGGACGGCAACGTCGCCAGCACGCGGTCCATATCATTCGCTGTTGCCGGGGTATTTGAAAGCTCAAAACTCGTCAGGCGCACGGCGGATGTGCTTTGCGATGGTCGTTTGCTCGAGAGTCTTCTCCCGACCACCGCCACTTTGTCGAGGTCGCGAATCTTCGAGCGCGACAATCGCAGTACGATGCACGGGTTGCGCCCGGAACCGACATACACCGTTGGTTCGACCAGGCTATCGTATCCGCGCGATGCCACAACAACGGAATAGATCCCCGGCACCACCGAATCGATAGTGCCGAACCCCTCTATATCGGTTCTACAGTTCCGGCCCGAAGGTAGAAGCTGAATCGCTGCGAAGTCGACCGGTTGGTCAGTTCTTCCGTCGACGATCTTGCAGGGCAGTTCCCCAGTGGTTGTTCGGAATTGTCCCGCTGACGCTGCGACCAAGCCAAGGACTATGACCATCATGCGCGGTCTCATATGGAGCCTTTCGACTGTTGTGGAGTAGCGTTTGATCCACGGCCCATCGCGAAGCGAGAGGCGAATACGGTGGACACTTACGGGTTCACGCCGATGGTTCGCCGAAGGCTGCAGTTCATGCTCGGTCGGGGTGCCTGTCACCCGCGCAAGCGTGCGCTTCATGCCTCGGGGAAGCGGCCCGCAAGGTTGCTCGTTGCCAGGCCCACACTCTTGAGCGAGGAGATCATGGTGCCGCTTCGGTCGGCGAAGCTGTGGTTGGTGAAGTGCGAGGGCGCGAACATGGGCACGCCATAGACGTAGAATGCATTGTCGTACGGGCCTCCGCCGTTGATGAGCAGCGTGGAACCCGCTTCGGGCACGCGGTCCACCCCGGGCTGCACGTACAGAACGCGGTTGACATTGTCGGTAATTCCGGAGATCTTCTCCTCCGAACTGATCTGGACGCGTTCCTGTCGCGGCGCACGGGGCGCGGTCACGTGCATGCTGTCCAGCGTTTGGATCGCGGTGTCGGGAGTGGGGGCGGCGGAGACGAGAACGGCCAGGAGGTGCGAGACGTACATTGCGGGGATTCCCTATCTGTCGGGGATGGGGGCGGGCGCTTCTCAATCGCTCGTTTGTCATGATTACGCACGGGAATGCAGAATCTGCATTGCAGGTGACGCGATTGGATCGCACGTTCATGTGCGGGCTGTGGGCGGGCGACTCCACGAGATGCGAGGCACGCGACCCGTGAATGCCGGCTTTGGAGGAACGCGCGCAGTGAGTCTTCTGTGAGCCAGTCGCTGATGGTACTGGTCTTCGGACTTCGCACGCGTCTCGGAACCGTCAGGACCGACCCTCCGCGCCAGATCTCCGTCTATCGCGACTCCGCAATCCGCGTGAAGCATGCGAGATCGATCGACTCACGTCCGGTGTGGTCAGCCAATTGAGTCGATTTTACCATGCTATTGACTCAATTGACTCAACAATGTATCTTGTGAGTCGATGATGTGAGCGGTTTTCCACGGAGGTATGGCATGGCCCGATATGCGGAAAGCGAGTCTTCGGTACTCGAATTGAAACGGGAAATTCCGGAGAACAACCAGATTGTCAAGTCGGTTGTGGGGTTCTGCAATATGCATGGCGGTCGAATCATTCTCGGAGTGGGCAATGACGGTGAAGTAATCGGCGTTGAGGAACCGCAGGTTGAGGAACTGCTTGAGTATTTGCACAAAACGATCTATGAGAGCTGCACGCCGTCAATCATCCCCGACATATTCAGCCAGCGAGTCAATGACAAACTGGTTCTGGTCATACGGGTCTCTTCGGGCGGGAACAAGCCATACTTCATTCGCTCGTTGGGCATGGAGAAAGGAACCTATGTCCGCATGGGACGCAGCACCCTTCGGGCAGACGCCGCAACCATAGCCGATCTTCAGCGACAACACAGTGGCATTTCATACGACCGTGTACCCCTGTACAACGCCCCCAGCGATAGCATTGATCCCGTGCTGGTTGAACGATTTCTGAAGAACAGGACCCTGCGCGCCCCAGTACATGCTGGTTCCGCAGTCCTGCGGTCATACCACCTCATCGCCGAAGAACACACGAAGCCATATCCGACTGCGGCGGGCATCCTGCTCTTCTCCCGCCACGTCCACGAATGGTTTCCCGAGGCATTCATCATCTGCAGCAGGTTCAGGGGCACTTCAGGCAGGGATGCCACGTCCTCACGAGATTGCACGGGAACGCTTTTTGAGCAGTTCGATGCTTCCTACGCATTCGTTGTGGAGAATCTCAATCGGTCGTTTACAATAAAGGGGAAACGCCGCAAAGAGGTACTCGAATTGCCGCCGGTGGCGATTCGTGAAGTGCTCCTCAATGCTCTGGTGCATCGGAACTACGCTATTGCCGGCTCCATCAAGGTCGCGATATTCGACGATCGCATCGAAGTTTTCAGCCCGGGAGTGTTTCCGGGGCCGATTGATGTCAACAACCTGCTGTCTGGTATCACCTATATCCGAAACACGGCAATTGCCAAAGTGTTTCGGGAAGCCGGCTACATCGAGAAGCTGGGAAGCGGCTTCATTGCTCTTTTCGAGCTATACGATCGATGGGGACTTGAGCCGCCACGAGTCGTCGAAGGAGAGAACTTTGTCAAGTGCATTCTTCCCCGGACAAAACGAGAACCCGAGCATGACGCGATGACGCGCAGACTGCTGAATCTCTTCGATCGCGGTTCCGAAATCGCCATACGCGATGTGATCGCCGAGCTCAGAGTATCCCGGGCGACTGCTGGACGGTATCTGGCAGACCTTGAGTCGAAGGGTATGGTCGAAACACGGGGCAGCGGGCCCGCGACCAGATATATCCGCGGATAGCCCCCCGCGCTGCCTTGACAATGTCGACCAGATCGCGCCGGAACAACGGCTCGTTTCATGCGCTTCTTCCAGGCGCCGAGGCGTGGCGCTGGATGAGCCCCCTGGACTGGAGTGCGGTGAGGAAGGCACGCACGTCCCTCTCCGCGTCGCGGGGATCGCATCCGTCAAATTCGGCAACCACCCTGTCGCGGATCGTCGACA
>Ga0315288_10008395_pt1 | contig 13033 bp, 15 predicted proteins | sample YL17G11_20_MG_FD_203454 | JGI IMG/M metagenome (GOLD analysis project Ga0315288, IMG submission 203454) | Sediment microbial communities from Yellowstone Lake, YNP, Wyoming, USA - YL17G11_20 | ecosystem: Environmental > Aquatic > Freshwater > Lake > Sediment | place: USA: Wyoming | collected...
TTTCTCGTCAGGCTCCGCCCCTCTTTGCCTTGTAGGCGTCCGCGATGCCCTTGCCGGCCTTGCTGGCTGGTGTCGGAACTGCGCGCTTCATTCTGGGGTGAGCCCTTGCTCGGACGACGATCTTCGCCGGTGCGGGATCGGCCATCCGAGTTTCTCCGGTCTGCGGGTTGCGGACCTCTCTCTTGGGCTTACGGGGCTGATACGCTAGGCGTACCGTTCCGATGCCCGGAAGCGTGAAGTTCCTGCCCTGCGAGACCTCCGACTCGGCGATGTCCGCCAAGCACTTGAGAAGGTTCTTGGTCAGGGTTGGCTTCAAGCCCATTCTCTCCTCTACCTCGGCAGCGATGCCCGTGATAGTGAGAGGCTTCTGAGTTGTTGTTGCTACTGCCATGCGCCCTCCTTGTGTCGTGTTGTTAGCAGCCGCCACCCCACGGCCCTAGACCGGAACCGTTCATGAGGCGATGGGCTTGTCTGAGGTTCTTCACTGGATCGAACATCTGATTGATCCAGGACTTGGTTGCGTAACTGCCTGGCGCGGGGTCGTGTATTCCGTTGATCTGTGCCAGGCCGAATGAGCCACCGTGAGAGTCTCGCCAGTTGGCAGCTTTCGGATTGAACCCGGACTCGCGGCGAATGCACCTGATCATCGCCTCGGCTTTCCAGTTCTTCCCGAACTCCTTGTAGACCATCTGCTTTACCTGCAGCTGGTAGGCGTAGCTGACGCCGCCGTAGTTGTCGGCGGATGCTGCTTGCGCTGCGATAGCTGTGGTGGCCGCGATGGCCAACATGAGGGCTACCTTCTTCAGAGCACCATCTCCATTCTCTTGCTGTGCCGCCTCTCGCGACGGCTTGACACGTGCTCACGGCTCTATGATCCACAGATTGTGAATCGTTATCTGCCGCGTCGGCATCCAGCCCGGTTTCACCCCTGTTACTAACAGGAGATCATGGCCTAGACGCATCTTCCAGATTGCAGTGCGGAGCTTGGGATAGCGCCACCTGTCAACCCGGAGTCCGATCTGGTCAGTCTCGTCATCACCGACCATAACTACCCACTTGTCTAGATGGGGGTCCTGAATCTTCTTACCGTTGATCGTTCCCTTCTCCATGTCCAACTCGGCACCCTTGGCCTGGTTGAACTCGAAGAGGTCTCTCTCGTTGCGGGTGTAGACCGTACCCAGCCAGACTACGTCAATGTCCTCACCGCGCTCGTAGGGCAGATCAGCAGCTACATGGGTTGGCTTCGGTACACCCTTCAGTTTGCGTGTTCGTATCTCCTCCTTCACGTTGGCAATTGCGCGGTCTAGCCACAGAGCCCTAAACGGGTCGTCCGACTCTGCGAACTCTTTGATCTTGGTGACGGTGGCGGGTCCGACACCTGAAACTGCGAGTAGGTCGCTCCAGTCGTTCATGGCGTGTTCCTCGCGGTACGCCACGATCTTCGCTCCCATGATCAGCCCGATGCCCGGCACCTGCGAGAATCCTGCCTGAAGTCCGTGGCGCTCTGTGTCGCGCGTCCACTTGACTCCGCTGTACTTGGGATGCGGCGGTCGGATCTCTAGCTTGCGGCCAAACCGCTGCGTATCGCGCAGGAGTGTACGCTGCCGCTCATCGTCGCTGATGTTGAGAGAGCACTCAAAGAAGAGCTCCGGATGCATACGCTTGAAGTACATGGACTGACTCGCGATCATTGCGTATGCCACTGCATGAGCAGCATTGAAGGCATAGGACCCGGCTGTGATGCACATGCCCCAAATCTTCTTAGCGGTATCTTCGTCCATGTCATGGAGACGCTTTGCTCCGTCTCGGAACATTCCCCAGCGTCTGTTGAATTCTTGCTCGCCGATCTTGCGTGAGATAATGCGGCGAACTTCAGCGCGGTGCGTATGGTCGAACCCTCCGATCTCTCCTAGGATGCGTAGGATCTGCTCCTGATAAACTACCTGACCCTTGGTGGCGTCGCAGATATTTCCCATTGCGGGGTGTAGAGACTCGTACTTCGTACGTCCCCATTTGATGTCGATGTAGTCGTTGGCTGAACCATTGTGTAGCGGCCCGGGACGCGCCAAGGCAGTAACATCATACACCTCCTTGAAGCTGTCAGGTTGTAGGGCACCGTTCACATAGCGGCAGGCTCGACCCTCGAACTGGAAGATGCCGTTTACATCGTTCTCGCGGAAGCCCTGGATGATACGCGGGTCGTGGACGTCCAGGTCGTACAAGTCATCAAGAGACCATCCCAGCTCACGGCGCATCTGGTCAATAGCGGTGACGTTGCTGAGTCCCAGAAGGTCGAGCTTCAGAATTCCTTTTTGCTCCGCGTCGTACTTGTCCATGGAGATGACCTGGCGTAGCTCACCCTTGACTACCCGCTCGTAGATGGCACAAACTTCGGTAATTGGCCCGGTCGAAATAACGATGCCGGCTGAGTGCACTCCAAACCCTGCATAGTTACCCTCAAGGTCGAGAGCGGCACCAAGATCAGGGTACTTCTCGAAGACCTCTCGGGCTTGAGGGAACTGCTCTGCTGTATCTTCGAGAGTGGCCGAAGCACGAAGGTCACCTGAGCTCCTTTCAATGAGAACGTCCTTGATCTTGTCGACCTCCCAGGACGGAACCTTGAACACTCGCGCTGCTGCGTCAAGGCTATTCCTTCCCTTGTACTTGGTGAACGTTCCGACGCTGCTGACGCAGTCCTCGCCGTACTTGCCAGCGAGATAGGAGCGGATCTCCTCCCGTCTAGTCGAGTCAAAGTCAATGTCGATGTCCGGAAGATCCTCGCGGGTTATGTCGATGAATCGCTCGAAGATGAGGTCCTCAGGATACAACATTGGATTGACTTCTGTGATTCGGAGGAGCCAGCAGGCCAGTGAACCAGCAGAGCTACCCCTGGCGGGACCAACTCCGATGTCACTATCCTTAGCCCAACGTAGAACGTCGGCAACGATGAGGAAGTAGTCAATGAAGTCCTTCTGTTCGATGATGTTCATCTCATGCTTCAGACGTGCTTTGTACTCCCGCCGTAGTTCAAGCGGCAGCTTGTCGCAGCGCCGGTGTTTCCAGCCCTCTTCAAGCCACTTGTTCCAGACATCCTTGGAGGTCATCCCCGGAGGAGTCGGATAGCGGACCATAGGGAGGCTTGGGAGATCGACGTTACAGCGGTCGGCCACATCCCGTGTCGTGTACACGGCTTTCCGGGCCTGGGCCAGCGTGAGTCCGGTCGCCTGTAGCTTTCGGACGATCATGTTGTCTGACCAGGGTGGGCAGAGATTGGCACTGTAGCCCCACTCCCGCGCCATCTCTTCAACTGTGCGCCTCTCACCGGGCCGAAGGTTGTGAAGGATCTTCTGCATCTCCTTCTCCTCCGGCACCGTGTAGTGGCAGTCAAACGTCACAACGTAGGGTATCTTGAGCTCTTCTGCCATGCGGACTAGCAGAGGGTTTGCCTGGTTCGTCTTCTCGAGCTCAGGGAATGCCTGCACCTCGATGTAGTACGCATCCCCGAACGCCTGCTTGTACTGCCGAGCCAGCTTCTTAGCACGAGCGTAGCTGGCGTCCTCCTCCGCAATATGCTTGCCACCGACGAGAGCCGTGAAGAGTGCCGAGCTCTGGCAACCTGACAGGATGATGAGTCCGCTCTTGTGGCGTCTCAGCATCGCCTCGTCAGCGGTGGGCTCATAGTGAAACCCCTCCGCAAACGTCGCTGTCACCAGGCGCAGCAGGTTGCCATATCCCTGCTTGTTCTCAGCCAGGATGGTGAGGTGGTTTTTGCGCTGGGTGGCGTGCTCCCCGACTTCCCCGGCGTAGAGCTCAACCCCAAACAGCGGTTTGACGCCTGACTTCAGCGCTGCCTTCTCCAGCTGCACGTGCGACGAGATGTTCCCATGCTCTGTCATCGCCATCGCATTGAGCCCGATCTCTTCTGCTCGTCGCACGTGCGCGCTAGGAAGTTGATAGCCATCACCGTAGCTGAAGGTGCTGTGGTGGTGTAGGCTCGCGAAGACCATCTCTCGTGTCTTCTTGGGGACAGAGCGAGTGCGCTGTACCTTCCGAATGACGACAGGCGTATGGTGCCCGTCCTCGTGCCGGTGAACCGGAACGCGGATAGACAGGGCATCAAACCCTTCCTCCCTGCCGATGGTCTTTCGTGCCATTACTCGTCGTCTCCCATCGGACGGATGACGGCGTTGTCTAGCCACGCTTTCGCAACTTCCGCTTTCATCACGAGAGCGGCGTTCGAGAACTCGATGCTCACGACATCCTCATCCTCGACACCAATGAGCCAGCCTGGGAAATCCGGATCGGTGTACAGCGTGAACGTGTCAAGAGCGATCGGTCCCGAGAACTTGATAGTTGACTTCACAAGGTGTGAGACGCTGTGACTATTTGCACTCACGGAGTCACCGCCGGAGTCGTGTTGCTCGTCGGAACGACCGGCAGGCCCGATGTTGGACTCGTCGGGATGTAGATGACGGAGTTGTTCTTGCCCGACGTGGCGATCGCCTGCAACGCCTGCGTCATCTCGAACTGAACATACAGCGGGGTGAGCGTCTTGGCGATCTCGTCCTGTGCCTCCCGAATGCCGATCGAGTTCTGATACCTGATCTGCGCATGCTGTTTCGCGATCTTTACCCGCTGCTCCTGATTCTGGATCTGGATGGCGGACACCTTCACCTGGTTCTGCGCGTTCGCCCTCTTCTGGTACCGGGTGTACGTCGGGAACAGGAACATCAATGCTACGATTCCTGCCACTACCGCACCGGCCAGAAACAATACGCCACCGACTGATTGCTTGCTCATGGTGATCTCCTTGGATAGTAGGTGCTACACCTTTACAAGTTGGCTGAAGACAGCCATGTTACGCCATACAACTCCCATAATGAACGTGGCATAGATCTCCAGCTTCCAGTCTCCGGCCTGATGCTGGTAGTACGGGTTGGCGATGAGGTTGGCGATCGAGTTCTCAGTGAACGGGGTGTAGTGCTCGATCTCCTCAACGGCATTCTCGCAGAGAGCGTGAGGAACAACGATGTTGAGTACGCCATTTGTCTTGAGTACCCGCTCGCAATCTCTCAGGGTACGGATGACTGCTTGCGGAGTCAAGTGCTCAAAGAAACCGTGAGCCCAGATCCCCGCGACAGAGTCATCCCCGTAAGGGATGGTATACCTTTCCGCGTCCCAGCCGTTCTCAAGATCGAGCGGCACGCTGTCAGAGATCATCCGCTTGCCCGCTCCTAGGTTGAGTACCAGCCCGTCCGGCATGGGCAGAAGGTATGGGACCTCCCGCGCCCATGCCAAGTCAAACCATCGCTGAATATCAAGAGGGCTGATCTGATGATTGTATGCGGCAGCCCTCTTGTTGGCCCTATCTGCTAGCTCCCACTTGTCAGTCATTCTTCAGTCCCTTTCTGATTATCTGCTGGCTCATTGTGCGGGCCTCATCTGGCCCCACTGCTCTCCGGTCATGCCGGCTGTGGGATTGGCGAGCCACTCCATCGGCTCGATATCGTAGAACTTGCCCTGGTCAACGCGGTCACGGATAGAACATCCCCGGTCAAGACCGCTCTTGAAGGCACACTTCCCCATACGGTAGCAGATGGGCGTGAACGTATACGACTTGGGCTCTGTGATGATCTCCCACTGCCACTGATCGTTCACAACGTCGTGCTTGGAGTTAAGGTACAGACCAGCATGCTTCTGCATCGCGAGCATGATGCCCGTGAAGACCTTACGCCACTCGAACTGAGCCTGTGTGCACAGACGATTGCCTGCATGCTCGAACAACGCTCGTAGGTTCGTGTGGTAGATGATCCTCGTCGTGACCGCGTGCGGCAGGAGGCCACGAGCGTCTTCGGCAGGGATGCCGGCGTCTACCAGCTGGTTGTAGGCCTCGGCAATAGAGTTCACCGTCTTGTTCCAGATCTCCCAGGCAGGCTCACCCTGTAGACCTTCTGGCGGAGCGGCGATACTCGGGGGCAGAGCCGTCTCCTTTGCAAGACCGCGCTTGACGGCGAACCGTAGGGACTCCTGCACGTAGTAGGCTCCGACACGCTGCCGAACCATCTGGTGGGTGAATGACCGCGTAACGCCCTCAATCATGAACTTGATGTTGACACCCTCGAACGGAGTGTTGAGCGCGGTCTTGCTGAGCTCCTCCCAGGCCCAACGACGCTCTTCATCCGTGATCTCCTTCATGTCGTAGACCGGGTCTCCCCGGTACATACGCATGTCAGCCGCGCACGTTCCGAGAGGGTCGGCGGTGGCGGCCAAAATGCTGACCTTGGGTGTGATCTGGAGCATGGGCTGGGCCTCGAACATCGCATCGTCTGCCCAAACCATGATCTCCTTTGTGGGCTTACTGCTCATTGAACTCTCCTTTGATAATACGCAGAGCGAACACCGCGTAGTTGATAATGTCCTTGAGCTCCTCTGCCGCTGAGTCCTGGAACTCTTTGCGGGTTGTGACACCGTCGTCCCGGAGCTCGATCGAGCGAAGGATGCGGTCTGTCTTGATACGGATCTGCTGCATTTGGTCGACTGCCGGAAACTTCTTCCAAAGACCGTGGCGAGTGCGTTCACGATCAACGTGAACCGCGAATGTCTCGACAATGCAGTCCAGATACGCCTCCACATCGGGGATGGAGATCGTGCCCGTATCCCCAATATCTACGTATCCGTTCTCTTCAAACATCTCTACCCTTTCCAGAGTTCGTTGGCTACGTCGTGATACACGTTGTGTAACAAAACACCATGCTGCCACTTTGCCCAGCGGCCAACCCGTAGCGTCTCTGGCCAGCAGTCACAGTTGTTAGACACTGCCTTCCTTCCTTCAATAGCTCCCTCCATTGGCATGGTTGATTCGATGGAGCAGCGTCCACCGAGAATAGACCAGCGATACCATTCGTCTCCCGGTAGCCCGTTGTAGACTACGATCTCTCGCCCGTGCTCCTCAGGGGGAAGATCAAGCGGGACAATGAAATACGGAACGCCGTCAAACCAGTGCTCGACGTCCTGGCAGAGTTTTGGCTGCGGGATTGTTGTAATCACTATGTCGTAAGTGTCAATTATTGCGGGGACATCCCCAGCCAGGACTGACATAGGTGTGATCCGGTGCTCGTACCTCTCCCAGAGGGTGTCGTAGGCATTGTATACCGACCAGCTAGGGTACAGCCCACGATAGGCGTCCCAGCCGCACGCTCTCTCCGGGTCGCCATACACTTTGTTGGCATAGCCCTGTCGCGTTCCCAGACGGATGTACTCAACCGTGTAGTCAGGATAGTGCGGCGTCACACCAGGGATGCCTTCGTGCAGGTACTGGCTACCCGGTATGTATGACTTCTGCGGTACCGAGAGGATCTCAACGTTGTGACCAAGCTGCTCGGCAGCGTGAACCGCGATGAGACCGGCTGGTCCGCAGCCAAGGACAGCAATGTTCATGCTAGCTCCCTCAATAGTTGGTGCAGAGTTTGTTCGATGCGCAGGTCTGCGAGATCCTTTCGGACCATACGTGCCTCCCACAGAGTGTTGATTACAGTATTGGCCTCCTGTCTGCTGATATCAATGACTTCCTCCAGATCCTGGCGGCGGAACTTGGCCTGACTACGGAGGAATTTCGAAAGACCCGGACGCTGCGTGATGAACTCCCGGATCTCATCAACATTCTTCTTGGCTGCCTCTCCGTCGGCGATGCGCTCTTTGCTTCGCTCGGCGTATCCAAAGGTACCCATCGAGTAGAGGCGGTCGATGAATGCCACTGCGTCTACCACATGCTCAGGTTTAACGACAACGTTCTGGTAGGAGTCATCCGTGCTGAACAGACGAGCCGCAAGGGAAACAGCTGTTCGAGCGATCTTGAGACGGATGTTAGCCGCCTGAATCAGTGGTGGGTCTTCAACGTATCTTCCTCCCATGTCGTTTGCAGCGTCCAGAATTGTCTGCTCCGTATGCTCTGCCCAAACGACCTGATCAGGCTGCCGCGTCCAAACCCAGAGGATGAGAGTGTGGCAAGCAATAGATGAGTATTTGAGCGTTCCTCCCTGCGGCGGACGGTTGATGATGCTCGCCGGCACGTCTCCCTGTGAAACAGACATCGCAAGGTCGAAGCGCGCGATATCCTCGTTATTGCCGATGAGGGGACGTATAGCATCAACACCGTAGGTGAAGTCGTTCATGCGAGCGTTGCGCGGGTTGCTGAGCCAGAGCATACGTGCCCTTGCGTGGGCAGCCTCTGCTACAATCTTCGTGATACGGGCTACGCCAGAACCGCGCACGTCACTAAGGGAGGAGATGTCCTCATGGCTCAAGCCGCTTGCCTCATCCAGAACGACGAGTCTCCGGTCGTTCAGTGGCATGGCTCCCCAGGAGATCATCCAATCTCCTTTGCCTGATAGCTGCTGAGCCCCGCCGATGATACCGGCTACACTCGCCATCTCTCCTCCGATGATCTCCCCAACGCCATAGTGGTGAACCAGACCTGCTGCCGCCTCTGACTTGCCCGTTCTCGTGTCTCCGATGATGAGAGTGTCTAGCCAGCCGCGCGATTCAAAGCGGTGCGAGAAAGTGAACCCTAGCACGCTGTGGAACGTCAAGTCCATGAGGGCATGCATTTCTGGCCTACCGATGATATGCGTAACGTGTGCCGATAGCTGGTCAGAGATGTGGCGTAGTTTCCGAAGGGGACGGCGGGATGTTTGGAATACCTTCATCAGAGCGATCGCCTCTGGCGTAACCTCAAAGTGATCAACAGAGGTTTCGGTACGCTCCATTTCCCAGGCCAGGAATTCGTTTGTCTGCGTGCGAGGATCCGGGTAGAGAGCTCCGGTTATTTGCATCGTGTTGTTGGGCAGCGTATCGTGCCGTCCTACGGAGGTGATCTTGATGCCCTTGTAGCTGTCTGCCTTGCGTCCGTCTGCGGAGTCGAGAGAAGGTCGGGCAAGGAGGATCTCGACGGCCTGGTGCTTGGTCGCCTCAACAATCAGACGGGTGCACTTACTGCCTGGAACTCCGTACTCTCCAGCAATGTTTTGGACGACGGTGTTTTGGTTGACGTCCAGGAGGGCCAATATACGAGGATTGTTTGGTTGGATGACGTAACTAGCCTCTCCGCCGGCAGCGTTGAGGGGGCAGAAGTTGCACTTGGCCCCGACATCTCTGGTGCAGGAAAGGTTGACTGTATGGGGAACTGTATACCCAGGCTCTCTCCTCCCCTTGATTGTGACATCGATCTTGACAGACTCTCCGACCATACTAGCGTCGTATGAGTCAATGACCGATACCGTCTCGGGGTCTCGTGACTTCTTCTTTGGGCCATAGCGTTCCGCCTGTTCAAGCAATTCTTTGAAGTCTTCGGCGGTGTATTCGCGCCAGAAGTCTGTGAGGTCCTTGCCGTGTTTCTCGGAGACGGGGTACGGCAGCTTGATGGTGTAGACGTCTGCTATACGGTGCAGTGCTCGAGCTATCTTCTGGTTGGCAGCCACTCCCTTGCTATCGGCATCATGGGCTAGGTAGACGCGCATGCCCTTGAAGAGCTCTGACCACTCAGGTTTCCAGGTGTCTGCGGATGCTGTCCGCGTTATCATCGGAAAACCACGCTGAATTGTCGCTAACGTGTCCCATTCTCCCTCTCCGATAATGATGTAATCCTCTACCTCATCAAGTATAGAGAGGGGGTACAACTTAGGAGAACCCATCCCCGTTACTGACCTGATCTTAGGAATATTGATAGGAGGGCTGGGATTGTAGCGTCGCACATTCCAGAGTTCGCCCTCTGGTCCTCGCACGGGGATGGTGTAAACATGACGTCCGGAGTCCCAACCAATGTCGTATCTCTCTAGGGTCAGTGTGTTAATACCTCTGCCGTGTAGGTACTCAAGTCGCGTTTCATTGCTCAGGAGGCTACTCTGCCATCCTGCAACGTGCGCGTTGCTAACTGTCTCTGGCTTACCACTGCTACCGTTGCGACTCTTGTGAGCATGCCCGTTGAGGGATGCGGCGGAGGGAGGAGGAACCCAATCACTGTGCTTCTTGATCAGCCCCGAAACCCCACCTCCGCCGCAACCAGCGAAGCAGTACCACTCACCGGTCTCCACGTTCAGACTCATGCTACGCTTCTCATCTTCATGGAGGGGACAGAAGGCGTCCCATTCTCCGTTGGGCTTTGCGTCGCCGATGAGATACTGGCGCAGCTTGCGAATCTGTCCTTTGGTGACCGTCATCCGACGAAACTTACGATGCGTTTCCTGGTTGGTTTGAGCGAACGCGGGGAGGATCGTAATCCAGCATGACGTAGACCCTTTGTCGCATCGTCTTGAGAGACTTTGCAAACAATAGGGGCTCAACCCTGCACTTCCCGGCTCGGAAGTCCGCTATCACTTCTGACAGGCGCTCCGACTGATGGTAGGACCAATGCACCTGCTTACCACGCTTGGTCATTTCGCCATCGAGGTCTGCGAGCATCATGATCGTCGTTGCTAGAACCAGGTCGCTGTGCTCGAATGTTCCGTCAGCGGCCATGGCCTAGAACGGCGAGGCGTCGTCGGCCCGGAGAGCCGCAATCAGCTTCTCCTTTGTCTTGCGGCCTGTGACCTTGAGCTCGCGATCGCTGACTTCGGAGGTCAGCTCCTCGAGCTCCCATTCGTCGTAGTCGTCCTCGTACTCTGGTTCGGCCTCGTCGTCGTCCTCCGCGTCACCAGAAGCGGCCCATTCCTCGAGCGCGGTCACATACTTGCTCTTCGGACCCTTGACGGTGAGACCAGCTTCAGATGCGGCCTCCTTGAGTTCGCCGAGAGACATTGAGGAGTAGTCGACCGCGTCGTCCTCCGCGTCGTCCTCTTCCTCTTCCTCTTCCTCTTCCTCTTCCTCACCAGAAGCCGGACCGTTGTCGTCGCCCTCGAGAACCTCGATGAGCTTCTTCTTCGTCTTGCTGCCGGTGATGTTGCCCTCCAGACCGCGCTCTTCGACCTCGGCCTTGAGATCATCGAGGGACCAGGTGCTGTAATCCTCACCCTCACCCTCGCCCTCTTCCTCTTCGGCGTCATCCCCGTCGTCTGCGTCAGACGCGGAGAGGAATCTCTGCAGGCGGGCACGGTACTCGCCCTCCCACTCGCTCGCCGAGACTTTCACCTTCAACTTCTTGCCGACAAGCTTGTCGGTGTCGATGGTTCCCTTCGCCGGTAGCCCGACTGCGTCGGTGAGCTCGCGCACCTTCCAACGCGATGCCTCTCCAAGATGGACGTAGCCCCAGAGCCTTGCGCCCTGATACTCGCCCTTCGCCGTTAGCTCGACGATGACCTCGATATCGTTCTTCCCGTCTGTCTGACGGGCATTGGCCTCTACGACCTTGGCGTCGTAAAGACCGGGCTTGGGCTGAACGTAGTTACGCTCGCCCGATTCGACGTCACTTACATCATAGCGGATCTTAGCCACGTGCTCTCCTTCTTCGTGGGCCAAACCCTGATGGGCCAGCCTCTGGGTAATGGATTCTGGAGTGGCATGAGATGCATACCATCAGAATATTTGACCTACTGTTGTTGTGAGGATTTTCATCTTTGTGATGCCGGGCCTGAGCGGGAGATTTCTTGCAGACTTGACAGTTGCCCTTAATGGGGTACAGGGCTCTGGCGACTCGATGCCCCCTTGCTCTGATAGATCTCTCTTTGGCCTCGTCTCCTTTCCAGCGGTTATGCTTTGATCCTACTCTTAGCTTGGCAGCAGCAGACATCTTTGCCTTTGTCTCAGGCGTGTGCTTGTAACCTTTATGCACGACGAGTAGTCCTCCGCGCTCTGGGACGTGTCGGAATGATTCTCGTCTTATCAATTGCTGCCATAATCTTTGCCATTGTAGGATTGATCATCTTGCCGTCTTCAAACGCATCGAACTGGTCTTTGGCATAGTAGTCTTCTGTCGCCTGCGTGTGGATGACTCTATACCGCTTGCCTGCTTTGTTTCGTCTCACCTCCAAGTATGCGACGGCGTTCATATAACCGCACATCTTCTCGGCCATCTGCTTTCCTTGCACCCACGGCATCAGGATGAGACCATCCTCTACCGGGTCAATCATCGGGATTGGGTGCGCCGTGATCCCGAAATTGAAAGTGTTGGAGCCCACGACAAACCGAACCCACTCGGCAAGGCGGCTCATGTTGACTCCGTACTCGCCCTTGTCCGGTCCGTACTTCCTGCGAGCCGGGTTGCGCTCGATCGCGGCAGCGAAGACGTCGTCTAGACCCACGTCCTGGAAGAGCGAGATACTGTCCAGCCAGACCCAGTCATAAGCATCAGGTTCGTGGCGAAGAAACTCCAGCAGCTCATACATCTCATCCCAGTTGTGGACAACAGCTTGCTCCGCCCCGCTCGCGAGCGCCATACGCGGTATGTGGTCCACCGGGGATCGGATGAGCAACGTCTTCCCGAGCTCTGCCGAGGTGGCGGCCAGAACTGTCTTGCCCCTCCCTGGGTGCGCGTACACGAGCATACGCACCTTCTCGTCTTGCCCCAATGGGCCGATGGTTGTTGGCTTAGCCACGCTCCTCCTTACCTATCTTCGGGTGGTCCCGGTTGCCCGGATGTAGGGTCAAGTAATCGTCCAAGCAGAGCGGTTAGACGTGCTACTTCAGAGCGGCAGCTTTCGAGTTCAGCGACCAAGAAGCCGACTCGTTCCTGCAACCCCGGGATAGTGTCGGTGTACTTCTTGTCCGTTAGCCGCTTCACTTCGGCCTCCGCAGCCAAGCGCCGTTCGCGTTCGTCAGTAGCCAACTGTTCGGTAGCGCGAAGGTCGGCCTCCGCAGCCGCAACAAGAGCCTCAGAGTCACGTATACCGTCCCGGTAGCCGCGAGCAAAGATGTCGGTCATGATCCTCCCAATCTCTTGAAAGCCTGCCACGTCGGCTGCGCCTTGATCCAGACCCATGACCGCTCGGCCGCTCTCCATTCCTGGATCTGCTCGCGGCAGAGTGCGCGCACGTCCTCGATCACATCGGTTGCGTCGAGCAGCGCCTCCTCCGTCGCCGCGAGGTTTGCCCGCAGAACTGCTACG
>Ga0315288_10008398_pt1 | contig 13031 bp, 12 predicted proteins | sample YL17G11_20_MG_FD_203454 | JGI IMG/M metagenome (GOLD analysis project Ga0315288, IMG submission 203454) | Sediment microbial communities from Yellowstone Lake, YNP, Wyoming, USA - YL17G11_20 | ecosystem: Environmental > Aquatic > Freshwater > Lake > Sediment | place: USA: Wyoming | collected...
AAATTTAAAAGTTGATTTTTTGTCAGCTAGTAGCCATAAATTTTATGGACCAAAAGGAATAGGGTTTTTATATATTAAAAAAGGGATAAACATTATTAGACAACAAGATGGTGGTGGTCAGGAATTTGGGTTACGAGCAGGAACTGAAAATATTCCAGAAATTGTAGGGATGGCTAAGGCTTTAGAATTAGCTGCTAAAAACAAGCATAAAGAAAAAGAGAGATTAGAGAAATTAAGAGACTATTTAATTAAAGGTTTATTAAAACTAATTCCTCAAGCTCAACTTACTGGTCATCCAGAAAAAAGATTACCCCATATTGCTTCAGTAGTTATTCCAGAAGCAGAGGGTGAAGCCATGCTTCTACATTTAGATGATTTAGGGATTGCTGTTTCTTCAGGATCAGCTTGTACTTCGGGAAATTTAGAACCTTCTCATGTGTTATTGGCTATGGGGATTAGGCCCGAGATTGCTCATGGTAGTTTAAGAATATCTTTGGGAAAAAGTACGACAAAAAAAGATTTAGATTATTTAATTAAAGTATTGCCAAAGATTGTTAAAAAATTAAGGAAAATGGCACCAAAACTTTAATTTGCCGTAGGTGCTAGATAAAAATATGGGTGGTTTGGTAACTAATTGACAGCGCTGAGGTCGATACAAATTTTTGTTCGGTAAGTGAACTCCTCCCGCTTAGCGGGACTCGAACATCCACTTACGCTCACAAAAATTGTATCTCCCCGCGCTTTTTCTCAAATTTGTTACCTCGACGCCAAAATTTTTACTAGCTTCCCGCAAATTAATATCTATAAATTTATGGAAACTTTGTATTCAAAAAAAGTTCTACAACATTTTAGAAATCCTAAAAATATGGGAGTAATTGCTAATGCCGATGCAGTGGCGACTGTTGGTAATCCTAAATGCGGTGATGTGATGAAAATGTACTTAAAAATAGGGACAAAGGATCAAGGACAAAGGATCAGGGAGGAATATATTAAAGATATTAAGTTTCAAACTTTAGGATGTGCCGCAGCTATTGCCACTTCGTCAATGGTAACCCAAATGGTTAAAGGAAAAAGTTTGGTAGAGGCGTTAAAAGTAACTAATCAAGCTGTGGCGAAAGCTTTAGGCGGCCTGCCTAAAATTAAAATGCATTGTAGTGTATTGGCTGCCGAAGGCATAAAAAAGGCAATTGAGAATTATAAATCTAAAATTCCTAATTCCTAATTTCAAATTAGGAATTAGGAATTATTGTTGATGAGTAAACAAAAAAAATTATCAGTGATAGAGAAAGCTATTAAAATCTTCAAAAATGGTGGGGTAGTCATCTTCCCTACAGATACAGTTTGGGGAATTGGTTGTAGTATTAATCAACCAAAAGCCATCAAAAAGCTTTACCAAATAAAAAAAAGAGAACCCGCAAAACCAACAGCAGTTTTAGTCGGATCAGTAAAGCAAGCAGAAAAATTAGGTGTGATTAATAAACAGGCAAAAAAATTAATCCAAAAATATTGGCCTGGTGGATTGACAATTATTGTTAAAGCCAAATCAACTGTGCCGCAATTAATTCAGGGAAATCAAGGGACTGTTGGTTTAAGAATGCCTAATCATCAACAATTGTTAACTATTTTATGTCAGTTAGATAATGCTGTGGTAGCTAGCTCAGCTAACTTTAGCGGTCAACCTGTTCCGAATAAAAAATCAGCGATTGATAAAAAGTTGGTTGCTCAAACTGATTTAATTGTTGATGGTCAAACAGGGGGTAATTTGGCTTCGACTGTTATTGCTGTCAATAAAAAGCCGTTTAAACTTATTCGGCGGGGAATAATTGCTCCAGACAAACTTCCTCTTGACAAATAGTCTGATGCTAGCCTAATATGAGATTGTAATCTATTTTCTGCCTTGATAACAGAGAAAAAAATTATTGATAATTAAAACAATAAAGTCCTACTTAAAGGGGGTGAAAATATAAATGGCCTATTCATATAAAAACAAAAAAGGCGTCACCTATTATCTTCACAAAAAAGATGTTATTTTAAGAGGTGGTCGTCATCAAACAATTTACTTTTTTGCTCGTGACGTCCGCGACGGCTCTTTAGATGCTGTTCCAGCAGGCTACAAAGTAATGGAAACTCAAAGAACCGGTATGCCAGTACTTAAAAAGGCATAAAATTATTTTTAAGACTTGTTAAAAACCAGCTTACTATGTTAAGCTGGTTTTTGTTTATGATCTTAGCTGATTTACATATCCATTCCAAATATTCTTCTCAAATGCTTTATTTCTATGATAATGAAATAATGAAGTTATTAAAAAATATTTATCCAAAAAATATTTTTCCTGAAAAAATAATCGTTGATATTTGGAAAAAAAGTTTATTATGGAAAATTTTTAAAATATCTGATTCGTTGTCTGATCCTCAAGATATATTAAGAAAAGCAGCAGAACAAGGTTTAAAGGTAATTAGTGTTACTGATCACAATACTTTATTGGGTAGTTGGGAGGCAAAAAAATATGCTAGAAAATTCGGCATTACAGTCATTAGTGGAATGGAAATATCCACTTCTGATGGTGAAATTTTAGGCTATGGTCTTAAAGAAAAAATTCCTGCCATGTTAAGCGCCGAGGAAGCAATTAAAGCAATTCACAAACAAGGGGCGGTAGCGGTTGCTGCCCATCCCTATAATCGACGACCGGTAAGAAGAGAGTTTCGATCGCTTAGAAAAAAGAAAATCAGCACCCTTTCTTTAGATGGTTTGGAAGTAGTTAATTGTCTAACAGGAAGAATTTCAAAACGGTTTTTAAAACTAGGCAGAGAAAAAAAATTAGCTCTTTTAAGTAATAGTGATAGTCATGATTTAGTAATGATTGGTACTATAAAAACTGGTTTTCCTGACGGATGCAAAAAGGAAACGGATTTTTTAGAAGCAATTAGAAAACGGTTAACAATACCTCTAAAAGGTAAACCAAAAATTTTTAAGGCTGGTCTTAAATTATTTTGGTATTCCACATTTGCTCGCAAAAAAATCAGGTTTTAATTTTTTTAAGATTGTCTCTTTTTCTTTGCCTTCTAAAAAAGCTGGTTGATTATAATCACTAATTAAGACAGGGGAGAATTGACTGCTTTGATATTGTTTATTGATAAAAATGTGCTTAGCCACGATACCGATTTTTGTTTCTTGGCTCCATTCCTGATCAAAAATAAAATTGCCATGGCTATAGATAATTAATTTATCGTTATAAATTTCAGTTGGTTGAATCCAGTGCGGATGATTACCAACAATTAAGTCAGCACCATTATCAATTATTTGATGAGCTAAACTAATCTGCCATTTGGCCGGACAACTACTATATTCTTCACCCCAGTGAAGGGAAACAATTAAAAGATCAGTTTTAGTTTTAGCTTGTCTAATAGTAGTTAAAATTTCTTCTTTATTAAACTGTTCCAACAAATTCCAGCCTAAGAAACCAAGGGATATTGCTTGCCCTGCACTGCCTGGTGCGGGGTTAAATTGTTTTATTGTCATATTGTTAGGAGGAAAACCAGAGATTAAAATATGATTGTTTTCCAGTAAGTCTGTAGTTTGTTGTAAGCCTTCAATACCATAATTTAAAGCATGATTATTAGCTAGATTAACAACGTCAATATCGGCAAACTTTAAGCCTTCAATAAATCTTTGGTTACCGCAAAAAACCATGCCTTCATTTGTTATAGAACAATCTTTAATTAAAGGCGCTTCTAAGTTGATTAAAGTTATGTCAGCATTTTTTAAAAAATCAGCGGTTTTAATAAAAGGATGAGTGAAATCATTATATTTAGTCATTTTGTAATTAACACTTCTAGCAGGGATAACATCGCCGGTAGTGATGAGGACTAAAGTAGAGGAAGTATCCGCCTTCGTCGAGGTTTCCGCCTCCACTAAAGTTTCGGCGGACAAGTCGGCGGACAAGGAAGAAGTAGAAAAAGATGAAGAAGGAGAAGAAAAGAGTTTTAGACCTGCCGGCTGGCCGGCAGGGTTTTTAGAGTTTGCGAGTTTTAAATATTGTTTAAAGGAAAAAATTAACAAGATAACAATATAGCAATATAACAATATAACAATCACAATTTTCTTCTTCACTAGCTTATTGTATCAGTAATATTAAAATGATGATAAAATTAGTCAGTGGAAATAATAATAGAAAAACTTCAATTAGCAGAATTAGATTCTTTTTTCCAGATTTTTTCTGAGTTATTGCAAAAAGACTTTCCGGGTTATTCTAAAGCAGTAATAAATTATTTTTTGATTAAAGCCTACAATAAATCTGCTTATCATTATTGGTTAACTACTGGCTGGAAAATTATTTTTGTTGCCAAAAAAGAAGGTCACATTATTGGTTTTAGCGTTATTGATAAACCATACGGCGGAGTTTGTTTTTTGCGCTGGTTGGGAGTATTACCAGAATTTAGAAATCAAGGAGCCGGTGGTAAACTAATTTCTAATTGGATTGAGTATGCCAAAAATTATGGTTGTCATAAAGTGGAATTAGCTTCCCAGCCAGAAGCCAAAATTTTTTATCAAAAATGTGGTTTAATCCTTGAGGGTGAACGTCAGCTTTCTTATTTTGGCATTAATCAACCTATTTTTGGTAAATTAATTGGCAGGCCAAATGATGTCGTGATGACAAGGGATTAGACCCGCCTAAATTTCTTGATGTTTCACTCTGCCTATTCGGCCGTGTTTTACTCAAGAAATCTTGGCGGGCAAGGTTGACAAAACTAATTTAATTTATTAAACTTACAATACCTGCTTATAAAGCAGGTATTGTTTTAATTTAGGAGGGAGGTGGCAAAATGACAAAAAAACAAACAGTCATGGAGCCCAAAATGCAAAATCTTTTAATTGGTTTGGGAGTAATCTTAATAGTGATTGCTGGTATATTTTATTTTAAATCCAAAAACACAGTAGAGCCCACACCGTCTCCATTGGCAGAAGAAGTTTTAGTCCAAGAAGAAGGAGCAGTTAAAAAAACCGGTGAGGTAGTACAGCCATTGTCAGATGAGGAAATAGTAAAGATGCGAGAAGAAGTAGACAGTGTTCTTTCCAGCGCCGGCGAAGCAGTCAGTTTCAAAAACGTCGCTGGTACAGCGGCTTGGGGAGAAGCAAAACGCGCTTTTTCTGATGGAAAATTTTATCACCGACTTACTGTTACTGGCTTAACTTTACCTGGGAAAGGTTATTATTATGAAGGCTGGTTAGGTAAAGAGGACAGCTATTTTTCGACTGGCAGATTAGAAGTTAATGTTAATGGTCAAGGAGTGCTTTATTATACTACTTCAGTGGATAAGTCTAGTGACAATCAAGTACTTTTGACTTTAGAACCAGAAGATGGTAATCCTCTTCCAGCTACTCATGTTTTGGAAGGCCAATTTTAAATAATTGATTTGCGTTAATTTTTTGTGTTAAGATTTGGTTGATGTCATTAATCAAAAATATTGCCTTTTTTGGATATACTGAAGTTACAACTAAAGACAAACTCTACCAAGAAGCTTTTAATGTAGCTCAGTTACTGGCAAGTAAAGGATATGTTATTGTTAATGGTGGTGGACCGGGGGTAATGGCTGCTTCCACGAAAGGTGCCCAATCAGTTGGTGGAGAAACCCTGGCGATTTCTTTTTATCCCCAAAATGCTCCGGGTTTTGAAGGCAAATATCCTAAAAATATTACTGATAAAGAAATTAAAACCGGCAATTATATTGAGCGAATGTTTAAGCTATTAGAACATGGCGATTGCTATGTTATTTTTAAAGGCGGAACAGGTACTTTGTCAGAATTTGCCACTGCTTGGTGTTTAGGTAGACTTTATTTTGGTTGTCATAAACCATTTATTTTATATGGAAACTTCTGGCATAAAATTATTAAAGTTTTTAAAGAAAATTTGTTTTTGAGAGGTGAAGAAGAAAAAATTTTTACAATTGTTAATACACCTAATGAAGTTTTACCAGCAATTAAAAAACTAGAAAAATCCTATCATTTTCATTTAAAAAGAATGATGGCTTCTAAAGAAGAAGGCGCTTTTATTTTGGGTTATCGAGGCCCAGTTTTTAAAATTAATAATAAGGGGGGTAATAAAAAATGATTAAAGTAGGCATTAATGGTTTTGGCCGCATTGGCCGATTAGCAACAAGAATTATTTTGACAAAATATCAACAAGAATTAGATTTGGTTTGTATTAATACTTCAGGAAAAATAAATACGGCGGGCTGGATGCATTTATTTAAATATGATACTGCTTATGGCAAATATAAAGGTGAAGTAATAGCAGAAAATGACCAATTAGTAGTTGATGGGAAAAGAATTCCTGTTTTAGGTATAAGAGAACCTAAAGATATCCCCTGGGAACAATATGGCGTTCAAATTGTGATTGAAGCAACAGGAATTTTTCTTAGACGAGAAGAACTTAGCCAGCACTTAAAAGGCACAGTCAAACGAATAATTATTTCTGCGCCAGCAAAAGATGAGACTATTCCCCTATATATTATTGGTGTTAATAGCGATAAAATTGGCCAGGAGGAAATTATTTCTTGTGCTTCTTGTACCACTAACTGCGCTGCTCCAATAGTTAAAGTCATTGAAGAAAATTTTGGGATTAATAAAGCTTTAATGACAACCATTCATGCTTATACTGGTGATCAAGAACTACTGGATGGTTCTCATAAAGATTTACGTCGCGCCCGGGCAGCGGCAGCCAATATTGTGCCAACAACAACTGGAGCAGCCAAATCAGTTGGTGAAGTTTATCCGGCTGTAAAAGACAAGTTTGATGGTTTAGCTATTAGGGTGCCGGTGATAACTGGTTCTTTAACTGATTTTACTTTTGTGACTAAAAAAAAGACTAATCAAGAAGAAGTTAACAGCGTGTTGATAAAATCAAGTCAAGAAAACCTGAAAGGAATTTTAGCTGTCACCAATGAACCAATAGTGTCAGCTGATATTATTGGCTTAGAAGCTTCCAGTTTAGTTGATTTATCATTAACTAAAGTTGTTGATGGTGACTTAGTCAAAGTGATTGCTTGGTATGATAACGAATGGGGTTATACTAATCGTTTAATAGAAGAAACGGTTTTATTAGCTAAAAGACTGAATGATTCTTAAAAAAACTGATTTTTCTAGAAATGACTTTAACCAAAAACTTCCTACCAAAAAAGAGAAGCCAAATCGTTTAGTAGTTTTTATTTTATTTTTAGGTACCACCGCACTGTCATTTTTTCTTTGGCTACAGCCTAAACTTAGCCAGTGGCGTAATCAGCTTTTTCAGCCAACCACTTATCAAATTATTAAACCAGTTGGTGAATCATTAGAAGAATTTATTGGTTTTAAGCCTGATCTAAAAGATTTAGCTGGGTTGAAAAATTCTATTAATCTTAGCTTAACTGATTTACAAGGCACTTATGGCATTTATTTTTATGAGTTAGATAAACAGGTTAATTTAGGTATTAATGATGATCAGGTTTACATAGCCGCTTCAGTTAATAAACTGCCCATTATGGTTAGTTTTTATCAACAAGTAGAAAAGAGCAAACTAAGAGAGGAGGATGAATATATCCTAGAGGCAGCTGATGTTCAAGATTACGGCAGCGGCCAAATGCGCTATCAGCCATGGGGAACTAAATATCAATATAGAGAATTAATAGAATTAGCGGGGAAATTATCTGATAATACAGCTGCCTATGTGTTAGAAAACCTTGTTGGCAAAAAAACAATTCAATCGTCATTAAATAAATTGGGAATGGTTAACACTTCTTTAGATGACAATACAACTACTGTCAAAGAAATGGGTGATTATTTAGTGAAGCTTTATCAAAATAAATTAATATCTGCCAAAAATAAAGAAAAAATTTTTACTGCTCTCACAAAAACTGATTTTGAAGACCGCATCACTAAAGGCGTTCCCGAAAATATCCGGGTGGTTCATAAAATTGGTAATGAAATTCAGGCCTATAATGATTGCGGCATTATTTTTGGCCCTAAGCCCTATATTTTATGCGTCTTAACTAAAGAAGTGGCAGAAGCAGAGGCTTTAGCGGTTATTCCGAAGATTTCAAGACTGGTTTGGGAATATGTAGAGAAGTAAACTTAGTTGGAAAAAATTCCCTTATCCTTGAGTAGAATTTCCCTGTAAAATTTTATTCTCTTCTACTTTTTTCTGGTCTTCTAAAATCTTTTTTATTTCTTCACTATTGCAGTGATATTTTGGTTCAGTGCCGGGCAAGAAATATTCTTCTTTGCTGGGACAGCCTTCACAGGGTAAAAGTCCATTAATAATACAAACAGAGATTTTGACTAATTCTTGAGGTTTAGCAAATTGTTGCGCCGGCCGGTCTTTTAATAAATCAACCATAATATTATGCCAAATTGGTGAAGCGCCAGTGATACCTGAAGCAACCGCGCTCATAGGCGTATTATCATTATTGCCAACCCAAACAGCCGTAAGATAATCTTGGGTATAGCCGATAGTCCAGTTATCCTTTTTATCATTAGTAGTGCCGGTTTTAACTGCTACTTCGTGATCAGGAACAACCAAAAGTGAAGCCGGACCAAAAGCAGGCGTGCGCGCCTGATTATCTTTTAAAATATCAGTTAACAAATAGGCAACTTTGGCATCCAAGACTCGCTCAGGCGCTTCTTCTTGAACTTCATTGATAGCTTTAGCTTTATAATCAGTAATTTTCAAAATTGGCTTTAAATTGACCCGATTGCCTAAGTTAGCTAAAGTGCCATAAACAACTGCCATGTCAGTCATCTTGACTTCGCCAGCGCCTAAAGTGAGCGATAAACCAAAGCGTGATCGATCATTCCAGGTAGTAATTCCCATTGACTGAGCCAAATCAATAAGTTTATTAACTCCAAAGACAGCCACTGTTTTAACTGCGGGAATATTATAGGAACTGCCAAGGGCCATGCGCAAGGGAACATTGCCATGAAAACGGCCGTCATAATTAACTGGCGAATAGGGTTCACTGCCAGGAATTTTGTAGGTAATCGGCGTATCAGGAATAATAGTCGCCGGAGTGAAACCATTGCTCAAAGCGACCGCATAAGTGACTGGTTTAATAGCGCTGCCGATTTGTCTAGGCATAATAGTGACATTAACATTACCATCGCGCTCCAAATCAAAATAATCGCGGGAACCGACCATGGCGAGAATTTCACCAGTTTGAGGATTAGTCACCAAAGCCGCGCCATTAGAAACACGCATATTAATTAGTTTATTAATCTCATCAACCACATGTTTTTGAGCCATTTCTTGGAGATTCAGATCTAAAGAAGTAATTACTTTTAGTCCGCCTTGTTCCACCATTTTTGTGCCATATTTTTCTACTAATAAGTCTTTTACATACATGACAAAATGAGGCGCTTTAATGTTGGTAGTTTGCGGCGCCAAAATAATCTTTTGTTTTTTAACTTCTTCTGCTTGTTCGCTAGTAAGATAACCATCCTTGATCATATTATCGAGGACTTGATGTTGGCGGACAATGGCTAACTTTGGATTAGCTCCAAAAGGAGAATATTTAGTGGGGGCGGCCGGCAAGCCAGCTAAAAGAGTGGCTTCGGCTAAATTAATTTCTTTAACACTTTTACCAAAATAAGTTTGGCTAGCTTCTTCAATGCCATAAGCAGTGCCGCCATAGGGAACTTCATTAAAATACATTTGCAAAATTTCATCTTTAGAAAAAATCAGTTCTACTTGAATACTTAAAACCACTTCTTTAATTTTTCTTTGCCAAGTTTTTTCGGAGCTTAAGAGGGCATTTTTCACCAATTGTTGAGTAATTGTTGAACCACCTTGTAAGCCGGAATTAGAAAAATTACGCCAAAAGGCGCGGGCAATACCACGCCAGGAAAACCCGGGATGTTTATAAAAATCTTTATCTTCAATGGCCAAAGTAGCGTTTTTAGCAAAATCAGGAATATTTTCTAGTTTAACTAGACTGCGATTTTGATTGCCGTTGAAAATGGTAAATAATAATTTACCATTTCTATCGTAAAGCTTAGTGGAAACAACCTGGTCACGGGTAATTAGTTTATCTGGGCTAGGCAGACCTTGAAGAATGTTTAAGTAAAAATAAAAAGCTAAACCTAAGGCAAAAAAAGAAGTAAATAAAAAAGCTAAGGTTTTTACATTAGATTTAAAAACAGGGATTTTTAATGATATTTTGGGCAGAGATATTTTGGGCAGAGAAATTTTTATTCTAGGAGGTTTTATTTTAGGAAGCACAATCGAAGGAATTTTTATGGTTGGTAGTTTAACTGAAGGTAAATTAATTGAGGGTAACTTAGTTAATTTAATTGATTGAATTAAATGCTTAATCGTATAAAAAACGTAATAGCAGGACTTAGCCGTAATTTTAAGAATAAAAAAAAGACTTTTGTAAGCTAAGCGGCCGATCGTTTCTAGTAAAAATAAGACCCATTCTAAAAAAGAATGGGGCAAATATTTTTTATCTAATAATTTTTCTCTAACTCTTATTCTGGCCACGGTTGTTTATAAAATTTATGATTAGCCAGATTTTATCAGAAAGAAAAAGCTTTGTTAAGGGGAAAAAATTTATTTAGTTTAATTATTTAAATTAATTTTATGGTGATGGAAAAGGAGAGCTTTTTTGGGGAATAATCATTAATTTTTCATCAACATTTATAATATTTGGTTTTTCATTTTCATGAGGACAGGAAAAACAATATTCCTGATAAAAAGGGCCATGGCCAACAAGCTGTTCTCTTAATTCTAAATTATCAGTTTTCCCTAGTTCTGGCGGCCGACTGGTTTCTTTATCGATCCAAATTTGCTTTTTTTCTACCCAAGCATCAGATTGGTTTTTTTCCGTACCCTTGATAAATAATTCTTCTTGCCCATTACACTCTGTGGGTATTACTGATTCTGGTTGATTTTCCTGATTTACTTTTTGCCAAGTGCAAGCAGCAGCTTTAACAATATTGCTGGGTTGAGGCCAGTTTTCCGTAGCAGCATTTTTTAAAATAAAAGAAATAATTTTATTCCAAATTGGAGCAGCACCAGAAACGCCAGAAACTAACCAAGGATTCATCGAACTATTGTCATTATTGCCAACCCAAGCAGTAACTAAAATACTAGGTGTATAACCAATAGTCCAATTATCTCTTGGTCCCTGGGAATGGTCAGTGGTGCCGGTTTTTACCGCTACCTGATGATTAGGAATAAAAAGCTGTGAATGGCTGCCAAACATTGGGGTGCGTGCATTATCATCACTTAAAATACTATTGATTAGATAAGCAATTTCTGGAGAGAGGACTGATTTTTTATTGATACTGTCTGTTTTGAATTCTTGATAAACATAACCGCGGTAATCTTCGACTTTTAAAATTGGCTGAAGGTCAGTTTTTTCTCCTAAATTAGCAAATACCCCAAAAGCGACTGCCATTTCGGTCATTTTTACTTCACCACCACCTAAGGTTAAAGAAAGCCCATAGTAAGAAGGATCATCTTGCCAACTTTGGATACCCATCATTTTGGCAGTAGCCATCATTGCCTGGATACCATTTAAAGATAACATTTCCACCGCAGGTATGTTGTAGGAATTAGCTAAAGCCGAACGCATGGTTACTGGACCATGGAATTTACCATCATAATTGTGAGGACAATAGAGCTGAGGTTGGCCGGGCGCAGTAAAACAAAGAGGAATATCAAAAAAGAGAGTGGCTGGTGTGTAACCATTAATTAAACCAGTGACATAATTAATGGGTTTAATTGATGAACCTGGTTGACGTAAAGAAGTAGTGAGATTAACATTGCCGTCAATTTCTGGGTCAAAATAATCTTTTGATCCCACCATGGCTAAAATTTCACCAGTTTTAGGATTAGTTACCAAAGCCGATCCATTAGAAACTTTCATATCTTTTAATTTGGCTACTTCTGAAGCGACGGCATTTTGGCTATATTCTTGAAGGGCAAAATCAAGGCTAGTGGTGACTCTTAAACCACCTTGTTCAACCATTTTTATACCATATTTTTCCACTAGTAAATCTTTAATATATAAAACAAAATGAGGAGCCTTGATATTATTTGTTTGGGGAGCATAATTTAATTCTTGTTGAGATGTTTCTTCTGCTTCTTTGGGATTAATATATTTATCTTCAGTCATACGTTTTAAGACTTGTTCTTGTCTAATTTTGGCTAATTTAGGATTAGCTCCAAAAGGAGAATATTTACTGGGAGCGGCCGGCAAGCCAGCTAAAAGAGTGGCTTCGGCTAAATTTAAATCTTTAGCATTTTTATTAAAATAACGTTTAGCTGCTTGTTCAATACCATAAGCTGTGCCGCCATAGGGAACATGATTGAGATACATTTCTAAAATTTGGTCTTTAGAATAAATAATTTCTGTCAGCCAGGCCAAAACTGCTTCGCGAATTTTTCTTTTTAAGGTTCTTTCCGGAGTTAAAAGAGTGGTTTTAATCAATTGTTGGGTAATAGTGGATCCACCCTGAAGATTATTTTTAAAGACAATATTATAAATAGCTCTGGCAATGCCGCGAAAAGCAAAGCCACGGTGTTTATAAAAATCTTTATCTTCGATGCTAATAGTAGCTTGCTTAACATAATTTGGTATTTGGTCTAATTTAATGGGTGTGCGGTTTTGTTCGCTATAGATTTCATATAAAAGCACATCGTTGCGGTCAAAGATTTGAGTGGAAACAGGGAAAGAACCTTTACTTAATTTAGTGGGAGAAGGTAGGTCCTTAAATAAGTAAATTAGTAATAAGAGCAATGTCAGCAACCCAGTAACCCATAAAATAAGCAATCTTTTGGCAATAATGGTTTTTTTAAGCGAAATTAATTTTTTCTTATTAGGTATTAATTTAATCATTGAATATATAAATTTTATCATTTTATTCAATAAGTTACGAAGTCAGTTGAGATAGTTTTTAATCATAGATTATTCGATTTAATCAATTCTAAATACTAAGGGTTCTCCAGGTCCAAACACCTTCCGTACACTTTAATAAACGATGAGAGGTCAGTATA
>Ga0315288_10008399_pt1 | contig 13030 bp, 6 predicted proteins | sample YL17G11_20_MG_FD_203454 | JGI IMG/M metagenome (GOLD analysis project Ga0315288, IMG submission 203454) | Sediment microbial communities from Yellowstone Lake, YNP, Wyoming, USA - YL17G11_20 | ecosystem: Environmental > Aquatic > Freshwater > Lake > Sediment | place: USA: Wyoming | collected...
GGCTGACTGGGTTTCCTGGAAAGTCAAGTTCACCGAGATCGGTAGCTTTAAGGTAAGTGCGCAGATTGCCACGGAGGACGAATCGGAGCTTGTTCTTGAAGTTGAAGGTCAGCAGATCAGTGCCAAGGTCCCGCGGACTGGTGGGTGGGGCAATTTTGTTGCGGTTGATATGGGAAAGATTGAAATCAAGGAAGCCAAAGAGCAGGTGGTTAAGGCGCGTCCCAAGGACGCTCAGACGTGGAAGCCGGTCAATCTGAATATCATTACGCTGGAGCGGGTTAAGTAAGACCGACGGAGCAAACTTCAATGGACCGTAGCGAGAAAACCACGTGCCTTGCCCTGGCTGGCCTTCTGGCCGCAATCCTCTTGATCGCCAACGCGGCAGGCGCCGCGGCACAGGGCAATCTCCAGGAGGCCAAGGCGAAACCAGATCAAGCTCAGACGAAAGCGGCGGTGGACGGTATGGCCGCCACGCGGACACTCGACCTGGGGCGTGGCGTGACCATGGCGTTTGTCCTCATCCGCCCCGGCTCATTTATGATGGGCTCGGACAGTAAGGTTTCAAATAAAGATGAAAAACCAGTGCGGAAGGTCACGATTGCCAAGCCGTTCTACATGGCGAAGTATGAAGTGACCCAGGAACAGTGGGAATCGCTTATGGGTAGTAATCCCAGCCACTTCAAGGGTGGCAAGAACCCCGTGGAGAAGGTCAGTTGGAACGAGTGCCGGGACTTTCTTACCAAGCTCAAAGATAAGGCATCGGGAATGGATGTGCGGTTGCCGACGGAAGCCGAGTGGGAATACGCCTGCCGCGCGGGCAGCAGCGCCGAGTTCTGCTATGGAGACGCCGAGGCCGGACTGGGTGACTATGCCTGGTTCAGAAGCAATTCAGACGGCAAGACGCACCCGGTTGGCGAGAAGAAACCCAATGCCTGGGGCCTCCACGATATGCACGGTAATGTGTGGGAGTGGTGTTCCGACTGGTACGGCAGGTACGGCAGCGCGGCGGAGACTGATCCAGTGGGCCCGTCATCGGGGTCGGGGCATGTGCGCCGGGGCGGTTCCTGGCTCGACGCTGCCGGGAGTTGCCGGTCCGCTTTCCGCGACAGCTACGTTCCTGGCGATCGCTACAGCAACCGTGGTTTGCGGGTGGTTTCTATGAACTACGAGAGAGTCACATTCGCCGGCGAACTGAAACGTATGCGCAGCACGGCGCATCTCTATCAACCGCAGGGTCACAAGGCCTATCAGTATTCCGGTTTCTCCAGAAAGGGGGGGAACCCCGATCGCTTCGACTGCCTGTACGTGGAGGATGGTTGGCGGGTTGTGGCCGACCACAAAGGGCCGGGTGTAACAACCCGCATCTGGACGCCGCATCCGCCCGAACTCGTCTCCAATGGTCGATCGTGGGGTGACATCAGGATCGAGGTGGACGACAAGATCCTGTTTTCCGGCCCGGCTAACGAGTTCTTTGTGAGGGGCTTGCTGCCGTTCTCGGATCCCTTGACAACAGTTAGATTCCTGGACCCAGGGCATAAAACTGCCGAGCGCGAACAGCAAGGCGAGAAGAAATGGCTCACATCCTATGTTCCCATCCCCTTCAAGAAGCGCTTTCGTTACATGCAGCGTGACGTTCTCTACTGCAACATCAACATAAAGGCTCTGCCACAAGGGATGGAAGTCGAATCCTATTGGGAGATTCAGTGGAACCAAGTGCAGAAGGATATCGAGAAAACTGCCGCCGTTTGGACGGATATGGACGTGCTTGCGGGATCCGTGGCGCGATGCGCGCGCGCCGCCAGGACAGTCGCGCTTCCTGCGCTGGAGACCGGCGGGTCGAGTCGCGTCGTCGTTGCAGAATTCAAAGGCCCCGCCATCATCCACGGCGTGCGCTTCAAGACAAAGGAGGATGCGGCCTGGCAGGGAGTCACCATGGAGGTAACTGTAGATGACCAGAGCGGCCCGATAGTGCAAACGCCGCTTGATTATGGGTTCGGCTCGCGACAGCAACGCACCCTGGCGCTGGGTCAATCGAGAGACGGCTGGCGTTACTGCTATTTGCCCATGCCTTTCAGAAGGAATTGCCGTGTAGAACTGGTGTCCAGAGCCGCAGAGTCCGCGGCAATTGACGCGGAACTGTTTGTCGAAGAAGAGGCGACTCTCCGGGAGGACGTGCTCTATCTGCACAGTAAGGCAAACGAGGGAACATTCCGGTCAGGGGTGGACCGCTTTGAGCGGCCAGATCTGCCACTGTCTGAGTTCTTCTATGAGAATGGTTACCGGGCGCTGGATCACAAGGGCCGTGGCCATCTGGTCGCCTATCTCGATCTGTTCCAATGCCAACCGGAGCTTGATGAACACGTCTACATCGACGATGAGCGTACCTTCCCCGACAACATATGGAACGGGACCGGACACGAGGACCTCTTCGACCAATCGTGGGGACACAGTCCCCTCTCCTCTCCGATGGCATCGGGAGGAAGCCAGGACTTTAAAGAGGTCAATGTGAAACTATTCTGGAACACCCCGATGACTTTTCGCACAGCCATTCGATTCAACTGGGAATGGGCCTACAAGTTCGGCGTGCCGCCGCCATTGGATGCACACTTTGCCTCAGTGGTCTATTGGTATGAATGAGAGTCCTTATGCTTCAGTCGATGGTGGCTTCATGGTGGGGCTGCCCGGGTAGTCATAACCGTAGAAGAAGGAGGAAGACGTGAAGAAATCTATTGTGAACAGTCTAGTTGCGATCGGTCTAATTGTTGCCTGTGCCCGGGTAAGGGCCGAGGATACCGGGGCCGGCAAGCAGAACCCTGCTGTCACGCCTGCCTCTCGAGATGAGAAGTGGAAGAAAGAAACGATGTTGGTGTCGCCAAAGGGCGACCAGACCGTGGTCCGGTCATGTGCAAACAGGAAGATCCTGTTCCAGAATGCCGATCCTCAGCTCGCCATCGAGTGGGGGTTGGCAAATGCGCGCACCACCGTCGTGCTGGCCGGCAAGTATGTCATCTCTGACCGCGTCGATATCCCACGTGACGATGTGACGCTGATCATTGACAAAGACGCCGAGATCGCAGTCAGCCCTGACATAACCAGGCATACGTATATCGGCTTCCGGCCCGAAGGCTCGTGGAAGCGCCTGTGCGTGATATACAACCGCGGCCATGCCAATGTCCGCGTGATCATCTTCGGCACGATACCCGAGTGGATTGTGCGGCCGACCGAGAACGGATGGACCGGGCAGAATCCCAGAGGGACCCCGTACCGCGCGACCTGGCCGGTCTATTTCGACGGACGCAACCCCGAGTACACTTGCGGCGTCAAGGGCGGAATGCTGCTTTCAACCGGATCAATCGCCGAGAGCCACTGGCTCGTTGACTGTAGCGACGTTGAGGTGCCCATCATGGCTCCCAGGTTCGGAGGCGACTCGCTGCTTAATATGGAAGGATGCGAAGACTGCAAGCTTGGAATGCTCGTCAACCTTGCCACCACGCCCGGTGGCAAAACAGGCGAAACGTTGGACCTGAACGGACGGAACAAGGGAATTACAATCGAGCGTGCTATCGGAGAACGACCCTTCGAGGTCATCGATAACAACTCCAGCCACGCGATTGCCGGGGAAATCGTTTCCATTGGCAAGACCGAGAGACTTTTCCGGTTCGTGGGCCGGATGGACGGGGCACGGTACACCAGCAGGCCGCATCCCGGGCCAACGGCAATGAACATAGAGAAGGAGACCGTACTGGAAGACGCCGTAAACGCGGCATTGCATGTCGATGTGCCGAACCTGCCCGATGATCTCCCGCGTTTCACTGTCAAAGCGACTGTTACCGTCACGCTCAAGGACGGCAGTAAGAAAGCATACACGAAACAGGTCGCCATCGATGTGCGGGAGGATGAAAATCGGGCGAAATCTGCCGCGGCGCAGGGCCATCTCCAGGAGGCCAAGGCGAAACCAGATCAAGCTCCGACGAATGCGGCGGTGGACGGTATGGCCGCCACGCGGACACTCGACCTTGGGGGGGGCGTGACCATGGAATTGATGCTGATCCGCCCCGGCTCATTTATGATGGGCTCGGACAACAAGCTTGACCGATGGGTAGAAAAACCAGTGCGGAAGGTGACGATTTCCAAGCCGTTCTACATGGCGAAGTATGAAGTGACCCAGGAACAGTGGAAAGCGCTTATGGGTAGTACTTCCAGCCACTTCAAGGGTGGCAAGAACCCCGAGGATAGCGTCCGTTGGAACGATTGCCAGGACTTTCTTGCCAAGCTGAATGGGATTATTGCCTCGTCCGCCTCCGCCAAGGCTGCGGCGGATGTGGGCAAAGCGCGTTTGCCCACGGAAGCCGAGTGGGAATACGCCTGCCGCGCGGGCAGCAGCGCCGAGTTCTGCTATGGAGACGCCGAGGCCGGACTGGGTGACTATGCCTGGTTCACAAGCAATTCAGACGGCAAGACGCACCCGGTTGGCGAGAAGAAAGCCAATGCCTGGGGCCTTTACGATATGCACGGTAATGTGTGGGAGTGGGTTTCCGACTCGTACGGCAGGTACGGCAGCGCGGCGGAGACTGATCCAGTGGGCCCGTCATCGGGGTCGGGGTGTGTGTTACGGGGCGGTTCCTGGATCAACTCTGCCAGGGCTTGCCGTTCCGCTGCCCGCAACAACTACGATGGTGAGTTTGGCTACCTCAGCATTGGTTTGCGGGTGGTTGTGGTGGTTAAGACTACAGGCGCCGCCTCGGCGCCTGCTCCCGTTGCCGTCGCAGACACGGCAACCGACAAGTTGAGTCCTGATGCAAAAGGGAATGTCACGCTGACGACGGAAGCCGCTGAACTGCACGGCGAGCAGATGAAGGAGGAGAAGGGGGGCAGGCCCAATATAGGCGGATGGGACAATGCGGCTGACTGGGTTTCCTGGAAAGTCAAGTTCACCGAGATCGGTAGCTTTAAGGTAAGTGCGCAGATTGCCACGGAGGACGAATCGGAGCTTGTTCTTGAAGTTGAAGGTCAGCAGATCAGTGCCAAGATCCCGCGGACCGGTGGGACGTGTTATTGCCCCCCCCGGATGTATATCCATTTAAGGAAAGGTACTCGCAAGATGCTCGACATACAACCCGCAGTCATGGTAGAATCGACGAAGTTGCTGGCAGTCGAAGCTGCCGGCCGTGCGGTACGAGACGTAGCGGTATAAAACCGCAGAAGACGCCCGTGCCGAGTATAGAGAACGAGACAACAAGAAAGGAACTCCCATGAAGACGACATCCTATACGGCACTCGGTTTCGTGACGCTCGCGCTTTGCAGTGCAGCCGGCCCGGCGGCGGCCGAACATCGCCCCGACCTGCTTGGCGGCGTCACCGTCATCACGGGTGAGGCCAAAGACGGGCGGAAAATCACCGCCGTGCCCTACTACGCTTGGGACCATCGTACACCGGGTGAAATGATCGTTTGGGTTGCGCAGGACGGCAAGGCGGCCAAGCCCGACGTCGACGACCCGGCCTGGAAGGAAAAGCTCTACCGTGTATGGTTACCATCAAAGCAATGACATCGTCATCCAACACCAAGAACGCCGGGGCCTGCGGCCGCGGCCAATGGAGGAGAACATGTTGAGGGTATCGAGACGGTTTATTCCCCTACCGGTCTTCCTCGTGTGCATGCACCTGTGCGCGGCCGGCGCGGCCGAGCCGCCGGAAGCCCTTGACGCCGTGAAACTCGGCGATGCGGCAGCGGAATCCGCCCATGGATTGCAAGGAGAGAAGACGCAGACCGGGGTGTTTCAGGGCCGGCCGTGGCGCGAGGCGCGCGACGGCGGTTGGTTCAGCTACCGCATGCGCGTCGTGCCGGACGCGCCTGTCGCCCTGCGATGCACCTACTGGGGCAATAACTTCAACCGGGTTTACGACTTCCTCTGCGATGGCCGGCAGTTTGCCGCGCAGATCGAGAACTTCGACCGCCTCAATGCTTTCTGGACGGCGGAATACCCGCTCCCATTGGAACTGACGCGCAACAAGCGCGAGGTGCTCATCAAGCTTCAGGCGCGGCCGGGCAAGGCGGGCGGGGTGTTCTCCTGGGAGATCGTGCGCGTCGCGGGGCGGGTTGCCGACTCGCCTGCGCAACCACCGGACGGCAAGTTGGAAACTGGCCCCAAGGTCCGCGCTCGCTTCGCAAAACTCCCGCTCGGCTCCGTCAAGCCCGAAGGCTGGCTCAAGCGGCAGCTTCGCATCCAGGCGGACGGGCTGACAGGCTACGCCGACGAGTTGGTGTTCACCGATTCCGAGTGGAAGGGCGGCAAGGGAAACAAGGTCCCCGGGCCGCCGTACCGCTACATCTCGAACTACCTTGAGGGGCTGGTGCCGCTGGCCTGGCTGCTGGACGACGCGCGTCTGCAGGCCAAGTCGCGGCAATACATCGAGTGCCTCCTGGCCGGCGCCACGCCCGATGGATGGTTCGGCCCGCCGCGTCAGGACGAAAACGAGGAAGGCGCGACGAACAATCCCGAATACCTCGCCTGCGCGCTGAAGATGCTGATCGAGTACGCCGAGGCCACGGGCGACCCTCGCGTGCTGCCGCTGGCCAAAAACTACCTGCGATACGTGGATCGAAACGTGCAGGCATGGCGCCGCGAGTTCTGGTGGGGCACGCGCTCGATGGAGCACGCGATCGTGGCCTATTGGGTGTACGAGAAAACCCGCGATCCCCAGTACCTGGCCATCGCCGATCGCATCCACGGGCGGAGCGGTTACCCGTGGTCCGATCTCTTCGCCGCGTTCCCTTGGGACGAGAAGGCCGTGGCCGAGCGTCGCATCCCGCTCTATTACGATGCGCTGAGCAAGACGGCGCACGGCGTAGCATTGGCCTGGGCGGTAAAGTACCCGGCCCTGCGCTACCTTTGCACTGGCGCGGAGATCGACCGTTGCGGCTCGCTGCGTGCGCTGGAGGCATTGGATCGCCATCACGGCCAGGCGGCCGGACGATTCTCGTGCGATGAGATGGTCTCGGGCCGGCGTCCGACGCGGGGGACCGAGTTGTGTACGGTGATCGAACTCGCCTACTCGCTCGAGAAGATGGTGGAGATCCTCGGCGAGCCGACCCTGGCCGACCAACTGGAGACGCTGGTCTACAACGCGATTCCCGGCACCATGACGCCGGACTGCTGGGCCCATCAATACGACCAGCAATCGAACCAGGTGAAGGTCTCCAACGAACCCCGGGAGTGGATCAACAACGGCCCGCAGGCGAACCTCTACGGCCTGTATCCCAACTACCCATGCTGCCTGGGCAATATGCACCACGGGTGGCCGCGCTTTGTCGAGCATTTATGGATGGCGAGCGGGGACGGCGGCCTGGCGGCCGTGGCCTTCGGCCCGTCAACCGTTTCGACCCAACTGGCCGGCGTGGCCGTAACCATCCGCGAGGAGACGGAATATCCCTTTGACGGCACGATCCGTTTCATCGTGCAGGCCCCGCAGCCGGTGCGCTTTCCGCTGGTGATTCGCATCCCGGCCTGGTCGGAAGGGGCGGTGCTGAAAGTCGGGGCGGAGGAAACGCGGCCGGCGCCGGGCACGTGGGCGCGGCTGGACCGCACGTGGAAGCCGGGCGACGTCGTCGAACTCTCCCTGCCCATGACGCTGCGTTCGGAAACGCGGTACAACAACTCCGTCTCGCTCTTGCGCGGGCCGCTCTACTTCTCGCTCCGCATCGGCAAGGACTATAAACTGCTGAAGTCCTATGGTTTCAAAGGGGCGGCGGACTGGGCGATCCACCCGACCACGCCCTGGAATTACGGACTGGCGCTCGACCGTGCGGCCCCCGGACGAGCCGCTAAAGTGGTCCGCCACAACGTCGGCACATTGCCCTTCGGCGATCGAGGGGACAAGGTGTTCTCGTCGGGCGAAGGGCGGATGACGAACTACTCGGAGGACGCCCCCGTCGTTCTGAGGGTTCCGGCCAAGAAGATTGCCGCGTGGGGCATGCACAAGGGTTCGTGTGCGGACCCACCCACGAGCCCGGTAAAAGCTGAGGGGCCGACGGAAACAGTCGAGTTGGTCCCCTATGGCTGCACGCGTCTGCGGATTACTGAGTTCCCCGTACTTGTTGAATGAAACGGAAGACCGCCAATTCAGAGGAGCCTTGCATCGTGCCAGCACGATTCCAGACCACTCGGCGTTCGTTCCTCAAAGCGCTCGGCGCGGCCGGCGTCGGCACGGTCGCATTGCCGCAGATCGTGCCGTCGCACGTTTTCGGGGCCGATGCGCCCAGCAACAAGGTGAATGTCGCCATGTTGTCGTGCGGCAGCCGCAGCTGGCAACTGCTCCCCTCTGTGTTGCGCAGCGGTGGAAACGTGGTGGCCATCTGCGACGTTGATACCCGGCAGGTTGCGAAGATGAAGATGGAAGGCACGCGGCTTGGGGCCGAGCGCGCGTCGGTCGAGAAGGCCAAGGTCTACGAGGACTACCGCAAGCTGCTCGACGACGAGAAGTCGGTCGAGGCCGTCGTGGTATGTCCCGGGCAGCGCTGGCATGTGCCGATGAGCAAGCGGGCATTGAATGCGGGCAAGCACGTGTACTGCGAGAAGCCCCTGGCCCACAGCGCCGCCCAGGCTCGTGAAATCCGCGAACTCGGCCGGCAGACCAGGCTGGCCACACAGGTCGGCTCGCAAGGCGGCGCCAGCAACACCTTCCGCCGCAGCATGGAAGTGATCCAGGCCGGCGTGCTCGGTCCGATCCGCGAGGTGTATGTCTGGATCGCCAGCGGCTGCGGCCCAAGCCGGGAGTTCGACACCAGGGCCGATCCGATTCCGGCCGAACTGAATTGGGACTTCTGGTGCGGCCCGTCGAAGGTCATACCGTTCAAGAACCACTACCTTGGCGACTGCGAGAAGTGGGGCCCGTGGCTGGAGTTCGGCGACGGGTACCTGGCCGACATGGGCGCACACTGCTTGAATCTGCCGTGGCGGGCGCTCAAGCTGACCGCCCCGCTGAGTTGTACGTTCAAAATTTCCGAACCGCTGAAGGACAGCTATCCATCGTCGAGCGAGCTCCGCTGGGAGTTCGCCGCACGCGAAGGCATGCCGCCCGTTACCATGTGGTGGCACGACAGCGGCAAGGGCGGCCCGCCCGAAGAATTGGGCAAGGAACTGCTTTCCACGTACAACAAAGTGCCGAGCGAAGGCGTGCTGTTTGCCGGCGAGAGGGGGATTCTGTTCTCAGGCCCTACGGGCTCGGGCGGCGTGGTCAAGCTCAAGGGCGACGCCAAGTGCCGCGGCGTGCAAGACCACGAGGCCTGCAGGCCGGTGCCCGTCACGATCCCGCGGGCCGAGGGCCAGGACAACATGGGCGAATGGCTGGGCGCCTGCCGCGGCGGTCCCAAAACCTTCCAGGGCTTCGACACGGCTGCGATGGTGGCCGAGATCGCGATGGTCGGCATGACGGCGCTGCGGTTCGGCAAACCGATCGAGTGGGATAGCGAGGCCCTGAAGGCCAAGGGTGCGCCCGAGGCCGATCCGTTCATCCACCGCGAGCTACGCACGAAGTGGCTGTAGACGAGTCCCGGATTGCGGCAGGACGGTGAATGGGAAGGTCTTGTCCATGCAGCAAGCCGTGTGACGAAAAGGGCATATCCCTTTAAGGAAAGGTACGCGCAAAATGCTTGACAGTCGCCCCACGTTCGTGGTAAAGTCAACCACGTTGCTGGCAGGCGTCCTGCCGGCCGTGCGGCACGAGACGCAGCGGCAAACCGCAAAAAACGTCCGTGCCGAGTATAACTGGCTCGCACGTTTTTCATGGGTTTGCACCTAAATGTCCAAAATATCCCGCCGTAGCCTCCTGGCTATATCTTGTTTAGCGGCCGTAGCGATGATCAGCCCACCATCTGCATCCCAAGTAGCGACGAAGGATAGCGCGGAAAACGGGATGCATCCGAGCCCTTTCAAAGGCACAGTGGCGATCTTTTACTCCAGCCACTTCCAGGAAATAAACCGCGACTGGGACAGTATCGAGGAATATAAGGGGCCTTACCACCCGATGCTCGGATATTACCGCTATAAGGAAAAGGATGATGTTCTCAAGCATCTGAAGTGGATCCGCCGGGCTGGGGTCGACGCCATCGTTTACGACTGTTACGGGATGTCAGAATGGGGGCCGAATGAAACGGATATGAAGAAGGACCGGGTACTGAAGTGGATTATGGAGGCCCTTGAGAACCAGGAGAAAGAATCCCGGAAACTGAAACTGATTATTTACATCGAGAAATACGATGGACATGCCAGCCTGGAGGAGTATCGCTCCTCACTCGGGCACATCCGGGAACATCTCGCCAACAGGCCATACTACTTCCGGTGGCAGAACAAGCCGATGGTTTTGCTATACATGAATGGCGGTAAAACTCCGGCTCTGGAGCAGTTGGAAAAGGAAACCGGCGATTTTACGCTGCGCCGGATTCTTGCCTTTGACGGCAAGGTCAACTGGTCCTACATCAACCAATGGCCGCAACCCGCAAATCACGAATGGATGTCAGTATCGCCTGGGATCGATTCATTTATGGAGAATGCATATCTCGGAAAAAGAAAAGGCAAGCCGTTAGATGTCTCAAAGTGGAACAGGTTTGACCGCAAGGATGGCGAGTATTTCAAGAAGCAGTTTCTCACCGCTCGCGAGGTTGATCCGGATTTCATCTTTATTTCGGGATGGAACGACTGGCAATATGGCAGTCAGATCGAGCCGGCGGTCGAGTATAGATTCAAATATGTCGACCAGGCCGCGCAAATGCTCGGGCGCGAGGAAGAGACTAAACCTTACCGGGATGAGCATTGATCAACCTCGCTGTTCGGCCCAACGCAAACGCAAGCAAGCGCGGGCGGTCAGAATCAAGCATCAACTTGCGAGCGAATGTCCAGCAATTGGCTAGGTATATCCGACTGAACCAGTTTTCGATCACTGACCAACGGATAGGAAAAAGGATTTTTGACAAACCTGAGTCTAACTGGGGAAAACTGGTGAGTCAAGGGGGTCAGGAGGGGGAAGGCGGCCGTGGCCGCCTTTGCAGTTCCGCGAGGAATATGCTATAATGCCTGCATCGTAGTTAACGTAATATCGTGTCCGGGAAACCGGTGGCGATACAGCGCTACCTGAGTAGTAACAAAAAAACAAAAAGGAGAGAGACGATGAGAAAACTGATTGTAGCAACGTGTGTGATTCTGGGGTTGGGGTTGTATGTGGCGGCCGCTGAGGTCCAGGCACAGCCGGCAGCCCCGGAAAAGTGGGAGAAGGAATTCACGGTCGAGAACAAGTATCTCATCATGCCCATCCAGAACAAGGGCAAGGGCTCGACTATTAAGCTCTATATCGACGGCAAGGCGGTTCGCCAGTACGGCATTAATCTGGCTCCCGCTGCGGAGCAGGCGGACTGGTATGCATTCTTTACTATCGGGAACTACAAGGGAAAGAAGGCGCGGGTCGAGGCTATAACCACCGAAGCAGGCTTTGACCTGATACAGCAGTCGGACACCATCCCCGGCGAGGAAAACTTCTACAAGGAGCCCTATCGACCGCAGTTCCACTTCACCCAGAAGGTGGGCTGGAACAACGACCCCAACGGCATGGTATACCACAATGGCAAGTGGCACTTCTTCTACCAGCACAACCCGGTGGGGCTGCCCTGGGGCAACATGACCTGGGGGCATGCGACCAGCAAGGACCTGTTGCACTGGGAGCAGCAGCCCGACAAGCTGTTTCCCAGTACCATGTGCAAAGGCGCCGCGTTCTCCGGAAGCGCCACGGTGGACAAAAAGAACACCGCCGGCTGGGGTGAGAATACGCTGGTTGCTTTCTTAACCGACACAGGTTGCGGCGAGTGCATCGCCTACAGCGCCGACAACGGGGAAACATTCACTTACTACGAAAAGAACCCAGTTGTGAAGCACAATGGCCGCGACCCCAAGGTTAGCTGGTATGCCTATGGCAAGGAAGACAAGCCGCTCGACGACAAGGCGAAGGAACTCGGCGGCCACTGGGTGATGGTGGTTTATGACGTACAACCGCAAAAGGAGGTGGGCAGAAATGCAGCATTCTACACCTCGACCAACATGAAAGACTGGACTGAGCAGAGCCATCTGCCCGGTTACTATGAGTGCACCGACCTCTTTGAACTGCCTGTCGATGACGATGCGAAAAACACCCGCTGGGTCGTCTTTGCGGCCGATGCCAAGTATGCCGTGGGCCGGTTTGACGGAAAGACATTCACCCCTGAACATGAGGGCAAACGCCAAGTTCACTACGGGCCTTACTATGCGTCCCAGACCTACGACAATTCGCCCGATGGTCGCAGGATCCAGATCGGTTGGGTACAGGTCGAGGCGCCGGGACCCTACAACCAGCACTTCAGCTTCCCCCATTGCCTGACGCTTCAGAAGACCGAGGATGGCATCCGCATGTTTGCTACGCCCATCAAGGAGATCGAAAAGCTGCGCGCTAAGACCAACAAGGCGAAGGCGCAGAAGCTGGACGCCGGCAAGCCGGTTGACCTGCCAGTCGGCAGCGACCTGCTCGACATTCGCCTCACTGTGGAAGTCGGAAACGCCGAGACCATCGAGTTGAGCGTTCCGGGCGGTACCGTCAAGTATGACGTGAAAGCTGGAAAGCTGAATGATGCCGAGATGAAGCCTGTTGACGGCAAGATCAGTTTGCAGGTTTTGGTTGACCGGGCCCTGATGGAGATCGTCGGCAACGGTGGACGCGTCTATATTTCCGGCGCGGGACCCGGCAAGAAGGTGGATGTGAAAAATGTCTCGGTCACGGCCACTGGCGGCGACGCCAAACTCGTGCAGTTTGAAGCCTACGAATTGAAGTCGATCTGGACCACTGCTATCAGCAAGACGAAAGCGCCGTCGAAGAAACCTGCTGTGGTTGCAGGCAAGACCCCAGTCAAACCCATCAGCGACGACGCCAAAGTCGTGCCGATAAAACCCGACGAAATAAAGCCGATCGGGACCACTGCTTCCAGCGAGACGAAAGATTTGCCGAAGGAACTTGC
>Ga0315288_10008401_pt1 | contig 13029 bp, 15 predicted proteins | sample YL17G11_20_MG_FD_203454 | JGI IMG/M metagenome (GOLD analysis project Ga0315288, IMG submission 203454) | Sediment microbial communities from Yellowstone Lake, YNP, Wyoming, USA - YL17G11_20 | ecosystem: Environmental > Aquatic > Freshwater > Lake > Sediment | place: USA: Wyoming | collected...
ATCCCGTGAGTCAACGAATGCACTTTGAGTAACACCGTTACGTGAGTCAACGATTCGTTTTCGGTAACATTTACTCGTAAGGCAACGATTGTCGTTCGGTAACATTCTAAGTGAGTCAATTCGGGGTATTGACTTTCGCGCAGAATTGCAGTACACTATCAAGGGAGAGGGATTGTCCTGGTGCCAGGGATTGTGATACAAAACCAACGGTGGACTTGCCGGATATGTGTTCCAAAATCGGCACTTATGTTTGACTTGTGAGTATTTCGCTGTATACTATGGCGAGGTCAAGGTTGTTTGAATGCAATCATGGCATACCGCTCGCTAGATGGCGGCATGGCTGCTCCTCTCCAGATCCACATTCCGCCAGAAGAGCAGCGGACTGCGTCAGCTTACGAGCCCTGACTTGCTGACAGTCACCATTGCCTAGCAAGCGGACAGGGTACGCCGCTAGGTCACTCGGTCGACGGGGCGGCACATTCCATATGCATGCCGCTGTCATCCAAGGGGACGAGAGGAGATGCGAGTAGAAGTACTATGGTACTGCGCTCCGTTTTTCCCGTTGCTGAGCCGGGGGTTACTCTGCCTGGTATTCCGGGACGAGATGGGTGACGTGCTAACTGAGAAGGAACAAGACAGAGAAGCCCATAGAACCCACATCCTGGCACTGGCTGGCTTCAGTTTCTCGGGATTGCTGGCATTGGTTGTGCTAGAGGCAGCTATCCTCCACGGTTTTCATGTTGCGATTTACTGCCTGTCTATAAGCTTCCTGTTCTACTTGTTCGCGCTGAACCTTCAAGGGTACAAATCAAAGCGCTGGCATGATCAGATAGCTACCGCCATCATGGAGACAGCATCTCTTGCCTTGATACTCTCCGTCTTGAGTATCTTGCACTTTCAGAATTTTCCCGCAGGTTTCGCTTATGGCTTGTCTGCTTTAGGCCTGTTCGTGTGGCTGCTTGACCATTTCTTGCGTCTTGGGTATCAATCGTGGTACTTGAAAATCAGGAGGAACGTGGAAATGAGCGAAAGACGAATCAAAAAGAAGCCAGAGGATAGTAAGAAGCGGGAACTGGATTTCATCACATGCCCCAAACACAGCATCAGGTATCCAAAGGGCTCCAAATGCCCGAAGTGTGTGGCTGAAAGTAAGCGATAGCCCAGAGATCTTGTCGCCTGTGGCGTCTGACCACTCGGATAGCTAGCCATAGTGCAGCCACTGCCTCAGAGCTACTGGTATGCTCGCTGTCTGCCTGTTGGGATGTGCCAGCCGTGGTTGGATTAGTCAGAGCAATTGCTCTGGATGCGCGTGCCCGATTCATTCTGGAGGGAAAGGTGATAGGTGACAGAGCATATCCAGAGACAGTCGAGATGGAAGTGCCGACTGTGATTAATGTGTCGTTTGACGACGCCCGCCAGTCGCGAGCTATCTACGTCAAAGTGGACACTGATCCTAAGGTGATTCTTGAGAAGCTCAACTTTCGTTCATTGCCCAAGGGTATCGTTTCGATCAGCGGCGGGGCTGAGAAGTTTCCTCCCGAAGCTATAGAAAGAGTGGCCATGCTCCTCGCGGAAGTGGTCGTGCCTATTGTGTATGAACATGAGTTGTTGGTTGTTGATGGCGGCACAGAGGCCGGGATTATGAAGATTACTGGTGAAGCTTTTGCAGCCCAAAGCCCTGGACGTCATGTTATCGGCGGTACAGGGACAGAGCCCGAAAGCGTGAGCTTGGATCTCCGCACGCTTCCATTACTAGGGGTTGCGCCTGCGGCGAGGGTTTGTCTTCCTGGAAACGAGTTTGCAGCACCTGGGGATTCTAAACTTGAGCCCAACCATCTCTGTTTCGTCCTAGTCCGTGAGAGAGATTGGGGAGGCGAGGTGGAATGCATGTTCTCGTTTCTGGATCACCTTGCTAATTGTGAACAGATCCCGGTGGTCAACATCGTTGCCAATGGAGGACGTATCACCATAAAGGAGGTCTACCATGCAGTAGAGAAAGGGTGGCCAGTAATTGTTCTAGAAGGGAGCAACAGAGCGGCTCAACTTATTGTCGCTGCACTGGATGGTGCATCAGAGAGAGAGCTAGCCGGTCTGTTTGACAAGTATCAGGTTACAGTTCCATTGCAAGAAGTGCCAGAACTGGTTCACTGGCTCGGTGCCATTGCCAAGTATGAGAATATCACTCGTTTCGAACTCTTGTCGCGGCCTCCACAAGAGTTGGCATCGCTCATTCTCTCTGGATTAGGAATCTGATGGGTCTAGCAGTCTGTCGGAGAGACAAAACATTGGAGCCTTGAAACCACCAGATCTGGCGTAATCGCAGTAGTCTTGCCGAATATGTGGCATGTCAACCGCTGTAGTCTGATTCACTCCATAGGCTGCTAGAGTGCAGAGTATCAGGCTGGGAGGGTATCGCGTATGGAATCGAATGAGGCGACTGTATCTAGAATCCATCTGGCGTACTTCAGCCACAGTTACCGTCCCGAGGATAAAGAGATTAACCTCTTCTTCTGGCAGCTTCTAAGCAGGCACCATCTCTATTTCACCGTTGACTCGGAAGAGAACAAAAACAAGCCGATGCACGTTTCCTATCTGGAATGGATGATGCGGCGCAGTGCGTGTTTTGTGGCTGTCATTCCTCGCCGGGAAGACTCGCTACCCTACTATTGTTCTCCGTACCAGGTCTTCGAAAACGGCTTAGCAATTCGCGCTAGTAAACCCCGTTTGATCTTTGTCGAGGCGGGATTGGATGAGACTCTATTCGGAGCCAAGTATGGTGAAGTCTACCCATTTCGTCGGGGCTGGAAGTGGCTTAAGCAGGACGAAGAGCAGTTTGCCGTGGCTGCAAGACGGCTCGCTGAGCAAGCACACGCACTTGCCCCTTCGGAATCAGAGCTGATAAAGCCTGTTGCTCTTATGGCAGACATCACACAAGGGATAACATATCGAGGTGATGTGGTTAGAGCCATCGAACAGATGGTTCTTGCCCAGGGATACACATTCAGGGTGGAGAACCCGGCAGAGTTTGCACGCGATTTTCTCTTTATACAGAAAGTCGAACAGTACAGCATATTGATCTCCGAAATACGCCAGCCCTACATAGCACCTGATGTGTTAGGTTTGGTGCATGGTCGTTGTATCCCCACAATTCGCATCTGTCATTTGGGAGACCATGAGAGTGCGGAAGAGGCAAAGTCGATGATGCGCCTCTCAAGCGATAAAGTCGAAGGTATTGAGCGGCTTCAAGCGGACCTGCCACGTATTCTCAGCCGATACGAGATCGACAGGGCGATGGAACCAGTCATCTTTTGGAAGTATCCAGAGGAACTAGCAGAAAAGCTCGCTGTTTGCCTACGGAAGATCACTGAACAACGGAGCGATCTGACTGACGAGCAGGGAGCGAGAAACTACTTTCTGCGTTTTGGCCGCCTGAGGGGAAAAGTGTTCATAAGTAACGCCAGAACACAGAACGATCTCGCCAGTCAGGTGGTGGATGGGTTGATTCGAAGAGCTGCGGAAGTTCCTTTTCATTATAAGCAAAAGGATGCCATTGAATTAGGCAAGGAGTGGCCTTCGGAAATCACGCGAGAGATCAGGAATTCCATCGTCTTCGTGGCGCTGATTGACAGCGAGTATGAGATGAGCCCTTTTTGCAGAGCCGAGTTAGAAGAGGCGATGGATCTATTTCGCAAGGATGAGATGGAAATCCATGCGCACTTAGTCAGTCCAGGGACGCGCTTCCCTCAGGAATTGGCCGCTCTGCAAATGAGTGATGTTGGAAGCTGGACAGATTCCCAGAAAGTTGAGCAGATTGTGGAGAAAGTGGTGAGGTTCCTTGAAGGAGGGAAGCAGGTCAATCTGCGCAGTATGGACCGCGATCGGATTGTGGATATTCTGGCAAAGCTCCCCATGCTCACCTCGCCGGATGGCCGCAGGACACTTTTGAGGGATGCAGGTTTGCCTGCTGAAGTCACTGATGCCGTGCGTGTTGACGCGCGGTCAGGTGTAAGGGCTGCCGCGATCGAGATTGTTGACGACTTGGCAAGTTGGAAGGGCAAACTTAGACCGCATACACGGGCATTGGGACTACTCCTATCACATATGATGGCCCTTGTGGGCTCATTTGAGGAGCAATTATTCTTGATGAGCATAATAAGGGACCATCAATTGATGCCGGATGCTCGACTCAGAATCAAGCCACGTTCGCGATTTCGTGAACTGGGTTTGGCCTATATCCATGAATGGAAGGAGTTGGGAACCTTTGGATCAATCGAGAGAAGAGCGCTAAAAGAACCCAGGCTGGCCGAGGGTGAGCTCAGCGCTAATCTGTATGCTATGACTGTGAAATTGAGTGCCGAACACGACGATTGGCAGAAGGACCTGCGAGTCATTGGAACCGACATTATCCATAACAAGGTATTTGAGAGTGTACTTAAACGTCTGAAGGAGCTGGATTCAGAAGGGTTTTCTAGAGAACAGGTTGGATTTTGCTTTGCAACTGACACACCTGGTCTGCGTGTGCCATTTGAATGGGCGGTTCTGGAAGGCCAGAGTTCTCCATTGTGCCTGCAGCACCCTGTGCGGCGGTTCCTGCTTCGGTGCCCTGAACCCAGGCGCACGCTACGTGCGGCAGTTGATGCAGGCACCCCGTTGCGCGTGTTGTTGGTGGCCTCGAATACAGGGGAGATTGATGAGGTTGATGGCGAGATAGAAGAACTCTACTGCATGTTTAAGGACTGGTTTAGCCAGGTTGGGTGGCCGGAATCCAATATCTGTAGGTTGAGCTCTCAGATGTCTACTGCAGACCGTATTGAGAGAGAAATCAGACACGGGCATTATCACATCCTTCATTTTGCGGGTCACGGAGGCTATGACGACGGGAGGCCGGTCCTCCAGGTTTATGAGGATGCAGATACGCGGAGTTTGGCCCCAATCTCTGCGACGATGTTAAGACGTTGGATCGTTGATTCGGACTTATGCTTTGTTTACTTGAGTACTTGTCGTGGAGCAGCTACAGAAGTGCCAGAGTTAGATAGTGCAGTTCGATGTTTCGAGAACATCGCTCAGGCAGTTGTTGAAGCCTATGTGCCCGAAGCAATAGGATTTGTCTGGCCGATAGACGATAGCCAGAGCAGAGTCCTAGCCGCGCGATTCTACCCACAGTTCCTGGAAAGCCTTGATGCAAACCTAGCCCTATATCAGGCCAGGACGCTCGTTGAAGAAGAGAAACGGATCTGGGCGGCTCCGGTTCTGATTCAACAACTCGATACCTGTGCGACAGGTTAGGAGAATGTGAGAAACGCTGACCTGGAATGATACATCTCCTGACGAAGCAATCACGCATAGAGTCGCTGATCAAAACATTGTGATCTGTCAGACCGGGTGTCGGGCTAGGGCTTGGAGGTCTGCTTCATCACCAATTCACATTTGTTGCCACCAGAGCAAGGAGCGGTCTAACCCGTGCTTCTGTGATCTGTTTGCGCGCCTGTTCAGACGTCTGGCTAATACATCCGTAGACGTGATCCGGCGCCAGATGCGGATCTGGTTACCCTGATCGCTCGGAGCGCCAGGCCGCGCCGGGTTGGTGAGCTCTCAGGGGACGTGAGCGAGTCGTGAGGGTGAAGAAGAGGTGTTCTTGAAGAGGAACAGCCCCGACCCACAAAGCCCAGAGCTTTTTGTTCATGCAAGCAAGGACCAGCAGTGGTCGCCGAGGGTGCGATAAGCGGTATGCTCCGGCTCTAGCGTGTCTCACCCCGACAAGAAGCTGGCTTTGGAACAGCCCGGGGGGCCGAATCGTCCAGAACCGCGTCCGCCGACATCTCCGGCGCAACCCTCGCCACCTTCACGATGTGCCCGCTGTGCACGTGTACCAGCCACCGTCCCGGCTGTGATAGCATTCGGCGCAGGATTTCGATGTCCTTGTCCACCCTATCGAACTCTCCCCGAGTTTTGCCGCAAAACTCGGCCCCTGTGATCCCGGTGGGCACGCCTACGCTGACTTGCCCCCACCACTTCCTCGACCTCCGTCTCCTGCTGCTCACTCTCGTCAATGACGAATAGCCGGTTCATCACGTCCGCCGCGATGAACAGGCACGACGCGATGTCCTGGCGCAACTTGGTGTCCGGCATCCTCCAGCCTGCCAACTGCATCCAGATGCCCTGGATACCCTTGGGCATGAGGAGTTTCTGCTTGCCCAGGATCAGTTTCAGAGCCACGACCATGCGCATCTTGTTGGTGTTCACCTGCACGCCCTCGACCAGCATCCCCTTCTGGGCGAACACCAGTTCGTCGAAGCCCTTCTGCGTGCCGGAGGCGTCGAAGGCAGTGTAGATGGGCCTGTAGGCCCTGTACCATTCCTCCATCTGGTTGATGAAGGGCCAGTAGGAACCCTGCCCGTCTACCCAGTGGAAGGCGGCCACCTCGGCGGGGACCTGGGGAAACCCCGTGACCTTGAGCACCACGACCACGCCACTGTTCCGGTCAGGCGGCGTGTTCTGGCCGGAGTCCCCGATCAGCACGTAGCGGTCGAACTCGTTGGGCGGCGTGACTCACAGCACCGTGCCCGCCCGCTGGGCCTCCTCCACGTAGTACCCGCGGAGGTTGTTCTCCCTGGCGTGCCTCATGACGTCGTCCATCTTCCGCGATTGGCAGGGCTCCAGGAGTTCCGGCGTGAACTCGTTACCCCTCGGCAGCGGGCGCTCGGACTTCATCAACTGCTTGCGCTTTTCGGGATCCTTGATCCGGCGCTCGATGGCCCCCAACTGGTCGGCGGTCAGGTACGGGTTGTCGTAGGTCGTCGCCAGGATGGACATGTAGTACTGGGGCAGCGACTCGGCCATGTCGCACCGCTCCCACAGTTCCGGGTCGTACTCGGCGGTGGACATCACGATCATCTTGCCCATGCGCTTGCGGCCACCGATCTGGCCGCGCATGCGAGAGCCCAGGTTCACCAGCAGGGCATCCAGGGAGCCGCCTGTGATCTCTGCCAGTCTACCGGCCTCGTCCAGCGCCGCCGCGCTGCGTGGCCCCGCAGTTGCACGCCGTACTCCTCGCGCAGTTGCAGCGCCACGCGCCTAGTGCCCCCACAAGGGCCAAGTCCTGGGGCGTAGGGTGGTCAGCCGGGCCAGCGATAACGTCCCGATGTGGGTCCCCGACGAGTTCGTGGACAACAGCGAGACGGACAGCCCGTGGCCGTCCTGGCTGGAGGGTGAGGAGAACCGTGCCTACCGCAGCCCGTATGCCGACGACGCCGCGTGGCCCAAGAGCGTGACCCGGAGCACGTGGGCCAGCCTCGTGGCTGCCTGGAAGAATGCCGGCGACGCGGATCAGGTCTTTGCCGCGATGGTCGGCGGTGAGACCGGCTTCTCCGAGGACGAGTAGCACGTGCTCGTTCTGCTGGAGAACCTCGCCGACGCCCTGAGCGAGGAGGCGGACGGAAGCGCCCGCACGGTGGCCTCGGCCCTGGCCAACGAGGTGCACACGCTCGGTGTCCACGTGCAGGTGGAGGACGACCAGACACTCCAGGAAGCGCTGCGCGACACATTCGCGTGGTTCCTGGGTGCTGAGGTAGGTGGGTGGGAGTATGAACTGCCCACCGCCGATGGCCTCCGCAGGAGCGTGGAAGAGTGGGTGGGGAGGGCGTGCAACGCCAAGGGGATATGGTCTTCGCAGGCCGCCGCGATCCAGGCGCTGGTGCTGTACGGCGCCAGCCCTACTGAGGCGCGGGCTGCTGCTCAGGCAGCCTTCAGCGCGCGCTAGGGCAAGACGAGAGTTCGGGGAGACCCAGGCTCTCGTTTTTCATTTCTATCTCTCGAATACGGTGCTTCCCCGACCTGGGATTCTGCTGCAGGAGCGGTGTGCCAGAGGTAGGGGATTTTCCCCAGGTCGGGGTCATTCTCGCCAGTGGGGGCTATTCCGCTGGGCGGGGATGTTTCAGTCGGGGCGGGGGTTTCCAGCGGCGGCAGGGATCTTGAAGTAGGCATCCTGGCTACGGCAATCTAGGCGGGCAATGAAGGGCGGTTGGATTTGGGAACCAACCTCGAAGAGAACTTCGAGGTTATGGAAGCTCACCTCTGCCAGATAGAGGGGTAATCCCACTGTTACGTGACTTGGGCCGCTTTTTTCATTGAGGCAAGAATGTGGCTGTTAGGCGACATGCGGTTGTTGGCTGCCGTTTTGGTCAGACTGAGCACTCTCAGTCCCAGGCTTCAATGAGCCCAACACATAACCTACAATTCCGCCGATTATGCTTGCGACCGCTTCTCCTGTCAGTATTCTTTCGAGCGCCAAGATGACTGTCGCCAATACAACTACCAGGATAGTAATGATGTGCAGAACTCTTCCACCTCTAAATGATCGGACTGCGGCAGGGTCTTTCTTTAGCACAATTGCGAAGCAGATGCCGGCTATGACGATCGCAGCGAACAAGCCGGCGCCTACTATCAACAAGCTCTGCTCTCCCAGAATCGGAGTAAGAGTATTCTGATCTTGCATGGTATCCTCACTTTCGAACATAACTAGGCACTTTCTGTACTCAAGCTATCCTCATTCCGCCGCCAGAGCGGTGACCTCGCCCGACAGTTTGGTTGGCTTATTTAGCATCACATTGGTAATCACATTATGTTTCAGATTCCTCAAGGCGTTAAAGCTCGCTATACGGCCAAACCTGAACATTCTAGTTGCTGAATAGAATATGGTCGAATTTATGGTAAATGATACCAATCTAAGTATCGTTGCTTTGAGTATTGTGGCAATTGTAGTCACAATCACCTCTTGAGTGGCCGTTGTGCTTGAAAGTAGGGGTGTGAGTCTAGAAAGGAACGTGTGGGCTTCAACAAGAGAGATGTACCCAAAAGTAGATATATATCCAAGATAGGCCACAGCCAGCGCAGTGTAGCAAGCGCTCAGGGAATGATAAATATCACCAAGGAACTGGTGTCGCTTTTCCAAAATCGCAGCTGTGTTCTTATATCTCTCATCAGATAGCGCCAGATACCATGCAGAGTCTGCTAGGAGAGCTCTGAAAAAGTCCCCCCCAATCCAAGGAGTGGGGCGAGTAGCGCAGAAATCGCACAGTTTTTGAGGTCATTTCCCTAATTCGGGCCTCCTGAAGGCCAAAAGTGGGGCATCTGCCCTATGCGGTTTCTCAAGAGGGGGGTTTTTCAGCAGCCTCCTAGGTGCCAATTCTGACGATACTGCATCATCACTTTTCTGGATTTGCAGAGGATAAGCCCCCATTTTTTCACGGCAGGGACTACGGGAGCATCTATAAGAGCGTGATCGAAGATTTGCTCAAAGTCTACGTGGCCTTCCACATGCTTCAAGATTGCTCGGCCTCGGTCTCCTGGGTTGATGAATCTCCCCCCGAAAAGATAAGGAACCTCTACATCCCAATATACACAATGGTACAGTTGGTAGATAATAAAACCCAACGGTATTGCGATTCCCACCAATGGTAATAGAAGGTCGTTCACCTTCTGGAGGATACCGAGGCATATAGTCTGGCTTTGACTATGCAAGAGAGTATTCACTGCGATAAATCCAGTCCAGAACAAGATTGCTATCCAGCCAGGCAGCGCCCAGCGTATTACCTGTCGTGCGGTATCCATATGACTCTCCTCACGCTGTGCTTATTTGCCACGCCACTAGGCGTGATGCGTAACCTCAGGCCCAGCGAAATCGGACTCATCAGCGGGGGACATCCTGGTCGCTGCGATCCAGGCGGTCAATGGAAAGTAGGCGATGGTTCGCGCCCTGGCGGTTACCACGACCGGACTCCCACCGATTAGCAGATGATATCTTTGCAGGGCACACCAACCCATGCTAGGCGGCAATATGCCTATAACTGGAACGGTCACCTGAAAAACGCGCGCCACACCAGTTCTAGAAAGCCTGAACCCACTACTGAGACGAATAGGCTGCCAATGATTCGAACCGTACTAGTGGTCACCCACTTGGTAATGGATTGGCCTTCTGAGGTTGTCAGCAACAGATAGGCTGCTAGAAGGCCACAACACACCCCACAACCTATCGCCATAGCACTACGAAATGTCTCCAGCCTCTCCGATTCTTGCTTGCGGGACAAACTCGCTGCTCTCAGCCCTGTCCATCCGGCAAAAATGAAGAATCCCTCAGCAGCAACCAATGTGCTTTCAAATCCGAATGTCGAAAGTACGTACACTATGACAAGAAGCAGCAGTATGATTACGATTACTGTGCTCGATATCCCACTATGTTCAGGAGGAGGTAGTTCTGGTCTACGTTGGTCGATACGGCTCGGTTGAGACTCATCTGTTGGCCTCATATCCGACAGGGGAGGCCAAACATCCCTCGGCTGTATGATGAGGCACTTATCATTCCGGTTGAAGTGCCCTGGACAGTTGGGGGCGCCACAATAGAACATCTGTAACACGATAGGTTCTTCGGGCTTATAGAACTTCTGTGGTTCAAAAAGCGGCGGCTTCAAGGTATCACGAAAGATGTCGAAGTCAGGGCACCTGTCGGTCTTATTGAAGTGCCCTGGACAGTTGGGGGCGCCACAATAGAACTTCTGTGGTTCAAAAAGCGGTGGCTTCAAGGTATCACGAAAGATGTCGAAGTCAGGGCACCTGTCAGTCTTACTGAAGTGTCCTGGACAGTTGGGGGCGCCACATTTGTGTGTCATCGTTTACCCTCTTGTGTTCAGTATTTCTGCACAGATCCCGGCGCGGAAGGTAAGCCACGGGTACTCGCATAAATGTCGAGCAAGGCGAGGCTTTTTGTGCGGAACGGAGATCCCCGTCTAAGCCTGCGTATCCAGTGGTCTCCTAGCAAAACACCCACCGTACCTCATCATGGCGGGCGGGTGATTTGGTACTCAGATATCTGCCTCCGAAGCATTATTGCTGCCTGGGTCAATGTCGTGGAATCGCTTTGGGCGTGGGGCACTGCTTTCTGTTAGACGCCCATAGTATGTTACATCTCTAACCGGACGTGAACGTTTCCGTTTATCCAGCTCTCCGGCAAGCCTTACTTCTGACGTGGTGCCTGGTCGGCCCTCTCCCAAAAACACAAACACCCGCCCACACCTCTTGACGGTGAGCGGGTTACCTAGTCCTGCACTATCTGCCTCCTGTGTCTCGGCCAGTGCCCCACGCTCACGTCCGCCGTGAGGCGTTGCTTTCTGTTCGTACACTCATATTGTATTGCATTTCCGGGAAAAGTCAACCCCGCCCGCCGGTCAAACACGCGCGGGTACCATACGTCTCTGACATGGGGCAAGTGTGCGCGGTGCCCACGTAGTCGCCGCCCGGCCTGACCTCGTGGATCACGCCCAATGCTAGCATCTCCGGCGTGATTCACGACGGCTAGAGCCCCCTCAACTGGCGTTTATATGCGTCGTGGTTGCCGATAAAGTACCAATAGTACGCCGTATGTCCGGTGGAAGATCGCGCAGCATCTCCCAGAAATCGTGGACGGTGCGCGGTTTCATCCTGGGGCAATCCCCCCATCTTCCGTGAAGACCATCGGCATAGTGCGCCCTGCCCGTATGGCCGCCCGCACCTTGTCTGCCATCTTCTTCAGACCGTCTTGGGTTGCGGCAAACTGAGCGTCCCATTCCGCTTCGTCGGCGAGAACTTGTTCTTCGGTTTCGTCCTCGTCCAATGCGCCAAAGTTCTCAATTGCCTGCGACTGAATGTAGCGGGCGAAATCCAGGATTTGCATGACACGCTCCACAGGCAGCGCACGCACGATGCGGATGAGTGCCTGTTCGTATGGAATGGTATTGCATTTCCAGGAAAAGTCAACCCCGATCCGTCGCATCCGTGAGAATCCGTGTGCCAATCAGGGCCGCCTGAGCAGTTACAGGGTGCGGTCAGCGTTTCCTCACCAGCCCTTCGCGCCAGGCGTAGATGGCGGCCTGGGTGCGGTCGGAGAGGTGCAGTTTCCCCAGCAGGTTGCTGACGTGCGCCTTGACCGTCCGCTCGGTGACGACCAGTTCGGCGGCGATTTCGGCGTTAGAGTGGCCCTGGGCGATCAGCCGGAGCACCTCGATTTCGCGCGCGGTCAGCCCGGCCGCAGGGTCGCGGCCCGCCGTAGGCGCGGTGACTTCGGCCATCAAGCGCTGGGCGATGCGCGGGTGCAAGGTGGCTTCGCCCCGGCTGGCAGCGTGAATGGCCGCCAGCACCGTCTCGGCGTCGGCGTCCTTGAGCAGGTAGGAGAGCGCGCCGGCCTTGATGGCCGAGAAGATCAATTCGTCCTGGGCAAAACTGGTCAGCACGACCACCTGCGTGCGTGGGCTGGTCTGGCGGATGCGGCGAGTGGCCTGCACGCCCCCCTGGTCCGTGGGCTCCGTCCCCGGCTGCAAGGGCAGCACCAGGTCCATCAGCACCACGTCAGGGACGTGCTCGGCCACTCCTTCGACCGCGCTCTGGGCGTCGCCCGCCTCGCCGGCGATGGCAATGTCGGGGTGGGCGCTCAGGTAGAAGCGCAGGCCTTTGCGTACCACGTCGTGGTCGTCTACCACGTAGACGGCGATGTGCTCACCGCCTCCCTCCATTTCCCCTGCCAGGGAGGCGGTGTGGTGCTGTCTCTGTTCCATCGTCTACTGTGACTTCCGTTCCTCGGGCGGGGTGACCGAGACCGGCAGGCTGCCCAGCAGGAGGGTCGGGCTGATGCCGTGCTCGGTGATGACGATCTTGGCGTTGTCGCGCAGCGACGTCTCGGTCATCTCCATCTGCTTGAGCGTCTGGGCGTTGCCCTGGAAGTACTTTTGCGCTGCTTCGTGGACCAGCCGGATCGCTTCGGCCTTGCCCTGGGCGACCTTGATGGCCGCCTCCCGCTCTCCCTCGGCGCGTTGGATCGTGGCAAGTTTTTGCTGCTCGGCAGCCTCGAACTCGCCGGTGGCCAGCAACCGCATGGACCGCCGTTCCTGTTCGGCCGTCTTTTGCTTGTGCATGGCCTTCTTGATGTCCTCGGGCGGGTCAATCAGTTGGATCTCGACCTTGCTGACCGTCAATCCCCACTCCACGGCAAAGGTGTTGAGCACG
>Ga0315288_10008402_pt1 | contig 13028 bp, 9 predicted proteins | sample YL17G11_20_MG_FD_203454 | JGI IMG/M metagenome (GOLD analysis project Ga0315288, IMG submission 203454) | Sediment microbial communities from Yellowstone Lake, YNP, Wyoming, USA - YL17G11_20 | ecosystem: Environmental > Aquatic > Freshwater > Lake > Sediment | place: USA: Wyoming | collected...
CACCAGCTCCGCCTCCTCCGGGTTCACCACCAGGCGCTTGCGCTCCCGATCCACATCGTAGCCGAAGACCGGAGGCCCGCCGGCATACTTGCCTCTGCGTTTCGTGGCTGCCACCTTGTCGCGGATGCGTTCCCCGATGATCTCGCGCTCGAACTGGGCAAAGGAGAGGAGGATGTTCAGCACCAGCCGCCCCATGGAGGTGGTGGTGTTGAACTGCTGAGTCACGGATACGAACGAGACCTGCTTGCGTTCGAAGATCCCGATGATCCGGGCGAAGTCCAACAGGGAGCGAGAGAGCCGGTCGACCTTGTAGACGAGCACGCAGTCGATTCGGCCGACCTCAACATCCTCCAGTAGCCGGTGGAGGCCTGGGCGCTCCAGGTTGCCACCAGAGAAGCCCCCGTCATCGTAGTGTGCCGGCAGCGCCACCCAGCCTTCATGGCGCTGGCTGGCGACGTAAGCCTCGCCCGCCTCTCGCTGCGCGTCCAAGCTGTTGAACTCGGAGTCGAGGTTTTCGTCCGTGCTCTTCCGCGTGTAGATGGCGCAGCGAATGCGGCGCAGGGCCGTCTTCTCGGTGTCGGTCTGCCGCGTCATCTGCCACCCTCCTTGCCGTTGACCAGGCCGAAGAAGGCGCGGCCACTCCAGTGGGTTCCGGTGATGGCCTTGGCGACCGCGGTCAGCGATCGGTAGGGCCGGCCCTCGAACTCTAAGCCGGTGGCGGTGACCGTCACCTCATAGCGGCGGCCGTTCCAGAGACGGGCGAGGCGCGTCCCTGGTACCGGCAGGTCGGGCCTGCGCCGCGAGTTCCCGCCCCTGCCCGGGATTGACGCCTCCTAGTCCAGCCCCGCGTCCTGAGCGATCTCGGCCGCGCGGCGTCTGGCCTCATCGGACAGCCCACCGTATACCAACTCCTGGACGCGGTATGCCAGGCGCTTCACCATGAAGCGGCGCTGATGGGCGGGGGGCGCGGTGCCGAATAGCTTGCGCCAGCGCTCATCGAGCTGCGGGATAGACAGCGTGTTCAATTCGGCGATCTGCTTCAGCGTTCTGCTACTCATGTCTCTCCTGTCTCCCTGTCTCTCCTGTGGACTGGGGTTCGAGACATGAATGGCTCGGTTCCGCAAGAACATCAAGAGGAATCTTCTCTGCGTCCGCGCGCCTGACGCGATACCGCAGGAAGCCCCTGGCCAGCAGGGACGCGACCTCGCGGCAACGCTCGACGGCTGACATGCATTCTGGGTCCGGTAGGTTCCGCAAAGACAGTCTCCCGGTGGGATGTGGGGGCATGATTCCTGCCGCGCAGGCCGAGCACTGCCCCGTTACTGTCTTTACGAAAGGCGGCCGCGAAACGCCGGAACGATCTGCACCTAGCGATGTCTGCAGCCTCGTCAGAATCAGTCAGGGACGAGATCAGCTCGACTGGCAGGTTACGACACGAAGCCAACACGGGAGGGCAATGACCCACGGGCGGAGAAATCTTGTTGAGTCATCTCCGCAGGTTGTTAGCGGAGAGAGAGGCGATACATCATGCCGATAACGCGCTTCCGTATACAAGACCCGAAGTGTCAGCTCGCCGAGTGCGAAAATGTGCCGCCGATCATGGTGGTTGCCGGTCCCAACGGGGTCGGCAAGTCGACTTTGCTGTTCTGTCTGGCGGGTCGCGCGCAGGGACCGATGGCAGCCCTTCCCGAGGAGCACACCAAGGTGGAAGTCGAGAGGTCCGGCGAAGTGCTCTCGTTGGGGCCTCACCGGGTCTGGCTTTCAGGTCCAGTTCGCCAGGTGTGGTTGTTCGAAAGGGAGGTGAGTTTCCGCCAGGCAATGGCACAGCACCAGAACCCCCATCTCCCAGGAGTTGGCAGTGGTCGCGAGCGCGATCCGTCCTCAGCCGATGAGGTCCCCGCGGCGATGAAGTACAGCCTTGCGCAGCTAGAGTTTCGCCGCCAAGGAGCGATCGCCAAGCTGGTTGACTTGAACAAGGGCAGATTTCCAACTGGCGAATGCCCCGACCCATACCAACCGCTTCGCGCTATGACCAGCCAACTCCTCCCGCACCTTCAGTTCGACCGGATCGACTTCGCAAACCTAGAGAACGTCCGTTGCATATGGCGTCGTCAGCTGGCGGGAGGCCAGTACGTCGAGGTCGACATTGACCAGTTGAGTTCGGGCGAGAAGGAGGTGCTGTGTCTGCTGATGCCGTTTGTCGAACATGAGGCGCAGCGCATTCTAAAGAGCATTGAAGCTGGCGATGCTGAACCATCTGCGGTCATCCCCGCTGGCGATGTTGTGGTTCTGGTCGACGAACCCGAGTTGCACCTGCACCCAGCGCTCCAGGTTCGTCTCATGGACTACATGCGGAGCCGCGTTGCACAAGGTGGGGTCCAGTTCATCCTGGCGACCCACTCGCCAACACTGATGAATGCTGCGAACTTCGACGAGCTCTATGTGCTTATGCCTTCCAGCACACTCGGCGGGAACCAGCTTGTGAGGGTGGCATCAGACGCTGACAGACTTGATGCTCTCAGGGATCTGCTTGGTGAGACGTATCTGGCAACCCTATCCCGGAGCATTGTCTGTGTAGAGGGAGCCGTTCCCACACGCGGCTCCAGAGAACCGAGTGACGCGCGGATTCTCGCCGTGCTCTGCCCGGAGATCTCTGACCTGGTTCTGTTGCCAACAGGTGGGCGTTCGAACACGATTGCGACTGCCCAGAAGCTCCGGGAAGCGCTGAGCCGGGCCCCCGCCGGCGCCTCTGTGTTCGCTTTGGTCGACGCGGACGACGAAGAGCCCGCGGTCGGCGACGACTGGATGCTCAGCCTACCCGCAGCTGAGATTGAGAACATGCTCCTCGTGCCGCGTGTGATCGCTGGGTACCTCGCGCCGCACGCTGAGAAGCTGCCAAGCGGCATTCAGCCTTGCAATGACGACGTCGTCGATCGTGCTCTCAAGGGAATCGCCAGGGGGCATCGCGACATGGAGGTTGCGACGCGGCTCAGGCGGCGCATGCGGACCGCTACCGACTTCGCTGGCCGTACGATCCAGGAGCTGAGAACCGAACTCCAGGGCAGGCTTGGCGGGCCGGACAAAGCGCTTCCGTCCCTCGAGGATTTCGACCAACGTGCTCGCAAGCTGGAGGAATGGGCGGACACCGTGTTGGCGCAAGGTAAAGAGCTCGTAGCCTTCAGCGGCAAGGAGATCCTGCGGGAGTTCTATGTGAGGTTTCTCTCCAAAGCCGGTTTCGGCTCCTACCAGAACTTCGTATACGAGGTTGCCCGCCACGCAGGCAAGGACGAGCAGACGCGGAAGGCGGTAGCCGCCGTCGCCTTCCGGATCGCCTACTACCTACCCGCACGACTTCCGGGGCTGCTGGAACAGCTTCGCGATTCCGTTGCTGCATCCACAATGGCGGGAGATTTCACGGATGTCGTTAACCAGCGGACTGGGCACTTGCTGGAGACGCTCAGCAAGGCGTTGGGACTGCGCGAGGCGGGCAAGCCCAACGGAAGTATACATGCGGAAGTCCGGCGGGAGGCTCTGGCTATCGCACGCTCGGTACAGGAGAAGGCGGGAGACACCGGGCGTGGCCCCGCCGAGATGAAAGAGCAGCTCGAGGCAGTGGTTGAGGCGGCCAGAGAGATAGGCACTGGTCCATTCGGTACATAACCTGGCTGGCATCGGATGTGTGTCTTCGATAGACGTCCAACAGCGCCGTCGGCTACGACACGAAGGCAGATGGGATACCCACAAGCGCACCTGCGTGGGTTACCGCCGGGGAAGCAGCCTTCCTTATTGCTGCCAGAAGAGCCTCTGTTCTGCCACACAGCAGTTTTGGCCGCTCCCTGTCCTACTCCGTTTGAGAGTCGAACCCTCCCGAAATCGGCCCATCAAAAAAGCAAGCAAATTGCTCACTTTCTCTACCAGCGGACGGAATGGCAGTAGTCCGCTGCTTTCAGAGAAAGAGAGGGGCGGAAGGCCGTTTTCGGGCGAAAACGCGGCCGGAACAGGCGAATCCGTCCGCTGGTCTTCGAGAATGCGAAATCGCCAGGAGACGCCCACAGACGCCAGGAGAAGCGCAGAAGCGCCCTCGGTTGAGAGCGCTTCGAAGCGTAGAGAAACGGTTCCACCTGGTGAAGATGGTGGAGGAGACACGCTCAGAAACAGAAACTCTCCACCAGCGGACGAGGTCGGTGGTTTCGATCCTGAGTAACGTCTGCCTGCAATACGTTGCTCTCGAAACGCGCGCTCTTATCCGGTGGCCTGATCGACACGCCACCTCGCTCTGGGGGTGGTTCCCCTTCTCGTCGCGTCTGCTGTACTGCGTAGTCGCGGAAGCTAACGGGGGTTGGTGCCCCTGTCAAGTAGCGATGGGACACCCCTGAGCGGCTCCTGAGCTTGTGCGCGGGCGAGGATCATTCTACCATATGGGACCCTTGGGTGGCGCCTCTGGGCGCCGTTCCCCTTTCTGGAGCGTGATGCTGTGGAGGTCTTCCGAACCGCCGTTGCCCTGATCGTGCGGTCCATGGCGTTGAGTGCCCAATCGGCTGGTCAGCAGCGGCTGCTCTGGCTCCAGCAGAGCGCTGCCGTGGGCGGAGAGGTGGGCGAACTGGCCCGACTTCGCGACGAGAATCGCCGACTGAACTCGGAGCTGCGGATGTTCAAGGACCGGTTCGGGGAAGCTCCTGTTCGCAAGCGTTACACTCCCATGCAGCGGCTGCGGATCCTCTGGCATATGGAGTATTACCGCATTCCCCGGAGCCGGGTGAAGGAGCACTTCCTGATTGCCAAGTCCACTTTCTATCGCTGGTTACACGCGGCCGAGCAAGGTGATCTGGGTGGGAGGAAGGCACCAACGGAGAGCCCCAGGAAGACGCCTGCGGAACTCGCCCAGATGATCTGGGATATCTTCGAGGCGAATCCGTATGTCGGGCGGCACCGGATCGCCAGCATCCTCTGGCTGCTGGGCGTGTTTGTCGGGGCCTCGACCGTAAGGAACATACTGCTGCAGCCCAAGCCGAAGAACGCACCGGCGATGGCGAAGGCCCAGGAGGCGCCCGCGACGCCCCGGCAGATCGTCGCGCGTTATCCCAATCATGTCTGGAGCGTAGACCGCACACGGATACTGCGCTGGGGCATCTGGCCGACCTGGGTGCTGGTGGCGATCGACCACTTCTCCCGCAAGGTGGTAGCCTGCTGTCCGCTGGAAGGACCCAACGCCGGCTGGGTGGTGGGCGCGATAGAGGAGGCCTTCCTCCAGTATGGCGCTCCCCGGCACCTGATCAGCGACCAGGAGAAAGTCTTCATCTCCGATGCCTTCCAGGAGTTGCTGATCCCGTGGGATGTGAAGCAGCGGTTCGGTGCGGTGGGCAAACATGGCTCCATCGCGGTGACTGAACGGGTCATCCTCACGCTGAAGTACGAATGGCTGAAGCGTGTCCCCGTGATCCGCGGCCTCGACCACCTCGACCAACTGCTTCGGGACTTCGCCGTCTACTACAACGAGTACCGCGGCCATGCCACGCTGGGAGGCGCGGTTCCATCGGTGATTCATCGCGGCGAGCAGTGGGCCAAACCTGAGAAGTCAGCCAAGGCGCTGCCGCCGAACATCGAGCGTCGCGTTTTCCCCGATACTCAGATCACCGCCTATCGACTCGCCGCCTGAAGTCTCTCGTTGATTCAGATCGGCTGCGATTCCGGGGCAGAGCGCCTGCCGCCGCGCCTCCGCGACCCGATCTGATCCTCTCCGATGACTTGTCCGTTCATGCGTGTCCCGTCTTCCGCGCGTTCGCGGCCGTCGGACTGCTACTCACGAGGTGCTGCCACTGGTCTGGGCGCTCAAATCGGTGTCCCACGCACACTTAACATACGCACCTCGGCCCGTATGCGGGGGATGGAACGGGGATGGAGTTGCACCCGACCTCGGGGTCGGGTGAGGATTGAAACGATTCCAGCACCCGCACCCGTGCCTCGCGGTCAGCGTTGCACCCGACCTCGGGGTCGGGTGAGGATTGAAACATTCCCAGGCCGTACCAAAGTCTGCGGCGAAAAAAGTTGCACCCGACCTCGGGGTCTCCCAGACGACGAGGTGATTGTTGGCGACGTTGAGCGAAGGGTCACAGGGTACCTGAGGCGCTGGGTGGACGATACTCCTGAGGCATGAACGACGACGAAGCGAGAGCCTTTCACAGCGCGAGCAAGCACTCGGGATCGTGGTGCATCTGCACTCTCACGTCATACCCCTGAGGAGGGATCTATCATGGAGAAGCGCGACTGCATCTGGAGCCACATCAAGGCACTTGTTGGCAGGGAGGTGCGGCTTCTCGGCCCATCAGGTAAGCACATCCGGGTCCTTCGCGTGGGCGAAGGAGCCGTGACGGTTCGGAAGAGCACAGGAAAGGCTGACGACATTGAGCGGCACCTGATAGAGCGAGTGGCCCGTGAGGTGCACCGGCGAGGCCGTATGACGCGCGAGGAGGTGCTCCGGTTCATCGGCAAGTATCACTCCTCGTCCATCTGCGCGCTGCTCGTGGCGACGGGGCTCTTTCGATGCACAGTGAACCCCATCACCTTGCTGCTCGCGTGCGATCCGGCGGGTGGAGCCTGTGGGCTATAGGCAGCGGAACTGCGGAGCTGCCATCACGGGCTCTGCCTGGTATGGTCGTCGCCCCATGCGGACGACCTCATCGCCGGGGATGTAGGCCGCCCATGATCGGGGCCTATGCCACCTCGCGGTGACCGGCAACCCTGGCCGACGGCCCGGCGTACCCTCCGACTCCGGCTACCTCTCGGCTGGGAGTCACTGGACGGGGCGCCCTCGCGTCCTGAAAGGCGCTTCGCGCAGTCCGTCATCGGGCTGGCTCCGCCGCCCAGGCCTACCGGGCCTAGTGCGCGCTCCTGCGAGTGCCGCCCTTGACCCACTGCCAGTCCGCCGCGTCGACAAGCGGGAAGCGCAGGACGTACCGTCCTCCTGCAAGGGAGACCGTCGCGTGCTGGTCATCATCGGCGAGCAGTTCCACCATGGGCAGGTGCTTCACCTCGGCGGAGGGGCAGAGGTAGAAGGCGTGCAGGAAGACGCTGGTCGCTTGGCCGGTGGGAGCCGCCACCTCCAGCCGGTATGTGCCCGGAAGTTGCAGCTTCACGCCGCCGCGGTGAGGGCGGTTGGCCCCCGCAACGATGAACTCCTCGCTGGGACCGCCGATGCGGGTGAGCCGCGCATCGCGCGGCAGGAGCGTTCGGCAGAACAGCCTGCCAGGGGCAGCCGTGGCCGGGCCGGAACGCGTGGTGATGATCGTGAGGCCGGCGGCCGGATCAACCTCCATCTCCTCGGGCGCATGGAGCAGGAAGTTCTTCTGGAAGCTGGGATCGCCGCTGGTCACCCGGTCCAGCACCACCACCCAGTCCGGCTTGAGGAACACCACCTGCCGGATGGCCTCCGGCACCTTGCCGGCCAGATAGGCGCGTCCGTACTCGAACGCGGCGTAGCCGTAGTCCGGTTCACTCTCATAGGCGAGCCAGGTGACGCGGTCGGTGTAGCTCTCTCGCTGGGCGCGCAGGCGCTGGAGCGATTCCATGTCATCCGCCTTGGGCATCCAGTTCCCGATCACCTGACCGCCCTCGTTCACCGCCTCTACCCCCTCCGGGCCGTGGAACTGCTCTCGTGGATCGGCGACAACGATACAGTTGGCGGCGATGCTGCGGATCACGTAGTTGACGTTGTGATCGTGCACCCCGCCGTCGTACACTCCCGACCGCCAAGCGAGCGGGGCGTTGCGGTAGAGGTAGAGCGCGCCGTCCTGGTTCTGCTGGTGGTAGACGAAGTGATCGCTCGCCTGCACCGCGACATAGGAGGCATCCTTCTGCCAACTGGAGCGAAAGGCGGCCGTGCCCACGCCTCCCGCGAAGTAGTCGGTGGGCAGGGTCCTCCAATCGCGGCGTGGCGCGGTCGGATCGACGAAGAGAAAGGTCGAGATGGCCGATTCGGTCTGCACCGCGCTGTGGTCGAGGTAGTCCCGCAGGTACGGGGCATGCGGGCCGTCGGCCGCGGCGGACATCGCGAGCAGGTGGAGATCGTGCCAGGAGGGGATATCGCCCGGGAAGTCGTTGTCGCCCACCGGGAGCATGTAGGTCTCGCTCGGCAGCAGGCCCTGCAGATACCAGAGCAGCTTCTCGTCCAGGTACCGGGAGTGCGAGACGAAGTCCGGCCCGTCCGCGCTGCGCAGGGCGAGCCACAGGGCGAGCGCCTCCAGCGTCCCGTGCCGGTCATAGTCGTGTCCTTCGGGCCAGCCGCCGCCCGCCAGGGGGTAGATTGGGTTGAGCCGGTCCAGACGGGTATCGCGATCTCCCGTGCACTGGAGGAGCTCGCGCTGATAGCGCCAGCCGCGATCGAACACTGCCTGAGCGCGATCCGGCAGCTCGTCCGCTACGGCCAGCGCGGCGAGGCACTGAGCGGCAGTAGCGGTGTCCGGGATGTTGTGCAGGAACTCAGGAAGACTCGCGTACCTGCGCTCCCACGCCGCGTCTGCGGAGGCGAGCAGTAGCCTCGCAAGCTGCTGGCGTTGCGCCTCGTTCAGCCCCTGGTAGAGCCAATCGTAAGCGAGCGCCTGGGCGGCGAGACGGTGCGCATCCGCGGCGGGCTGGAACTGCTCCACGGTCTGGGCGAGGACGGACGCATCTCCGGTCAGAAGATAGACAAGCGCACGATACTGGATCGCACGCGACGCCTGGATGGTGGACCAAGCGCGCGCCGCCCCGGGCTCCTGCATGCGCTTGCGCAGCAGGCTTACGCTCGGCATGTGCGCGCGGCCGTCAAGGCTGATCCAGAGCCGGGGATGAGGGGCGAGGTGGCGGATCTCGATGTGCGCGGGAGGCGGTGGAGGCATGGTAGCGATCACAGTGCTCACTCCAGGCAGGATACTGCGCGGACTTCCGCCAGCGGCGCAGTACCCCCTGCCGCGCTCACGCGGTTGTAGCACTGCTCACTCCACAGGCGGGGCCGAGGTGTTCCTACCACTCGGCCTGGGAGCCGGCCTGAGGGCAATCTGGGGTTGTACGCCGACGCGGTGTATCCTCCCTGGGCCTCGCGGGATACGGGACGAAAGAAAGGAACACCGATGAGTACAAGTGCTGAGGAGAGCCGACCTGCTCCGGTGAGGATCGTCGTCACCGTACGGGAATCCAACGGTTGTCGCGTACATCAACCCGGAGACCAGATCGTGTTCGAGTGCGTCAACGACGCGTGTGTCAATGTACAGGGGACCATCTGCTTAGGGGCGCTGACTTCCCTAGTGCCCAAGGTGTATGCCTTCCACAACGGAGCGCGCTTCCGCTGGTCAGAGGAGGATGATGCGGTGCTCCATGCTTGTCCGGATGCGAAGACTCCGGTGGTCTTCGAGGTGAGACGCGAGTTCGCGTCTCACGCGTGATCATCGAGCGCGGCTGCGCCCCTACATACTGGCAGCGAATCCCCCGCCCTCGGGCCGACCACCGCGATCAGATCGGCCTGAGGTCGCCGTCGGCTTACCCAGGAGCTGTTCCCCAGCGATAGAGGGCGCTCTAGCTGCCACTGGAGGATGTACCCACGCGTGTTGGGCCGGCGGGCACAGAACCGGTGTTCTCGGCATAGCGGCAGGCCTGGCCTTACCGGCCCACCGTGCCGAAGCCTCCGGTACCATGGCCCCGGGCAACCCCAGACTCCGCCTACCCCCTCGGCCTGGAGTCACTGCCCGGGGTGCCGTCGGATGCACAGCAGCCGCGCCACAGTGTCGGTCGCGCAGCCCCACCCGGTCCAGCCGTCGTCCAGCATCCTGCTCTATCCTCAGCCCAGGTATCGACGAGGGGAGAGAATGGCACACAATGGGCTCGACAGGGGCTTTGAGAGCCAGATGAGTTCTTGGACGGGACGCCCTTCACTCGCCGCCCGCCCACGTCTCCTGGCGCACGAACTCGTCGAGCGGGATGCGCGGCCCCGGCTCCCTGAACGCCTCGCCCTTCGGGTACCCAAGCGGCGTCACACCGACAACGTCCGTATCCTCCGGTAGCCCCAGATAGCGCTTGATCTCCTGGCTGCCGACCACTCCGATCCAACACGTGCCCAGCCCCTCCGCTCGCGCCGCCAGCGTGAGGTGATCGACCGAGATCGACCCGTCGATGAGCACGCGCGGCTCCATCGTCTTGCCACTCGTCAGGTTCATCCGCAGCCCGCACGCGACGATCACCACCGGCGCCTCCGCGATGAACTCCTGCTTCCCGCACATCCCCGCGAGTTTCTGTCGCGCCTCAGGCTTCGTGACCACGATCATCCGCGTCGGCTGCCCATTGCCGGCCGACGGCGCCACGCGCGCCGCGTCGAGCACCCTATGCAGCACCTCCCTGGGGATCGCATCGGGCCGGTAGCTTCGAACACTCCGCCGCGTCCTGATCGCCTCGTAGACGTCCATGATATCCTCCTTGATTGCTCCCGTGTTCCGCAAGGCAGGCGAAGGCTCCTGTGCGGGCGGCTGCCAGGTGATGGTCTTCGAGTCCCCCGCAATGTGGTGCAATGCCGCGGGGAGATCGCAGGCGACTGGTGGGCATTGCCGGCCGCGGGTTGCGCATTGCTCTCCCCAGCACCGGGCTGACCCGCCGCCGCGGGAAACCGCACCCTCCGGCTCAGACGCTCACAGGCACGCCGCCGGCCCTGCAGACTCACCCTTCGGAGAGCAACCCCCGACTCCGGCTGCCGCCGCGGCATAGGAGTCACTGTTCGGGGGCGGCCTCGCGTATGGATAAGGGGGGTTGCACCAAGGTGGCGATCACGGGCAGGCCCCCTTATCCTCGGTGGCCTCCCACACCAGGGGTGGTGGCGAGCGCAGGGAATACCACGACTGGGGTCGCACGAGCGTCCTGGGAGGCAGACGGGTTTCTGGACAGCGCGCGCTGGCGCCGGGTGAGGTCGCGCTGCTCCGCGTCCTTGCGCCGGGCGAAGGGCCGACGGTCGTCGCCTCCGCCTCGCGGGTCACCGATGTGCGCACTGGTCCGGGGGAGATCGCGTTCCGTTCGCAGGGCCCGGCGGCCACAACTGCCGCCACGCGTATCGCGCTGCCCGGATCGCCGAAGAGCACCACGATCACGAGCACCAACGGTGCGGCACATCCCTTCATCGGCGAGTGGGATGCGACCAGCGAGACGCTGCTGTTGTCCTATGAGAACCTGCCCGACGGCGTCGCGGTGCGCGTCGCCTACTGAGCGAATCAGGAGCCGCGGGGCGCGCTTGCTCAGGTTGGCAGGGCGGTCTGCGCGCCTCGCTAGCCCGGATTATGCATGAGGGATGAGGGGAAAGAAGGGGAAACGCCCCTGGGGCGCGAAGGATGCGGTTGTGAAGCCAGATCCTGAATCGCAGCCAGAGGCGTTACCATGACAGAGTGTTCTGCAGACCTGAGCCTTTTCCCCCTGCCCACGAAGCCCGTTGTGATACGCGCAGACGGCGGAGCGCTGACCTCGGACGCGGGGGCGTTGCTGCTGCGCCAACTCGATGAGCGGCTGGGCTTGACCCGTCGGCTGGCGGAGTGTGTGCTGGACCGCAGAGAGCCGAGCAAGGTCCGTCACGAGGTGCTGTCCTTGCTGCGCCAGCGCATCTACCAGATCGCTTGCGGTTATGAGGACTGCAATGATGCCGATCACCTGCGCGCCGATCCCGCGCTGAAGCTGGCGGTGGGGCGGGCGCCCACGGAAGGTGATCTGGCGAGCCAGCCCACGCTCTCGCGATGGGAGAATCGAATCGGCTGGCGGGAGTGCTGGCGCATTTCCGAGGCGCAGCTGGAGTGCTATCTGCGCCGCCATCGCAAACGCCCTCCCCATCGCCTCGTGCTGGATGTGGATGCCACCGATGATGAGACCCACGGCGATCAGCAACTGGCCTTCTTCCACGGCTACTATGATGAGCACTGCTACCTGCCGCTGCTGGTGTTCGCGCAAGCCGAAGGCGAGGGAGAGCAAGAGCTGATCGGGGCCCTGCTGCGGCCGGGCAATGTGCATGGGGGCCATCGGGCGATGGCGCTGATCAAGGCGGTGGTGAGGCGATTGCGAGAGGCCTTCCCCGAATGTGTGATCGAGCTGCGCGCCGACTCGGCGCTGGCCTTACCCGAGGTCTACGATGGCTGTGAAAAGTTAGCACTTCCCTATACCATCTCGCTGCCCAAGAACGAGCGGCTGATCGAGATCGCGCAGCCGTGGATGCGCGATGCCCAGGCGATCCACGCCGAGACTGGGGAGAAGGTGCAGGTCTTTGGAGAGTTTGCTTACGCTGCTCACGCCTGGTCACGTGAACGTCGCGTCATCTGCAAGGCGGAGGTGATGAGTCAGGGCGAGAATCCCCGCTTCGTGGTCACCTCTCGCTGCCGCCCAAAGCCCAAAGCCCTCTACCGCTTCTACTGTCAGCGGGGCGATCCGGAGAATCGGATCAAGGAACTGAAGCTCGACCTGAAGGCCGATCGCCTGTCGTGCCATCGCTTCTGGGCAAACCAGTTTCGACTGCTGCTGCACGCCGCGGCTTATCTGCTGATGCAGGCGATGCGCAAGCTGCTGGCCGGCACCGAACTGGCCCACGCCCAAGTCGCAACACTACGGCTCTATCTGCTCAAAGTGGGCGCTCGCATTCGAGAGAGTGTGCGCCGGGTCTGGGTGCAACTGCCTTCAGCCTATCCCTGGTTCGATCTCTGGCACCGACTGGCGCGAGCCGGACCCGGCTGAGCACCTTTGGCCACCACCAAGCCCGCCGCACCATGCCGACAACACCCCGGCGCCATCGGCCACCTCTCTGCCCGCCTCCGCGCTCCCCTCACTCACCCTTGCGGCTCTATCTCGCCCCTAATCCCGGCGAATCCACCGGCCGCCTCACCCCGATCCCATTGGAAAGCGCCCTCAAGCGCCCCCCCGCAAACGCTCGTGAATAATCCAGGCTAGAAACCCGGCCGAAAAGTCCCGTCTAACAAGGTAACGCTTTATTGGTATACAAGAGGTAAGGCGCACCTGATGCACGGGAGCGGGAGATGTTAGGC
>Ga0315288_10008404_pt1 | contig 13025 bp, 13 predicted proteins | sample YL17G11_20_MG_FD_203454 | JGI IMG/M metagenome (GOLD analysis project Ga0315288, IMG submission 203454) | Sediment microbial communities from Yellowstone Lake, YNP, Wyoming, USA - YL17G11_20 | ecosystem: Environmental > Aquatic > Freshwater > Lake > Sediment | place: USA: Wyoming | collected...
GAACCGTTCTCAACACATGGTACTTCGCACCAAGCATCTGTTCATTTCCCATGCCTCTGTTATCGGCACGATACAGTCAAATACTCAAATTATTATGTTACGAGCCCTAAGCTCCTATACAATGGCGAAAACCCCGAAAACAAAGAAGTCCCGTAGGGCAAGCGTCGGGAGCAAACCTGATTACCAGGTGTTCATGAGCCACGCGACTGCTGACAAATGGATAGCAAAGGTGATCTGTGAGAAAGTAGAGGGCACCGGTGCTTCCACTTTCCGCGATGATCGGGACATAAACGGCGGTGACGATATACCGGAAGAAATCCGGCGGCAGATCAAGCGTTCGCGGGAGATGATAGTGCTCCTCACGCCAGAGTCTGTACGCCGCCAGTGGGTTCTCTTAGAGGTTGGGGCAGCGTGGGGATGGTGCAGACACTTCCGTATCGTTGCTGTTCTTGTTCATGTCGGAACTGAGCCTATTCCCGAGATAATCAAATCAAAAAAAGCCATCAGTGTCAATGATTTCGACAATTACTTGTCGGAGATGCGCAAGAGAGTAAAGAATGCCAAGAATGCCAAGAATTAAGAAAACACATGATGTTTTTCTGAGCCACGGATTAGAGTTGGCCGGAAAAGCCAAAGCCATAGCCCAGGAGTTCTGCGATGCTGGCCTTACAGTCTTCGATGTGTCAGAAGTCAACCCTGCGTACGACGTTATGGAAGAAATGTGGCAAGCGTTGGCTGAGAGTTGGGCTGTTGTGGTTCTGATGAAAACTGGCACGATGCCCCCTTTCGTTGCTGTCGAAATAGGAGCGGCGTCTGCTTGGAATAAACCTGTGTATGTCCTTATGGAAGGCAAGGGTGAATATCATCTGCCCCTGGATATTTCACAGCACAAGGTGTTTAAGCTTTCGGAAGTCGGGAAAGTCATCGAGGCAATCCGGCATGGTTTAAAACCTATGAGCGAGGAACAAAGAGAGATTTTGAAAGAAGCATATCACACTTTGGGAGTGCCAGCTGACAGATTGTTTCAAGAACCTAACTCCATCGAGAGGCTAAGGAGAGTTCTGAGCAAAGACGCACACACAGACGTCCCCGGGGAAAGGATTATGCAGGAACTTCTTCGTCTTCGAAAGGCTGGAAAACTCCCGAAGCTACAGCGGGGCAAATCCAAGTAGCGTCAAGCATGTGCCGTAGTCGAACGATATCCTTAGTTTCGCACATACTGGACCTCGGCTTCCTTGATGACCCTGTCGCGGAAATGACGGCTCAGGAAACCCGGCGTGTGCAGGTCCACCTTTCGTCCGAGCAGTTGCGAAAGCTCGTCCTGCAGACCAAAGAAGGCAAATCCCGGCTCATGCCCTTCGTCGAACTCGACCAGCACATCGACATCGCTATCGGCGGGGAAACTGTCCCCAAGCGCCGAGCCAAAGACACTCAGGCGGTTGATATGATGACGCCGGCAGAAATCGGCTATCCTATCTTTTGGTATGACCAGCTTCTCGTTCATTTTTCGGGGGGTTTGATTTGTCTTTCTTCTTTGAAGACCCTGCCGGTCAGGTAATCGGTGAAGGCGACTCTGACCGTCAGCGGCTCGGTGTAGTCCTTGACTTTGTCCCCAACGTCCAAGGCCAGTCTGTAGTTCACCGCCATCATTGCGGCAAACCAGAGCTTCTTCAGCTCGTCCGGCCCCACCTTCCACTCGCCCAACTCCGCCTTGCCGTCTTCGTTGTTGAGGTTCCAGAGTTTTACCTCTACGCTGCCCGCCGCCTTTATGATATCGCCATCGCGGTCGATGGGCTGGATATAGACGATTAGCTTCTCCTTCTTGCCGTCGTCGTTCTTATCGTAGAGGTTGGTGAGCCTGCCGATCCTGACGGCTTCCAGACTGTAGAGCATCTCGCCCTTGACCTCTGCGGGCAGGCCCGACAGGACCTTATTCAGATCTTCGAGCTGTTTCTTCTTGGCCTCGGCCTGTTCGATTCGCTTCTCCAATTGCGCCTTTTCATCTTTCAGCCGGTTGACTTCGTCGAACAACGGCAGTCCTTTGTCCGGCCCTGAGCAGCCCGTGACAAATGCCGCAAGGCAAAGAAAAGAAATAAGGAGATATGCCTCTGTCCTCAGTCCTTTACCCTCTGTTCTGCGACCCGCGTTCTTTGTTGTCTGCGTTCTCACTTGTGCGAACCCTTTTCAAGAGGCAATTGGTTGATCAGTTAATTATTCATTCCGTACTCACCACTCACCACTCACCACTCGCCGGTCGGTTACTACTCCGCGTCTTCTTCGGCCTGCTGTTTGCCCTCGGGGCGGTCTGCGTGGACGATTTCGGGCGCCTTCTGCAGTATTCTGTCGGCCAACCCGTACTGGATCGCCTCTTCCGCGCTTAGCCATAGATTTCGGTCGCAGTCTTTTTCGACTTTCTCGTTCGTCTGGCCGGTGTGCTTGGCCAGTATATCGTACAGCCGGGCGCGCAGACGCAGTATCTCCTGGGCTTCGATGTCTATGTCCGTAGCAGGGCCGATCAATTGCCCGGTGATCATCGGCTGATGCAGCAGAATCCTGTTGTTCGCCAGTAGAAACCGTTTGCCCGCCTTGCCGCCGGCAAGCAGTACCGCGCCCATGCTCGCTGCCTGACCGATGCAATACGTCGCCACGTCGCACCGCAAAAACTGCATCGTGTCATAGACTGCCAGCCCGGACGTGATTGAGCCGCCCGGTGAGTTTATGTAGAAGTGAATGTCGGTCTTTGTGTCCTCGTTGCTCAGAAACAGCATCTGAGCGATGATAAGGTTCGCCGCCTCGTCGTCTATCGCCCCGCCCAAGAAAATTATCCTGTCCTTGAGCAGTCTTGAGTAGATGTCGTACGCACGCTCGGTTCGTCCGCTCTTTTCAATCACTATCGGTACTAAGTTTTGGTTAAGGCTCATATTCCCTGGTCCCCACTGCCGGAGTCTTTGCATCGAGTGTGTGCTTTCGCCCTGCTATTTGCTCTCATCCTTCTTGCCGTTGGTCTTTTCTTTATTTTTCTTTTCTTGTTCGTGCAGCACTTCGTCAATAAGCCCGTACTCTTTTGCCTCTTCGGCCGTCATATACCTGTCTCTCTCGGTCTCGGCCTGGATCTTCTCGACCGGCTGGCCCGTGTGCTTCGAGAGGATTTCGTTTATCATAGCCTTTGCCTTGAGGATCTCCTCGGCCTGTATCTTGATGTCCGCCGCCTGTCCGCTGACCCCGCCCCACGGCTGGTGCAGCATCACCTTTGCGTGCGGAAGGGCGTATCGGCTGCCCTTCTTGCCTGCCGCCAGGATGACCGCCGCCCCGGACTGCGCCCTGCCGATACAGTACGTCGCCACCGGCGAGCCGACAAAGCGTATCGTGTCGTAAATGCCCATTGTATCGTCCACGCTGCCCCCGGGTGAGTTGATGTACAGGCTGATTTCGCTGTTGCGCTTGAGATTGTCTAAGTAGAGCATTTTCATAATCACCTCAGCCGCTCTGCTGTACGATATTTCGCCGATGAGAAAGACGATGCGATTGTCCAACAGCATATCGTCAAGACTCATCTGGCGGTAGCGCTGATATGCTCCGCCGGGGGGTCCGTATTGACTGTATGTCTCAAGATGGGCGCCTGTGGGATGATCTTTTGAAGAGTTGAGAAACTCAGGCCCAACTATCTTCCTGCCGGGATGTTCGATCGACATCAATCACTTCCTTTACCAAATCCGTATTTCGCAGCCGGCATCACATCTCTGGCCTTACGCCGGGCAATGCACGCTTTTATTATCGGGTATTTCTACTCCTCGGTTTCCTTTTTGGCGGTTGTTTTGCTCTTTTTGGACTCTTTTTTCTCGGTCGAATCAGCCTTCTCTGCTGTCTTTTTCGCAGGTTTCTTTGCCGCTTTCTTGCTCTTTTTCGCATCCTTGGGGGGTTCGACTTCCGTTATTGCTGCTGATTCAAGCATTTTGGCGATGCACTTGCTCTGGCGGACCTCCAGTCTGAACTCGGCCAGCGAGCCGTCGCGCGCCATCTCCTCTCTCATTCTCTCCGGCCTTTGCCCCTGGTGCAGGGCCAACTGCGCTATCCGACCGTTGATTTCCTCCTCCGTCACCTCGATTTCGAGCTTATCGCCCACCTTGTCCATAATGAAGAACGTCTTTAGCTGTTCTTTGGCCTGATTCTCACTGCTGGCTCGCAACTGCTCCATCTGGTCCTCGATTTGTTCGCGGCTAAGACCGCGGGAGAGCAGGTTTATGTATTGTCTCCGCAGCACTGTCTCGGCCTGCTTGCCGACAATGTCCAGAGGCAGGTCGAAGTTCGTATTGTCGAGCAGATACTTGAAAATCTGCTCGGTCATCTCGGTCCTCGATCTCTGTTCAAGTTGGCCTTGGAGCCTGTCCTGAATCCTCTCTCGCAACTCGTCCTGATCTTCTACGCCCAGCCGCTCGAAGAAACCTGCATCCAGTTCGGCAGGCTTGAGCCACTTGATATCCTTGATTTCAATGCTGATATCGACCTTCTTGCCTCGATATTGCTCCTTGAAATACGTTTTGGAGACCTCGATAGTGGTTTGCTTTCTATCGCCGGCCTTGGCCCCTACGAGCAGCTCGTCGAGTTTCTCGACCGGAATACCCCCGACAAAGCCGTTATCCCTGACGTATACCTGGATTTCGCCGAGCTGGTCTGGTGCTTCAGCGTCTTCGATCTTGAGGGTCACATCCGCGATGATCTGGTCGTCAACCTCCACGGCGGCGCCATCCTCGCGCGGCGTCCAGATGCCCCACAACCTTTGTATCCGCTCGATTTCCCTGTCCACCTGTTCGTCCCCAACCTCGAGTTTTGTCTTCCTGACAGGGATGCCCTCCAGCTTAGGCAGCTCAAATTCCGGGCGAACTTCGACCTCAAAATCGAACTTCATTGGTCCTTCGACGGGCATCTCGATCTTCTCATAATCGACGTCCGGGTCGCCCAGGGTTTGCAACTTGTTGTCCTTAATGGCCGACTCGCTTGCCTCGGCGAGCAGTTTCAGCTTGATTGCCTCTCTCGTATCCTTGCCGAATCTCTTCTCCAAGAGCCGCCGCGGCGCTCGGCCTTTTCTAAAACCCGGCACGAGCGCATCTTTGCGAAGCTCGCCATATTGCTTGTCGGTGGCGCTCTTTATCGTCTCTTCGGGTATCTCAATGATGACTTTCTTCTTGCAGGGTCCGGCATCCTCGATAGTTACGGTGTTCTTCGCTGCTGCCGACTCCGGCTCTTCTTCACCGACCTTGCCTTCTTCGTCCGCTGTCTTGGTCGCTTCTTCGCTTACTTTCGTTTCTTCTTCACCCATTTCAGTGCTCCCATAAGGTTGCGTTACAAGGGCCTCTAACAATAAACAAAAAAGGCGTCAGGGAGCTAAAATCCCTTAGCCTAAGTCTTCGCAAGTTTCGGCTTAGAAATTCTAAGCCCTAAACATATCGGAGACCAACGCCAAACTACGCTTAGCCGGTATCTCACCGATACTATATGGGTTCCCAGGCGCCGAAGCGCCTTCGAGCCCATCCCTGGAAAAAAGTCCTAAAAGCGGGTGATGGGACTTGAACCCACGACATTCACGTTGGCAACGTGACGCTCTACCGCTGAGCTACACCCGCGGCTATCACACCATAAAGTATAAAGCCGCAAATCAGCGTTGCAAGCGGTTTTTTACAAAATTTCAGCAGGTCTATGGCGCAGCCGCCCCAAGAATGCAAAGCCGCCGGGGCTATTCGCTCTGGTCTTTTGCCCTCGGGTCGAGCCTGGCGACCCAGAGGTTGTCGAAGGCGGTCTTGCCGTCGGCCTTCACCCACAGACCGACCTTGCCGGCCTCGGTGAACGTCGAATCCTCAAGCTCCATCATCGGCTTGCCGTCGAGCGAGGCGACAATCTTCGTCCCGCTGTGGCTGATTGTGATTTCGTGCCACGTCCTGGGATTCGCCTTCACGTCGGCTGAGCCTAACTGTTTGCGCTGCCCGTCTTTGACAAAATAGACCCGGAAGTTGTCCTCGAGCGGGTTCCAGCGGGCGATGTAATAGTTGTCGGGGTCTTTTGCCCGCCAGATGGGGCCGCCGCCCTGGTCTTCTTCCCCGGCATTGGCCTTGACCATTACCCTGATTTGAAGGTCTTTGTATTTCGCGCCCTCTGCTATTAGCAGATTGTAGGTCCTGCCGCGGTTCTCGTTGGCCGTGATGGCGACAACCTGGGGGTGGCTCGGAGCGGACTCGTCCGCGATGGCCTGCCACGTGGCGGCGTTGCCCTGCCCCGCCGTCTCCGCCACCTTCCAGTCTTGCGGGACGGAGCCGGCCTTGTCTTTGTCAAACGACCAAATCTGCTGGCCCCCGGCCGGAAATCCACCGCCTCGCGGGCCGCAAGACCCCACGAACAAAGCCGGCAAGATAGCGACGGTTACTAAAGAGACGGTTCTTGTAACGATCTTTCTGTCCATTCTCAGTCTCCCATCAGTCTCGTTTATGCTAATGATTCGTCGGCCGTGTTTCCGTCGGAGCGAATACGCAAGCAGCTCACGCCGCACACTGTGATAATCATAGTCTCTCCAGCCTGCGTATGCACGCATTTTTCCCCGTGTATGGCAGCCAAGGCGGACGGGCCGGCCAAGACAGTCCGGCAAAAGGTTGACTTGCTCTGGCCGTAGATATGGTATAATACTGTGCAAAGTCAAGGAAACCGGCACGATTGGAGCGGTTGACGAATCGAGAAAGGGGGCACGACGAGATGTATGCGAGATATCGAGGGATGCTCAGGGAATGGCGATATGTGTTGGCGTTTCTTTTCTTGCCTGCATTGGTCGCATTACTGATTGGGATTATTCTTCCTTTTATTCCTGTCGCTCGGACAGGCTATGTTCTGGTTTGTGCTTCTGAAAGTCCGCGGGGGGATGCCAATCAGCCGACAGACTCGAATCAACCGCCCCAGGAACGGGTCACAGACCCCAACGACAAAAGGCCGCTTCGCCCGGGGCATAAGCATCCTGCCTTCAAGGAGCGCATCGAAGACCGTCAGAGAATGGTCGCCGCCCAGATTGAGGCTCGCCAGGTCGAAGACCCCAACGTCCTGGCGGCGATGCGAATAGTGCCCCGGCACGCCTTCGTGCCGAAGAGCGAGCAGCGATACGCATACACCGATCAACCCCTGCCAATCGGCCAGGGCCAGACAATAAGCCAGCCTTACATCGTCGCCTTTATGACTGAGGCTCTCAATCTCGATCCCAACTCGAAGGTGCTCGAAATCGGGACGGGGTCCGGCTATCAGGCCGCCGTCTGCGCCGAGATCGCACGCCAGGTCTATACGATAGAGATTGTCCCGGAGCTGGCGGAATCGGCAAAGGAGTTGCTCAAAACGCTCGGCTACAGGAATGTATTCGTCCGGGCGGGCGACGGCTATTTCGGCTGGGAAGAAAAGGGGCCTTATGACGCGATAATCGGCACTGCCGCCGCAGGGCGCATACCCCCGCCCCTGCTCGATCAGCTAAAGCCCGGCGGCAGGATGATACTCCCTCTTAGGGGACGCTCCGGATACGAGTATCTGGAGGTGATCACAAAGGACAAGAAGGGAGAGATACGGCGTGAGAAGGTGATGCCCGTCCGATTTGTCCCGATGACCGGCCAGGTCCAAAAGGACGAAAAGACATCCCGCGAATAAGTGGGAGGCCGAGGCGGGTTTTCGCGGAGGACTGGAGGAGAAAAGGTGGGCGGCTGAGGGGTAGATATTCTCTTACCCGAATGAGAATCTGGGCGGGGGCGGAATTGGGTTTGATTGGCTTTGTTTTCCTGCGCGAGGCGGAGCGCAATGTTGTTGTAAATCTTTGTTGCAGAGGAGGTTGCGGTGGTTGCTGGCTTTAGAGAATTGGCTTTGTTTTGCATAATTGAGTCATAAACTCCTGGCAAGATGGGCTGGATAGGTGGCTTGAGTAGAAGGCAGAATACAGAAGACAGGAGACAGAATACGGAAGACGGATTCCCAAGGGATGGGGATGCAAGCAAGTGCAAAATGCAAGATTGTGGAATCCCGATGTTGTCGGGATGGGTGTTTTGATTGGTTTTGTTTTTATTCATATCAAGCATCCGATAATTGTTGGATATATATTGTATCATTTCCGAAGTTTGGTGTCAAGTGAAATTTCTTACGAAGCGTGAAGCGTATCTCGTATTGCGTATATCGTATTTCGTTGGGGAAGCCACGAAGGGGATGTGGGGCCGGGGTAGGGGTTTTGACGCGGAATTGGCTTGACTCATAAAGGGCGTCGTGGTAAGGTTTGTTTTTATGTGTTCGTGTGCTGTCAGGAATGTTTTTTGGGGAAACAGCGAAATGGCGGGAGAATCTGGTCGAGTTCACAATACGAGAAAAAAGTAATGGCGAAGACAAAAGCAAATGAGAGGGAGTTTGCAGGGCAGGTCATCCACTGGATAAAAGAGCAACTCAAAGAAGGGGGTCTGCCTTTTGAGAGTGCAACAAACGACTCCGGACTTTACGGTCTGGCAAGCGTGAAGTTTCCGGACGTCTTGCTGACGCTGGACTTCGAAGGCTTCCGGCCGTTCTGCGGATGGGAGCTGAAGACGCCGAAGACGGATGCGCGGGACAAGGAATTGCTGAGGGTGGCAGTCGAGAAGGCCCAGGAAATAGAGGCAAAGTGCTTTGTTACGTGGAATATGCAAACAGCGGTTATCTGGAGGACGCCGGAAAAGACGAGGGCGATAATATTGATATTTGCTCATTTTCCTTAACATACATAGAATTGCTGGTGTGTTTGATTCCGGGACCGGACGATGAACACAAGACCAGCGACATCCAAAACTTTATGTGATTAAGGGCAAGGTAATGAGTGAAACGATAGGTCGGGACGTAGGAGAAAAGAAGGGATTTCTGCTTGAGTATTACAGGGACAGAGCTACAGAGTTAATTTCTGAAATCCGAACTGTCCTTTCCGAGTCGGAGTATAAGGCTCGTGCTGCTGCTGTGAATAAGGGGTTGGTGGAAGCCAGAGAGAAACTGGTCAAAATACTCGAACAAAATGCTCATAGGGAGAATTGGACCAGGCGGGAAGTATTACAAGGCGTGCTGATGATAACCTACGCAAACTACGTGGTAATGATCGAGTCTCGAAATGAACTCTGGCCGTATGAGTATATGACGTTTGCCCGTCGCGTAGGGGAATTATGGGAGCCTTTCTGTCAATTGTGCTGGGAATACCCTTTGGTCGAGACCATAAAGTATTTCGTACCTCCACTATTTAGGGATGTCAAGAACAAGCTAACAAAGGAAATCGAGAATTTTATTGATGATCTGAATATTTCTCCAGAGCAACGGGCCGAATTGAAGGAGTATTATCAGAAAGTGTGGAGTTTAGTTACGTCCGGTGAAATCAAACTTGAATTGGACCTTCACTTTGAGGATGGTGACAATAAGTATGTAGTGGACTTCAAAAGTGGTTTCAGTTCGAATGAGAAGGGGAATACGAATAGGTTATTGCTTGTGGCCAGTGTGTATAAGATTCTTGAGGAGCAATACAGGTGCTTATTGTTTGTCCGGTCCGAAGAAGATCAGAACAACCACTATTTGCAGACTCTTAAGAATTCTGGTCTCTGGGCGGTTTACTGTGGAAAAGATACTTACAGGCAAATAAAGAACTTCACTGGATTTGACCTTTCTTCTTGGTTAAGGGCGAACGCAAGATGGGAACATGATTTTAGGCCGCAGATGTATGCTCAATTACAGAAGAATGATTTGACCAGGTACTTGGAATGGTAGAAACAGTTATACAAGGCAAAACGAGGAAACGGCGCGAACTCTGCGCATTCTATACACATTCTGACCCTATCGTGACATATATGGTCAGTCGCCTTCAAGTTGAGCATGGCGACAGAATTCTTGAGCCCTGTGCTGGGGACGGGGTTTTTATAGAGAGGATTCTGAGAGACCCACGTAGTACTGGTTCCAGAATACACGCGGTGGAATTAAACTCGCAGGCCGTTGAAAGACTCAGGGATAAGTTCAAAAATTATGCCAATGTCACCGTTCAAGAAGCCGACATGCTGGTTAAGTCAACAGATACGCTTTTTGAAGAAAAGCACGAGCTATATACGAAGATAATTGGAAATCCTCCATACGGAGCATGGCAGGACCAGAAAAGACGACAACTGCTGAAAAAAATATACGGCGGATATGTTAGGGAAACCTACGGGCTCTTTATAAGAAAAGGTATAGAGCTACTAGAGGAGAGTGGTCGGCTGGTCTTCATCGTGCCGGATACTTTCCTGGCACTGCACCTTCATGCAGGGCTGAGGCGGTACCTCGTTTCACACACTAAGATAGAGGAGATTACGCTGATACCATCGAAGTTCTTTCCAGGGGTCAGTTTTGGGTATTCTAACCTTTGCATAATAACACTCGTGAAATCGAAACATCCGGGAAAGAACATGATAAGAATTGTGTCACTTGCCCGTAGAGTCGATGCCTTATACGAGGTTGCTAATGGCAATTATGGTGCGGCTGATTCTGTTGATGAGATAAATCAGGACGACGTTGGCAGATGGGAAAATATCGGATTTATGATTGGGTGTCAAGGAAATAAGAAGATTAGGGTCACCGTAGGAGAGGCAGCAACTCGTCTAGGAGATATGGCTGATTGTGTGACAGGCTTCTACTCGGGAGATGACCGTCAGTTTCTTAGAGTAAGAGCCCAAGCCGTCAAACGTGCGGTCAGATATAGGGCAGTACCGGAGGCAGAAGTTTCGTTTGATTTTGCAGGCCAAGAGAAGATATTGTCGGGGCTGAGCGATGGAAAGAAATACGTGCCCCTGCTAAAAGGGGGGGGGACACGTCCTTTTGTCACGGGGACGGACTGGTTTATGCGATGGGACAGTGAAGCTGTCGAATTTTACAAGAGGGACCCTAAGGCGAGATTCCAAAATTCTCAATATTATTTCAGGGAGGGAATTGGCATACCCATGGTAAAAACGCGCCGGATTAGAGCATTTTTTCTCCAGAACCGACTTTTTGACCAATCCGTTGTTGGGGTTTTTCCGAAGAAGCCGGAAAATCTGAATTATCTCTTAGCATTTCTTAATTCAATCGCATGTACTAAGATGCTTATGGCACTGAACCACACAGCTAATAATTCTGCTAATTATGTGAAAAGAATACCGGTTATCATGGAGTCCGCAGCGGTCGCGAAGGTCGAAGCAATCATGGAGCGGTTCTGGCAAGGGACAGAGGTTCGGGAAATTCTAGTGGAGATCGACGAAGTTTTCGGAAAGTTGTTCGGGATTTGACCTCGTCGAGGAGCGTCATTTGCTGCCGAAGCTGCGGAAGGTGAAGAAGAAAAAACGAGTTGAGCAGGATGTGGGTAAGCTGAGAGAGGAGGTAACGGAGGAGATTCTGCCGAGTGGGGTGCTGAGGTTTCCGGATGCGTTTGTGAAGGGTGGCGCAAAAACGGAGTGGGAAGAGATTGGGATAGCGGCGGAGGTTGTGAAACTCGGAGCGGTTGGGATGGGGGTGCAGGAGATATGCGATGGGGAGGGGAATCATTTGATGGAGGTTCGAGGCCTTGAGAAGTCGAAGTACATAGTCTATGCGAAGCATAAGTCAGAGCAAGTGGTGAAGGTGCCGAAAAGTGAGATAGTGATAAAGAAGGCAGTGCAGCACTATGAGATTTACGTGAGGCAGACCAGGGACAAGTTGTACAGGGCGATTATGGAGAAATCCGGGGACCACAGTCTGTCGGAGAACCTTTGCCAGAGATATTTGTGCGGATTTTGGGTTGCCGGATGTGCGGTGAGCTGAGTGGTAGGAAGAATTGGCGTTGTGGAGGGCGGGGGATGAATCGTGGGGTGGATAGGACCCGCGGCACAAGTGTGTGGAATGAAGAGGCCCCGCCCACAGGTGGCGGGGCTAACAAACGGAGTTGGGCGAATCTGGCTTTGGATGGGGGGTGAGAAGAAGTGATTATTGACTATTGATAATTGGTCATTGACCTTGATGTGGCGCGGGGTCGGGAAGGCTGGAGGGAGTCGATTTTGGATTTACGATCCTTCGATGCTTCGACGAAGCTCTCCGCGGGGGAGATCAAGACAAGGGCGGGGCTGACCAGGGGCCGGCGTGCCGCCGGCCGCTAAACAGGCAGGGGGCTGTTTGGGGTGATATGGAGAGGGGTCGGACAAATCGGACAGGTTGGACGAGCTGGACAGGGCGGACTAAGAAGAAGAGGTTGGATCAATGGGCGATACAGGACTTGAACCTGTGACTTCCTGCGTGTAAGGCAGGCGCTCTAGCCAACTGAGCTAATCGCCCGTTCTTTGGCCGGTAAAGATACAGTTTTTTCACCCAAAACCAAAGATTTTACGCCCAAAGTGCGGAAGCTGGGCTAAGGTACTGAGCCCAAGAAAGTTCATTTGCTGCATATCCTCATCACTATCTGCCTCAGATTCGGCTTACATGAACGTTTCATTATCTCCCTGCCCAACTACTCCCTGAACTCTTCCAGCTTACCACCCTCACGCGGCCACTTAGTCTTTATGACACCCAGCAAAACGCCGGTTCTTCAGATACACCTCTTTTACGTCCGGCTGCTTTCTGGTAAACTTCATCAGGTGGTCGTAAGAATTTTGTCAGTAATGCAGGTCAGGGAAAATGTTAGGTAACTGTAGTTCAAAATTTGGTTCAGACAGCACCGGCTTATATGTTCACGTTCCATTTTGCCGGACCAAGTGTCGCTACTGCGGCTTCTACTCCGAACCCATTGTTGAATATGATGTAGGCGCTATTGTCTGCGCGATGATCGCTGAGATCCAGCGATATGAACTGGGCGAGAGCATAAAAAGTCTTTACATCGGCGGTGGGAGTCCAAGTTCCCTTACGCAGGAACATCTGCTTCGGCTGGTTAACCGGCTGACGCTGCGGTGCCCGGCGGCAGAGGAGTTTACAGTCGAGATCAATCCCGGCCAAGTGGATAAGACACTGCTTAATGAGTTGCGCAGAGCAGGGGTCAATCGACTTTCAATTGG
>Ga0315288_10008405_pt1 | contig 13024 bp, 12 predicted proteins | sample YL17G11_20_MG_FD_203454 | JGI IMG/M metagenome (GOLD analysis project Ga0315288, IMG submission 203454) | Sediment microbial communities from Yellowstone Lake, YNP, Wyoming, USA - YL17G11_20 | ecosystem: Environmental > Aquatic > Freshwater > Lake > Sediment | place: USA: Wyoming | collected...
CCGCCGTTCCCGGCCATGAATGGCCGGGCTATCGAAAAGCAATTTCAATCGCAGTCCAAGCCATGAATGGCCGGGCCAATCGAATTCGGAAACGGCCTTGTCCATCTAATTAGTTGATGACCATAAGCGCCGGGCTATCGAATCCGCCTATGAGCGGAAAAAATTTTCCCCGGACAGTAGTGATATGCAAAACCTGATTGGACGGAAGGCGGCAGGGGTCTATTGGCCGGCCTTTGCGTTGTCCTTGCCCTGCGCCGGCGGGAGCGGCGGATAGCTGGGCTTGCCCACCATGGTGCCCACGTTGATCGTGATCCCTTCTTCCTGCAGAATGCGCCGCACCGTGCGCTCCAGGCTGGCCTTGGTCACACCCTCGAGCGTCTGGTCCAGCGCGGAACTCACCGAACTCAGATGATCAATGATCTCTCCGGCGCGCTTGAGCCTCTGCTCCAAAGCCGCCTTTTCCTGCTCGGACTTGGGCGTGATCGGGCTGACGATCGCGTCAAGGCCGTTCACCAGCTTCCTGGTGTCCTGGACCAGGCCCAGGAACTGGCTGCTCTTGGCGCCCAGATCGGAAAGGCTGGTCGACAGCGTGACCAGGTTGTCAAACAAATCGCGCAGCTTTTGCCTGTCCTCCGGACTCATCGACTCCAGGCGCTCGCTTAACTTTCCGAAAATCTTGTAGGCCTCGCTGATCAACTCGTCCAGCCGGGGAGGATCAATACCGCGGACAGAATCGTCATTTTTAATTGCCGGAGACGACTGGCTGCCCGGGGTGATCTCGATGTATTTTTCGCCGATGATCCCGGCGTTGGTGATGTAAAATTGGGAGTCTTCCCGGATCATGTGCATGGCCCGGCGGTCGATCTGGATACGGATGGAGATGTTGACCGGCTCGCCCTGGAAGAGCCGGCCCGTTTCCAGAAACTTGATCTGGTCAACCTTGCCCACCTTAACGCCCGCCACCCGCACCACGCTCCCCAACTCAATGCCTCCGGCATAATTGTACATGGCGTTGATCCGGTAGGACTTGGTGAACGGGTTATACTGGCCGAGGAAGAAAAGGAACGCGATGATCAGCGCGATGGTCACGCTGACCACTATGCCCACTTTCACTTCCAGACTGAACCGGTTCATCTCCGCCCCTGTTCCTATTCTAGCACGACTTTCAAAAGTCTGTCAGCCAGAGAATTCATGAAAAAGTCCAGGACGATAATCATCAGGATCGACGTCACCACCGCCTTGGTGGTGGATTCGCCCACGCCTCTCGCCCCGCCTTGGGCCCGGAAACCGTACCAGGCCGCGCAGATCGGCGCCACCGGCGAAAAGACCAGGGCCTTGGTGAACAGGGTCCCCATGTCGGTGTATTTGGTGAACCGGCTCATCATGGCGTAGTAGGCGAAAAAGCTGAAGTCCTGCCGGGAGACGAACCATCCGAGCAGGAGCGCGAACGCGGCCCCGACCGCGGAAAGCGCCACAATCATGACCGCGCTGGCCACAAGCCGCGGGACCACGATGTAGTTTATGGGGTTGACCGAGGACATCTCCATGGCGTCGATCTGTTCGGTGATCTTCATGTTGGATATTTCCGCGGCCCAGCTCGCGCCCACCTTGGCCGCGAACATCGCCGCGACCACCGTGGGCCCGAACTCGCGGAAGATCAGGATGCCCGCGAAACCCGGGACGTAGCTGGTGTTGCCCACCACCCGCGCGAGCTGGAAGTTCAGCTCCAGCACCGTGATCAGGCCCAGGCAGCCCAGCACCACCGCGATCAGCGGAATGGTACGCCAGCCCGCGGCGTCCGCCTGCTTCAAAATCTCCCGGAGGCGGTACGGGGGCAGGAACAGGAAGAACAGGCTCCGGGCGAAAAGCCATACGATCCCTCCGATCACCTCAAAAAAGCGGAGCAGGCTGGAGCCGATGCTTTCAAAAGTCAGCCCCAGGCGCGCGATGTAAAAAATATCGAGCAGGCCGATCAGCACCGCGCGCAGGAAAGCGTTTTTCACCTTTTGGTGTACCCACTCGGTCATAATTCAACCCCGATGCTGAAGATGATGTTTTGCGCCAGCGAGAAGGTTATGCTCACGATTGCGGCCACGATGTAGTCGATGAGGAAGACCGCAATGGAGGCATAGACCAGGGTGCGGTTTACTCCCCGTCCCACCCCCTCGGCGCCGGGAGAGGCGTGGTAACCCTCAAAGCAGGCGATGGTCGCGATTATGATCCCGAACAGCAGGCTCTTGACGGCCCCGACCAGGAAAGCGGCCACGGTGGTCAGCCTGAGCAGGTTGCCCATATATGTGCGGAGGTTGACATCGAGCATGAAGTAAGCGGTGGCCGCTCCTCCCACCAGGCTGACCAGGAGCCCGAAAATGGTGAGCAGGAAAACCATGATCAAGACGGCCAGGAACCTCGGCACCACCAGCACCGGGACCGGGTCCAGACCCAGGCAGCGCACCGCGTCGATCTGCTCGGTCACTTTCATGGTGCCCATCTCCGCGGCGATGAACGCGCCGATCCGGCCCGAGATCATCACCGCCACCAGCACCGGCCCGACCTCCCGGAGAAGACCGGAGGTCGTGACTCCGCCCAGGTAAAGCTTGGCCCCGAAAAGACCGAGCGCGTACCCGAACTGCGAACACACGATCCCGCCCACAAAGAACCCGCTCACCGCGACAATCCCGAGCGAGCGAACGCCCACCAGGTAAAGCTGGAGCATGAATTCCCGGACTTCAAACGGACGCGCCGGGACCTTGACCAGGACCTGCCAGAGAAAAAGCACGCGCGCGCCGATGCCTTCGATCACCGCGGCCAGCCCGATAAAAATCCGGCCCAGGCTCCGGAACAGACCCAGGCTCAGAAAGTTCAAAACCCGCTCTTGCATCAGCCGGCCTCCAGGAACCGCCGCACAAACGCCTGTTCCGATTTTTCAAACTCGGAGGGGGTTGCGATCAGCACAAAATCGCCGTCCTCCAGCAGCCCCACCCGGTCGGAGATCGCGCGCATGCTTTCCAGGTCGTGGCTCACCACGATGCTGGTCACCGCAAGTTTTTCGCGCAGCTCCACGATCAGGTGATTGATCTGCCTTGCGGTGAAAGGGTCGAGCCCGGTGGTCGGCTCGTCATAGAGCAGATATTTGGGCTCCAGCGCCACGGTGCGCGCCAGGCTCACCCGCTTCTGCATTCCGTAGCTCAACTCCTCCGGGCGCCTGCCCTCAACCTCCGGGCCCAGGTGCACAAGCTCAAGCAAACGCCTCACCCGCGACTGCACCTCGGATTCCGCCAGGTCCTGATGCCGGCGCAGGCCGAAGGCGATGTTCTCATAAACGTTCAGCGAATCGAACAGGGTGGGGGACTGGAAGATCAGCCCGCATTTTTTCCGCACACCCTTCAGTTCATACTCGCTCAACCGGTCAACCCGGACGCCGTCCAGCCGGATCTCGCCCGCGTCCGGCTGGAGCAGCCCGACCAGCATCCGGATCAAGACCGTCTTGCCCACTCCGGTCTTGCCCAGCACGAAAAAAATTTCCCCGGTCTCGACCTTCAGGTTCAGGCCGCGGATCACCGGCTGCTCGCCGAATTTTTTCCAGATGTTTTTAAACTCAATCATGGCGTCCCCGGCTCAAGGGCCGATCATCCTTGCCCATTCCGCGCCGGCCTTGAATTCCAGGTCCTTGCCCGAACCGACCTCGCGCATCCGGCCCTGGTATAAAAGATAAACCCGGTCCGCAAGCTTCTTGATCGCGGAAAGCTGATTGCTGACCAAAACCAGGGTAAGCTCCAGCCGTTCGCGGAGTTTGACGATCAGGTCCGTGATCGAGGCGGAAGTGATCGGGTCAAGACCCGCGGTCGGGTCGTCGCAGAAAAGCAGTTTCGGGTTGTGCACCATCGCCCTTCCCAGGCTCACCCGCTTCTTCATCCCGCCGGAAAGCTCGGAAGGCATTTTGCCCGAGGCCTCTTCCAGGCCGAGCTCGCCCAGGAGCTTTTCAACCCGCGGTCTCACAAAGCTCTTGTCAATGCCCCGGGCCTCTTCCAGCGGAAAGGCGACGTTGGAGTAAACGTCCAGAAAGTCGAACAGCGCCGCCTGCTGGAAGGAAAAGCCGACCGAGCGCCGGACCTCCTGCCGCAAAAGCCAGCTCGACTCCGCAAGCTCCCTGCCCAGAAGAAAAACCCGGCCCCGGCTCGCGGGGATCAGGCCGCAGCAAGTCTTGAGCAAAAGCGTTTTCCCCGCGCCGCTCGGTCCGATCAGGGCCACCGATTCCTTTTCCCGGACCCGCAAGTCAACCCCCGAGAAAATCTCCCGGCCCGACAGCTCCAAGCCAACCTGCTCCAGACTCAGCATGTCTGAAATTATGCTACCGGGCTTCCAGAGCGTCAAACCTGGTTGGAGGAACGGGGAAAGAGGAACGGGGAAGGCCCTGTTCTTCATTGCGCGGCCGGCTTTGATCGCGACTCTTGAATGTGCGAGGGACCTTGGTCCCGACCTGTCTTTTCTCATGCCAACTCGCCCCCATCTTGAAACATCCTGAAAATATTATATAATGATAAAGCCATTCGCCAGGGTGGCTTTGGTTTTCCGGGAGGCAGATTGAACCATTTTTTTTACCGGGAGGGCGAGCTATATTGCGAGGACGTGCCGCTTCGCCGGATTGCGGACGAAGTGGGAACGCCGACCTACGTCTATAGCACGGCGACCCTGCGCCGGCATTACCGGGCTTTTGACCAGCCGTTTGCCAAGGTTGACCACCTGGTGTGCTTTTCCGTGAAGTCGCTTTCCAATTTGGCGGTGCTTCGGCTGTTCGGCGGAATGGGGAGCGGGTTTGACATCGTCAGCAAGGGCGAGCTTTTCCGGGTGGAGAAGTCGGGCGGGGACACCCGGAAGGTAGTGTTCAGCGGGGTTGCCAAGACCGAGTCGGAGATCGAATACGCCTTGCGCAAGAACATCCTTCTGTTCAACGTTGAGAGCGAGGCGGAGCTTTCCGAGATCAACCGGATCGCGGGTCGGATGAGAAAAAAGGCGCGGGTGACGCTGCGGGTGAACCCCGACGTTGACCCCCGCACCCACCGGCATATTTCCACCGGGCTGAAACAGAGCAAGTTCGGGATCGAGACCGACAAGGCCATCGCGATTTACCGCAACTGGAAGCAATACCCAAACGTTGACATGGCCGGGGTTGCCTGCCACATCGGCAGCCAGATGCTGGAGCTGGAGCCGGTGCTGGAGGCGCTGTCCCGGCTGGTGGCGCTGGTCAAGACGCTGACCGACATGGGACTCAACATCCGGTGCCTCGATCTGGGCGGAGGCCTGGGCATAACCTACGCCAATGAAACCCCGCCCCTGCCCGCGCAATACGCCTCGGAGATAATCAGGTTCGCCCGGGAGGTCAAGTGCAAGCTGATCCTGGAGCCCGGCCGGGTGCTGGTCGGAAACGCCGGGGTGCTGCTCCTGGAAGTGGTCTATCTCAAGCAGGGGAGCGAGAAGAACTTCGTGATCGTTGACGGCGGCATGAACGACCTGATCCGGCCCGCGCTTTACGGCGCGCACCACGAAGTGCTTCCCTTGGAGGAAAAACCCCTGAAGCCCGGTTACAAGGCTGACCTGGTGGGTCCGATCTGCGAGAGCGCCGACTTTCTGGCCAAGGACCGGGCCCTGCCGGCGATGAAAGCGGGCGAGCGAGTGGCAATAATGAGCGCGGGCGCTTATGGCTTTGTCATGGCCAGCAACTATAACTCCCAGCCGCTGCCCGCGGAAGTGCTGGTCTCCGGAAACAAGTTCTACGTGGTGCGCGAAAGGGAAACTTACCAGAGCCTGGTGCTGGGTGAAAAGGCGCCGGCATTCCTCAAGAAAGGACGGAAATGATAATCAATTTTTATAAAATGGAGGGCATCGGCAACGACTTCATCCTGCTCGACAGCAGGAACAGCGGGTTCGCGCCGGACAAGAAGCAGGTGGTGCGCTGGTGCGACCGGAGGTTCGGGATCGGCGCCGACGGCGTCCTGGTGCTGCTCAAGCCCAAATCCCCGGACGCCGGCTTCAGGATGCGAATCCTCAATTCCGACGGCTCCGAGGCCGAGATGTGCGGGAACGGCATCCGCGCCCTGGCAAGATACATCTACGACCACAAGCTGGCTTCCGGGGAAAGCATCGCGGTCGAGACCGTTGCCGGGTTGAGGGAGGTTGAAAGGAAAGGCGAACTTTTCCGGGTGATGATGGGCCGTCCGGAATTTGCGCCGGACAAGGTTCCGGTGAAATCCCGGAAGCCTCTGATCGGGCAGAAGCTCAAAGTCGCGGGCGTGGAATTCAAGGTGACCTGCGTGTCCCTGGGCAACCCGCACTGCGTGATCGTGGTCAAAGACGCGGCCAAAATAGCGCTTCGCGAGCTCGGCCCCAGGATTGAAAATCATCCGCTCTTCCCGAAAAAAACCAATGTGGAGTTTGTGCAGGTGCTTTCGGCCAGGCGTCTCAAGGTCAGGGTCTGGGAACGCGGCGCCGGCGAAACCCTGGCCTGCGGCACCGGGGCGTGCGCGGTCCTGGCCGCGTGCGCAACCCAGGGGTTGTCGGAGCGCAAGGCCAGGGTCAGCCTGCCCGGCGGGGACCTGACCGTCGAGTGGAAAGACCAATGCTATCTGACCGGTCCTGCCCGGACCGTCTACCAAGGCTGGATCGATACCGCAAAATTCTGAACCCTTTTGCAAAGAGCCTTCATCTCATTATAAAATAGTACCAATGCCCTGGAAACTGATCATAAACGTCGTTGACGGGCCCGATCGCGGAGAGCAAATGGAGTTCCTCAAAGACTCCGTGGTTATCGGCAGGAGCAAGCGCGCCGACCTGGTTTTGAACGATACCGCGATCAGCGCCGAGCACAGCCGCATCCTGATCATGGAGGACGCGGTGGAGGTTGAAGACCTGGGCTCCAAAAACGGGACTTTCCTCAACCAACTCCCGGTCCAGCGCTCGGTGATCAAGAGCGGGGACCGGCTGATGATCGGCCGGACCGAAATGGAAATCCGTCTGGAGGAGTTGAGCGAGAAGGACCGGCTGTCATCCGCGATCTACCCGAACGCGCTGATCGCGGGCTACATGGATGAGGAGCGGAATTTCATTGTTGAGGTCCTGACCCGGAATTTGGTGGCGGCCCGGGCCTGGGCCTTCAAGAACGGCGAGGATTTGCTGGCCGAGGCCGTGAAATGGTTTGAGCAGGAGCGCGCCCCGGGCCTGGTCATATTGGATTTCAAGATGCCGATCATCAACGGGATCAATACCGCCATATCGCTCCGGGCATACGAGAGGGCTTATAAGAGAAATTCGCTCGCGTCCATCCTTTTCTTCTGCGACCCGCCCGACTCCGAGGGCTTCCGCAAAATCCTCACCTTCTGCGCGCCCGCCATGCTTTTCCCCAGACAGGCCGCCAGCGCCGAGTTTGAAGACCAGGCCCGGCTTATGATCAAAAACCTGCGCCGAGCCCCGGTAGGCTGACCGCAACGGGGTCTGAGCTGAATGGCGCTAATTTAAGGTTGAGCCTGATAGCCAAGCGCTTATGGTCATCAACCAAATAAGTTGACCGGCATTCAATTCTTTCGATAGCCCGGCGGTTATGGTCATCAACCAAATAATTTGATCGGGAGTTCGGGTTTCGATAGCCCGGCGCTTATGGTCATCAACTGAATAGGTTGACAGGTATTCGATTCTTTCGATAGCCCGGCGCTTCAGCGCCGGGACCCGGCCGCGCCCCCTCCCGCTGCGGCCCGCGGCGTGGGCCGCAGCAAGGGTTTTAGGCGGTCGCCGTTCCCGGCCATAAATGGCCGGGCTATCGAAAAGCAATTTCAATCGCAGTCCAAACCATAAATGGCCGGGCTATCGAAAAGCAAATTCAATCGCAGTCCAAACCACAAATGGCCGGGCTATCGAAAAGCAAATTCAATCGCAGTCCAAGCATGAATGGCCGGGCTATCGAAAAGCAATTTCAATCGCAGTCCAAACCACAAATGGCCGGGCTATCGAAAAGCAATTTCAATCGCAATCCAAGCATGAATGGCCGGGCTATCGAAAAGCAATTTCAATCGCAATCCAAGCATGAATGGCCGGGCCAATCGAATTCAGAAACGGCCTTGTCCATCTAATTAGTTGATGCCCATAATGGCCGGGCTAGGAAACGCAAAACCGGGATTGTCCATTTAATCAGTTGATGACCATAAGCGCGGGGCTATTATCAAACCGCTGGGCCAAAACTATTATTGCGCTTAACTTGGCGCCATTCGGGCCTGACTCCACTTGGCAGGCCTGACCCCTCGAATTATTCCGCGAACTCGAGGTCGCGGATGGTGATCTGGACTTTCTGGCTCCAGCCCTCGGGCGCGTCGTCCACCCGGACCCCGAACCGCTTGCTTTTTCCCGAAGGCAGGGTCACGTTGTCAGGAATCCGAAGGTTTTCCTTGAAATCCACGGGCCGGAAAATTTTTTCCGCCAAAGCCCGGCCCTCCCGGTCCAGGAAGGTGATGGTGACCTCCACCATTTTCAATTCGCGGCCGCCATTGTTCTTGATGTCCACGAACAACCCCAAGCCGACCCGAGTCTGTTCAACCGACACGTTGGAAAAAGACAGGCTTTGCGCATAAGCCAGGCGCTCGGCCTGCCGGGCGAGCTTCTGGTCAAGCTCCGCGATCTTGGCCGGGGCCACGGCGTTTTCAGGGGATAGCTCCAGAATTTCCGCATACTTGTCGCGGCCGGCCTGCAGCTCGTTCCGGGCTTGAAATTCTCGGGCCTCCGCGATCATTTCCTCAATCTGCTTTCCCTTGCCCCAGTCCAAAAAGACCTTCCAGCCGTCGTCTTCCTTGAACAGGGTGTAATCCTGCGCAAAGCTCTTGATCGGCAGTTCCCGGCCCTGGTAAGTTTCCGCAATCATTTTTTCAATCTTGTTCCGGCTGATTTTTTCCGCGCCGGAATACTCGGGGCCGAAGACCTCGTAATAGACCGCGTCAAAATCCGGCGCGGTTACAGCAACCGTCACCACCGCCTGCCCACCCTCTTTTTTGACCGACTTGATTTTGTAACTCGTCCGGGTCGCCAAAGCCAGCCTGAGCGCGCTCCTCTCACCCGAGGACTCCCTCATGTAGCTCTGGAAATTCTTGGCCGACTTGTCCTGCGAACAAACCAGCTGATAGGCCGCAACGTAATCCCCCTGCGAAAGAGCATCCAGGTATTTGGTCAAAGCGTCCTCCGGACCCGAGCAGCCAGCCATGATGGAAAACAATACCGCAACCAAAACCATCCGCTTCATTTGGCCCCTCCTTGCCTCTGCAACATAATCATATACAAAAGACGGAAACAAAAAAAGCCGCGCCAGGGCGGCCATGGTTTTGCCCGGCTTGCCGGCGCGTGATAATTTGGGGCTAGGAGGCAAAAGTGCACGAGCCCCGGCCGCGCGAACAAAGGCTGGAAAAAAACCTGGCTGACTGGAAATCCTTCGGAGCGGTTTCCACGCCGGGGGAAATAGTCGATCTGGTGATTGGACTTGCCGCGGTCAAAGACTTTCAGGGGCTGGACGTGCTGGAGCCCGCCTGCGGCTTCTGTAATTTCCTCATTCCAATTCACCACCGCCATCCACACAACAGATTCTATGGCGTCGAGATTAACCAGGAGGTCTATCGGCAAATCGGACAGGGGTATGATCCGATGCCCTTCCGGCTTTTCAAGCAAGATTTTCTCCTCTGGAACACCAAGCAGAGATTTGACCTGGTGATCGGCAATCCGCCCTATGGAATCATCGGAGATCAGAAACATTATGCCATTGGCTTCCTTAAGAATAAGAAGGAGATTTATAAGAGACAATTCGAAACCTGGCGCGGGAAATATAATATTTACGGAGCGTTCATTGAAAAGGGGGTGCGTCTGCTCAAGCCCGGGGGCAAGCTGGCGTTGATCACTCCCGGGACCTGGATGGTGCTGGACGAATTCAAGGCGCTCCGTAAATTTCTGTCCCGTTCCGGGAAATCCAAGGTTTACTATCTCGGGAAAAAGGTGTTCCCCGGGATGAGCGTTTCCTGCGCGATTCTGGTCTTGGAGCAAGGCCGGAGCGGGGTCGAGCTTTTTTTCCATAGCAGCCGGGGCTTTGAGCGGGCGCTCTCCCGCCCGGGCTGGGACGGCGGAATTTTGAGGTTTGAAACCGAACACACCTTGAATTTTGAAAAAGGCAAAACCGCGCTGGCTGATGTTTTTGAGGTCAGGATTTCCGCGCGCTCTCCCGAGCTCAAGAGCTTTCCCGGGCTGCTTTCCAGCGGAAACAGCTTTGCGCTCCCGTTCATGAACGGCCGGAACGTGCAAAAGGGGATCATCCTTCGGAAAGCTTTCACGGGCCTTTGGCTCCGGCCCGAAGACTCGTCCCGGCTCAAGGCATTTTATGGAGTGCTCCCGCGCATCGTGGTGGGTCATACCAAAGGGGGCGTGATTGTCTCGGCGCTCGAAGACCAGCCTTACCCCTACACCGGCGACGTCTATCACCTGATCCCGAAGGTCCGCCTGGATAAAAAGGAATTGCAGGAGATCGTGCGCTGGCTCAATTCCGCGGAGATGGAGAGCTACATGAAAACGCTCTACCGGGACATAACCCCCCATACCACGGCCACCCAGCTGAAACTGGTCCCCTTGGAGCTGAAAAGCCCGGTCCTGGTTTGAAACAAAATCCAAAGCGGTTATAATCGTTAGCGGTTTTTGTTTCGGCGACCCGGACGGGCTTGCCGGCAATTGAATTAAGGGAGTGGAAATGGCTGTGATGCGGGAACCGATGACGAGAGAAGGCTACGACAAAGCCAGATCGGAATTGGACCGGCTGAAGTCGGTGGAACGGATCAATATTTCGCAGGAGATTGAAAAGGCGCGTTCGTTCGGAGACATTACCGAGAACGCGGAGTATCATTACGCCAAGGACAAGCAGGGCCAGATCGAGGCTCGGATCCGGGACTTGGAGGACAGGCTTGCCCGGGCGGACATCATCGACATTTCCCGGCTCCGGGGCGAGCGCGTGACCTTCGGGGCGACCGTGGAGTTGGAGAACATTGAGACCAAGGAGCGCGTGCGCTATCAGATCGTTGGCAGCATGGAGTCCGACCCGGTCGCCGGAAAGATTTCCTTTGAAAGCCCGCTGGCCAAAAGCCTGATCGGGCGGGAACAGGGCGATGACGTGGCGATCAGGTCCGGCAAGGGCCAAGCCACCTACGAGATCATTTCCGTAAGCTTCATCCAATAAACCGCGAAGCAAATCCCAAGCGCCGGATTCTCGGGGGCAGGCCCCGCAACCGCATCAAAACTTTCCGTGCCGGCCCTTGCCCTGGATGAAGGGCTGAATTCCCTGGAGGAACTCCTTGCTTTTGAGCGATTTCAATCCGTGGCGGAACTCGTTTTTGATCGCGGCGTTGAAGCTCAAGTCGAACTGCTGATAAGCGCTCAGGCGGTCGTGGCGGAGGCAGGTCTGGGGGAACCTGGCGAGGTCTTGGGCGATGCCTTCGGCCACTTCCCGGGACATATCATCATCGCTCAGACGGTTGGCCAGCCCCATGACCAACGCCTCTTCCGCGTCAATGGGTCTGCCGGTCAGGATCAGGTCGAGCGCGCGGCTCAATCCGATCAGGCGCGGGAGACGGACGGTGCCTCCGTCGATCAGGGGCACGCCGTATCTCCGGCTGAAGATGCCGAGGGTTGCGCTTCGCTCCACCACCCGCAGGTCGCACATGAGCGCCAGTTCCAGTCCTCCGGCCACGGCGTAGCCGGAGACGGCCGCGATCACCGGCTTTTTGAACACCATCCGGCTCGGGCCCATGGGCCCGTCGCCCAAGGGCGACACCCGGTTCTGGTCCCGGGCCGCGAAAATCGCCTTGAGGTCCGCGCCCGCGCAAAAGTTCCCGCCCGCGCCAAAGAGCACCGCCACGTAAGATTTGTCGTCCTCTTCAAATTTCCGGAAAGCGCGGGCCAGGGCTTTGGCCGCGGGACCGTTAACCGCGTTTCTCGCCTGGGGACGGTTCAGGATGATGGTCATCACGTTTCCGTCGCGTTCAATTTTCACGAGCATTTGCTTCCGCCTTTGCCGGGGTCATCCCCGGCGTTTTCGACCTTTGGAAAAATATAAGGAGTCGCCGGGCACGGTGTCAACCATATCAGTTTCGAAAAATTTTTCAAAGCCGGCCGCGGTTCTCGCCCGGGCCGGGCGCGGACAAGGGCGTCATCGAAAAAAAGAGGGCCGGTTTTTCCGGCCCCCTTTGACTTGCCCGTGCTTTATGGCTGCGCCGCGTACTTCGGGCTGGTCCTGATCCTGGCCCCGAGCACAAACTCACGCGCGGTTTCGGTGACCAGGCAGACCGAGGTCTGGTCCCGGGCGTCGAGCACGACCACCGTGCCCACGATGACGTCCGGAAGGATGATCCGCTTTCCCTTCTCAGACACGGCCGCGCCGGTCTCGAAAATCTCGAACACGTTGCCCGGCAGCACGCCCTTGCTCCGGCCGAGGTCGATATAAACGACGTCGTTTTGCCCCATGGTGGGTCCTTCCCTCCTGGCCGCAACCACGTATCCCTGGAGCCCGGCCGCGGCCGGCGCCACCGGGATTTCCGCGCTCAGCGGCGGCACGTAAGGCCGGATGTTGTCGCGCAGCCGCATGTCATAATAGGAAACGAAAATTTCGGCTTCCGCGGAGTTCTCGTTCAGGGACACCGCTTTGATCTGTCCGAGGTTGAGGATTTTGTATCCCAGCTTCCGCCTGGTCACCGGATGATAAATGGTCTGGGAAACGCGGAAGGCGCTGAAGATGTCTCCGTCCTTCACCCCCTTGGCCGAGCCAAGGTCGATATAGACGTGGTCGTAAGTCGCGACCATTTCATGGTCGGCCTCGGTCTTGACAATTCTGCCCGCTTTTTCAAACTCGCCGCTCTCAATCCAGCCGGTGGACGGCGTTTCCCGGTAAATGACTTTGATCGGCCGGCCGAATTCGTCGCGGAACACCTGGGTTTCGGAAGCGGTAGTCCCGGTCTGGGCCACA
>Ga0315288_10008407_pt1 | contig 13023 bp, 11 predicted proteins | sample YL17G11_20_MG_FD_203454 | JGI IMG/M metagenome (GOLD analysis project Ga0315288, IMG submission 203454) | Sediment microbial communities from Yellowstone Lake, YNP, Wyoming, USA - YL17G11_20 | ecosystem: Environmental > Aquatic > Freshwater > Lake > Sediment | place: USA: Wyoming | collected...
TGAAGGCTCGCTGTAAGTTCCATATTCGCTCGCCTGCTTTCATGAGATCTTCAAAGGTTATGTCCCAGCCCGTTATGGCGTTGTAGTACTCAACGAGAATCCTGAGAGGGAGTTTACCCCAGAAGACCATGAACTTGCATATCCCAAGTGAGTCGACTGCGCAACAGATGTCTTGGTATACCTTGGTCATGCGCCCTTTGTCTTTAGCTATGAAGCCGTCAACAGGCTCTTTCCATGGCAGCTCTGGGCTTAGCAGGTTTCTTTCTACGAGCATTGGTGAGCCTCGATTGTGGTTTGCCCCCACATTGGATGTAGCGTACGCGACACCCATGGACTTGAATTTACGTGGATTGTGCTCAGGGAACTCTAGTCCTTTCACGTGTATCGCGAACTTCTCCGACCCTTTTCCGATTTTCTTCGCGGCCATGAGCACCCCCTCACCTAGGACTTCTCCCAGTCCTTCTTTTGTTCCTATTAGTTCGCAGATTCTGACTATCGCATCGGGATTGCCCCATGTCAGGTCGACGCCTCCCGTTTCAGTTATGAGACCCTTTTCGTAGCACTCCATCGCGAAGGCGATGGCTTGTCCGGTCGATATGGTATCTATGCCGAGCCTGTTGCAGAGGTCATTGGCTTTTGCGATCGACTCCAAGTTGCTATTGTAGCACAGTGAGCCTAGGGCAGCCATGGACTCGTACTCGGGTCCGCTTCCTTCCATGGCGTATGGACCGCTTTCAACCTTGACCTTCCTTCCGCATGCTATCGGGCAGGTTTTGCATGGGTAAGGTGCCGTGAGAATTCGTTGTGTCATCGTTGTGCCTGTGATCTTGTCTGCTTCGGGAAAGCTTCCTCGGGTCCAGTTTCGGATTGGGAGGTTACCGTTCTGCTCGAAGGTTATGAGGCCTGAGGCAGTTCCGTTGTCACGGAGGGCTTTGGTGTTGGGCAAAGCTGTTGTGACAGCTTCCTTTCTTAATTCGTTCAACCTAGTTGGGTTTGATACCGGTATCTTCCCCGTGCCCTTGGATGCTATAGCCTTGAGATTCTTGGAGCCCATAACTGCGCCGAGACCGCATCTGCCTGCTGCTCTGCTGTCGTCAGCGATAATGCTGGCCAGTCTGACGAGCCTTTCACCTGCAGGCCCTATGGTGACAACTGAGATTGTAGCATCTCTCAGTTCCTTTCGTAATTTGTTGACTGTTTCGAAAGTCTCTTCACCCCATAGGTGTTGAGCTTCCCTAATCTCTACTTGGTCATCATTAATCCATATGTACACAGGATCCTTCGCTTTACCTTTGATTATTATTCCATCATAGCCTGAGTTTTTCAAATCGATGCCGAGGGGGGCTGAGAAAACGGACTCACCGTATATGCCGGTCAAGGGTGATTTTGAGACCACTGTTGTCTTGATCCCGCAGGGAATGTTTGTAGCAACAAAGGCCCCTGTCATGAAGATTAGCGTATTATCGGGGCCCAGTGGGTCGGTTTCGGGCCCGACTTGCTCAAACAGTATTGTTGAAGCAATTCCCTCACCACCGATGAACTCTCGGGCTATTCTGAGGTTGAGATCTTCTTTGGCTATTTCACGACTAGTAAGGTCGATTGTTAACAGTCTCCCTGAATATCCGCTCACCATAGGCGAACCCAGATCATTTTTCATGCATGTTTAGTTCTTACCTGTGTCGGGCTTTTCCAAAATTTTCAGCTGAATCGAGATAGTCAAGGTTTCGGTTACCTTTGCGCCGCAAGTTGACTTAAATTGCGTGAAACATAGGCAGAGCGAAAATCTGTTGAATGTTAGAGAAAAATCGGAATCTAGTGTATTGTCCATCCACCGTCTACGGGGATTACTGCGCCGGTTATCATGTTTGACTCATCGGAGGCAAGAAAACACACTGCATTAGCTACGTCTTCTGCTGTTGCGAGGCGTTTCAGTGGAATGTTGCTCATAACGAATTCCCTGAATTCTAGGTCATTGAGCATCTTCTCGGTAAATGGTGTTTCGACAAACGTTGGTGCCACAGCATTGACTCTGATTTTGTATTTTGCCCATTCGTATGCAAGTACACGGGTCAACTGATCCACTGCACCCTTGCTCGCGCAGTAGACCGCTCTGTATGGGAGAGCGACCTTACCAGCCTGGGATGAGATGTTAATGATGACCCCTTTTTCTCTGGGCATCATCGACTGCTTGCCAACTGATTGACAGCAAAAGAAGAGCCCTTTGACGTTAGTGTCCATGATTATGTTCCATGCATCGACTGTAACATCCTCAGCACTTTGCGGAATATTGACCCCCGCACTATTTACCAGTATGTCAATCTCTCCAAAGTCCTTTTGAATATCTTGCACGGCTTTGGAGAGGTCTGCAGGCAGAGTCACGTCAACCGGGTAAAGCAGGCATCTTCGGCCTAAACTCAGTATTTCCTCTCCTGTTTGAGAGAGTTTGCTCTTCGTTCTACCCCATAGGACAAGATCTGCTCCTTTCTTTGCGAGTGAGATCGCTGATGCTTTTCCAATTCCACTTCCAGCTCCTGTTACTAATGCAACCTTACCGGAGAGGCTCATTTTCGATCCACGTCCGTCCCATCACTGTATTGTAGAATCAAAGTCCGCCTTATCATCTTCTCGTAAGGTCGTGAGATTGAAGCGTGAGACAAGAATAGCACGCGGATGCTTTGTAATAGTTGGGTAAACGCTAGGTAGTCTCGTTGTTTAGGAGTGGCAGTGTCACTTTGATCGTTGTGCCTTGATCTGGAATACTCTCTGCAGTGACTGATCCCTTGTGAGCTTGTACTATTCGGTAGCAGATGGCTAGGCCCATTCCCATTCCTTTTGCTTTGGTTGTTTGGAGAGGTTTTCCGAGCTTCTCCATAACCTCCTTTGGCATGCCTGTTCCAGTATCATTGAATGCGATCTCCATGTTGTCGTTGGATTCTCTGCTTTGTATTGTGAGGGTGCCGCCTCCGGGCATAGCATCAACAGCGTTTTTGATAATGTTCACGAAGACTCTCTTCATCTTCTCGGGATCGACGTTTATCTTCGCCTCTTTCTCGGGCAGCTTCAAGCTTATAGTCTCTGGAACAAGAACTGAAGCTAGCGCATCTTCTATGATGGAGCTGAGGCTGATCTCTGTTAGTCCTAGGCGCATTTCTCTTGAGTAATCCAGAAGGTCGTTGATTATTTTGTCCGAATATCGAACTTCTTTCTCAATGATCTCCAGCATTGTTCTGACCTGCTCATCCCTCGTTGTTCGCAGTTTTGTCCTCAGTACGTATGCTGCGCCGCTTATTCCCTGCAGCGGGTTGCGGAGGTCGTGACCTACCATTGTTGCCAGTTCTCCAATGGCGGCCAAACGTTCAGCTTCCTTCAGCTTTCGCGTTCTCTCCCCAATTAACTCCTCTAAGCACTCATCTTGACGCTTAAGCTCCTTTTCCACCCTCTTACGCTCAGTAATGTCTCTAGAAATTGCTAGCAACTCATTCTCAAAATAGGTAATGGTGCTTTCCATGTAACGCCAATTGCCTGATTTATCTCTGAAACGGTATTCAAGACTGTAAGAGTGATTCACGAATTCTTTGGGTATGGGTTTCCCTGGAAGTTTCGCTGACAGGTAGATTCTAAGACATTTCTTCAGTAAGGTTGACATTTTCTTTTTGTCGTCGGGATGAATATACCCCCATACGCTTTTGCCAATCTGTTCTTCAGGCTTATACCCAAGGATTCTTTCGACTGAGGGGCTGACGTAGGTGTAAGTTGGATTCCGTGAGAAGGTGAGTGTAGAGATTATGTCTCCTGTGTTTTCGGCGATTAGACGGAATCTCCTCTCGCTCTTTTCGAGTTTCTTCTTAGTATGAGGCTCAGCTGCGATGTCAAGTGAGCGCTTAGATGATTTCATAATCTCTCCTTTCTACTTCAACCTAGGCTACGGCATTATTGTTCAGACAAACTGGGATGTGACTTGGTGGCACCTTGATTGTCAGATCTTCTTTTCATCCCCATAAAGCAATTTGCCCCTCCAAAAATCCATCTTCCGTGAACATGCAGAGACCGCACCGACTCAGACTTCCACAAGATTGCACGAGTGTCTCAGGTGATGATTTGAGATGCCTCGTTCAGCAGTTGAAAGCGCTTGCTTTCAAGCAGTGCCGGTCAAGTGCTTTACCCAAGCATGATAATAATGGTGCGGCCGCCGGGACTCATACTTTCACAAATGTATCAGAAGCGAATTCCTTGGACTCAGGGAAACTATGTATGAAGCATTACTGAATAAGAGTTGGAAGCACATCAGAAAACGGCGCATAGCCTAGGAAACTGTTATCTGCACAGTCGATCTCGAAGACATAGGGACCAGTTTTGCCTTCTTGTCCTAAGTGTGGGGCGAATACGGAGCAGATAGGCACCACAGGAAAGGGTATCTGTCCCAGTTGTGGGATTGTTGAGCTTATTCCTACTTCAGCTCAAATCGATCTTAATCAATCAAAGTTCTGCCAGTACTGCGGGAAAGAACTCACTGTGAACTTTGATTTCTGTCCCAATTGTGGGAAGCCACTGACGCTCGAAGCTAAGGGATCGACTCTTCTGAGACAAACGGAGACAGCTTCCAAGCCTTCTGTTGCTTGGTATTTTGTGCCGATCTTTCTGACTTTGCTTGGGAGTATCATAGGATATTTTGCTTTGAGAGATAGAGACAAACGAATGGCAAGAAACGTGGCTGTTGTTGGGGCCGTCATGCCCTTCATATGGATAGGTATGATCATTGTTTTGGCTTCTCTTCATGGAGGGCCTCCTCAACTACCGCAAATAGTAACCACTACAATGCCGCTGAAAACACCTGGAACGCTGGGAGCGATTAAAGATTTAGCTTACATCAAAGTGACCCCAAGTCCTTATAGCGATGATGCCGACCCCGAGTTTGAGGGAATTAATGTTTGGATAACATATTTTGACACAAAAAGTGAGATAATCAATTTTGAAAATACGCCCATTTTGATAAATATCGAATTGTATGGTTACCATGATTTACTTGGATCTTTGAAACATGAGGAAGAGGAACTCGTCTATACTACTTCGCGTACAGTAGATCATTCTCCCCACTATTCTGATTTGACAGAAGGCTATCTTAGAATATCTTTCCAAGATATTGCCGTAGACCAGACCAGATACACAGCCTTTGGTAGGGCAAGGGTGACAATCCAAACAGCTCAGGGAAACTCCACTGTCTCAGAAGGAACGCTACTATTTAATCCACCCGAATGACAATCGATGTAGACCACATGTGTACTGAAGGAATCAGCAGAGAGTACTTGTGGTGAGCAACATTGCGGGCCATCGTTTGGGGTTTTATCTTGTTTCGGTGAATCTATGGACTATTCTGCGCATTATTGTCCAAACTCTTCCAGCCATTCTAACCCTTTGGGCGTTATCCAATACTTGTGAACCTGATAGAAATATCGATTAGGCCCAATCTCCCAAGTTAATTGACTATACGCCTCTTCTCGACGCTCCATCTCATTCAATTTATCTCTAACCTGTCTCCTGTCCTTGTCCAGAGCCTGAGAAATCTCCCTGATACTACCAGGACTCTTCCAAGAAAGATACTTCAGTATTTGAAAACGCAAAGTTGGAACCAAGCCCTGACTCGTAGCGTACATTTGGCGTCTAATCCTAGGGTGATACGGCAGAGGGGTCCCCCATCCAACATATTGGATTGGAAAGACTACCATAAACAGTTTGTCAAAAAATAAGTCAAAAACTGCCAACAAACAGTCTCGAACCGACACTTGAAATTTTATGTATAGAACTCTTGTTGCAGTTCTTTTGCTGTGGTTCTAGATGTCTCTGTGGGGTTTGGAGTTTGATTCTTTGTGGCTGACTTGGGTTTCCAGATTCGGCGTTCACGTCTTTGTTTGAGGTTTAGAATGTCTTCGATCATGAGCTCCCGGAGTAGGCTGTAGGGCAGGGCCATGGGGAGTCTTCAAGATTGTTAGGTTGTATGTACTTCTGAAATACTGTGTGAATTCGTGGCGCTAGTTGCCTGGTTTTGGATGGCGGTCATGACAGTGGCCGCATAGTAACTACTATTCAATGGCACACAGACGTAAGATAACTCTCCAACGGACCTTCCACATACGGTGCAGAACACACTAGCTGACTGGAGAACGGTATCGATTCATAAGACAGCATCACACAGAACACAGCCACACCTACACAAGAACACACTCTAACACATGCACACACATGCCCAAAGACATGAAATTTTAGGAGTGTCTTTGTGAGATTTTCAAATCTAGCTTTTCTATATGTTTATTGATTGATAATATTGTGAAGGCTAATAAAGTCGAGGGTAAATTTGTAGTTAATAGTGATAGCGGATTTAATTCTGTGGAGAGCTTTTAATTGTCTTTCTTAGGTCCATGGGAGTTTGCTTTGGGTATTGCACTTATTATGTTTCTAATCCCTGCCAGCATTGTTTCATGGCATTCTGGAAAGTACAACGTTAAGAATCGTTGGTTATGGATTCTAATTGCGTTAGTTCTGTCATGGTTAGGATTGATTATCTATCTAGTAGTTTCTACAATGTCGCGTCCAGCTAGAAGTGTGGAACCGATGGCGTCTTGTCCAAAATGTGGGAATAGCCTTCCTGCTGATAGCAAGTTCTGCAATAAATGTGGATATGCCTTCTCAGAAGAGATTTGCTCGAAATGTGGGGCCTCTAATCCACCAGATAGTGTATATTGTCGAAAGTGTGGATTCGAGCTTAAACTGAAATGCCGTTACTGTGGAGCAAGAATGGATAGAAGTGGCTCATTCTGCTCAGTTTGCAGGAAGGCGCAAGAGTAAGCGTTACTGTAGAAACGCGCGCACGCGCTTTCGGGAGGCGTAGTTGCCGGTGGGGAGCCAGGTTTGAAAGGAGTGGCTGTTGGCTGGCTGCCAGTTTAGGGCTTTGGTTGTGATAGGTAATAGGCGGCGGTAGTAATCAACAAAATCAACATCAATGCGATAATGACGTTCCTTGCAGTATGTAATGTCTTAGTTAGTGGAGAGGTAACAACGACTGTCAGCGGAGGAATAGGTGCGGTAATAGATGCTCCACAGTGATTGCAGAACTTCGCATTAACAGGGAGTTCTCCTCCACATCTAGAACAGAATGGCAAAGCGACAACCGTTCCTATCTTTCAGCTTTGCTCATGATTTGTCGGTTGGTTTGAGATAGGGCTTCCGGTGAACACCGCTCGCCTGATTAGATGCCTTCGTCTGCATTCTTGCGCTTCGCCGCCTTCTCAAAATACATTGGCCGTACTCTGTAGCTTGGCTTTATGCTTTTCATGAGGCCAACGAGCGTCCTGATCTCATTTGAACTCTCATCGAGAATTGACTTTTTTGTATCTCCAAAGACCCTATCAAAATCGTCCTTGGACATAACTCTAAAGTTCTGCAGCAAAACGAAAGCTCCTGACAGGCCATAATCTGGAAGCCCACATTTAATATCATGAAAGGCTTTCCTGGAGGATCCCGCCTCCAAGCAGGATTCTAGAACATTGAGATAGTCGTAGATCGCGTCGAGAAGCAATCTGTGGATAAGATGCTTTCGTATTCTTGAGACGTTCTCTCCGCGCTTTCTGATAGTCAGCAGCCCTGCATCAGCCATGACATTCTTAGCTCTGACCAATGTTACGAGTGCAGGTTCTCTCAAATCGACAGCTGAACGAGAGTAAATGTATTGGGTCTGACCCGCCTTGCGGACAACAGGCTTTACGATCTCTCCTTTGTCCATTAGTTCTTTGAGGGCTCGATTAAGTGCCATTGGAAGCGGTGCTGGTTTGCCAAGTCTCCTAAGAATTTCATTATAGCGTAGCCCCTCAGGCTCCATTGGTAGTATGGATGGGATGAGTCTCACCAGATCTGACTTTGTCGGTCGAGGCTTTGAAGACATGTGAGTTAGTCACTATATGCCTCTATCTACGTACAATGGCATATGTCTAACCATGAAGAGCAGGTTATAGAGATAGTGAGAGCCTACGAAACAGGGAAGCCAGACTCGCTTATTCTAGTCGTGCCGAAAGAAGCCAGAAAGATACTGCACATAGAGAAAGGGCAGAAGTTCTATGTCAAGATCGACTCGAGAGGTCGGATAATCTACGAGTCAATAATCTCTACGAGCCAAGTTACTCCTCAATGACACGACGAAGGCATGGAAATGGCCTCGCAACCAGATTGCCCCTCAATTCTACAGCTAGCAAGAGAGGTGAGCTGAAATATTTGATTTTAATCGGCCAGATATGAAGGAATCCCCGGAATCTGAGGAGACGGCTCAGAAAGTAACTCAGCGCATCACAGATGTGGGCTACTACTATCGCGCCGGTGATCTGGAGCTTGGGCCCTACACAGCCCAGGATAAAGAAGACCCGAAACTTATTGTGAAGGTTGCTACCGAGCTGGGTGTAGAACCCAAAGAGATCTTGGCCGCCCATCTTCGAGAGCTAACACGGCCTACAACCTTCAACGAGGTTGCAGATGTCCTAGGATCCACAATCCGTCACGACCAGCCGACGAAGCTCATTCTCTTCTGCGCTATGCTTCTCACCTTTACAGATGAGGACCAGGTCAACGTTCTCATGTCAGGCGAGTCGGCTGGAGGTAAGAGCTACAACGCCCTTGAAGTCGCATCCTTCTTTCCGCCGGAAATTGTGCGCATAATCGCAACAGCTTCTCCCACAGCCTTCTTTCACGATGCAGGCAACTGGGACGAAAATCGGAAGGTGCTCCGAGTTGACCTTAGGCAGAAGCTACTCATCTTCCTAGACCAGCCTCATTACATGCTGATGGAAAGGCTTCGGCCTCTTCTCAGTCATGACAAGAAGGAGCTCCTCTACAAGATCACTGACAAATCCAGGGGCGGGTCCCTGAGAACCAAGAACGTCATCATAGAAGGCTATCCGACTGTCGTATTCTGTGCCGCCAACTTCTCGTTGGATGAGCAGGAACGGACGAGAGTCTTCATCCTCTCGCCTGAGACGAACCCTGAGAAGTTAGAGGAGAGCCTCCGCTTGAGCATCGTAAGGGTGGGAGATAGAGAAGCTTACAAGAACTGGATCGACTCGCATCCTCGCAGGAGATGGCTGAAGGCCATAGTCGTCGCTATTCGAGCTGCCAACATCGAGCAGGTGATAATCGAGGGCCAGGAAGATGTCTACAAGAGATTTCTCGCAACTCACCCTCGGCTGGCTCCACGCCACCAACGAGACCTTCCCCGGATTGTCGCTCTTATCAAGGCACATACGTTACTGAACTTCTCGCATAGGGAGAGCCGGCATCAGGGAACGATCGTAGCGGATGAAGAGGATGTTGAGGCCGGGTTCTGGCTTTACAGTCTCATCGCCAAGCCGAACGAGCTTGGCCTATCGCCTCAGGTCTACGAGATCTACGAGTCAATTATCAAACCACTCCTCATGGAGAATGAGGGCATCGATCGAAAGACTATCTTGAGCCGCTATCATGAGTTCTATGGAAGAGCCTTACCTGAGGACAAGCTTCGCAGAGACATTCTACCAGCGCTTGAGGCAAGTGGTCTTATAGCGCAAGAGCCGGATCCCGCCGACAAGCGCAGGATGCGGGTAGTATCCCCAGATGTTCCCCCTATTTCTAAGCTGATTGGTCCCGAACAAAATAGGGGATTGATCTGGGGATACGCCCAGGGTGAGAAGGGGACTTAGACTGAGCTCCCTGGCACCTGGCTCACTGGTCTACGTGCGCTACATGGACCATGTGCTCTTCAAGGACGTGGACCCGAGCCTCTATCGGTCTTGGACCCGCGAGACGATAGGCTGGCTTGACTACAAGGATGCGAACTGGATTCGCATAATTTGGGAGCGATTCGCTATGCCGGATCCTCCAAACGAGGCTAAGCCCAGAGCAACAGGCTTGGTTATTCTAAAGAAGACAATCCTAGAGATGCGTAGTATTGATTAGTGACTACTGCTTTCTAGTTGTTGCTCCCTTTTGCTGCAACCACAGTCGAATGGCCTCAGCTACAGCTCTGCTGAGAGCTCCTCTTTCTCCCCCGAATAGTTGGGCGGCCCGAACCCTTAACTCCTTCTCGATATCGTCTGGAATGATTACGTCTAATCTTCCCATAACCACGTCATTCCACTATAACGTATTTGTGCCATTACACTTATCTATGCCTTCCTGTGTAATTGTGTAGATGTGTATTTACGTAGTAGAGGCAACGGAGGAGTGAATACGACCTTGACAGAACTCATCTTGAAGCCAAAGATACTTACGCTCGAGGATCTCCCATTTCTAACAGAGCTCGGAAGAATAGAAGGCGATACTCTCTTTCTAGAACGCAGTCCTAAAGGCTACAAGCTTAAGACTCCTGTCCAAGTTCCACTCGAGAGAATTCTATCTGTCGGCCAAAAGGGGGTGGTTGAGTATGTTCTCACGTCTCTGTTAGCTGAGAGGCCTAAGCTGATACCTTTTGTTCTCGAGAATCAGTCGATCATCGAGCTTGCTCGTTACTATCTTCGATATAGAACTGGGAGCCCCAAGACATTGTATGTCAATGTGGACTGCATAGCACGTTACGTCGAGAGAACTGGTGTTTCGCCCGACTTGATAATTTCCGATATCAAAGACAAGAATGGACTTGTAAGGATGGAGCAGATTCCGAAGCATGTTAAAGCATTGGAGGACTATGTTGGAGAACTTCAAGACAGGGGCCTGGCACCTTCTCGAGTATCAAACTATGTGAAGGCCATTCGTTCATTCTACCGAGTTAACGGAGTCGAGATCAAGCTACCTTATGCACTTTCACGTCGAAGTGTCCGAAAGGACAGAGCTCCTAAACCTGAGGAATTACAGCGTCTGCTTGAAGTGGCTGATCATCGTGAGAAAGTTATCATTTCAATGATGGCACTCGGAGGATTCAGGGAAGGAACACTAGTACGTTTACAATATCGTCATGTCAAAGACGATCTCGAGAGAGGGACAGTGCCTATTCAAATTCATGTTGATGCCGAGATTACAAAGGGCAAATATCATGACTATGACACATTCATTGGAGCTGAGGCTGTCGAGGCTTTGAAACACTATCTCGACGGCAGAAGAAGAGGTCTAATAGACAGGCGAATCTCGAGGGAGACAATCACAGATGAGTCTCCCCTAATACGGGATCATAATACTCGAGAAGTTAGACCAATTGGAGAGAAGCAGCTCTACAAACTTGTCCACAGACTATACTCTCGGATAGGTCTCTTGAAGCAGGGCCAGAATGGAGGCTATGACCTCCGTGTGCACTCACTTAGAAAGTACTTCAAGACGCAGCTCGTGGCCCTTGGCGTCAATTCGGACTATGTTGACTACATGATGGGTCATACCATCGATACCTACCACGATATACAGTCAAATGGCATAGAATTTCTAAGAAACATCTACTCAACCGCGGGTTTATCGATTGCTCCTAAACGGAAAGGCTGGGAGCTTGATGCGTTGAAAGCATTCGCTCGAGGCCTAGGCTTAGAGCCGGAGAAGGTTCTAACTCAATCTGCTTTTGCTGAACCCCATAGAGCCTACGCCACGATCGAGGATCGTGAGCAAGCTCAAACAAGAACCCTCAGTCTTGCAATAAAGGAACTCATCAAGAGAGACTTGCTAACTCTAGCAGAATCCTCACATCAAACACGCATGTTTAGCTAGAGAATTGTGCTCATCTATCATGCTCAAATAGTGAAGATATGTGAAACATGATTGGTAGGCGCATTTGTTCCCGAAAATTATGGTCTGTCTAATGATAGGATTATGTATTCAAGCTTTGCAAAACAACTCGATGTGTGACGCTCAATACGTTCGGCCAGCGACTTTGGAATTCCACTTCTCGCAAGGAGAGCTAAGAATCACTAATGTCGAAGTCTCGATTCGGGCGAATTCTAACACTACCGCAACACTTGATCTATCGATTACCTTTGAGTCAAACAGTTCTGGTGCCTCACTGGGCTGGAGTATCGAAAGCTTTGAGCCAGTTTCATCTGAATATGTTTTCGTGGAGAGAGATGGTCGAATTCAGTTTCTCGGATATGCGACTTCTTGGGCAAGCCCTTCAACTAGACACTATGTCCAGCCATCAGTTATCGATGAACCTGTGAATCACACCGCTCGTGGGGTTGGAGGTTCATGGGAAGCGGATAGAGAGACCTTCTATTCAATAGACTACTCTTTGAAACTCGGTGAGATGGTGGGCAAGGCCCAGCGGATTTTGTATAGCCACGTAGGAGGAGATGTCAGCGACAAGACCATCAATGTGATAGGTAGAGCGCATGTACTGATATTAGCAAACTGTGGCGTACAATCGACAGGGAATGCCTACTTCACAGATATACGTATTCCCCTCTTTGGATGGACTGAAGCAGAAATCTCAATATCAATACCAGCAGAAGGGGTAATGATCTTCTCCTCTTCTAATCTAGTAAGGATTAGACCTAATGTCCTATGGGCTGCCATAGCGAGATCGGCCAATAAAGAAACAATACAACGATTCTACGTGGAATATGATATGACCTCTTTCTTGCTTCGGTCTCCGACCAAGGAAATACTATCTTTTTTGGCATCTCTCTTCGGAGGTGTCGGTCTAAAAGTATTGGTTGACCATCGTAAGGAAATCACTGGATTCCGCAAGAAAGTGCATAGAGTCAAGAAGTGGCCATTCGTAATAATTGATAGGGATAAAGAACGATTCAGTGGGATTTGATGCCTATGTGTTTGACACCGTTCGAGTCGAGGTTCTGTGCAAGGTTGAGCTGTGGAATGAGTTTTGGCATGTGCGATTTTCCAGTCTCGTATTCGAGTACCGGACGAGAATTCTCGAATCCGACAAATTCGTTTGTCTAAGCATGGCAATATGGTGCGGCCGCCGGGATTTGAATTCCCGGGTCACAGTGTAGTGACCTCCCGGGTCACCGGCGGTCTGCAGACATTTGGCAGGCCGATGTCTTAGACCAAGCTGGACTACGGCCGCGCGGGATCTAT
>Ga0315288_10008409_pt1 | contig 13021 bp, 11 predicted proteins | sample YL17G11_20_MG_FD_203454 | JGI IMG/M metagenome (GOLD analysis project Ga0315288, IMG submission 203454) | Sediment microbial communities from Yellowstone Lake, YNP, Wyoming, USA - YL17G11_20 | ecosystem: Environmental > Aquatic > Freshwater > Lake > Sediment | place: USA: Wyoming | collected...
CCGCGCGCGATCGCGAGGGTGATGTCGCGCCCGCCCGACGGCAGGATGCGGACGAACCGCGTCGTGCCCCGGTCGTGCACGCAGATGTTCGTGACGTGGGCACCCACATCGACCACGGCCTCGTCGCCCTGGCCCTCGGCGTCGAGGTCGACGTCCAGAGTGCCGACCGCGCGCACGAGGGCGAACGGTGTGAGGTCGATGCCGATCACCTCGAGCTTGGCGGCCTCGACCGCCTGCACGAGGGCATCGATCATGATCCGCTGGGCGGCGACCAGGAGGATCCGCTGCATCCGCCGTCCCTCCTGCTCCAGCTCTCCCAGGGCGTCGTAGTCGAGGACGGCCTCCTCGACCGACATCGGGATGAACTCCTGCACCTGGAAGCCGAGGGTGGCGCGCATCTCCTTCTCCGGCAGCCACGGGAGCGCGATCTCGCGGACCACGACCCGCTGGTTCCCGACGCCGAGCTGCACCTGCTTCGACTTGACGCCGCTGCGCCCCCACAGCTCCTTGAGCGCCTCGGCGACGGCGTCGGGCTCGCGGATCTCCCCGTTCTCGACGGCCCCGGGCGCGAGCGGGACCTGCGCGGCCCGTCGCAGGACCGGCACGTCGCCGGCCGCGACCTCCGCGACCCGGACGGCGGTCGAGCCGATATCGAGCCCCACGCGGCTCCTGGCCACCTAGGCTCCTTCCACGTGAACCAACCGGTCGGAGAGATACCGATCCACGTCCGACTCCCGCAGCCGGTAGTTCTTGCCGACCCGGAGCGCCGGCAGCTCGCCGGTCTTGATCAGGCGGTAGACCGTCATGTGCGAAACGCGAAGGGTGTCCGCGACCTCGCCGACCGTGAGCAGCCGGTCGCCCGGCCGGCGTGCCCAGCCGGTGCCATCGGCATGCGCTCGCGCAACCATCACGACCCGTCCGCCTGCACCGAGCGTTCCGATAGGTAGCGGTCCACGTCGGACTCCCGGATCCGGTAGTTCTTCCCCACCCTGATGGCCGCGAGCTGGCCGCTCTTGATCAGGCGGTACACGGTCATGTTCGACACGCGCATCGTGGCCGCCACCTCACCCACCGTGAGGAGCCGATCACCCACGTACGGCCGTCGCTTGCCCATCAGTCACATCCCCCACAGATCCCACGATCTCAACAACCGCCCCTTATCCCACTACTTCAACAACCCCACCGCCAGGCCTTGCCCCTGCTTCAGCCCCATCCGTCACGGGCGTATCCAAGCACACCATCGTTTTACTTTCGACACTTTGGTATGAATCACATAGATGTAATTAGCAGAAACCCTCAGGAATCCCAGGAGCAACACCGGACCCCCTGCCCCCGGCAGCACGCGGGGAGAGGACTCAGGTCAGCAGGTTGAGGTACCAGCGGGCGATCTGAGCCCCGCAGAACGCCGCCACGACGGCCCCGGCAGCGAGATAGGGACCGAAGGGGATGGCCGTCTTCCGGTTCGCACCCAGAGCCAGCGCCACGAGGGCCCCCACTCCCCCGAGAGCCACCCCGGCCGCAGCCGCGACGGCCACGTACCGGAGACCTAGGGACCCGAGCACCAGGCCGATCAACCCGGCGAGCTTCACGTCGCCCATCCCCATGCCCTTCGGGGAGATCAGGGCGATCACCAGGAGACCGCTCCCGTAGGCCAGGCACCCGATCAAGGCGCGCAGGAGGTCCACTCCGCCGCCGGCGAGCGCCGCGACCGCCAGGTAGCCGGCGAAGAGTGGGAACGACGGGTAGACCAGCCGGTTCGGGACGATCTTGTGCCGGATGTCGATGACGGACAGCGCCAGCAGGAGCCCGAGGAACGGGGCCATCATGACGGCGACCCAGAGGTCGTCGAAGGCGAGGGCCGCGGCCACGAAGAGTGCTGCGGTTGCCAGTTCGGTCAGCGGGTAGATCGCGGAGATCCTCGTGCCGCACGAACGGCACCGGCCTCGGAGAAGGATCCACGACAGCACCGGGATGTTGTCGGCCGCCCGGATCTGGGTCCCGCACGAGGGACAGCGCGACCGGGGACGGACGACGGACTCCCCCGCCGGGACCCGGTAGACGACCACCGTGAGGAAGCTCCCGAAGGCGAGCCCGAACGCCAGGAAGATCAGGGTGCGTAGCGCGATCACGGGCGCAACGCTACCCGAAGAGTGCGCTCACTCGCTGTGCGGAACGGCGCTCGACCTACGCGATCTCTCGGACCCAGAGGACGTCCTGGCCGAACCCCGAGATCGGGCTGACCCCCGGGGCCGGCACCGACGTGTAGCTCATCGCGAAGTTGTTGCTCGAGCAGACCTGCCCGCCGAGGATCTGGCCGGTGAACCCGTTGCTCTTCGTCTGGTTGTTGAAGATGATCGCGCCGGGCGTGTAGAAGGAAACCTTCAGGTTCACGTAGTCCGGGTTGTTGTTGAACCGGATGTCGTACGACGTGGTCGGGTAGTACGTCTGGGCGGGTGTCGGGCAGGAGGTCGGGGTCACGTTCGGCCGATATCCCGAGATGAAGAACAGGTTCCCGTCGCCTCCGGTCTTCGTGAACGTGTTCTTGCTGTTCAGCAGGATCCGCCCGTCCGTGAAGATCGCAAGGTTGCCGCCCATGTTGACGGTCGTCTGATCGATAACCAGGTCATTGCAGTAGGTCACACGCAGGACCGTGTTCGCCGTGACCGTGAGGTTCTTCAGGTAGTTCTGGGCGTCGAGGCATGTGTTCGTGGTCACGATTGTGTAGCCGGCGTTGATCCACTGGCTCTCCGTTGCCTGGCAGTCCAGCCACGTGGGCTGCCAGCACACGGGCGGCACCGTCGCGGTCGGCGGATGCGCGTCCTGGGGACTGTCCCGCAAGACCGACTGGCCCTTGATCACCAGATCCTTGTTGTTCGAAACGGAGGTGCAGCTCGAGAGGATGGCGGGATTGGACTTGCTCGAGCAGACGATCGTCGACCCGGCTTTCGCGTTCGCGTCGATCTCCCCGTCCCCCGAGATGCTGGCAAGCGCGCTCGACGTCGTGACCGCGCCTTGCACGGTCGTCTGCGTATTCTGGAGCGCAACCGCGCCCCAGGCCCAGACGTCGTTCCGGATGGTCAGGTTGCCGCCGAACGATGCCGAGCCGTCGTGCACGTAGATCTTGCCCCCGACGGTGGAGTTCCCCGCAGACTGAACCCCGAAGCACAGGTTCCCGCTGTTGACATAGATGTCGGCGGCGAACGACTGGCCCTGCGCATCAGTGAGAGTGAAGTTGCCGGACAGACACAGCCCCTTGTCGGCGACGATCGCCGCGTTGAATCCGCCGCTCCTCTGCTTGATCAGGTTGGCGTAGGCCTGCATCTTCCTCGGGACCCTGCCGTTCGTGGTTCCCGTCGACGTGATGGAGACCGCGGCGGGAACCTTGTCCTGGCCGAGCTGGGCGCAGCCGAGCGGCTGCGTGCTCGCGTCGAAGTAGTTGGCCTCCACCGTGTAGCTCGCCGTTCCCGGGAAGATCTGGACCGAGCCCGTGACGGGTCCCGGGTGCAGCCCGATCCCCGGGCTGTTGCAGGGCAGATACTGCGGTGCCGTGCGCAGGAGGACATTGAAGAAGTCGTTCACCCCCGCCTCAGCAGCCGTGAGGGACTGCACGCGCATCCTGTCGTAGGAGCTCGCAGTCGTGTTGTGCAGCGACAGTTGGACGACGAACAGGGAGAGGAGCAGCACCACGAACGTCACGAGTAGCGCGACGATCAGCGCCGCCCCCCGTTCCTGGTCACGCAACCGGATCAGCATGGTGCCTCCTGACGATCAGTCGGACGGGACCTTCAGGCACACGTTCTCTGGGAACAGCTGTGCCGTGTTCCTGCCGGTCACCGAAACCTGGATTCTGACCGTCTCCTCCGGGTGACGCGTGTAATCAGCATTGACCAGTAGGAAGATATCGACCGTTCGTTCCAACGTGGGCTCGAGTGAGAACGCGGGAACCGGCGGCTTCGCCTGGGCGTTCGCGATGCCGCTCGCCACCGTCATCCACGGCGTGGCGCCACTGATCGAACCGGGGGGCAAGGCGGGCCAGTAGCGGGTCTCTAGGTCGCCGGCATCCGTGATCCGCCACAAACGGCAGACGCTCCCCCTCGTCGGGTAGTTCGATTGCGTGTACACGCGGAGCGTGTAGCCGGCCACGCAACCGGCACAGGACGTGATGCCCTGGTTCTCCTTCGCCGGATCGAAGAGCACGTTGCCCGACCTGATCTCCCGGTCCAGCTCCTCTACCGCGAGACGGGCTTGGTCGTTGTTCCTACTCCGTTGGTCCTCCCGGCTCGCTGCGGTCTGGACGGCCGCGAAGGTCGTCAGGAAGATCGCCAGCACGACCCCGAGCAGCGCGACCGCGATCATCATCTCCACCAGCGTGAAGCCTTCCTCCCTGCGGTGGATCCGCGCGACCGTGGCGGCAACTCTCATGGCGTCGGTGCGGGACGGTACGACCCGATCGCGGAGACGTCGCCGAGGTCCACGGAGATGAGCAGGTCGACGTACTTGAAACCGTCCACGGTGATCGAGTAGCGGAAGTCCCCGCCGAGCGGCGGCGAAACCCTCGCCTCCCCTGGCGTGACGATTGCACCCGCGGCCGAGCCGGAGAGCTGCACGACGACCGTGTGCGACCCCTGGGTAATGGTCACGGAAGACGTAGAGGGAAGCGTGAAAGCGTGGGTGAGGTCCGGGACCGGAGTGTAGCCCGTGCCGTTCCAGTACCGAAGCTCCACGCCGGAGGATGCGATGGCCGCCGAGCTCCCGGAGGCACTCTCCCCCACCGCGGACTGCGCGCCGTCCGCGTAGCCGCTCAAGACGATGAAACCGTCGAAGCCTCCCGGAGCGGGCAGGCTAGCCGGGACGCCGCCGATCACGACCCTCCCGATCAAACGGGAAACGCTCTGCTCGAGGTTCCCCGCGCTGTTCGTCACGGTCATCCGGTTCACGAAGGCGGTCGTGTCCGCCGGCGGGGCATCGACCTCGGCCAGAGCCGCGGCCCCGAGGGCGGGGATGGGCGAGTCGGCGAGCGTCACGCTCGCCAGGAGCGGTCCGACCTGCCTCACCCGGGAGCCGCCGCACGGCTGGCCGTCGTTCTCCAGGATCCCGAAAGGCGGGCATGTGGCGGTCACCGAGTTCGCGGCGACCGCGCTGTCAGACTCGCCAGTGTCACCCGCCGTGTTCGAGAACGTCACCGTAGTGCCGCTTCCGGTGGACAGGGCCCCCCCCGCGCCGGAGAACGTTCCTGTGGCGGGGGCCTTCGCGTACGCCAGCGCTCCACTCGAGGGGTCGGAGTCGGCAAGGGTGGTCTGCGAGCCGCCCACCGTTTGGGGTACGGGGGAGTCGACGAGCTCCACCCCGCTCTGGAGGAATGCTCCAAGGACCTCCGCCACCTGCTCTTGCTGGACGGATGACGATGCACCCGGCAGGATCAGTGCCCCACTCCGGAAGCTCGTGTTGGCGACGCCGACGCCTCCCTCCGGAATCGTGATGTCGATCCTCCCCTGCGTGGCCTCGGCACTCCCGAAGAAGAACGGCTGGCACGGCGCCGGGAAGGGATGCGTATCACCGCTCACGCAGCCGGAGGGGGCCGCGAAAAGGCTCTGGGTCTGGACGGAGGTCGCCGCGCCCCGCACCGTCCCACCCGACCAGGAGACGACGACGGTCACACGGTACGCGTTCTTCGACGGGTCGTTATTGGTGACGTAGGTACGCCACGTGTAGTCGATCGGGTAGCCCTCGCTCCTCCCGATGGTGCCCATGTGGGGAACGAGCGGAGGGATGGCGGTTCCAGCCTCGAAGGTGGACTTGATGATGCTCTCCCCCGAGCAGCTCTTGAACCGGTAGGTGCCCGCCGGATCGCCGCACTGAGCCGCGCCGTCGATGATGTTCGGGTCGGCCGTCGTCACCTCGGAAGAGTTCAGCCCGTTCTGGATGTCCGAGAACGAAAGCGCCCGGGCTTGCTCCATCAGCTGGTCGGCAATCTGGCTGGCTGCCTGTCGTTCGCGAGCAAGTGCGATGTACCGGAACCCGGCCGTCCCTGTGTACGCGAGGGCAGTGAGGGAAACGAAGATCGTGCCAATCGCGACGACGGTCTCGACCAGGCTGAACCCGTGCTCTCGGCGCGTGACGGCGCGCACCCGTGTGCGGAAGCCGGCCACGACTCGCTCTCCCGGCTCTCGTCCCACGGCTCCCGACCTTCGCCCTAGGCGATCGACCGCCGGGCAGGAGTGCCCGGGGGATGACCGCGCAGGGAACAGGTTAGCCAGGAACGCCCAGAACGGCATCCGCCGAACGGCCTACCGGGCGCCGCAGGGCCTCACGGGCGCCGGAGATGTGCTTGTGAGAGGGGCGCGCCCTCGCGGGATGGCCGTCAGGACGGGAGACCGCAGGACCCGCCCGGCGAAACACCGCCGTTCCGGGCCGTGACCGAGGTTTGGAAGCGGACCGGTTCCCCCGCCGCTCCGCTGCCGCCCTGGAGGAACAGCGTGACCGCGACCGTCCGACCGCCCGAGAGCGGATCGACCCGGAACGTCGGCACGCTCGAGCTCAGGGACCCGTTGACGATCCCGTCGGCCGCTTCTTCCCATCCGGAGGGCGCTCCGGAGGGCACAAGCCACGACCGGCGCTCCAGCGCCTGGCCGTTCAGCCGCCACTCGACGCACCGTCCCGTCCCGTCCGCCCCCGTCACGAACATACGGAGGCAGCCGTTCGGCGTGCCAGCCGGAAGGCACCCCGTGTCGGGGAGGGCGGGATCCGAAACGACCGTTCCCGACCGGACCTCGCTCTCCAGGCGCCGGAGCGCCGACATCGCCTGATCCGTCGCCGATCCGGACCGCTCGGAGGCGAGCGCAGCGCGATTGAGCGTCGTGAGCGCTCCGACGGCGCCCGCACCGACGAGCCCGAGCACGAACATCGCCAATACCAACTCGACGAGCGTTACTCCCCGCTGCTCCCGGGATCGGGATCGGATCCTTCCGATGAAGCCAGCCGGTGTGACAGGTGTCACTATGTGCGGACCTCTGAGACATGCGTGGCGCCCCATGTTCCGACCCTTCATGGGCGACTGCGCCGGCCGCAGTGGCCAAGCATGCAGGCGCCCCTCGAAGTTCATCTGGTGATTGCTTCGGCGGTTCTCGGCGGCACCTTGAGTCACCGGCCCCGGCGGGCGCCCGCCGGGGCTCGAGAGCGAACGTCTGTTCGAAGCAGCACGCCCACGTATGCTTGGCGGCTCGGGTGGCAGCGGAGCTCCACCGAGATAGCGGGGGCCCGCGAACTGCAGCTAGACGTTGATCTCCTGCCACAGGATCGGTATCAGATCCCCGCCGAACCCGAGTGCCCGGCTGACGCGGTCGTTGTACGTGATCCCGAAGCCGTTCGCCGCGTCTATGGCGCCTGCGTACAGCACACCGTCGCCCTGGTTGCCGGCGTTCTTGAAGGACACCCACCCGGGTGTGTAGAGCAGGGCGGCGATGCCGTCGCTCGGATCGTCGGTCTTGGGGTCGAAGACGACCGCGTTCTTCCCGAAGATGCTGCAGCCCGTATAGACGGTGGCGCTGCACACCACACCGCTCGAAGGTGACGGCATCCCGCACAGCGAGATGATCGTCACGTTGGCGCTATTGGTGCCCACCGCCAAGGATACGGCTGAGGTGTTGCCCAAGTCGACGCGCCAGTTGGTGACTAGGCTCAGGTCGCCTGTGATGCCGGTCGACCCGCCGAGGTTGCTCAGGTCCAACGCAGGGGCAGTAGCAGTGTCGTGGCAGTCGGCCCCCGTCTGCCAGACGGCGTAGTTGCCCTGCTGTAGGTTCGCGCCGCCGGGGTGGGCGGTGTTGAATGCCGTCACGGCGGTCGCGGTGGTGTTCGTGGGCCCGCAGGCGCCCGTCGAGGGGAGGCAGATGAGACCCGGGTAGTTGGCCGCGTACCAGGTGTAAGTCGGGAGTCCCGGGTCTGTCGGAGTGGCGGTGCTGGTATTCGGGTGCTTTGTCCCGGGGCTCACGGTCGAGGTAATCGTAGGTCCACAGGTCGTGGCGTCGCCAAAGACAGCTCCCCCTATGATCGAGAGTGCGCAGGGATTGGTACCGGATGCCTTGGCGTAGCCCTCGATCCATGCCCCTGAACCGAGACTGATATCGGCCGCATTGCCCGCGGTCCACACGTTGCCGGTCGCGCCGGTACAGACGCGGGTGGTGTGCGTGAAGGGGTCGGTGTAGGTGAGTGACTTGCGGACTGCGGCGCCATTCCCCAAGGTCACGCCGCCCCCGGAAGTGGTGAGGGACCCGCAGATCTGGAACAGGTTGGCTGTTGTGATTCCGTCTCGTGCGAAGATGTCTCCTATCGCATTGGCGTTGGAGGATCCTCCCAAGTTCAGTGTGGTGTTCGAGTACATCGCGTAGATGAACGTCTGGGGGGGCTGGAACTGCACCCTGACGTGGCGGGAAACAGCCTTGGCGGCGGCCTTGGAGGGGTAGTACCCGACGGAGTCCACGGTGGTCGTGGCGCCCGAAGTCGACCAGTGCACCTGGTACTGACCGAAGGACGTCGTGCAGGTGTACGCGCTGCCTATCTCGCAGTTGTGTACGCCATCGGAGCCAACCACGCCCGTGGCGGTGCGACTCACGCCCAGCACCGCGATGGCAGCGTCGATCCCGGACTCCGCAGCCCCGAGAACGCGCGTCCATCGGTTCCCCCTCTCGGCGATGTTGTTCACCGAGGTGCCGTTCGCGATGACGAGCGCCATGAGCATGGTCAACACGGCGAGGATCAGGACGGCGGTGATGAGTGCGAAGCCACTCTCCTCTCGCCGTGCCCGCATCATCAGACTTGCACGCGTCCTCATCGGCTCCTCATCTCTTCCCTCTGTCGGTATCTCTCCCTCTCACATGTTCCTCAGATAGACGCTGGTCGTCAGGGGGATGGCGACGGTCTTGGTCGACAGGCTCAAAGCTGTGTCGACTCGATAGACGATGCCGCCCGAGGATTGGTAGGTGAAGATCGAGGACGAAACCAGGCCCCTGACCATGGTCGCGTAGCTGCCGGAGGTCCCGACGCGCATCTCGAGGTTGCCCGAGTTCACCCTCCACTCGATCGTCTGGGCCACCCCGTTGAAGTAGCTGTTGACCACGATGTCGCTGGGGGTCGCCGTCGTGACGCTCGTGGCCTGCCTGATCTGCTTGCTCATCCGCTCCATGGCGATCCGCCCGTCGTTCTGCACACTGGCGCGCGTCGTGGCTATCGCCGTGTCCTTGAAGGCCCGGAACATCAGGGACATGACCGCGGTCACGATGATCAGCATCACGGACATGGTGACGAGCAGCTCGACGAGGGTGAGACCTCGCTCGTCTGCCCGCTCCAGCCGGAGCCTCTTCATGACGTTCATCCTCGGCCTCAGTCTGCCGCGCTTCCTAGCCGCTGGTCTGCACCGTGAGCGAGTAGGTCTGGTTTCCAGCCAGGTCCTGAACCCGGACACGGACGTCGGTCTTCCCGCTCGCGACCGTGGTGCATGTCACACCCGTCCCGAAGGTGGTGAAGTTGGCCGGGCAAGTCGCCGATCCCCAGACGCTGCCGGTCTTAGGTTTGTACTCGATGTTGTACACGAGCGAACCGGACGATGGCGAGGGGTCCGTGCTACAGGGGCTCGCGCTGCACATCACCTTCAGGCTCGTGCTCGTCGGGCGCGAAACCGTGATGGTGGCAGGTGCGGACGGCGCCACGGTGTCGAGGCCGATCGTGTCGTTCGCGTCGTCGGAAACGTGACCGGCGCTGTCCTTGAACTGTACGTACACGTACCGGGTGCCTTGCGTGGTACTGGGGTTGAACGTGTACGAATAGGAGGTTGTGTACGCGGGGCAGCCACCCCAGTCGCAGCCCCAGTTCTCGCCGTCCTCACCGAACCTCATCTCGGTGATGGGCTGGCCGCCCGTTCCGGGTGTGGCACTGAGCGTCAGAGGCACGACTACGGCGCTCGTCCACGCCGCGCCGCTTGCGATCACGATGCTCCCCGTGGGACGGAGGGTCGAACCGCCGCCAGCACCACCGGCACTCTCGCCCGCAACCGTGGTGACGACGGTGCAACTCCCGCCAACCAGCGAACTGGTGCAAGTCATCTGCGGTACGTCCTGGTAACCCCAGTTCTGCATGAAGGTGATGGTGTACACGCCCCCGCTCAGCTGCACTCCCACGTCCCCGGGGGCTATGTTGCTGAGTTTGTTGAGGGCGGCCCTCACGCTGCCCGCCCCCGTTGCGGGCGCGTTCCACGCGATGGGGACCGTCGTCTGCCCATTGAAGGTCAGCGTGAAGGTTCCGCCCGTGGTGCCGCTCGAGATGGTGACGGTCTGGACCTCGTTCGTGTTCAGTGGGGTGTGCACGTAGACGGTGCAGTTGAGCGACGCGTTCGTGCCCGTGAGGCCCAGATCGTCGGTAGCGGTGTTCGTGATGGTGTAGTTGGCGTTCTGTGGAGACGACGGGAACGTGTGGGTCTGGACGGCTCCACCGTCGGTTACCGACGTGCCGTCGCCGAAGGCCCAATCGATCTGCTGGACCGTCCCATCGACATCGCTCGCCACGACTGTGAAGCTGACCGGGTTGTTGACCCGCGATCCGCTGCTGCCGAGCGGAGTGGGGCACGCCACCGTCGGGGCCTGATTCAGAACCACCAGGTGAGCGGCCGGCACGTGCCCGATGGACAACAGGGAGGTCACCTTGTACTGACTGGTGCGATTCCTGTAGCGGTCGGTCCAGCTCACCACGATGGTCACCCGCTTGGCGTCGTGACCATACGCGTCACTGATGCCGTCGCCATCCCCGTCCGTCGAGTCGAAGCCTCCAAGCCCATCGCCCGGCATGTCGACCCAGGTCACATACTCGTAGACGTTGTAGCCAAGAGCCCCGACGTTCTGCAGGAGGTGCGGAAGCCCCCCGGACACGCTGGTGACCAGCGGCTCGTAGGACACCTGGGTTCCGGCGCCGTCCGCGTCATAGGTCGGGGCTCCGGAGTTGACCCAGTAGTCGGGGTTGTTCGTGTCGCTCGAATGCGAGAGCGACGCGTCCGTGAGACCCGCGCTCGCGTAGGAGAGGGAACGGAACTGCTCCATCCGGGCGCTGATGAGCGCCTCCGCCTGGGTTCGCTGCCTCGAGATCGCGGTGGTCTTCAATCCGAAACTCAGGGCCTGGACCACGGAGAAAGCGCCGATGACCAGGATCATCGAGGCCACCATGACTTCCACCAGCGTGAAGCCGCGCTCGTCGCCTTCCCGAGCGCGAAATCGCCCGAACCAGCCTGCACCCTTCATAGTTCTCCCGTCGAAGACTCCTCTAAGGTTCTTCGGCAGGCACGGCAGCCACCTGAAGGGTCCGAACGGGCCATCTCGAGGGGTCCTCCATGGGGGAAACGCCCTGGTCGCGAGCGGTAAGGAGGCTGGGGCCTACCGGCCCCCGTGCGTCCGCATGTCTCACCCGCGCCGTCGAACGAGGCGCTGTTACCGCAGGAGCTGTCGGGAGCGCCGGATATCGGGCCTTCCTCTTGCGCAGCGGCCGCGTCGAAGCCCTGCGTTCCGGATGAGGGAAGCGAAAGGGGCGGCCCGAGGGCCGCCCCTTTCGATCGGGGATCCGACTACTGGACCGCGCCGGCGATGCAGAGGGCGACGGTCGTCGCGACTGCAGTGGTCTTGTAGAACTTGAGGCTGGTGCCGGTATCGGCGGCGCAGAAGAATGCCCCCGAATCACTGGTCCGGGTGAGCATCAGCGTCGATGGGTTCGTCGTCACCAACGGACCGGCGATCACGATGTTGAGCTTCGTGCCCCACGCAAGGTTGGGCTCGATACCCGCGGCCACCCCGGCGCCGTCGAAGCCGAAGTACGTGTCGCCGTCGGTCATGAAGACCTTCGCGGCGGCCACGCCGTTGCGGAGATCCGACAATGCCGCCTTGTCCCGGGCCCTGTCGCGGGCGCCGAGGAAGGTCGGCAGAGCGATGGCGATCAGGATGCCGATGATAAGAACGACCACCATCAACTCGATGAGGGTGAAGCCCTCATCGTCCCTCCTGCGCTCCCAAAAGCGCTTGAGCATTGGTTTCACCTCCTTCCTACCGTGCCATGCGCGCCCATGTGACGCGCTGTTCCTCTTACGGTTTCGGTTGTACGAGCGCTAATCTGTACCCTATCCCAAGCCCCCTTCCGCCGAATGGTCCGAAAGGACCACCCTGCACTCCGTTCCCGGTATCCCCTCCTACTTGACCAGGTTGATGATGTTGAACATCGGCATGTACAAGGAGATGACGGCAGCGCCGACCGCGCCGCCGATGAACGCGATGAGCAGGGGCTCGATCAGCGACGTGAGCGCGTCGACCGCCGCCGTCACCTCGCTGTTGTAGAAGTCGGCCACCTTGTCGAGCATCACGTCCACCGCCCCGGTCTCCTCGCCCACGGCGAGCATCTGCACGACCATCGGCGGGAACACAGGGTGCTTCGACAGCGGCTTCGCGATCGACTCGCCCTCGCGGACGCTCCCCTGCACGTCGCTCACGGCCTTCGAGATGACCCGGTTGCCCACGGTCTCGCTCACGATGTCGAGAGCCTGGAGGATGGGCACACCGGAGCGCAGCAGCATCCCCAGGGTGCTGGAGAAGCGAGCGAGGGCGGTCTTGTGGAAGAGCGCCCCGAAGATCGGCATCTTGAGCTTGAGGGAGTCGACCATCGCTCGGCCCGGCGGCGTCCGCTTGTACCGACGGAACGCGATGGCGCCGGCGACGACCAGGATGAGGAAGAGCCACCACTTGGTCCGGACGGTGTCCGACGCACCGAGGAGGATGCGCGTGGGCACCGGCAGCTTGCCGCCGAGCTGCGCGTAGATGCTCTTGAACTGCGGCACCACGAACAGCAGCATGGCGGACAGGATCAAGAGGACCAGGGAGACGACTGCTACCGGATACGCCATCGCCGACTTGATCTTGCGGCGCAGCTCGACGTCCTTCTCCATGTTGTCGGCGAGCCGGAGCAGGACGTCGTCCAGGACGCCGCCGGTCTCGCCGGCGCG
>Ga0315288_10008410_pt1 | contig 13021 bp, 11 predicted proteins | sample YL17G11_20_MG_FD_203454 | JGI IMG/M metagenome (GOLD analysis project Ga0315288, IMG submission 203454) | Sediment microbial communities from Yellowstone Lake, YNP, Wyoming, USA - YL17G11_20 | ecosystem: Environmental > Aquatic > Freshwater > Lake > Sediment | place: USA: Wyoming | collected...
TATAATTGCTACTCTGTTGTTTGCTGATTTGACCAATCACCATATCCTGTTAGGTCTTTTTGTAATTATCTCTTTCGGTTTATTAGGATATGTCGATGATTATTTAAAAGTCCGATTATGTAGACCGCGTGGACTCAACAAACGAACCAAACTGCTCTTTCAAATCATATTTGCTTTATTTGTTGGTATAGTTCTATATTTTTACCCAATGGACTCTGAATTAAAAACGGTTACTAATTTTTTATTTTTGAAAAATGTGCAAGTTGATTTCCGAATTTTCTATATACCATTTGTCGTCTTTGTAATTATATTAACTTCCAATGCGGTAAACCTAGCTGATGGATTAGATGGTTTGGCAACCGGACTTTTAGGAATTAGTGCTGGTGGTTATGCAGTTTTATCCTATGTTTCCGGTCATTCAAAACTTGCTGAATATCTTAATATTTTATTTGTTCCTGGTTCCGGAGAAATGACCATCTTTTGTTTTGCAATGTTAGGTGCTTGTTTAGGATTTTTATGGTTTAATACATTCCCTGCTGAAATTTTTATGGGTGATACCGGCTCATTACCGTTAGGGGCACTTATCGGATTTGTTGCGATCGTTGTCAAACAAGAATTTTTACTGGTTTTTATCGGCGGTGTATTTATTATCGAAGCTGTTTCTGTTTTGTTACAAGTAATGTACTTTCATGTAACTCGAGGTAAACGAATATTTAGGATGGCACCATTACATCATCATTTTGAATTATGTGGTTGGCAAGAACCTAAAATTGTTGTGCGATTTTGGGTGCTCGGCATACTATTAGCTCTGTTTGCAATCTCGACTTTGAAAATTAGATGATTACACTATCCCCTCAATCGTCAATTGCAGTTATTGGTTTCGGTCGAGTTGGACATATAATCACTCAATATCTATTACAAAAAAGAATGGTCATTTATGCTTACGATGACAATGAAAAAATTTTTAAAAAAGAAAAATTAGTACATCTTACCCGTCACCCTCAATTCAAAATTATGAATAATTATCGATGGTCAATAAGCGATAAGCAACCGAATTTTGCTATTTGTAGTCCTGGCATTCCAAAACAGAATAAAATAATAAAATTTTTAACAAGTGCGTCCATCCCTATTTTTGACGAAATTGAAATTACTCAGCATCTTTTAACACAAAGTAGAAAGTTACGACTCTTAAACAAGTTTTCTCAATGGGTGTACCCTTATATTGCTATCACCGGAACTAATGGAAAATCAACAACCACTTCTTTATTGGGTAGAATTTTAGATGCGGATGGCAGAAATGTTTTTTGGGGTGGTAATTTAGCTCCTGGGCTTCCATTTTCAATAACTTTATTTCAAGAGTCAAAAGACTATTATGTAATTGAAGTTTCAAGTTTTCAATTAGAACGTTGTCTAGAATTTCATCCTCACATCGCAATCCTTTTAAATATCACTGCCGACCATCTTGACCGTCATACTTCTCTCCTTAATTATCAAAAGACCAAATTTAAAATTTTTTCTAACCAGACCAAAAAGGACTATGCTATTATTAACTTTGAAGATGAAATTTTAATGGCAAATCGATATTTGATTCAATCAAAAATTATTTATTTTTCAAAAAACCGAAAAGTCAAAGGCGCTTACCTGGCAAACAATCAAATATTTTATAATGACGAAAAAATATGTACTCTTGATATCGTGAAATTATTTGGTAGTCAATATATTGATAGTATCTTAGCATCAATCTGTGCTGCTAAACTGATCGGTATAAAAAATAAATCGATTATCAATGTTTTGAAAAATTTTTCTGGTCTTGAACACCGTTTGGAATTTATTGCTGAGATAAATGGCGTAAAATATATCAACAATTCTATGTGTACGAATCCATCAGCTGGGGTTGCAACATTAGAGTCATTTAACAAACCAATTATTCTAATTGTCGGAGGTAAAGAAAAGAATCTCGATGTTAACGAATATATCAAAGCAGTTACTAACAAAATCAAATACACAATACTTATTGGTGAGAACCGCCAACATCTGGGGAAACTCTTAGAAGCAGAAGGTTATAATAATTTTCAGTTAACCGAATCACTTAAAAAAGCCGTTGTAATAGCGAGCAAGCATGCTGGTCCGGGTGACATTATCCTTTTTTCACCGGGATTTGCCAGTTTCGATTCTTTTTCTAATTTTCAAGAACGAGGTAATGTTTTCAAGGAAATAGTTTATGCCCTACAATAAAAATTCTCACTCATCGATATTATTTACCCCGAAACTCACTAGTCTTTCTCAAAAATCATCTTCTATCATTGCCCCACGTCAATCTTCTCCAATCGATACATCAATACTTATAACAACTATAATTTTGACGATGATTGGTTTAGTAATGGTTTATTCAGTTACGATTAATTCAGGTTTTGTTTTTCTTAAGGGACAGATTATTAGGATTTGTATTGGGTTATGTGCTTTAACAATTGCCAGCATGATACCATATAAATGGTATCAAGGTCGAGTAAAAGACATTTTGCTCATTGGTACAATCATATTATTAATTCTTACATTGACGATAGGTCGAAAAGTCGCGTTTGCCAGACGTTGGGCATTATTTTTTCAGACCGCTGAAATTGCTAAATACAGTTTAATTATTTGGCTCAGCGGGTATTATGCAAACATCCGTGAAAAACAAAACACAGGTGAAATAAATCAAATCAAGCTAAAAAAATTCCCTTATATCCCACTTATTATTGTTGGATTGATAATAATGTTATTACTATTTCAACCCGCAGTTGGTACAAGTGCTATTTTAGCTTTATCTGCGCTATTTGTATTCTACGTAAGTGGAGTAAAATTAAAAAATATATTATTGATTGGCATAATAAGTATTGCTGTTTTTTCTCTGTCAATCATTACCATCCCTCATGCTAAAATGCGATATGATGATTTTCGAAAAGGAATGACTTATCAACAATGGCAATCAAGAATTGCAATCGGTTCCGGAGGAGTAAAAGGGGTGGGTTTAGGTGAAGGAAAACAAAAATTACACTTTTTACCCGAAGTGCACACCGATTTTATATATTCAGCAATTGGTGAGGAATTTGGGCTAATTGGCAGTTTTGTTATTTTGAGTCTATTTTTTATTTTATTCGGTCGGGGATTTAAAATTGGCATTGAAGTTAATGATATATTTGGACAATATCTTGTTATTGGCATCTGCGTAATAATCTTTCAATATGTCTTAGTTCATCTTGGAGTGGCATTAGCATTAATTCCGACAACCGGACAACCATTACCATTTGTCTCCTATGGTGGAACTGCATTAGTAACCAATCTTTATGCGGTCGGTATTATATTAAATGTATCAAAATTTCGGAGAAAAAAACTTGAAAACAATTCTTATAGTAACCGGTGGAACCGGCGGGCATATCTTTCCCGCACTCGCGGTCGGTAAAAGTTTGACAGCAACCGGAGTCAAACCAATATTTATTGTACGTAGAAATAAGAAAGATTTCGAGTTAATTGAACAATACGGTTTTAAATATATGACGATACCAGCAAGCGGTTTTTTTGGAAAAAGCGTTCGAGAAATATTATATTTCTTTTTAAATTTTGTTAAGGCGATGCTGTTGTTTCCTCAAATTATGCTTAAACTAAAACCGGTTGCCATGGTTGCTAGTGGTAGTTTCACGTCATTTGTACCTGTTTTATGGACTGTTATCTTACAAAGAAAATTCTTCCTTTTGGAGCAGAATCGAATTCCGGGAAGATTAACAAAATATTTTTCCAGTTGGGCGAGAGAAATTTATTTAGGATTTCCTCTCTTGAAACGACTTAAAGCTAATACTATTTATACCGGGAATCCTTTACGACCCACAATTTTAAAAGATTATCGCCAAGATGATGGTCATACTGTATTAGTTCTTGGTGGTAGTCAAGGGGCAATGTTTTTAAATTTGAACATAGTCGAGTTAGCAACCCAAATGCTTGATTTAAAGTTCGTTATTCAGACTGGGAAGCGTAATTACAATTTAGTAAAACAATTAATCAAATCAAATAATTGTGAGTTGATTGATTTTACACTATCTCCCGAAAATCTTTATCAACGAGCAACAATTGTAATATCCCGTGCTGGCGGCATGGTTTTATCAGAAATATTATTATTTGGAATCCCATCAATTGTCATACCTTTCCCATTTGCCACAGATAACCACCAAGCAGCGAATGCTCAGTTTTTAGCCCAAAACAACGCTGCAATCATTTTAAACCAAGGTCGCCAGCAGGGGTTGTCATATAATTTCGTTTTACAACTAAAAGAAATTCTTCGGTCACTGATTAATAATAAACAACAATTAAATCAAATGAGCAAAAATGCAAAAGCAATTGCACAGAGAAATGCCGCAACGATAATTGCTCAAAGAATTATAAAATGTTTGGAAAAATAAAACACATTCACTTTGTTGGGATCGGTGGTGCCGGTATGTCCGGAATTGCTTTGATTTTAAGCAATCTCGGATACGAAGTTAGTGGCTCCGATTTGTGTAAAACTATTTTAACCGACAGTTTGGAAAAAAAAGGTGTCAAGATTTATTATAACCATAATGCCCAAAATTGTATCGGTGCATCTGTCGTTGTTTACTCTACTGCAATTGACAAAAATAACTCCGAAATCCAATTCGCCCAAGAAAATAAAATCCCGGTAATTCCCCGTGCCGAAATGTTAGCTGAATTGATGCGGATGAAATATTCAATTGCGATTTCCGGTACACATGGGAAAACCACGGTCACTTCACTTATCGGGACAATATTGGAACAAACCGGACTTAATCCTACGGTTATTATCGGCGGTCGAGTAATTGGTGCCGATACTGGCGCTAGATTAGGTACAAGCGAATATTTAGTTGCTGAAGCCGATGAAAGTGACCGTTCATTTCTTTTACTTTATCCCACTATTGCAGTTGTTACAAATATTGAACGGGAACACTTAGATTATTATCGTAATATTTCAGAAATAAAGAAAGCATTCGTTGAATTTGTCAATAAAACACCATTTTTTGGTTCGGTGATACTAGGTATCGATTGTGACACTGTCCGAAAAATTATACCAATGATAAAACGGGATATTGTAACATATGGCATAAAAAATGATGCACAAGTACGCGCTGAAAATATTAAAGTTTCTAATTTTAATTCACAATTTACACTCCGTTATAATAGTCAATCGTATGATTTTAAAATTAACCTCCCTGGAAAACATAATGTTGAGAATGCGCTGGCGGCAATTTGTGTTGGTTTAAAATTAGAAATTCCTTTGTCTAATATTAAACAAACTTTGGAAAATTTTTCGGGTGTTCATCGTCGTTTGGAACGAAAAGGAGAGAAACAGGGTATCATTGTATTTGATGATTATGGTCATCATCCAACTGAAATCAAAGCTACACTAACCGCATTACGTAATGCTTATCCAAATAATCGTATAATTACAGTATTCCAACCTCATCGATATACACGAACAAAATATTTAGCAAATGATTTTGGACGATGTTTCAATTCAACCGATATCGTTATTATAACAAGAATATATGCCGCTTCTGAACTACCGATACCCGAAGTATCTTCTGAACTAATAATTAATGCTATCAATCGGTTAAATTCTCATCCCCCAGAATTAATTTACAAAGAAAGTTTTAAAAATATCACTGATTTTTTATTAAATTCAATTAAACCCAACGATGTAGTAATAACTCTTGGGGCAGGTAATATATGGCAAGTTGGCGAAGAATTATTAAAATGTCTCTAAATATTGATTTGACCAAAACATATTTTACTGAACCACTTTCAGCACATACTACTTTTCGCATTGGCGGTTATGCTGAATATTTCCACGTTGTCAGAAGTCTTGATGATTTAAAGAAAATCGTACAATTTGCTAATAAAAAGAACATCCCGATTTTTATAATTGGTAACGGTTCAAATTTACTAATCTCTGACCAAGGACTTAATGGTATTACGATAAAATTAGGTGCGGGTTTTACCTCTATAACCCGAAACAATAATGAAATAAAAGTCGGCGCTGCAACATCTTTATCACAACTTCTACTGTATGCACTTAAACAGTCATTAACCGGTGTCGAATTTCTGTGGGGAATTCCTGGAACTTTCGGTGGAGCAGTTGCCTGTAATGCCGGTGCATTTTCTCAAGACATCGGTAGTTTAATCATAAAAATTAACGGTGTTTTACCAAATGGTAAAGAAATTACTTTAAATCGAAATCAATTAGAGCGTATGTATCGAAAAGTAAGCATTCCAAATGGATTTATTATAACGGATGGCTTGTTAAATCTAACATACGGTGAACAAAAAATAATCGAACAAAAAATTAAAGAGTACCAAGATAAAAGAAAAAAAACTCAACCAAATGGTGCATCTGCTGGCTCGGTTTTTAAAAATCCGCCTTTAGTACCCGCTGGGAGGTTGATTGATGAAAATAATCTTAAAGGACTGAAGATTAGAAATGCTTATATATCAAAGAAACATGGAAATTTTATTATTAATCAAGACCATGCACATTTTATTGATGTGTATGAACTTATTCAAATAATCAAGAGTACGGTTGAATTAAAAACTGATACTATTTTAGAAGAAGAAATACAAATTTTACCGAAAGCCAGGAGGTGGAAAAATGGCAAAAGCAAAAAAACTGTTAGGATTAGACATTGGAATAACGAAAATCGCCTGTGCGATTGCTGAAATTGACAATACCGGTAGATTAAATATTCTGGGGCAAGGAATTTCTAACCCTGAAGGATTTAGAAATGGGATTGTCATCAACCTTGAACGTGCTGTTGTATCTGTTGCTGAGGCAATTGAAACCACGGAAAAAATTGCTAATGTGAGAGCAAAAAATTGTTCAATTTATGTTGGAATTGCTGGTGAATATATTAAACACTTATCCAGCGTTGGAACCGTTCCGGTAAAAAACCCATCTAAAGGAATCACCGAAAAGGATATTAGTGAATGTATCCGCCAAGCACAAACAATCAGACTGCCCAACGATGAACAAATAATCCATTTAATTCCTAACCAATTCATCGTTGATGGACAAAAAGGAGTAAGAAATCCAACCGGGATGTTTGGATTCCGACTTGAAGTTGAAGCGCTTCTCATTATTGGTGCGGTATCAGTAATTGAAAATATTCATCGAGTACTAGACCATTTGGAGTTAAAAACCGAATCGCTAGTACTTCAACCCCAAGCCGTTTCTCTATCCGTAGCTGAGCCGGAAGATAAGGACCTTGGTATTGCAATTGTCGATATAGGTGGTAATACCAATATTTCGATTTTTAAAGATGGCGTTCTACGATTTTATAAAACACTCGCCCTGGGTGGTGAAAATCTAACTAAAGATATTTCGATCGGTTTACGCACGCCTTATAAGAAAGCCGAAGAGATTAAAAAACTATATGGCGCAGCAATGATTAGTTGTATCGAGCATGATGAACCGATTATCATTGAAGATATGAGCGGTCGAGTAAACAAACAAATTTCCCAGCGGCTATTGACTTCGATTATTGAACCTCGGCTAGAAGAAATCCTACAGCATGTTGACATGGTAATACGAGAAACCGGTTACGCGGAAATTCTCTCAGGCGGAATAATTTTGACTGGCGGTACTTCAATGCTTAAAGGGATTGATTTGTTAGCTGAACAAATTTTCCGACTACCGGTAAAAATCGGATGTAATCAGATAATTACTGATGCTCAATCGTTACTTGATACAACTTATGACACTGCAATTGGATTAATCCGTTATGGTCTTAATGGCAATGATTCATATTTACCTCAGAGTACGAATGTATTATCACAGGTTGCTACATTAGTTAAACAACTATTTGTATAAAACAGTAAATTCAATTAGCAAATTGCTAATTGAAAAAAGGAGAAAAAATGATCGAACCAGTTGAAGAAAGAAATTTAGCGAAGATTGCCGTAATTGGCATTGGCGGAGCTGGCAATAATGCAATCAACCATATGATTGAAGCTAAACTCTCAAATGTTGAATTTTATGCAATAAATACTGACTTGCAGGCGTTATCGATGAACTTAGCTGAAAATCGAATTCAGATTGGTGCGCAGATTACGGGTGGACTCGGTTCCGGTGGTAATCCCGATTTAGGAAGAAAAGCTTGTGAGGAATCGTTAGATTTGATTAAAGATATTCTTACCGGTTATGATATGATATTTTTAGCCGCCGGTGAAGGCGGTGGCACTGGTACTGGTGCAACACCACTTATTGCTGAAGTTGCCAAAACTCAAGGTGCAATCATCGTTGCCGTGATTACCAAGCCGTTTGAATTCGAAGGTAAAAATCGTATGCATCAAGCACTAAATGGTATTGAACAACTCAAAGATAAAGTTGATACATTAATTATTATTCCCAATCAAAAATTAATAATAAATTATGGGCAAATTTCATGCTTCCAAGCTTTTCGTCTTGCTGACGATGTTCTACTAAATGCGGTAAAAGGGATTTCTGATTTAATAACCCAGCCTGGTATAATTAATATTGATTTTGCTGACGTGCGTAATGTCATGTTAGAAAAAGGTGGTGCTTTAATTTCATCCGGAACTGCTTCCGGTGAAGGTCGCGCTACAGAAGCTGCCCATCAAGCAATATCATCACCAATAATTGAAGAGACCAATATTGAAACCGCAACCAAAATTTTACTCAACATTTCTGGCGACGAAAGAATGACATTGCAGGAAGTAAACGAGGCTGCAACTATAATTCATAATGCGACCAACGGTCATGCTGATATTAGATTTGGTGCTACTAAAGACAAAACTTTGAAAGATGCCTTGAGAGTAACCGTTATTGCAACTGGTATTGAAGAATCACTACCAAGAATTAAAGATATTATGGATTTATTACATCCCGATGAACTATTTCCAATACGGCGACATGTCAAAAAAGGTGAAGATGTCGTGATTGATAAAAATAATTTAGAAATTCCGACTTTTTTACGAAGGCAGATTGATTAATGTAATACAACCTTATATTATTCTTATCAATAATTTCTTGGTTATTAGTTAAAGCGAATTTAAATTTAGTTTCTCTGTTTCTCTTTCCCAAATAACTTTATAGTGTATTAGTCTTTTTTCTTAATAAATGGTGTTAGTAAATCAATCGGGACCGGGAAAATTATCGTCGAATTCTTTTCGGTAGCGATTTCGCTTAAAGTTTGCAGGAATCTTAATTGTACCGATATTGGCGTTTGTGCTAAGACCTCCGCTGCTTGACGCAATTTTCCCGCAGCTTGGAACTCACCATCAGCATGAATTACTTTAGCGCGTCGTTCACGCTCAGCTTCTGCTTGTCGTGCAATTGCGCGACGCATTGTTTCTGGAAGGTCAACGTGTTTTATTTCGACCATTGATACTTTAATACCCCACGGGTCTGTCTGTTCGTCGATTATTTTTTGTAATCGCTGATTTATCATTTCCCGTTTTGTAAGTAAATCATCAAGTTCATACTCTCCTAAAACGCTACGCAGCGTCGTTTGAGCGATTTGCGACGTTGCGTAAAGATAATTTTCTACTTCAGTCACAACTTTTGCTGAGTCAAACGGACGAAAATATGCCACTGCATTAACCGTAAGCGATATATTATCCCTCGTTATAACATCTTGTGGTGGAACATCAAGCGTGATAATCCTTAAACTAATTTTGACCATTCGGTCAATAAATGGTATAAGAATAATCAATCCCGGTCCTTTTACACCGATAAGACGACCTAAACGGAAAATTACACCGCGTTCATATTCTCTTAGGACTTTTATCATTGTCGATAAAATGATTATTATAAAAATTATTAATGTAAGTAAACTATACATAATACCTCCATTTGTGTGTTTGTTATTAAAAAAATGAAATAGTACATAAATTACCCATTACCGATAGATTGCTGCAAAAGATTTTTTATCGATAATAGTTCTTTTTGAATCCACAACAAATTTTGCCGGTTTTTACTTGCTTCTTTGGATTTTGGCGTCTGTTTCATTTCTTCGAGTCTTCGTTTTATTCCCGATAATGTCAATTTCTCTTGCATGCGAAGATGTTTTATTAAAAGCATCTTATCAATATCTTCTTGCGCGAATATTTTTCGTCCTGATGAATTTTGTTCTAATTGGAATTTAAATTCTTTTCGCCAAAATTTCAATGTGTGAATTGGAATATTGGTTAGTTTAGCGACTTGTTTTAAAGTATAATACTTCTTACTAGTTAACTTCATAACTCATCTCCTTTTTTAAAGGACGTTCCATCAATCGTTTTGTGCTTCTTTTAATATCGGTGTGTTGGAATAAAATAGCATATATTTCTTCAATAATTGGTGCTTCTATACGCATTTTTACCGCTAATGCTTTCGCTGATGTTGTTGTTGCAACACCCTCCGCAATACCGCTAAGTGCTTTCGTCGTCTGTTCGAAACTATTACCCTGTGCAATCTGCTCACCAAAAAGCCGATTGCGTGAATATGGTGAATAAGATGTAACAATCACATCACCGATACCTGAAAGTCCAGCAAAAGTCATGGGATTTGCATTCATTGAAATTCCTAAGCGCGTAATTTCAGCTAAGCCACGTGTTATCAATGCTGCCTTTGCGTTATCGCCGAGTTTTAACCCGTCACAAATTCCCGCTGCAATGGCAATTATATTTTTTAACGCACCCCCCAATTCAACTCCAACCACATCCGGATGGGTATAAATTCTCAGATTTTCAAGTGATAACAATTTTTGGATAATATCCACGACCAGCATATCGTGAGATGCCGCCACCAATGAGGCTGGTTTACCCTGAACGATTTCATAGGGAATGCCTGGTCCGGCTAAAATCACAATCCTTAAATTAGGGAAAAATTCCTTAATCATTTCCGACATTCTTTTATTAGTATTATTTTCTAACCCTTTTATTGCGCTTACTAATATTGGCCCATTATGATATAATTTGTTTTGATTAATATTAAACCGAAACGGTGACATCTTGGTTAAAACACTTCTTAATGTTTGAGAGGGAACTGCAAAAAATATAATCTCAGCTGATTCCAATGTCCTTTCTAGATCATCAGTAATTATGATATTCTCCGGAATTAAAATCGAATCAGGTAAATCTGGTATCTTTTTTATCTTAACAAATTTTTCTAACCGTTCTCGAGAAAACTCCCACATCTTAATTTCATTATCTTTACGATGTAAGACTAAAGCCAAAGTCATTGCCCAACGTCCAGCACCAATAAATGCGATATTCATCTTTAATTTTTACGTAATTTTAAAAATGATATCTTTGATTCGGTTTTTTGCACTAATTTAATGATATTAGTCTTATGGCGGATAATAATTAAAATTGCAATAAGAATCGTTAATATCAAAACAAACTTTTGTTCGCGATACAGGAAAAATACTAATATTGGTAATGACACGGCAAAACTTAATGATGCTAAAGACATAAATGAAAAACCAAACAAGATTATAAGTAATATTACGACACCGCCTGCTAATGCGATAGGCGTTAATGCCGACATAACACCGATTGCGGTTGCTACCCCTTTGCCTCCTTTAAAAGATAGCCATGGTGTAAAGATATGACCTAACACCGTACCTAATCCGACGATTGCTGGAATAAGACCCAATCGACTTGCAAAAAATGTCGGTAAAAATCCTTTAGCAATATCGAATATTAATACTGGGATTGCTAATGTAGAACCCATTATTCTATTAACATTAGTAAAACCGATATTTTTACTACCAGTGCTTCTAATATCAACCCCTCTGAGACGAGCAACGATAAATCCGAATGGTATGCTACCCAAAATATAACCTAATACTAATGATACAAAATATACGGAAAAATAATTGTTGCTTATTGGGAAAATTATTAGCAAATTCATTAAAAATTATTTTTTATTCAAGTTGGAATTCGTACTTTATAAAATTATCTATGTGCGTAGCGACTTTTTATACCAAACTCAACCAATTCTCGTAATGCCCGCGGGTCAAAGGCGTTCATCAATGCCATTTCAAACGTAATTTTACCGGCTCGATATAATTCAGCAAGCGCACTATCAAAAGTACAGCTTCCTTCGGCAATCGAAGATTGAATTGCTGAAGGTAAATGCTCAATTTTCCGTTCACGGATAAGATTACGTACTGCCGGAGTTGCTATCATTATTTCGAATGCCCCAACGCGACCCTTTCCAGTTGCACGCGGTAATAATCGTTGAGCAAAAACTGCTAAAAGCGATATCGAGAATTGAATTCGAATTTGGTCGCGGATTTCAGGTGGAAAGACATCAATGAACCGCGTAACTGTTTCCGATGCATTTGTTGTGTGTAGCGTTCCGATTACTAAATGTCCTGATTCCGCTGCCCAGATTGTTGCTTCCGCGGTTGCTACATCCCTGATTTCAGCAACCAGAATAACATTCGGATTAGAACGTAATCCTTTCATAATTGCTTCACGAAATGATGGCACGTCGACCCCGACTTCACGTTGAGTAATAAGTCCACTTTTATGACTATGCATAAATTCAATCGGGTCTTCGATTGTTAATACATGGCGCGGGCTTTCTAAAATATAATCAACAAAAGTTGCTTGCGTGGTAGTTTTACCCGAGCCGGTTGGACCAGTAACAAGAATTAAACCATACGGACGGTCCAGCAAGTTTTTTATGCGTGGAATCTGATTAGGCAAAAATCCAACATCTTCAAAGTGTAAAATATCATTAGGAATAAGTCGTAATGCCAAACCATAACATCCCTTTTGGCGATAAATAGCTACTCGGAAACGGGCAAGATCCCTAAAGGGTAAACTAAAGTCAGCTCCACCATCCTCAGTTATTAAGTGTTTTATTTGAGGGGCATGTTCAAGTGTAATATCTTTAATTCTTTCTGTGAACTCACGATTGAGAACTGCTGTTTTCTCAATTGGCTTTAACACACCATCAATTCTTAATACCGGGGGGAGTCCGACGGTT